>Ga0134128_10003281_pt1 | contig 19774 bp, 21 predicted proteins | sample KB31754_FD_96462 | JGI IMG/M metagenome (GOLD analysis project Ga0134128, IMG submission 96462) | Terrestrial soil microbial communities with excess Nitrogen fertilizer from Kellogg Biological Station, Michigan, USA - KB3-175-4 | ecosystem: Environmental > Terrestrial > Soil > Unclassified ...
TCGGCGATCTGCTCGCGCTGCTGAACGAGGATGTCGTGCTCGATGGCGAGCTGCTGGTGATGCGTGATGGCGTGATCGCGCCCTTCAACGATCTGCAGCAGCGACTCAACCGCAAGGTCGCGACGCCGAAAATGATCGCCGATTACCCGGCCTGGGTCCGGCTCTATGACATCCTCGAGGAGGGCGGCGAGGATCTGCGTCCGCTGAGTTTCGACGAGCGCCGCAAGCGCCTCGAAGCCTGGTATCGCGCCGCGCCGCGGGCAGCCATGGATATCTCGCCGCTGCTGCCCTTCGCGCAGTGGGAAGAGCTGCACGAGCTCCGCGACGGCGCGCGCGAGCGGGCGATCGAAGGGCTGATGCTGAAGCGGCGCGATTCCGCCTATGTCTCGGGCCGGCCGAAAGGCCCGTGGTTCAAATGGAAACGCGACGCGCTGACCGTCGATACGGTCCTCATGTATGCGCAACGCGGGCACGGCAAGCGCTCGTCCTTCTATTCCGACTACACTTTCGGCGTCTGGCGCGAGGATGAGCTGGTACCGGTCGGCAAAGCCTATTCCGGCTTCACTGACGAAGAGCTGCGGCGGCTCGACCGCTGGGTCCGCGATCACACCATCGATCGGTTCGGGCCGGTGCGTGCCGTCGCGCAAGACCTCGTGCTCGAAGTCGCGTTCGACAGCGTGCATCGCTCGACACGCCATAAATCGGGCTTGGCCATGCGCTTCCCGCGTATCCATCGCATCCGCTGGGACAAGCCCGCGGCCGAAGCCGATCGCGTCGAGGCCCTTTTGAAGCTTTTGTCTTAGCGGCCGCGCCAATGCGCTATGCTGGCGCGATCGGCAAGCGGAGGTGAGGATGGCGGCGGGAAAGCGAAAGCTCGGCGCGAGCGGCATCGACGTAGCGCCGCTTGGTCTCGGCTGCATGTCCTTCTCGGGCACCTACGGCAGCGGCGACGATGTCTCCGCCGAGGCGCTGATCAACGACGCGCTCGATCGCGGCGTCACGATGCTGGACACCTCGGATGCCTATGGCAATGGCCATAACGAAGAGCTGGTCGGTCGAGCCGTCGCCAAGCACCGCGCATCGATCGTGCTCGCGACCAAATTCGGCAATATGCGCAGCGGCGCGCCGCGCCCGGTCGATGGCCGGCCGGAATATGTGCCGGTAGCGTGCGAGGCGAGCCTCAAGCGGCTCGGCGTCGACGCGATCGATCTCTTCTACGCACATCGCATCGATCCGCTTGTGCCGATCGAGGAGACAGTCGGCGCGATGGCGAGGCTGGTGCAGCAGGGTAAAGTCCGCGCGCTTGGCCTCTGCGAAGCCAAGCCCGAGACCATCCGCCGCGCGCAAAAGACCTATCCTATTGCCGCGGTGCAGAGCGAATATTCGCTGCTTTATCGTGTCGAAGCGGAGGAGACGCTCATGACCACGCGCGAGCTCGGAATCGCTTTCGTCGCCTATGCGCCGCTCGGTCGCGGCCTGCTCACAGGCAAGATCGAGGCCGCGCCGAGTTTCGAGAAAGGCGATACGCGCGGTCGCCATCCGCGCTTTCTTGCCGACAATCTGGCGCATAACCGTGCGCTGGTGCAGCGCATTGCGACGATCGCTGACGAGAAGGGCTGCACGTCGGCGCAGCTCGTCCTCGCCTGGCTCCTGGCGCAAGGGCCGGATGTGATCCCGATCCCCGGCACGAAGCACGAGGAGCGCCTCGATGAGAATCTTGGCGCACTCGACGTGCGCCTCACGGCGCAGGATGTCGCCCGGATTTCCGCGGCGATCCCGCCCGGCGCCGCAGCCGGGATGCGCTATCCTGAGCAGCAGATGACTCACGTCTATGTTTGACCGGCGGGCAACCGCAATGGCTGCCGCGCCGTTTTTGGAGCGGAGGACGATCGGAGGAGCCAATGACAGAGACGAAATCCAAGCAACCCGAACCCAAGATCGAACGCGTCGGCGCGGGCGGCCAGGTTGGCGAAGGGCAGTCGGGCGTACCGCTGCATAAGCCGCAGGGCCGGCGCGACGCCGAGCTTGGCCCGCGCGAGCGGGTCGGTGCCGGCGGACAGGTCGGAGCGCCGCGTTCCGACAAGCAATAGTTTTCCGCTGCCCCGAATAGGTAGTTGGGCACGCCGCGACAGCGGCGCTTAGAACAGCTTATGCGCGAGATAGCGGCTGAAGACGAAGCCCGCCGCGAAGGCGATGGCGACGCTCTGGAAGGGCTGCGCGTGGATTTGGCGCTGGAGGACATTGGTCGATCGTCGCCGTACCGCATCCAGCGCGTCTTGCAATTCGACGAGATCCCGCTTGATGGTCTCGATCGCGACGTCGCGCTGCCCGTGGCCGTTGGAAGCATACATGATGACACCCATGCGCTTATCGTTTGCGTGGCAAATCGATAACGGCGGCTTGGGCGCGGAGTTCCGCCCGGCCGATGTGATAGCTCTAGCTAGCCTTGGACGATCGCTTTCGCCGCGATCAGCGCATCGATATCAGCGGCTGCCATCCCGGCTTCGGCCAGCACTTCGCGCGTATTGGCGCCAAGGCCGGGCGCGCCGTGGCGCAGCGTGAAGTCGTAGGAATCGCTCTTGAACGGCAGCTTCGGGAGGTCGCCCTGCTTCCCGCCTTCCATGGGCACCGTCAGCAGCTGCCCGCTGGTCTTGAGATGATGCTCGTCAAGGAGTTGGTCGGGGCGGAGTAGCGGTGCATACGGCACGCTCGCTTTGTCGAGCTTCGCTTGAAGATCGGCGCTGGTGATCTTTGCCACCGCTTCACGGACCTTCGGAAGCATCCATTCCTGCGCCTGGACACGTTTCTCGTTGGTGCCGAGCCGGTCATCGGCATAAAGCTGCGCGAGGTTGAGGATCGCGCAGAACCGTTCCCAATGCGCGTTCGAGGTGACGCCGATGAAGACCTGCTCTTTGTCCTGCGTCTCGAAGAGATGGAAAATGCCCCAGCCCATGCGGACGGATTGACCAATCTCGGCCATGGGCCGTGAGGGCTGGCCGGTCGCGACGGCGCGCGCCATCCATTGTCCGACCCAGAATACGGTCGTCTCGAATAGGCCCGAGGTAATGTGCTGGCCACGGCCGGTCTCGGCGCGCTGATAAAGCGCGGCGAGGATGCCGATCACGCCGTAGGTCGCGGCGCCGATATCGATGATCGAGGAGCCGGCACGCAATGGCCGTCCCGGCGGCCCGGTCATATAGGCGAGGCCGCCCATCATTTGCGCGAGCTCGTCGAGCGACGGGCGTTTTTCATAAGGACCGGGCAAGAAGCCTTTGATCGCCATATGGATGAGGCGCGGATTCTCGGCCGAAAGCGTCTCGTAATCGAGGCCCAGGCGCTGCAGTGCGCCGGGCGCGTAATTGTCGAGGCAGATATCGGCGCCGCGGATCAGATTGAGGAACACCGCCTTGCCGAGCGGCGCCTTGAGATCGATCGCAACGCTGCGCTTGTTACGGTTGAAATAATAATAGCCGGATCCGGCGCCGGGCATGCGCCGCGCCTGATCGCCGCCGTCCGGATTCTCGATCTTGATCACGTCGGCGCCAAGGTCGGCGAGGATCAGCGATGCGGTCGGGCCCGCGACGATGTGCCCGAGTTCGAGCACGCGCAAGCCGTGGAGGGGAAGGGCGTTCGTTGAATCAGCCATGAAACACTATCACTCGATGTAGCAGAAAACCTCTCGGCAGCGTGCGCAACCGGTCCCGCCGCGTCAAGCCTGGCGATGGTATACGATCCAGCAAACCGGCAAGCTAGTGCGGCAAAGATAGGACGGTGCCGAGAGGCTCCAGCGCCGCCGGCAGCGGGTGCCTCGCAACTTGACACGCGCACAACGACCACTGAATATTGTCTGACAATATAGTGGGAGAATTTCAACCGGCCAGTTGTCGCGATGTCGGTTCACCGAACTTAGCAGTTACGCTATCGAATCTTGCGTGTCCTCGAAGGGGTGATCTCATGCTCAAGGCACCGGCTCTAAGAATTGCGGTAGGCCTACTGGCATCCGCATCCTTGCTTGGCACCCCCGCTTTTGCGGCCGATCAAGAGTTTCCGATCCACGTCATCGTTTCATTGACCGGACTGGCGTCCTTCATCGGAAATCAAGACAAGGTGACGCTCGGCCTCGGTGAAAAGCTCATCAATGAGAGCGGCGGGATCCAAGGTCGGCCGGTCAAATTCGTCTACTATGATGATCAGTCTAGCCCGCAAAATGCCGTTCAAATTCTCAATCAGATCGTGGCGACAAAGCCCTCGATGTTTTTGGGGCCCAATTTGTCCGCCACTTGCAATGCGGTAGCGCCTTTGCTGGTGAACGGACCGACGGATTATTGTTTGAGCCCGGCGATCGCGCCGGAGAAGGGGAGCTACGTCTTTAGCACTTTGCCGTCGACGAAAGACGCGATCAGCGCGCAGATCCGCTTCTTTCGCATGAAAGGTTTGAAGCGCCTTGGGCTTCTTTCGAGCACCGACGCCACCGGCCAGGATAACGAGCGAGCGACCGACGAGGCCCTCAAACAGCCCGATAACGCTGATATTCAAATCGTCGAGCGATCGCATTTCAATCCAAGCGATGTCAGCGTTGTCGCTCAATTAGAGCGCATCAAGGCCGCACAGCCGCAGGCGATCATGGCTTGGACCGCCGGAACGCCGCTGGCCACGGTTTTGAAAGCGATCGTTCAAGTCGGGCTTGAGATTCCGGTCGCGGTGAACGACGCCAACATGATTTACGCGCAGATGGCGCAGTATAAGAGCTTCTTGCCGAAGGTGCTCTATATCGCGTCGCCCGAATGGCTGCCCCATGAAAGAGTATTACAGCTCGACCCTCGGGTGGATGCGGCGCAACAGAAATTTTTCGATACGTTCAAGGCGGCTGGCCTCAAGCCCGATGTGGCGCAGGTCTCGTCATGGGATCCAATGTTGATCGCGGTGGACGCGTTGCGCAAAGTCGGGCCCAACGCGACCGCCGTTCAACTCCGGGACTATATCGCTCATTTGAAGGGCTATGCCGGTATCAATGGCCTCTACGACTTCGAAAAAGATCCGCAGCGCGGTCTCAGCGAAGAGAACGTCGTCGTCACGCGTTGGAGCGCGGAAGCGGAGACTTGGCAGGTCGTCAGCAAGGAAAGAGGCGTTCCCATCGACTGAACAAGCCCCAACGGGCCTCTTGCCACGGAGTCACGAATGACAGCCTATCCCCGCTATATCCATCGCACGCTCAATGTTTCGGCTTCGGAATACGAGAAGAAACTCTCTAGCGCCCTCTTCGGGATTTTGAGCCGGAAGATTCATGATCTCGCGGGCATCGTCGCGGCGCTCAATGAGTCAGAGGTGAGATCGTCCAGCGGACAAATTTGGACGGAAGAGAATTTCTCAGCAGAGATGGAGCGCTTGGGCGCTTATCCCAATTGCGTCGGCGCTCCCATGGGTAGTCACCCGGTCGGAATCATTCCGATTGGTACGTCGACGCCAGAACGGCCCGCGAAGCAAAACCAGGGAGGGCAAGCCGGTGCATGACAATCCAGAGCGGCGCGATCCCGTCGATCAATTGCTCGCGACAGGACTTCGCAACAGGTGGTGGTGCATTGGCCCGTCAGCGATGTTCCAACAGAAGCCGGTGGCGCTTACACGGCTCGGCGAAAGATTGGTCGGTTGGCGAGATGCCGAGGGCAGGCTCAATCTCATTGCCGATCAATGCCCGCACCGCGGCATCGCCTTGTCGCTGGGTCGCGTCATCGATGGGAATATTGTTTGTCGATACCACGGCGTGCGCGTTACCGGCGACGGGACGGTCGCCGCGGTGCCGGCAATGCCCAATTGCAATCTCGTCGGCCAAAAGCTCGTCCGTTCCTATCCTGTGATCGAGCATTTCCAGGGCGTTTGGGCTTATTTCGGCGATGTCAGCCATCGGGAACCTTGCCCGCTGCAATTGCCGCCGGAGCTGCTGTCGCCGGAATGGACGGGCTTGGTCGTCTCCAGCACCTGGGGATGCAACTACCAGTATGTTTTAGACAATCTCGTCGATCCGATGCATACGACCTATCTCCATGAAGAATCGTATTCGATGGGAATAGATGCGCGCACGGATCTGGTTGACGTCAAGCCTACGCCTACGGGGCTGCTGGTCACGCGGCGGAACGACCCGAGCAATATCGAAGCGATGGAGTTCATCGACACCGGCGCTTTTTTCGTGCGGGTTGGGATCTCTCTACCACCGAGCCTCGGGCCGGGCGGGGCTCTGCGCGTGATTACGACTGTGGTGCCGATCGACGACCAGACCTGCCAGATCAATTTTTGGCGCCTCCGGAAAATGTCGGGCTGGCAAGCTGGGTTGTTCCGCTTCATGTACAATGCGATCTACGACAAATTCACCTGGGAAGTGCTCGAGCAAGATCGCGAAGCTCTCGACCAAATGCCGTCCTGGCCCGCTCCGGAGAACCTTTATCAGCACGATACGGGAGTCGCGCGGCTGCGGCGCTATCTCCGCATGGAAGCGGAAGCGCAGTGCGGCATACGCTCCGTCGCCGAGTGAGCTGAACGCCCCGCGAGAGCGGCCGACAGTATTGACCTAGAGGCCCAACTCTCTACAGTAGATTTGTCTGACAAAAGTAGAGGGACCGACATGGCGGTTGTTTCCGACGCCGAGTTCCGGGCCGCCCTCGGGCGTCAAGCGCTTGGCCGCTCGCTCACCACAAACGAACGCGATTTTGCGGTGGCCTTGGAAGCGATCTTCCATAGCGGTGAGCACGATTTGTCGAGAGTCGCCGGCTTGCTCGAGGCCAAGGGCGTCAAGCGCCCGTCGGGTTCGGCCGGGGCGTGGTCGCTCGACGTGCTGGGGCAGGAACTCGCGCGGATCAACGCCTCGCTCGATCAAGCCTACGCCGCCAGTGGCGCTGCCCTGCTTCGCGGAGATGTCCCATGACCGAATCATCTCAAAGCGGCCGCGTCGAGCAGCGCGTCAATAGCGGGTTGCTCGGCCAATGGTATGTCGTCGCGAAATCGGTCGAGGTCCCCCGGGACAAACCGTACGCGATCAAGGCTCTCGGCCGTAACCTCGTCCTTTGGCGCGGCGCGGACGGGAAGCTCCATTGCCTGGACGACCGCTGCCCTCACCGTGGCGCGCCGTTGTCGCACGGCGAGGTGCTCGAAGGCAACATCGCCTGCCGGTATCACGGTGTGATGCTTGACAGCAGCGGTAAGGTGCTGCGGGTCCCGGCAATGGCCAACTGCGCGCTCGAAGGCCGGCAGGGCGCCGAAGCCTATGCGACCCATGAGGCGAATGATGGCGTGTTTGTCTATTTCCCGAGTGCCGATCAGCCCGAGCCGCGGCCGATCGAATTGCCGGTCGAGTTCACGAATGGCGAATTCGCTACTTTTCTCTGCACCGCGCCGTGGGAGTGCAATTATCGTTACGCGCTCGACAATCTCGTTGATCCGATGCACGGGCCTTATCTCCATGCTGGCAGCTTCACCCTCGGCTACGGCGCCAAGCAGGATCTGGTGAAGGTCGTCGAGCAGCAGCAAGGCTTCTCGGTGTCGCGCGTCAATCAGCACGGCGAGAATTTTGATTGGATGGAGACCGTCATCGACGCCTCGGCGCCATATTGCCGGGTCGAGATTCCCTATCCCAAGGCCGCCGGGCCCGGCGGCCCGATGTTTGTGATCACCTTCATCACGCCGATCGATGAGCGCCGCTCGCGCATCTTCTTCTGGCGTACACGCAAGGTCGCGGGCTTGGAACGCGAACTCTGGCGCTTCATGTTCCGCGCCCTGCTCGAAGAGCGGCATTGGTTCGTTCTCGAGCAGGATCGGTTGATGCTGACCGCCATGCCCGACGATGCGCGTGAGCATGAAATGCTTTATCAGCACGATAGTGGAGTCACGCGGCTGCGCCGGATTCTGGCGCAAAAGGCGAAGGAGCAGATTGCCGCCGAGGATGCTCGCTCGGCCCAGGCGGCGAAGTGACGGGGATTAACCGGCCGCTCATGCTTGGGGGACGCACGATTGTTGTGACCGGCGCGGCACGTGGTGTCGGCCGAGCGATCGCCGAGGCCTGTGGACGACATGGCGCAAAGCTCATCCTTGGCGACGTTCTTGCGGATGAGGGTGAGAAGACCGCCAGCGAGCTGCGCCAAGCAGGCCTCGATGCGCGTTTTGCACGCGTCGACCTCGCCGATCCACAATCGATCGACAGCTTCGCGAAGGACATCGCCGGGCGCGAAGGCGCGATCCATGGCCTCGTCAACAACGCCGCGATCACCAATACCGGCGGCCCTGCTTTCGACGCGCTCGAGATCGAGGCGTGGGATCGCGTCATGCAGGTTAATGTGCGCGGAACCTGGCTCATGACCCGTGCGCTGGCGCCGCTATTGTTGGCCGGGGGTACGGGCCGGATCGTCAATCTTGCCTCGGATACGGCGCTCTGGGGTCCGCCGCGTCTGCTCGCCTATGTCACGAGCAAGGGGGCGGTGATCTCGATGACTCGCTCGCTCGCGCGCGAGCTGGGGCCGCGCGGCATCGGGGTCGTCGCGATCGCGCCGGGCATTATGCGTAACGAAGCGACGGATTATGTGCCTCGCGAGCGCCATGCGGAGTATGAGAATGGCCGTGCCGTGCCCGGGCCGCAATTCCCCGCTGATATCGTCGAATTCGTCGCGTTTCTCCTGACACCGTCGGCGCTTGCGCTGACCGGGCAGGTGTTGCCGACCAACGCCGGCTTTGTCTTCACCTGAACTCTGACCGCCGCCGGACCCAGAGGGCGGCGCCGCGCAAAAAATGGGAGGCGCTTCGATGGATCATCCGGAAATTCGCTCGCTCTCGACCGGGCTTTACATCGGCGGACAATGGCGCGAAGCGACCAATGGTGGCCGCTTCGACGTGCTCGACCCTGCGACCGAGGAAACACTCGCGACTGTCGCGAATGCAACGGTCGCCGATGCAAACGACGCCGTCGATGCGGCAGCCGCGGCAATGCCCGGCTGGGCGCAACGGACGCCGCGCGAGCGCGCCGAGATTCTGCGCAAGGCCTACGAGCTATTCGTCGCCGAGAAAGAGCGTTTTGCCCGGCTGATGACGCTCGAAAACGGCAAGTCGCTCGCCGATTCGCGTGCTGAGGCGCTTTATGCAGCGGAATTCTTCCGCTGGTATGCCGAGGAAGCGCCGCGCAACATCGGCCAGGTTTCGCGCGCGCCATCCAGCGGCGCCCGCATCCTCGTCCAGCACAAGCCAGCGGGCGTGGCGGTTTTGATTACGCCGTGGAATTTCCCCGCGGCGATGGGCACGCGGAAGATTGCGCCGGCGCTCGCCGCCGGCTGTACGGTTGTGATGAAGCCCGCCTCGGAAACGCCGCTGACGATGCTGGCCTTGGCGGAGTTGTTGGAGAAAGCGGGGGTTCCGGCCGGCGCCGTGAACGTTCTGCCCTCGCGGCGGTCGGGCGCGGTGGTCGAGGCGATGCTGCGCGATCCGCGCGTCCGTGTGGTCTCGTTCACCGGATCGACGGAGACAGGCCGCAAGCTGCTTCACACCGCGGCCGACTGCGTCGTCAATCCGCGTATGGAACTCGGCGGCAACGCGCCATTCATCGTCTTTGGCGATGCCGACATCGATGCGGCTGTGGAAGGGGCGATGATCGCGAAGATGCGTAACATGGGCGAGGCCTGCACCGCTGCGAACCGCTTCCTCGTCCATGATGCCGTGCATGACGAATTCCTCGCGAAGTTTTCGGCGAAGATGAAAGCGCTCAAGGTCGGCAATGGGCTCGAGGAAGGCGTCACGGTGGGGCCCCTCGTCAATGCCGAGACGCGCGACAAGCTTGAGGTCTTGGTCGCCGACGCCGTCGCGCGGGGCGCCCGCGTTGTGCTAGGTGGAAAGCGCATCGAGGGTCGCGGCTTCTTCTACGCGCCGACCGTTCTTGCGGACGTGCCGGATGGCGCGCGGTGCCTGTCGGAAGAAATCTTCGGACCGGTCGCGCCGGTACAGCGCTTCCGATCGGACAACGAAGCGGTCGCGCGCGCGAACGAGACGGAATACGGGCTGGTTTCCTATGTCTACACGCGCGATCTGTCACGCGGCTTGAGGATCAGCGAACAGCTCGAGGCGGGTATGGTGGGGCTCAATCGCGGAATCGTTTCCGACCCGGCGGCGCCGTTCGACGGCGTGAAGCAATCGGGGCTCGGCCGCGAAGGCGCCCATGAGGGATTGTTGGAATTCCTCGAGACGCAATACGTCTCGGCCAGTTGGTAAACCCTAGTCGCGGCGCTGTCGGCTGTTCGTCGGCGTCCATCGCTCCATCGCCGCGAAGCGCGTCACATTCCCGCGGATTCGCGGATTCGGCGCTGGATTGGGCATTGCGGCGACCTTCGTGGCAGCGGCGCATGCCGATTCGATGTGCCGCTGAACCGCGAGGCGCGCTTGCGCCGGTCGCTTTGTGGCGATCGCTGCCATGATCTTGCCGATTTCCTCCGCGCACAACTCTCGCCAGCCTTCATGCATGAGCGACTGCGCGCGAAGGAAGTTGAGCCGCGACACCAGCGTCGAAACGACATCGACCAGGACCTCATTCTTGCAGCGCGTATAGATATAGCCGAAGAACGAATTCGTTACGTTCAGCTGACGCAACGGGTCCTTGGCGCGGAGCACTTGCTTGAGTTGGGTTACGGTCGATTGCAGACGAGCAACGTCGCGTTCGGTCGCAACACGTGCGAAATCGAAGACGGCTTCGCAGGTGAGCAGCGCCCAGACTTCGTGAATATCCTCGATCTCTTTCTGGCGTAGCTTAGCGACGGACGGCCCGCGATTAGGGACGAGCTCGACCAGCCGTTCGCGCTCCAGCACACGCAACGCTTCGCGAAGCGACGCGCGGCTGACGCCAAGTTCTTCCTGCAGATCCGCTTCAATGAGCTTCTGGCCAGGCCGCAAATCTCCGACCATGATGCCGCCACGCAGCCGTTTCACGCATTTCTCGATGACGGTCGGTGTCTGGCGGGGAGTCGCTTGCGGGACAGTGTTCACAAGAAAAGTGATCCTGGATCGACGGTAGATGGGAGACGGAGTAGCAGGTACTTAGAACCTCCACCGTACGGCGGCAACCCGCTGCGCGTCTGTTGACAAGGTACAAAAATGTCGGACAATCGTGAAGGGTTCCATTGGGAGAATCTTCCATGCTGTACAAGCGGTCGGAAGCCAAGGATTGGGCCAAGCAACACTGGCGCGGCGTCTGCAATGTCATTATGCCGAGCTACACGGCAGATTTGCAGCGCCTCAATGAAAAGGCGATCCGGCACGATGTCCGCCGCAATATCGAACTCGGCTTCTGGGGCGCGCTGCTGGTTTCGGAATGTGCGACGACACTCGACGAATACAGGCGCTTCATGGAGATTTGCGTCGAGGAAGCCGCGGGCAAGCATCATTTCGTGATTCAAGGCGTATTCGATACGGCCGATCAGATCGTCGATATTTGCAAGGCGGGCGAAGCGATCGGCATGACCGGGCTGCTGCTCGGGCAGCCGAATTCATTCTATGCGCGCAGCGAGGGCGATCTCTATGACTACCTCGCGAGCGTCTCCGAGCGGACGAATCTCGCCGTCTGCCTCTTCGCGACGACGCAGATGAACCTCGGTCGGCTGCATCCGAGCGGCTATCCGCCGAACGTCGTCACCCGCATCGCGGATCTCGAAAACGTTGTCGCCATCAAATACGAAGTCGGTCGTCCCGGCATCGCCGGTGATTACGAGATTTGGAAAAAACTCAAAACCAAGCGCGTGCTGTTCTCCGACCCGCTCGAGGCCAATGCTCCGCTGACGGTCGAGATGTTTGGCCAGCAATGGATGGGCACGAGCAATTACGAATATTGGGGCGGCGCGGTCCCCGAAATTTTCGGGCTGCTGCTGAAGGGCGAGTTCGATAAGGCCATGGAGATTTACTGGCGCATCAATCCGGCGCGCCAAGCGCGCATCAACATCCAGGCGACTTTCGCCGGCGGCAATTTCATCCATCGCTATCTTTGGAAATATCAGGGTTGGCTGCATGGCTATAACGGTGGCCCGATGCGCCAGCCGGTGATGAAACTCAACGACACGCAGATGCGCAACGTACGCGATCCGCTGCTGCGCTGCGGCTACAAGCTCCAAGACGAGGACGCTATCGCGTTCTACCGCGGACGCAATCCCGCCTAAGGCGAAGCAGGAGGATCGGCCGGTGACTATTCTCCTCACGCATGACGATGTCCGCGCGAGCGTCGACATGAAAGATGCGATCGCGGCGATGGAGGCCGCGTTTCGCGAGGAGGGCGAGGGCGGGGTGCTGCTCCCGGCGCGCATCAACATGAAGGCCGGCAAGGGATGGTTGCGGGTCGGGCCGGTTGCGCTCGAGCAATCGGGCTGGGCCGGTTTCAAGGCGATGAATCTTTCGCCCGGCCACGGCGTGCGCTACCAGGTTCATCTCTACAAGATCGCGACCGGCGAGTTGCTCGCGATCATGGATGCGCAGCATCTGACGACTTTGCGCACCGGCGCCAGCAGCGCGGTCGCGAGCCGGCGCCTCGCGCGTCCGGGCCCGTGCAGCATTGCGCTTCTCGGCTCGAGCGTCGAGGCACGTGCGCAGCTCGATGCGATGCAAGTGGCGGGCTACGTCGAATCGGCGCGAATCTTCAGCCCGACCGCGGCTAACCGCAAGAAGCTGGTCGAGGATTATCGCCGCCGCTTCGACATGAATATCGTCGATGTCGGCAGCGCCGAAGAGGCGATTGCGGGAGCCGACATCGTGCTTGCCGCCGTGAAGTCGAGCGAAACCGTCGTCTATGGCCGCTGGCTGAAGCCCGGTGCGCATGTCAATTCCGTCGGCACCGCGCGGCGTGACCAGCGCGAAATCGATCCCGAGACATTCACCCGCAGCGCGCGAATCATCGTCGACACGAAGGAGGGCGTCCTCGGCGAGGCCGGCGATGCCGTCGCGGCCAAGGACGTGCTCGACGCCAAGGAAATCCACGAGCTTTCCGAATTGGTTTGCGGCAAGACGCCGGGACGCACCGCCGAGGATCAGATCACGCTGTTCAAATCGGTTGGCACTGGCATCCAGGACATCGCGCTTGCTGCCGTCATCTATCAAAAGGCGCGCGAGCGCGGCGTCGGAAAAGATATCGGCGCTTTCCCTTATCTGAAGGAGCAATAGGATCCGATGGCGACGCCCGCAGGTCTGACGCCGGTCGAGTATCTGAAGCATTTCAGCGCCGACACCGCCGACGCGTTTCAGGCGCTGCGCAAGGCGGTGCTCGCGGCCGGACCGCTCGATGCGCATACCTGCGAGCTGATCGCGCTCGGTGCCTTGGTCACGACCGGCAACGAGGCCAGCTTCAAGACGCATGCGCGGCGGCTCCTCAAGGAAGGCGTCACCGCGGAGGCGCTACGCCACGCCGTGCTCGTGACCTTCGGCGCGACGACGACCTTCTCGCAGATCAGCGACGGTCTTCACTGGGTTGAGGATGTGACGGCGAAGTGAGCGGCGCCGTATCGGTCAGCGCCGCTTCCTGACGATCACGAAAGCCGCGGTACGACGGACACGTGGATCGCGCCGCGATCGCCCTGACCGCCGACGGTTTGGATCGCCTTTTCGACTTCGTCAAGATTGAACTGGTGTGTGGCTAGCTTTTCCAGCGGGTATTTCCCCGATTCGAGCAGCGCGATGGCCTTTTTCATTTCGCGCGCGGTGCGGCCACGTACGCCCTTGATCGTCAATTCCTTGAGGAAGATCTGGTCGGGCTCGAAATCGGGCGCCGGTCCATGGGCTTCGCCGGCAACGACGATCGTGCCGCCGATTTTCGCGAGCTGGATCGCTTGCTGAATCGCGCCCGGCGCGCCTGCTGTGACATTGATCACGATCTCGGGCATGCGGCCGTTGGTGAGCTCGGCCACTTTTGCCACGACGTCGGGCGTCGCATCGACATCGATCGTGTAATGCGCGCCGAATTCGCGCGCGAGCCGTAGCCGCGCTGCGTCGCCGCCCCGGCCGGTCACGATGATCTGCGCCGCGCCTGCCTCCTTCGAGGCGATAACCGACGCGAGGCCTTGTCCTCCAGGGCCTTGGATCAGCACCGTGCTGCCGATGCCGACGCCCCCTTCAAGATGCGCCCAACGAATGCCGTTCGCGAGCGGCACGTAAAAGGGTGCCACCTCGGTAGGTACTTTGTCGGAGAGTTTGTGCAATAAGGCTTGCGGGTCGAGGTAGAAATACTCCGCATAGCCGCCCCAGAGGCCCGGCTTCACACTCAGCGATGTGAAGCCGTACATCTTCTCCATCTTCATGCCGTTGCAGATGTAGTAGCGCCCGGAGAGGCAATACTCGCAGTGGCCGCAAGGCGCGTATTCCTCCATGACGATGCGGTCGCCCTCTCTCACGCCCCAGCGCTGCGCCGCGCGCCGGCCGACCTTGGCGATTCTCGCGACGATCTCGTGGCCGGGAATCAGCGGCGGCGCTGCGAATTCGGCGAGCGCGCCGGTATAGATCGGCCAGTCCGCGCCGCAGACACCGGTAATCTCGACCTTGGCGATGCCCGAATCCTCATCGATTTCCGGCAGGGGAAATTCGCGGACCTCGATCTTGCGCGGCGACAGCAGCACCGCCGCCAAGGTTTTCTCAGCCATCGCTCAGTCCTTCAGTCGTACGGCTCATAGGAGCGCAGAGCCGGAATGACCTGCTCGCCAAAAAGCCGTATGGAGCGTAACAGATCGTCCTCGCGCAGGCCGCCGAAGTTGAACTCACCGAAAAAGGTATTGAATGAGCCTTCCTCGGCCCAGGCGCGTAGCTTTCGTGTCACGGTGTCGGGCGAACCGATGAGCACGAGCTCTTTCTCGACGAGATAGTCGGGATCGAGCATGTTCAGAATGATGTCCGCCGCCCCGGCTTCGCCGCGTGTCTTGAAATATTCGACAACCTCGCGCTGCTTCACGCGGATCTCGTCAGGATCGTCCGAATAGGAGAAGAAGCCGGTATAGGCGCGACCGGCATCCGCGAGAGCGATGCGGCGCGCCTTTTCGTCGCTCTCGTCGACATAGACGACCGTCGAATAGGCGATGTTCGGCCGTCCGGGCCAGCCATGTTCTTTCCAACCGCGAAGATAGGGCTGATAGCGAATCTTTGCCTCGCGTCGCGGCAGAAGGAAGAAATAGCCGGTGTGGATTCCCTCGCGCGCGCAAAATTTGAGTGTCTCCGGGTCGCGCGTTTCCATCCACAGCGTCGGATAAGGCTTCTGCAGCGAATTGACGCTGATCTCGAGGCCTTTGACCTTGATATGCTCGCCGTCGAAATCGATGGGGCCGTCGACGGCGAAAGCCGCTTTCATGAAGCGGGCGAATTCGAGCGTCGCAGCGCGGCGCGTCTCGAAGGGCGCTCCGAAATGCGTGAAGTAATGTGGCAGGATGCCCGGTACTAGGCCAACCTCCAGGCGGCCGCCGAGCATCTGATCAGCGATGGCGATCTCCTCAAGCAACCGCACCGGATGATGCAGTGCCACGACATGCCCCATCGCGCCAAGGCGCAATCGCTTGGTGCGCGTGCCGGCCGCGGCGGCATAAAGATTGGGCGCCGACATCCAGCTTTCGCGCGCCGTGAAGTGGTGCTCGACGCAAAACCCGTAATCGAAATCGAGTGCATCAGCCAATTCCAGCTCGCGCCAGAGCTGGGAATAACGCTGATGCGGCGTCATGTTCGGCTTGCCCCACACATGGGCGAAATGCGCGAATTTCATCGCTTGATCCTTGGTCCACCGCGTTGGTTGACGGCTTGATTGTCCGACGATTCTAGCATAGCCTCGCAACCAGCGGAAATTGCCTTCGCCGCTATAGGAAATCGCTGATGGACCGATCGCCCATCGATTTCGAGGCGTTGACCCGGAACGGCAGAATCCACGGTAGCCTCTACCGCGATCCGGCGATCTTCGAGCGTGAAGTCGAAGCGATCTGGAACAAGGTCTGGGTCTATATCGGCCACGAGAGCGAGATTCCAAAACCTGGCGATTTCGTGCGCCGGCAGATCGGCCTTCAACCGGTGATCATGATACGCGATGACGGCGGCGCCGTGCGAGTGCTTTACAATCGGTGCCGCCATCGCGGCAATCTGCTCTGCCATCGCGACCGCGGTTCGTCAGAAACGCTAAAGTGTCCCTATCACGGCTGGACTTATTCGCGCGGCGGCGCGCTGCTCGCACCGACCTTCGAGGAGGGCTACGACTCCAATCTTCGCAAAGATGATTTTGCACTGACCCCGGTCGAGCGCCAGGGCGCCTACCGCGGCTTGGTGTTCGCGAGCATCGCTTCCACGGGCCCCTCGCTTGATGCGCATCTCGGCGCGGCGAAGGAATATGTCGACCTGTTTATGGATCTGTCGCCGACCGGCGAGATCGAGCTCAACACCGGCACCCAAAAGCTGAGCTATCGCGGGAACTGGAAGTTTTTGCCCGAGAACTCGCTCGAAGGCGACTATCATGGGCCCTTTATCCATCGGATCGCGTTCGAGTTGCACGGTAAGCGCACCGGCCTCGATATGAGCTCGCTTTACGAGAATCAAATTCCCGACGTGATCCATTCGCTGCCCGGCGGTCACATGGTCGAGGATTATCGCGGTGCGACAATGGCGCCGCCGAAACGGGCGCCCAGCGAAGCCCGGCTAGCTTATGTCGCTCTCATGGAGAAGCGGTATGGCCCGGCCAAAGCGAATCAGCTCCTGTCGACGATCCCGCCGCTCGGCTACATCTTTCCGAACCTCCTCTACATCATGACGCATATTCGCCGCGTGCAGCCGGTGAGTGTCGACGAGACGCACGTCTACTACCAGCCGATGCTGCTCAAAGGCGCCCCTGACGAGATCAATACGCTGCGCCTGCGCGAGCATGAATTTGGCTTTGGACCCGCGGGGCTCATCTCGCCCGACGATATCGAGATCATGGAGCGCAACCAGCGCGGTGTGGCAGCGCGCGGCAATGACTGGCAGTTCATCGGCCGCGGCATGCATCGCGATAAGGTGTTGCCGGATGGCCGGTCCAGCGGTTTCACGATGGACGAATGTCATCTCCGCGGCATGTGGCAGTATTACGGGCGCTTGATGAGCGATCCGGACGCCACGCTTTCGCCCTGAGCCGACGCTCGTGTCGCAAGATTCCGTTGAGCAATTCATCTACCATGAGGCGCGTCTCATGGACGAGAACCGCTATCGCGAATGGCTCGCGCTCTGGGACAAGGACGCGGTCTACTGGGTTCCATGCAATGACGACGACATCGATCCAACGCGTCAGGTCTCCATCATCTACGACGATTGGGGACGCATCGAACAGCGCGTCGAGCGTCTGGTGAGCGGCTCGGTATTGGCGCAGGACCCAAAGCCGCGCATGCGTCGCACGGTATCCAACATCGAGATAGAGGACGGGACGGGCAATGAGATCGCCACGCGCTCGAATTTCACGCTCGTTCTGGCGAAGGGCGGCACACAACAGCTTTGGGCCGGCCGGACGATTCACAAGCTGCGGCGTGCCCCGTCGGGCTTCAAGATCTTCTACAAGAAGGTCATGCTCGTGAATGCGGATCAGGAAATGCCGCTGCTCCAGTTTCTGATTTGAGGACCGCGGATCATGGGGGACGTTCGCATCGAGCTTGATACCGCGAAATGCCAGTCCTACGGCAGATGTCTCGCGCTCGCGCCCAATCTGTTCGCCTGGGATCGCGGTCGTAAAGTCCGCATCAACGATCCGCAGGGTGGGACGCCGGCGCTGGCGCTGAAGGCGGCGAAGAATTGTCCTTACCGGGCAATTGCCGTCACAGACAGCGCCACCGGAGAACGCATCTTTCCCGTGGCGCGCGCGACGCAAAAAGAGCAATGACGGAGGCAAAAATGGAACACGGACGATTCGATTATTCGCCGATTGCGCGGCGTCCGCTGTTGAAGATGCCGAACGGCGCCCGCGTCGCGGTGTGGATCACGCCGAATGTCGAACATTACCACTGGAACAAGCCGGCGATCGCGCTGACCCAGATGACCACGTCGCTGAAGCCCGATGTGCTCAATTACGCTTGGCGCGATTACGGCCCCCGGGTCGGCATCTGGCGCGTGATGGAAATCCTCGAAAAGCATGGCTTCACGGCGACCGCCGCGCTCAACGCCGAGGTCTGCGAGCAATATCCCGACATCATCAAAGAAGGCAACCGCTTGGGCTGGGAGTGGATGGCGCACGGTCCTAACAACTCGATGATTTTCACCGGCATGCCCGCAGAAGCGGAGCGGCCGATCATCGCCGGCGTCCTCGAGACGATCGCGAAGCAGACGGGCAAGAAGAGTCGCGGCTGGCTCGGGCCCGTGGTCACCGAGACCGACAATACGCTCGACATCCTCGCGGAAGCGGGCATCGATTATGTTGCCGATTGGTGCAACGACGAGCTGCCGTATCCGATCAAGACGAAAAAAGGCTCGATCTACGCCATTCCGTATACACTCGAGATCGGCGACATTCCCGTTTTCCTCGAGCGCGGCGGTTCCGGCGAGGATTTCTACGACATGGTCGTCGACCAGTTCGATCAACTCTACGAGGAAGGCGGCACGCGCCCGCGTGTTCTGTCGATCGCAATTCACCCATTCTTGATCGGGCATCCCTTCCGGGCGCGGCATCTCGCGCGGGCGCTCGAGCATATCCGCAAGCACGACGCGGTGTGGCTGACGACGGGCAGCGCGATCATCGATTGGTACAAGGCGGCGTCAGCCCAGCGCTGAGCCCGGTTTCATGGCTTACGATCCGCGGACCGCACGCTATCTTTGCTTCGCCGAAGCCCGCGCGGCTTTTGCCGCCGGCAGCGACACGCCGCGCGCCTATCTCGAGCGCTGTCTCGAAACGATCGCCGTGCTCGAGCCTAAGATCCAGGCTTTTGTACGGTTCGATCGCGATGGGGCGCGTGCGGCCGCCGATCGTGCGACGGAGCGCTGGCGCGCGAACCGGCCGCTCTCGCTCGTTGATGGCATGCCGGTCGGGATCAAGGATTGCTACGACGTCCAGGGCATGCCGACCGAGGTCAATTCGCGCATGTTCAAGGACAACATCGCCGCGCTCGATGCCGCGCATGTCGATGCGCTGCGTCGCGGCGGCGCCGTCATTCTCGGCAAGACGACGACGACCGAGTTGACCATGGCGCTACCCGCTGCGACGGTGAATCCCTGGGATGTGACGCGGACGCCCGGTGGATCGTCCTCCGGCTCCGCAGCCGCGGTTGCGGCGCGCATGCTGCCGCTCGCGACCGGCAGCCAGGTCCGCGGCTCGGTGATCCGCCCGGCATCGATCTGCGGCCTTGTCGGCATGAAGCCGACCTATGGCGCGCTCAACCGCAATGGCGGCTTCGATCCATCGCCGAGCCTCAATCACCTCGGCTTCTTGGGCGGTACACTCGTCGATATATGGCAGGCGGCGCACCATATCGCGGCGAGCATCGGCGGCGATCCCGGCTATCCCGCGCTCGCGGGCGGGCCCGATCTGCCGCCAGCGGCAAAGCCGCGGCGGCTTGCGCGACAATACACTTACGGTTGGTCGCAGACCGACGATGAGTGGAAGGAATTGTTCGAAACCTTCCTGCGGTCGTTGGTGGCGAAGGGCGTCGAGATCGTCGAGCCACGGGCTGGCGAGGAATTTGCCGCCTATGAAGAAGCAACGGCGAAAACGCCGGAATTCTTCTTCGATGCGATGCTCTGGGAGTTTCGCTGGCCACTACGGGCTTGGCGCGATTTGAAGCCCGGCACGCTGAGCGAGGCAATCGAA
>Ga0134128_10003282_pt1 | contig 19774 bp, 16 predicted proteins | sample KB31754_FD_96462 | JGI IMG/M metagenome (GOLD analysis project Ga0134128, IMG submission 96462) | Terrestrial soil microbial communities with excess Nitrogen fertilizer from Kellogg Biological Station, Michigan, USA - KB3-175-4 | ecosystem: Environmental > Terrestrial > Soil > Unclassified ...
GCCAAGTCGAGCGCTGTCCTGGTGGGTCCCCGCTTTCGCGAGGACGACAAGGGTTGGCAATGCGCAACAGTACGGAAATAAATAGATCTTTATATAGCTGTCGCCGCATTGAAAGAAGACATCAGGTTTCTATATACCTGTCGTCCCCGCGAAGGCGGGGACCCACACTGAGTCAAGTCGAGCGTTGTCCTGGTGGGTCCCCGCTTTCGCGAGGACGACAAGGGTTGGCAATGCGCAACAGTACGGAAATAAATAGATCTTTATATAGCTGTCGCCGCATTGAAAGAAGACACTAGGTTTCTATATACCTGTCGTCCCCGCGAAGGCGGGGACCCACACTGAGTCAAGTCGAGCGCTGTCCTGGTGGGTCCCCGCTTTCGCGAGGACGACAAGGGTTTACAATGCGTAAAAGTACGGAAATACCACCATGCCCCAAACCCTGGTCCTGGCCTCCAATAACCCAGGTAAACTGAAAGAATTCGGCGAACTACTTGCCCCGCTGGGCTTCGACGTCCAGCCGCAAGGCGCCTTCGATGTCCCCGAAGCCGACGAGCCCTATCTGACCTTCGTCGAAAACGCCCTGACCAAGGCCCGCCACGCCGCCCGGCTGACCGGCCTGCCGGCCTTGGCCGACGACTCCGGCATTTGCGTCAATGTACTCGGCGGAGCCCCCGGCGTGCATTCCGCCCGCTTCGCCGGCGAACCGAAGTCGGACGCCAACAACAATGCCAAACTGGTGGAAGTGCTCGCCCAGCATGCCGATAAATCGGCTTACTACTACTGCGTGCTGGTGTTCGTGCGCCATGCCGAAGACCCGCAACCCGTCATCGCCGACGGCCGCTGGAATGGCGAAGTCAGAAGCCAGCCGATGGGTGAGGGCGGCTTCGGCTATGACCCGTATTTCTGGCTGCCGCAACAACAAATGACCGCTGCGCAACTGAGCCCGGAAGAAAAAAACCGCCATTCGCACCGCGGCCAGGCCTTGCGCGCACTAATTGAAAAACTGAAGTAAATGATCCCCATCAAACCAGCCGGGCAGGGCGCCAAAGTCACGCCGGCCGAAGCCGCTGCGGCATTCCTCAAGCCCGGCACGATCACGCTCGCCTCGCTGCCGCCGCTCTCGCTTTACGTGCATATTCCCTGGTGCGTGCGCAAGTGCCCCTATTGCGACTTCAACTCGCACGAAGCCAATGACGGTTTCCCAGAAACCGAATACCTCGATGCCTTGAAGACCGACCTGGAGCATGCGCTGCCGCTGATCTGGGGCCGCAAGATCTACACCATCTTCATCGGCGGCGGCACGCCCAGCCTGCTCTCTGCAGCCGGCCTGGACCGCCTGCTGTCGGACATCCGCACGCTGCTGCCCCTGGATGGCCGCGTCGAAATCACCATGGAAGCCAACCCCGGCACGTTCGAAGCGGAAAAATTCAAGTCTTACCGTGCCAGCGGCATCAACCGCTTGTCAATCGGCATCCAGAGCTTCAACAAGCAGCACCTGCAGGCCCTAGGCCGCATCCACGATGACAACGAAGCCCGCCGCGCCGTCGACATCGCCCACGCCAACTTCGACAACTTCAACCTCGACCTGATGTATGCCCTGCCGGGGCAGACGCTGGAGCAGGCCAGGGCAGACGTGGAAACCGCCATCGCCATGGCGCCGCCACACCTGTCGCTGTACCACCTCACGCTGGAACCGAACACCTATTTCGCCAAGTTCCCGCCGCAAGTGCCCGACGACGACGACAGCGCCGAAATGCAGGACATGATCGAAGCGGCCACTGACGCAGCGGGCTACGGCCACTATGAAGTGTCTGCCTACGCCAAGGCGGGCCATCAAGCCCGCCATAACCTCAACTATTGGCAATTCGGCGACTACCTCGGCATCGGTGCCGGTGCCCATTCCAAGATATCGTTCCCGCACCGCATAATCCGCCAGGCGCGCTACAAACAGCCCAAGGCTTACATGGAAAGCATCGCCGCCGGCAACGCCGTCCAGGAAGAACGCGAAATCGCCAGGAACGAACTCGGCTTCGAGTTCATGCTCAACGCTTTCCGGCTCTACCAGGGCTTCGAACCCAACCAATTCATGGAACGCACCGGCCTGACCATCAACGCCATCGACAAGCCATTGAACGAAGCCGAATCCCGTGGCTTGATCACACGCGACCATCAATTGATCAAGCCCACCGAGCTGGGCATGCGCTTTTTAAACGACCTGCAACAGCTGTTTCTGGTCGATTAAAAGCCTTTTCAGTGAAAAAGAGCGTTAAGCCCGGTATAATTCATGTTCCGCCACTATTTCGATAGTCGGCGCGACCCCAGGAGGTGTGGCCGAGTGGTTGAAGGCACCAGTCTTGAAAACTGGCGACGGGGTAACCCGTTCGTGAGTTCGAATCTCACCGCCTCCGCCAGTTATCCAAAGTAAGTGCTTGAATTTATCGATGGTTTCCCGTTCTGGATTGTCTCCGAACGTGATGGCCTCAGTTTTCAAGTAAATGCATGTTCATACTGAGTACTCGTTGGCACAGCCTGACGAAGTCTACCAAGGACAGGTCCCCCTTCGCATCATTAGTCGCCCAGCCGCAGATTTTGAAGTCTGCTGGACCGCTTCCATCGCCCACATGATCGACGGTAGGCAGCAAGGCGAACTGTGCTTTGTAAATTCTCTTGCCTTGCTTGGATTCGTCGTTGCCGTATTTGCTGATCAGGTGCCAATGCAACTGTTCGCCCGTGTAATGGTCAAGTCCCCCAGAATTGCACACGGCGTCATGGATGGCCCGCTTGTATTCGGAAACGGTGCCATGCATGTTCCCGCGTGCTCGATCACGCCTGATGTGTGCCTGGGATCTGCGTTGTAACCAACGCACATAATTCTCCCGTGTGGAAATACCTTCAAGAAATGGAGGGAGGTGGAAGACTCGCACTCTTTTCCCCTTGCTATTATTAGATGTCAATGGTGGTAGGGTTCAAAGCTCTTACTGTAACAACCTGCATTGGCTCGCCTTTCTGGAACCATTATTTTAAAGGTACGCCACCCGTGATGCGTGGTGTGCTGTCTGCGTTCGCGGTGCTGTTGATCTTTGAGATTGCCCTTGAAAAACGTATCCCTCGCTGAGGGTTTAAAATTCTGTCAGGGAGAACAAGGATGTCACAATGCAAGCGAGCGCGCTACACATTGGAATACAAGGCCGAAGCGGTCAGCTCGTAGCTTGCATTTGTCCCTATGCTAAAACGCCTCATCAAACCAACTCCTGATCAGTTGCAAGCCTCGGACTTACCGCTCGCCACTGCATCCTACACCAATCCCCAATATGCATTAAACTCCCGCTTCTCGTCACCCAAGCAACTCCCCCATGCAAACGTCGTTCCTGAAATACGCCCTGGTACTCGGCCTGCTCTCCGCCATCGGCCCGTTCGCCATCGACATGTATTTACCGGCGCTGCCTTCAATCGGACAAACCCTGGATGCGTCGCCGCATGCGGTGCAGGCGAGTTTGATGGCGTTTTTCCTTTCGCTCGGTATCGGGCAATTGATCTATGGCCCGTTGTCGGACATGTTTGGGCGCAAGCCGGCGCTCTATTTTGGTTTGGCGTTTTTTGCCGTGAGCAGTGTAGGTTGTGCGCTGGCGCCCAATATCCATGTGTTGATTGTCCTGCGCTTCCTGCAGGGTTTCGGCGCGAGCGCGGGCATGGTGGTGCCGCGTGCAGTGGTGCGTGATTTGCACACGGGGCACGATGCAGCGCGTCTCATGTCGCTGCTGATGCTGGTATTCAGCGTTTCGCCTATCCTGGCGCCCTTGACCGGCAGCCTGCTGATCGATTGGGCCGGTTGGCGTGCCGTGTTCTGGGCCGTCACCATCGCGGCGTTGCTGGCACTGGTGTTGCTGTTCACCAGCCTGTCTGAGACGCGGTTGCCTGCCGACCGGGCTGAGAGCAGCATGCTGAAAACCGCCAAGACCTATCTGGCCTTGCTGGGCGACCGCCACTTCATCGGCCTGGTGTTGATCGGTGCGTTCGGCATTTCCAGTTTCTTCACCTATCTGGCCAATTCGTCCTTCGTTCTGATTGACCACTACGGTCTCACGCCGCGCCAATACAGCATTGCCTTCTCTGCCAATGCGGCGGCCTTTATTGGTGTTTCGCAATTCACCGGCAAACTGGGCAAGCGTTTCGGGCTGGTGCCCATGGTCAAGGTTGCCGTCACCGGTTTTGCGCTGGTGATGGCCTCGCTGTTTGCCTTCGACCTGTTCGGCGTCACCCGGCTTGATGTGATGTTCGTGCTGCTATTCATCGGCTATGGTTTTCTTGGCCTCGTCGTGCCGACCACCGCCGTCCTGGCATTGGAAGAGCACGGCGAAGTTGCAGGCACCGCATCGGCCTTGATGGGGACTTTGCAATTCCTGACGGGCGCGCTGGCGATGGCGGTGGATGGTTTGTTCGTCAACGGCACCTCGCTGCCCATGGTGGCCGGTATCGCAGGCTGCGCGGCGATTTCCTGCACCATGTGCTGGATCACCTTGCGCAAGGCTGGCCATCATCCCGCCGTCGCCGTGGAATAAGCCTTCGTGCCGGCAGGCGCTGGTTCGTCGTAACCGCGCCATATTGGGTCATTGATTCCCCAACAAAGACCCGTCGAACGAGAGCGCATCGCGGCACATGGTGTACGATTACTAAAATCGAAATTCACCAAGGCATTTGCTTCGTTTGACATGAAAAAGCTGAAAATCATCACCGCATTCGACAGCGGCTATGAAATCGGGCATTTGGCGCTGCCGACACACATGCTCTATGCCAGCCTGTACGGTTATTCGTTCGAAAAATTCGATGTGGCGAATTTCGACCGGCCGCCGGCCTGGTTCAAGGTCAAGGCCTTGCTCGATGAATTGGACCGGAACGAGCACGAATTTGTCTTGTGGGTCGATGCCGATGCTTTTGTTGTCGACTTCGGATTCGATTTCATGGCTGAAATCGGCAATCACCTGGATAGCGGGAAATCGCTCTACCTGTGCAGCCATTTCATCAGTAACGTTTCTACGTCACTGGATTTCCTCACGCTGGCGAAGAGCCGCATCAATACCGGGGTCATGCTGGTCCGTAACACCGACCATGCCAGGGCATTGCTACGTGCTGTTTGGGAAAAAACGGAATACATGAACCACTCCTGGTGGGAACAGGCGGCCTTGATGGATCTCCTGGGGTACAAGATGGAGTTGAACGGCGACGCCAATTCGAACAAGCGTAGCGAACGCTTTTTTGAGCACGTTGGTGCGCTGCCTGCCTACATGAATTGCATTCCCGCCGAAGATCATATGCATGGCAGCGAAACGATGGCGCCGGTGATCATTCACCTGGCCGGCATTCCCGGGCGCATGGAAATTGCCAGGAATATGCTGAAAAACATGCAGTTGCGGATCACGAACAGGAAATTGACAAAAATGCCCACGGATTTGTTTTAGCCAGTGATTTAAACAAATTGCCCAAACCATGAGCGGTCCAAAATCTGCCATTTACAGCGTCGATCCGCTTTCGGTCTTGCTTGGCTACGCTGCCATCCAGGCCGCGCAGTCCGTGGCAGAGAGCTTCGCCCAGGCAGCCGCACTGCGCCGCGAACATGAAGACCGGCGTGAAGCCGACGAACGGCGGCTTGGCGATGCGGAGGCGGCCGGGCTGAAGGCGCTTGCAGAAGAAGCTGGTGCAGCACAGGAAGAGTTTGAGCGGCTGGTGCGGCTTGCCGAAACCATCGGCCTGGGCGACAAGGTGCGGGCCACCTTGCCGGCCATGCCGGATTCGGCCAACGCACCAGACGAAGACGCCGTCGCGGCGCATGCCCGTGCCGTGCAGGGTTTGAATGCCACGCTGCGCACCATGCTCTTGACCGAAGCGGCGCGCCGGTCTGTTGAATTTGCCGAACAGCCGTTCGACAAATCGGCAGCGGTGGCCGGCTCCATCCCGCAGCAAATATCGCAACGCCAACTGGCGCGCATCGCCCATCTTGGCGCGGTGCCGGAGTCGATAGAAAAACTGGCGCTGGAACTCGATCAGACCCTGCCGGGCGAACGTGCCGACCTACTTGCCACCGAATTGCGCGCCCAGGTGCAGGCATGGATCGAATTGCAGCAAAACAAGCAGGTGCAGGAAGCCACAGCCTATGTGCTGGAGCACACCTTGCATGAGCTTGGCTACCAGGTGGAAGAGCTCAAGGAAACACTCTTCGTTGAAGGTGGGATGCTGCATTTCCGCCGGCCCGGTTGGGGCAACTACATGGTGCGGCTGCGTGTCGATGCCAAGACCAATGCGGTCAACTTCAACGTGGTGCGCGCCGTGACGGAGGGCGACAACGAGCGCAGCGTGCTCGACCACCTTGCCGAAGACCGCTGGTGCAGCGAATTCCCGGCACTGCTGCGCGCGCTGGAAGCGCAGGGCATGCGAATGAATGTCACACGTCATCTGGCGGCCGGGGAATTGCCGGTGCAATTGGTCGATGCCGCCAGGCTCCCGGCGTTTGCCGATGAAGAAGACGCCAACGAGAACAAGAGCAGCAAACCGATGTCCAGAAACCTTCCATGACCACTCCAATCTACCGCTGGCTGGCCGATCTCGAACGATTGCTGCCGATCCGTTCGCAATTCGCCGTGTCGGGCGATATCCGCGACAGTTTCATTGTGCCGATGGCGTCCGGCACGGCGCTGGTGCCCCTGATCCGCGCTGCCTGGGAAACGCTCAAGAAACGCGGCTACCGGTTTTTCCTGGTCTATGACCCGGCCGATGGCGTGCGCGTCTATCCCGATGAACCGGCGGAACGCGAACTGGCCACGCGCCTGTTCGATTTAAAGTTGTCCAATGGCTGCCAGATGGTCAGCCTGGAAACGCTGGCCGGCATCATGAAGAAATTGAGCGCCGAGCGCGAGGCGCGTTGCGCGCTGGTGATCGATTTCGCTTCGCGCATCACCAGGCAGACGGAACACTTGAGCGAGGGCGAGCACCGTTTTTTCGTCGCCGCCGAAAAGCTGTCGCTTGCCGCCGCGCCGATTGTTCCGCAGCAGCCGACGCCTGGCGGCGCTGCGAATTCGCCGCAATACAACCCGGTGCTGTATCTGGTCAATCGCGCCCAGGATTTGCCATCCTGGTTTACGCTCGACAGCGAGCGTGTCGCCAGTCTCGTTGTCAGCAAGCCTGATTTTGAAACCAGGCGCGCGGCAGCCCTGCAACTGGCGCCGCTGTTCATCGGTTACCAGGAAGCCGGCGAAGCGGCACGCCAGCAATTCCTCAAGCAATTCACCGAGGGCACGGAAGGCATGGCGCTGACGGCACTGGCCGATATCACCGAACTGGCCGACCGCCAAAAACTGGGCCTGGGCGATATTGACGATGCGGTGCGTTGTTACAAGGTGGGGGCGCTCGATAACCCGTGGCGCAAGGACTACCTGCGCGAAAAAATCCGTGACGCGCAGAGTTTCATCGAAGACCGGGTCAAGGGGCAGCATCCTGCCGTGGTCAAGACACTCGATATCCTGAAGCGCTCGGCCATGGGCTTGACCGGCGCGCAGGCGCGTTCAGGCGGCAGCAGGCCGCGCGGCGTGCTGTTCTTTGCCGGCCCGACCGGTGTGGGCAAGACCGAATTGGCCAAGACCTTGACCCAGCTCGTGTTTGGTGACGAACGTGCCTACATCCGCTTCGACATGAGCGAGTTCGCCGAAGAACATGCCAGTGCGCGCCTGTTGGGCGCACCGCCGGGCTACGTCGGCTTCGATGCCGGCGGCGAGTTGACCAACGCGGTGCGGCAAAAACCGTTTTCGGTCGTGCTGTTCGATGAAATCGAAAAAGCCCACCCGCGCATCCTCGACAAATTCCTGCAGATACTGGAAGACGGGCGCCTGACCGATGGCCGTGGCGATACCGCCTACTTTTCTGAAACCATCCTGGTGTTCACATCCAACCTCGGCATCTACGTCGATGACGAGCTTGGGCGGCGCGTGCAAAACGTGCGCCCGGGCGATCCGTATGAGACGGTGGAAGCGAAGGTGCGCGAAGCCATCGGCAATTACTTCAAGTTCAAGCTTTCCCGCCCCGAGCTGCTTAACCGCATTGGCGACAACATCGTGGTGTTCGATTTCATCTCGCGCGAAGTGGCCGAACGCATTTTCGATGGCATGCTGGCCAACGTCGCGCGCCGCCTGTTCGAGGAGTTCAAGGTCAGGCTGGCCATGCCGGCGGCGGTGCGGCAAGCCCTGCTGGAGCGTTGCTCGCGCGACCTTGGCAATGGCGGACGCGGCATCGGCAACCAGCTTGAATCGTGCTTCATCAATCCCTTGTCGCGCGCCTTGTTTGAACATGATATCGAAGGCAAGCAAACCCTCACCGTGACGGGCTTGAGTGAAACCGACAAGGTCGTGACACTGAGCCTGCAGACGGCATGAAGATTGCAATCAACAAGGCGCATTTCCCGGTCACGGTACTCGGGCCGGGCCGGCGCATTGGCATCTGGGTCCAGGGTTGCAGCATCGGCTGTCCGGGCTGTGTCTCACGCGATACCTGGTCGCCCGACGCCGGGCGCGAAACCACCGTTGCGCGCCTGCTCGGCTGGTGCCGTGAAATGGTGAAAGACGGCTTCGACGGTGTCACCATCTCGGGCGGTGAACCGTTTGACCAGCCTGCGGCCTTGTCGGCTTTGCTCGATGGCCTGGCGCACTGGCGTGAGACGTCGGCTGCCGATTCACCCGCGGCAGACTTCGACATCCTCTGCTATTCCGGCTATCCTCTGGCCAAGCTGCAAAAGAAACACGCGCGCCTGTTGAAAAAACTCGACGCCCTGATCCCGGAACCCTTTGTGGAAAATTTACCGATGTCCCATGTCTGGCGCGGCTCGTCCAACCAGTCGCTGATTGCCTTGTCTGAGCGCGGAGTGCGCAAATATGCAAGCCACATGGACGTCACACCGGCTGAAGCGGGCAAGCAGATGCAGATTATGGTCGAAGGTTCGCAGGTCTGGTTTGTCGGCATTCCGGCGCGCGGCGACATGCAGGCGCTGGAAGACTCCTGCCGCGAGCGCGGTATTGTCTTTGACCGCGCCAGTTGGAGGCAATAGGCGTGGAAGCTGATTACATCCGCCGCTGCCCAAGCTGCAGCACGGAAAATGCGCCCCATATCATGCGTTGCGTCTGCGGCGCCATGCTGGCCGGGGTGGATCTTAGCCTGCCTGCTGAGCAGCCATCCGCAGTGTCGGCGAGCCGTGATGCGGCGCCGGTGGCCGGTGATGTCGCATCCGTCGCGCAAACGCCCGCCGTCTGCCGCCATGACGATTGCGGCCAGAGCAATCCGCCGGGCACCGCCGTCTGCCTCTACTGCAACCGGCCGGTCGATGCCGGCCTTGCCCTGATTGGCCAAGCGGAAAGCCTGATCAAACTGCCGGCGGCGCTGGCACAGCATTACCGCATCGAACGCCATCTCCCCACCCAGGGGGCGGAAGCGGAAGTGTTGCTGGTGCGCGAGGCGGCGGGTGGCCCGCTGCGTGTGGCGAAGATCTACCGTCATGGCATCTTGCCCGACGTGGAAGTGCAGCAGCGCATTACACGTGTCGATCCGGCGCATTGCGTGGTGGTGCTGCAAGCCGGAATATCCGACGGCTATGCGTTCGAGCTGATGGAGTTTTGCGAACACGGTTCGCTGCGCGAGTTCCTGCCGCGCCTGACCGAAGATGCAACGGGTGAATTGACCGGCGCGATGGTCAACGAGCTGGCGACGGCGGTCGAGGCGGTGCATGCGGCGGGCTTGCTGCATCGCGACCTCAAGCCGGAAAACATCCTGATCCGCACCGTGCATCCGCTTGACCTGGTCTTGACCGACTTCGGCACCTCATCGCTGCTCGACGCCACGCAGCGCTTCACGGGCATGGCGCGCACCTTGCCCTATGCCGCACCGGAAAGCCTTTCCGGCGTGATCGACGGCAAGGCCGATTACTGGTCGCTTGGCATGATCATCCTGGAAGCGGCGCTGGGCAAGCACCCGTTCGCCGGCCTGTCCGACGCCGTGATCCTGCACCACCTGACGACGCGCAGCATCGACCTTGCGCCGGTGGCCAACCGCAACCTGCGCAAGCTCGTGCGCGGCCTGCTGCTGCGCGACCCCAAGCAACGCTGGGGTTGCGCGGAGATCCGCCGCTGGATGGCCGGCGACGCCAGCCTGACCGAACCGAACGAGCCCGGTATCGGCACTGGTTTCCGTGAGCCGTATCATGTAGGCAAGGAAATCTGCTACAGCAACGAGCAATTGGCCGTTGCCCTCGCGCGCAACTGGCAGATCGGCGTCGGCGACATGGCCAACGGCTTGCTCCTGCCCTGGTTCCGCGACGTGCAAAAGGACCAGAATGCCGTGCGCGTCCTGCTCGGACTGCGCAACGACAGCAATACCCCGCTCGACACCCAGTTGCTCACCTTCATCTTGCACCTGGCGCCGGGCATTCCACCAGTCTGGCGCGGCGAATCGATCGAACTGCCGGCCATTCTCGAACAGGCCGACAAGGCCTTGCGTGGTGACGAAGCCGCAGTGAAATGGCTCGACAAGCTCTACCAATACCGCGTGCTCGAATGCTATGCCGCGGCCGGCAACCAGGACGTGGCCGACATCGTTCGGCGCTGGAGCCAGGCTTGCGACCGCTTCGAAGATGCCTGGGAAGCAGGGCAGGCCAAGATCAACGCCAACGCGCCGGCGCGTGACCCGTATGAAGTCGTCAATATCGATCTACTGATGTACGGCAATGCCGGCCTGGCCATGCCGGCCCCGGCGGATATGCATGCACGCCTGTTGGCTGGCGCCTATGATGCCCAATGGGCGGAACGGCAGCGCCAGCGGGTGCTGGCTGAACTCACGGAATTGACCGTCTATTGCCCCTGGTTTGCTGCCCTGGGTGACCCGCGCACGATGGAAGCGCCCGACTTGCTGGTGCTGGAAGCCTTGCTGCCCGAAGCGCGCAAGATGCGCGACAAGGTGAAGAAGTCGAAGGAGCAGGCGCAAGATGCCAACCGCAGCGAACTCGATTCGCTCAAGCATGAGCTGACCGCGGCAACGCTGGCCGTGCGTACGGCTGCCAGGGGCAATTTGATGCTGGCGGATTCGGTGGAAACCGTCCGTTCGCGCGTCAGCGACTACATCAATCTCGTGGTGCACATCAAGTCTTCGCAGCGGGCCGAGCAGGAATGGCAAGTCTTGAAGAAGGCGGCGTCGCGCAACGAAGCAGCCATGAAGCAGTTGAGTCTGCTGCTGGACCGGTTGTCGGAGCGGCAGGCGGCAAATTCGGGCCTGTTTGGTATCGAGTCAATCGGCTTCGTCGCCGCGCTGTCTCTGGTATTGCAAGTGGAGGCGCAGCATCATCCGTTTTATCTGGTTGCGGTGGCCTGTGCGGGCTTGCTGGCCTGGCGCATGGTGCCGGTGTTTGTGGCCGGGCGCAAGATCAGGCGCCTGGCGGAGAAGCTGGCCGTGCATTGAATGGCGCGCAGGCAGATGCGTCAGGCTGCCGCCACCACGCAGTCACGCCCTTTTTCCTTGGCTTGATACAGTGCGACGTCAGCGGCCTTGATCAGGGATTCCGCACTGGCGCCTTTGGCAGGCACCACTACCGCCACGCCGATGCTGACCGTCACTTTGCCATGGGGTGACAAGGCATGTGCCAAGGCCGAATCATGCAACGCCTGCCGTATCGCTTCGGCAAACTCGACGGCGCTTTCCCTGGTCGCTCCCGGGCCGAGATAGACGAATTCCTCCCCGCCATAGCGGGCCACCAGGTCCAGGCTGCGCCGCACACTGCCCTGCATGATCTTGGCCACCATGCGCAGGCAATCGTCCCCGGCCTGGTGCCCGTAGTGGTCGTTGTAACTCTTGAACAGGTCCACGTCGAGCATGGCCAGCGCCAGCGATTCGCCGGTGCGCGTGGCGTGAATCCAGGCGTGCGCCAGCGCCTCGTCGAAGTGGCGCCGGTTGGCGATGCCGGTCAGGCCGTCGGTGTTGCTCAACAGCGCCAGCCGGCGGTTCGAATCTTCGAGTTCGCTGGTGCGCTGGTGCACCATGTCTTCGAGGCCGCGAGTCAGGGCGCGCTGCTCGCCCAGCAAAATGGCAAAGCCCATGCCGATCACGCAGAGGGTGAGGATGAATTCCTGCGTCTGCAGGATCATCATGTGCGGCGAGGCATTGCCGAAAGGCTTGTGGCCGGTGGTCTGGGCCCAGGCCGTGGCGAGCGAGACAATGGCAACCGTGGCCGCGGTCCAGCGCGTGTCGTAACGCACGGCGACGAATAGCACGGCCGGCAACAGCAGGTGCGGCGTCAGCAGGATTTCGCTGTCGATGCGGTTGGCCTGGCCGGAAAAGATCAGCACGGCAAACGCGGCGCACACCAGCAGGGTGAGTTGCTCAAGCAGGCCATGGCGCAGGATTTCCGTGCGCGGACGCATCAGCATCAACAGCAGCGGGGTATAGATCAACAGGCCCAGGCTGTCGCCATACCACCAGATCAATAGCAGGCTGGCATAGGAAGTCGTGACCCCGTCCAGCGTTTGCAGGATGGCAGCGGCTGGAATGGCGCTGGCGATGGCGCCGAACACGGGGCCGGCAATGACGAACTTGGCGAAATCCTGGATGCGGTTCAGGCTTGGCGCCGCCTTGAAGCGCTTGGTCAGGTTGTAGGCCACGACCACTTCGAGCAGGTTGCACAGGCTGAGCAGCACTGCCTGGTTGGCCGGGAAGGCCGGCAGGTTGGCGATCACATCGGAAGCAAAGGTCAAGGGGGCGAGCAGCCAGGCGCGGCGGCCGCCATAGTGCAGCACGGCGGCCAGCAGCACGGCATTGGGCAGCCAGACCACGACTTCGTTTTCCGGCGTGACGGCGGTAAGAAAGGTCAGCTTGACGCTGGCGAAATGGATGCAGGGCAGGAGCAGGAAAACCAGCCAGGTCGGGCGCTGCCGCGTTTCGGCCAGGAGTCTGCGCATGTCGTCGGTGTAGGGCTGTGGGGTTGAATCATTTTATCACCGGCCTTTCGGGCGGCCGCGCATTTTGCCGCTATCATCGGTAGATGACTACCTTTATGCCACACCCGATGTCCAATTCCTTCAAGATCGTCATGCCCGCCGCGCCGGCCTATGGCCCTTCTTTTTTGGGCCAGTGGCTTGCCGAGGTGCTGTGTGTTGGCGGCCCTTTGCCGGATATTGCAGGCATGGAAGCGCAAGCGGCTTTTGCCAGGCAGTTTGCCTGCCTGGCACGGTTGCTGTTGCAACTGTCGGGGGTTCCGGTGTTCGACCTGCCCGAGTCCTTGTGCACGCCAGGCAGTGAAGGGAAATTCATCATCGAATTGCGCCTGCCCGAGCTGGGCATCATTCCCGGGGAGGTGAGCCGGCACGTATTGAAGGTGGCCGCCGACCTGTGCCAGGCGCTGGTGCGGACGCCGGTTACTGCCACAGCCACCGGGAAGTTGTTTGCCGAAATCGAAAGACTGGTCATTGCGCCGGCCCAGGGCGTGCTGGTCTTCGGCAAATCGACCATGCAGATATTGCGCTGTGCGCACCGGCTTGGCATTCCTTTTTTCCACCTGGGTGCAGGCATCTATCAATTTGGCTGGGGCAGCAAGGCGCGCCGCATGGAGCGCAGCATGGTTGACCGCGATAGTGTCATTGCCAAGCAATTCCTGCGCAGCAAGGCGGTCGCTGCCGGCGTGATGCGCATGCTGGGTTTGCCCGCCCCGGTGCATGTGCTGGTCAATGCCGAGGCTGAATTGCCGGCGGCTGCTGCGCAAATCGGCTTTCCGCTGGTGGTCAAGCCGGCTGACGGCGGGCGTGGTGAAGCTGTTGTGGTCGACATCATGGACATGCAGGCACTGACGCAGGCATTCGAAGCGGCACGCAAGCCACCATTCAACGGACAGGTCATCGTTGAACGGCAGGTTGTGGGCGTGTGCCACCGCCTCTTCATCGCCAACGGCAAGCTGCTCTATGCCGTCAAGCGTTTGCCGATGTCGGTCCGGGGCGACGGACGGCGCAGTGTGGCGGAATTGGTCAAACTGGCCTGCGAGCATGAAGCGCGCTTGCCGCCCTGGCAACGCTCACCGGCGCCCACGCTGGACGATGCAGCATTGCAGGCAATGGGCAAGGCAGGATGGAATGCCGAATCGGTGCCGGGCGAGGGCGTGCTGGTGCCCCTGCGCCGCATCGAATCGACCGAATCAGGCGGCGTCGATGAAGACGTCAGTGCGCGCGTGCATCCAGATAATCTGGCTGCCGCATTGTGTGCTGCGCAGGCCATGGGATTGGAGAATGCCGGGGTTGACCTGATCAGCGCCGACATTGCCGTGCCCTGGTACGACAACGGTGCCATCATCAACGAAGTCAACATCGGGCCGCTGATGGGCGGCGGCGAGATTTCGCGCAGCCGCATTCCCGCCTTCTTCCACGACTTTCTCGGTGGTGACGGCAAGATTCCACTGGAGAGGTTTGCCGGGGAGGGGGCATCGGCGCGCGCTCACCAAAGGCAGTCCGAACATCTCCGCTCAGGTTTGCGCTGCTTTGTCACAGCGGCCGATAAAACCTTCGATGCACAGGGCAAGCCGGTGGTGATGCCGTTCACCAAGCTGGAGGAGCGTATGCAGGCGCTGCTATGCCGTGCCGATGTGGATGCGCTGATGCTTATTGAGTCGTAGTGGTGGGCGGCCCTTTCAATTCCACCACATTGCCTTCCGGGTCTTCAATATAGATCGATGGCCCTTCGCCTTCGGCGCCATAACGTGAAACGGTCGGCCCCGCTGCCACGCCGTGCTGCTGCAGATGCCGGCGGATGGCCGCTTCATCAAATGGATCGACGCGGAAGCAGAAATGGTCCAGATTGCGTCCCTCGGGGCCCGGTGCCGCGCCGCCCATCTTGCCGAGCTTGCCATCGACCGGCACGAGGTCGAGCAGGGAAGTACCTGCCCGCAACTGCACCAGCCCGATCTCGTCCTGGCGCCGCTCCACGCTACAGCCCAGGACGGTTGTGTAAAAAGCCAACAAGCTTTCGAGGTCGATGACGCGCAACACCAGGTGGTCGATTTCACGTAGGCGAATCATGGGCAGGGAATTTCGAGTCAATTTGCACCAGTGTAGTGCAAAAACGATAAGGCCGTGGCGGGCAGACTTTCGTCAAAACCCTATCCATGCTATGCTTGCGAACTTTTCAAGGGCAAGGGCGCTCTACATCAGTGCAATGTACGCCACGCTCCAGCTTCAATAAAAACCAGCTGTGGGCGTCCCGAAAACGATCCTGTGACCGATCTCAGCCGGTTGGATCGAACCACTCGCAAGACCATGAATGCTATCCCAGACGCTTTTGCCAAGCAACAGCGAACCGAAACCGTATTGCGCGAAACCGCGGCCCATCCTGCTCCAGCCCAGGAGGCCCGTGGCCGTGTGTTGTTGCCCGACCTGATCAAGGCCGGCGCGGCCCAGATCATTGCCTGGCATCACTTCTGTCTGTTCGGCCCCATGTCCGACGCCGCGTGGTGGTATGCGCCGGCCTTGTTCAAATGGCTGGCCAACAATGGCAAGCTCAGCGTGCAATGCTTCCTCGTGATGGGTGGTTTCATGGCTGCAGCAGCCTTGCTGCCCGGCGGCAACAAGCCCTGGACCGGACCGCGCCTGGCTGAGTGGCCCGCCATCGTCTGGCGCCGCTACAAGCGCCTGGCCAAGGTGTATTTCATTGGCTTGGGCGCAGCGATTCTGTGCGCCATCGTGGCGCGCGCCATGATCGATGACCCGTCGACACCCGCTGCCCCCGACCTGTATGCCGTCGTGGTCCACCTGTTCTTTGCGCAAGACGTGCTCGGCGTTCCCGCGCTGACTGCCGGCGCCTGGTATGTGGCGATCGACCTGCAGCTTTACGCCTTGCTGGCGCTGTTGTGCGTGTTGTCTGCCGGGCTGGTGTCCGGCCGCGCTGCACGCTACCTCGCCATGACCCTGGTGGTGTGCCTGGGCCTGTGTTCGCTGCTGCTGTTCAATCGCAATGCCGAGCTGGAAATGTGGGCCATCTATTTCTTTGGCTCTTACAGCCTCGGCATCGCCGCACACTGGATATCGCGCCTGCCGGGCTTGCGCAAGCGCCTGTGGATGCTGGTGATGGTAGCGGTCTGCGCCACGGCGCTGCTGGTGGAATGGCGCAGCCGCATCGCCTTGAGTACCGTAACGGCCTGCACTCTGGTGTTGTTCGGCACTTACCGCACTACGGCCAAGAACTGGTTCGTGTCGCTGGCTGGTTACCTGTCGCGCATTTCCTTCCCGCTGTTCGTGCTGCACTACCCGATGCTGATGCTGGTCGGTGCCATCGTCGGTGCGAACTGGGGTGATGACCCGGCCGCCAACATGATGGGCCTGATCGTGGCCTGGAGTCTGGCGATGCTTGCCGCAACGGCGGTGGCTGCCTGGCTCGACCCGGTCAAGAAAGCCAAGCCCGCCTACAACCAGTGGTCGCACACCACTGGTCTGGCCCAGGTCTGATCAGGGATGGTAGAGCAGGTCGAACACCTGCTCGTTCGATTGCAGCACCGGGGCTTTCGCTTCAACGGGCGCTGCAATGATCAAAGGCACCTCGCTCGATAGTTGCCGCGGTTCGGGCTTGCAGCGGTCGGGGCGATAGAACCCCGCGTTGGTACACCAGACCTGCGGCCGCAGCGGGTGGTCGGAAAAAATCACGATCCTGAAATCCTTGCCGAAGCTGGCCTGCGCCTTTTGCGCCAGGCCGGCCACCAGCGCTGCGCTGTCGGCGACATTGGCGCGGTATTCGTCGGACAAGCTGTTGTCCGTCGCGCCCATCAGGGGATGCGGTTGCAGCAGGTGGCCGTACAAAACACCGCCACGCTGCCAGAATGGCGCGTCCATCAGGGCCTGCTGCAGGCCGGTGCGCTGCGCGGCAAAAAACTTCCTCTCCTCGACCAATGGCGCACAACCGAGGAACCCGACATGCGGTTTCTTCAGCAATTCGCAAGTCAGGTCTTGCAGTGCCGGCTTGGTCGGAAACGAAAAGAAGCGGCAGGAACGCAGACCTTGCATCGCGCAATATTGGTGGTAGAAGGCGACCACGTCGATATCGGGGCTGCTCGCGTGCACACGCGCGAAGTCGAGCGCGTTGCCGTTGCTGCATAGTTGCGTCGGGCCACAGGGCGCCGAGCGCGAAAAGTCGCGGTGGGTCCAGATCGCGGGAATGACATTGATGGTGTCGTCTCCGGCCGGTTTCAGGTCGGTGGCGCTTACAGCCAAGCCTTGTGCGCGCAAGCTCTCGACGATGGGGCCGGCCGCATCGGCGCTCAATTCATCAAGCAGCAGCACGATGGTGTTTTGCCTGGGCAAGGCAACAGGCTGGACGTTTGCTGCCTGCTTGCCCTGAACCGGCCACCACATTGCCGGCGCACTGTGCTGGGCAATGACCCAGGGTGCCAGGGCGAAGATGGGGCAGGCGACGATGATGGCCGGGTAAAGCCGCGACCACAGGCTTTGCGGCAGCTTCCACATCGCCGCGCAGGCGCTCAGCAAAGCTGCCGCGACGGCGCCAATCTTCAACAGCGGGGACGCCGCATGCTGGATATAGCCCGCTTCACGCAAACCGTTGAACAGCGCCAGGCAGAGCAGGGCGGCAATCGCGCCGTGCAGCAGCATGCGCGCAACCCTCTCCTTGCACACCAGCTTCAGCGCGACTGCGGCCAGGGCAATGGCAATGGCATACGCCGCAAAAGCGCAGACGACCTGCTGCGCCGTCTGGGTCTGGAAATACAGGCTGATCCAGATCCACTCAGCCTGGCTGGCGAAGAGGATGGCAAACAGCGCAAGCGCGGCCAGCCAGGGCGTGCCGCGCATGGTCAGCTTTCCCGCTTGCGCAGCAGGCACAGCTTGCGCTCGGTCTGTGCGATGGCGTGGCTGTCGATCAAATCGAAATGTGCGCCGAACGCCGCCTCTTGTGCGGCGATGCTGAAGTCGCGCGGGTCGCGCCGGCGCTGGCTGCACAGCAATTGCACCATGGGGTCGGTCTGGCCCAGGAATTCCACGATCAGGTAGCCGCGCGTGATGTGCGCCGCCATGCTGGCGACCTTCTCCAGGGCTATTGCTTCCGAAATCGCCAGATGGTGCACCAGGGCCAGCATCAGCAGCAGGTCTGCCCGCTGTTCCAGCCGTTGCATCAGAGAAGGGAATTCATCGCCGCACCAGCCGCGCCCGCCGACCATGTCGCCCAGGTTGCAGATGACGGGGTGGATTGCGCTCGATTCGGGATGTTCCAGTACGATGCGTTCGATGGCATCGTGGTCCAGGTCCACCGCCACCACGCTCGCGCCCTGTTTGGCCGAGAGCAGTGAATACTCTCCCGAGTTGCAACCCAGGTCCACCACCCAGGATGGCGCGACATGCTCCAGCCATGCGGCGACTTTTTGCATTTTCTCGCCGCTGGCTTGCTCGCTGTAATGCTGCCTTTCCTCGGTGTAGTGGCTCCATATGCTCTTGCCCGCGGTGCGTGGCCTGGCGCCGTCGAGCATGTGCTGGCACAGCGAATACAGGTTGGCGTGCATGGCCTTGCCCTGATTGCCGGCGCTGGCCTGGGCGGGGGCTGGGCCGCCTTGCCTGCCCTTGGCCATCAGCGGCCAGTAGCGCGTCAGGAAGCGCCCCGCGCCAAACAATTCGCGCGCAGCATCGGGCGGCAGGCCGTCGCGCCAGGTGCTGAAGGTGCGATGCGGTTTCAAGCCGCGCGCACGTGATGCCGCCAGCGGCAGCAGGAAGTGGCGCGTGAACTGGCCGAAGGCCCACCATTGGCGGGTAGTGACGGGCTGGAATGAAAGGTGGTCGCAAAACAGGGCACGGTTGCCGTCGAAGATCACGTTCCAGGCCGAGGCATCCTTCAATTCAAAGCCATCGGCGAAGATCTCGCGCGAAACGTCGAGCGTCAACTGTGCCGCACGATACAACTGCGCATCGCACCACTCGAACGGATAGCTGACGAAAGGCAGCCGCGGCGACACGCTGGTGTCGGCATCGGTGAAGCGGAAGGGAATGAGCTTGCCTTCCCGAACCAGCTCCACGGAACGGGGCGAGTTCAGGAAGGTTCTGGCGGCTGCTTCGGGGTGGATGCTGCGTACGACGGTGTGCTCGTGAAAGGCAATGGAACCGTCTACGTCACGCATCGGTCTTTTTCTTCTCTCGGGTGAACAGCTTGGCCAGCATTTGCCAGGGTTTCCTGAAGAAGGTCAGGGCGGCGCCCAAGGCAGCGAACAGGCCCTGCAACAGCAACAGTGATGAACCCGGATCGATATAGGCGTAGGCCGGCGAACTCAGGGCAATGGCGAGACAGAACAGGCCCAGGGTGATTCTCAGGGTATGGAGCAATTTCATGCGGTGACCTCCTGCTTCAATGTATTCAAGGCTTGATGGCGGAGGGCAGGGCGCAACATGGCGCAGGTTCACTCCCCATCAACGTTGTGGCGGCCGCGGTCTCGAAAACGGCGCCGGCAGTCGTTTCGCTGCCGTGAAGAAATCATAGCGGGGACGGTAAACAGGGGTGTGAACGGGATGACACGTGCAGTCGGTTTTTGTAATGCAGTTGTAACAATTGTGTAACCGGCACGTAAAATTCTATCGATGGCCGCTTTAACAATTGTCTTTGCCTAGGACCTGTTGACATTTAATTTGGGAGTGCGAAGGTACCGTATGCGTTGCAGGCCTAGGCGCGGCGACGCGTCGTAGCGGTGCTACGGCAAGGAGCTGCAACAACGGCATGCGACGCATACGGCACC
>Ga0134128_10003284_pt1 | contig 19771 bp, 24 predicted proteins | sample KB31754_FD_96462 | JGI IMG/M metagenome (GOLD analysis project Ga0134128, IMG submission 96462) | Terrestrial soil microbial communities with excess Nitrogen fertilizer from Kellogg Biological Station, Michigan, USA - KB3-175-4 | ecosystem: Environmental > Terrestrial > Soil > Unclassified ...
GCATCGTCAACGAAGTCGCCGGCATCTCCCGCGTGGTCTATGACATCTCCGGCAAGCCGCCCGCGACGATAGAGTGGGAGTGAGGGATTTATATGTAACCGGCCGTCACGGACCGACGATGACAGCCGAAAACGGCCGGATTTCCTTCAGCGCCCGGCCCTATCTTGATCCCAGGCAAATCTCGATAGGACCGACCGATGATGAAGAGCCCGTTAGCGTTGGCGGCGCCATGCCTCGCCGCCATGATGTTTGGACTCGAGATCTCCAGCGTTCCCGTGATCTTCGTGCCCGATCTGCGATGGCGGGCGCCGAGGTCGTCGACGGCGCATGAGCGCCGCCTCCGGCTCCCCGCGCCGCCACGTTACTTGCCGTCGCATGTACGCAGTCGCGAAGACTGCGCCGAGCGCCCCCAGCGCCAGAACCGCCCCCAGGTAAGTAACGGACCGGTAACCGTAGTTTGCGGTGATCAGCAGCCCGCCCAGCCAAGGGCCTACGGTATTCCCCACGTTGAAGGCCGATATGTTGACCGCACTCGCGAGGTTCGGCGCCACCGTGGCCTGGCGCATCACCTCCGTCTGCAGGCCCGGATTGATGACGAAAGCGGTCACGCCGAATAGGAAGACGGCAATGACCGCGGTCGCATGCGCATGAAGGGCAAATCCAAAGATCGCGAGCACCGCAATGAGTGCCGCTAGTCCGCCCAGAAGATTCAGCTTCAGGAACCGATCGGCCAGGCGTCCGCCAAAGTAAGTGCCTGCAACAGTTCCGAGTCCGAACAGGACCAGCAGCGGCGGCACCGCCGCACGGGAGAACTCGCCGACGGCCGTGATAAGCGGAGCGATGTAGCTGAATACGGCGAAGAGCGCCGCCTGACTCAGAGCCGTGGCAGCGAGTGCCGTCCACATGATCGGCCGTTTGAAGGGGGCCGCCTCTTGCCGCAGATCAATCCGTCGCCGATTGTCTGCCGAGACATCGGAAGGCACCGCCCGTATGACCGCACCCAAGGCGACCGCAGCGAACAGGGCGACGGACCAAAAGCTTGCGCGCCATCCGAAATGGGCGCCGATAAAGGCACCCTCCGGCACGCCCACGACGTTCGCGATGGTGAGCCCGCCGAACATCACGGCGATTGCGCGCCCTCTGAGCGCGCTTCCGGCCAGATCCACGGCCGCGACCGCGCCAACCGCGAAGAATGGACCGAAGGCCAGTGCCGTGAGCACACGAGCCACGACCAGCCATGCGAATGTTGGCGCGATGGCGGCGACCACCTGGCCGGCCGCGAAGACGGCCAGCAACGCCACGAGCGCTGCTTTTCGCGCCAGACGCAAGCAGAAGACCGTGAGCGGCGGCGCACCGAGCGCCACGGTCAAGGCGAAAACGGAGATGAGCCAGCCTGCCTGTGGGATTGAAATGCCGAAATCGCTTGCCAACATCGGCAACAGGCCCGAGACCATGAACTCGGTGGTCCCGAGACAGAACACACTCAGCCCCAGCGCATAGTTACCAGCACGCATTGCCGTTCTCCTCCGGCCTCAGCTCGATCCGCCTTCGATCACGGCATAACGCCGGCTCACCATAGTCGTCGGTACCCGCTCGCAGATATAATTGTTCAGCGAGCCGCTCCATGAGTCCCCCGCTGTCACTACTTGATCTGGCCCGCAAGAACCTTTGCGACAAAGCGCGCAGACGCCTCCCCGACCTGCTCCGGCGAATCCTCCTGCAGGAAGTGCGCGCCTGCCACCGTGACCACCTGCTGGTTGGGCCAGCCGCGGCAGAATTCCCTTTGGGAGCCGATGAGGAATCCCGCGGGCTCCGCGTCGATGAACAGCTTTGGGATTCGGCTTTCCGACAGCCACCGCGAATAGGACGCGACAATGCTGACTACGTCCGCGGGCTCGCCGGCAATGGGCAGATCCCGCGTCCAGGCTAGCATCGGCATGCGCGACGGGCCGGGATTGCGGTAGTGGCGCCGATACACCTCCAGTACCTGCGGGGCAATGTTCCGGAGAGGAAGCAGGTATTCGATGAAGAGATTTTTCTCCAGGATCAGCTCCTCGCCCTTCGGTGATCGCTGTGCCTGGAAGAAGGCTCGCGTCGCGTCCGGCCATTCGTCCCAGGAGCCGAATGGCCGTACGAGCGACTCCATGTAGACAATGCCTTTGACCCGCTCGGGATGGCGCTGCGCCCATGAAAAGCCGAGGGCCGAACCCCAATCGTGGACGACGAGAATGACGTTCCGCTCGAGGCCCAGAATGTCGAACCACGCGTCAAGATACCGTTGGTGATCGACGAAGCGGTAGCCGCCGTCCGGCGCAGCTCCCGAATTCCCCATTCCGACGTAATCGGGTGCCAGGCAGCGGCCGAACGGAAGCAGGAACGGGATGATCTCTCGCCAGAGATACGACGGTGTCGGATTGCCGTGCAGGAAAACGATGGGATCGCCGGCACCGACATCGACGTAGGCCATGGTCGTGCCGAGAACAGGCAGGTACTTCCGGTAGGAGATGTCTTCGGTCGAAATGGCTGGCATGAGGCGCTCCATTCGCTGGGAATCGACACCAGCTAATCGTATATACCAGTGTTCACATCGTCAACCGGCAAAAAGTGTATGCTAGTGTCTATGAGATTGTCAGAGAAATACGCCGTACCGCCGGAGCTCGCGCTGCTGTACGAATTCGCAAACAGCCTCGACCGGCGCAGATTTGTGGAAAACGGGATTGCCCACTCTGGCGGCGACGAGATCGAGACGCCACGCCTGTTGGGAGCTTGGCTGCGTGAGCGCGGGCTGTTGCAGCGCGGGGAGCACGTCGATGCGGGCGATCACCGGGCTGCGCTGGAGTTGCGGAACGCCCTGAGGGACTTTCTCGAGAATGCTCCTGAGCATCGGGCTCGAGCCAAAGAGGCGGCCCATCGACTTACTGCCGCGAGCCGGAAGTTCCCGCTCATTCTGGCGGTCTCCGATATGGGAGCTGTCGAGATGACTCCGGCTCCTGGTCCAAACGGCCTCGGTAACGTGCTCAGCCAGATGCTCGGCTTGGCGCAGACAGGCAGCCTTGATCGCCTCAAGACCTGCGCCTCGGAGGAGTGCCGGTGGATATTTTTCGACCGCTCAAAGCCAGCAAACCGACATTGGTGCTCGTCCTCGATCTGTGGCAATCGGCACAAGACCCGAGCCTATCGCGAGAGACAACGTCGATGACCGCACATCCGCGGGACCGCGGCCTCGTCCCAAGCATGGGACTACGCGAGCCCGCGGCGCGCTCATCTCGCGCGTGGTTCATGATATCTCCGGCAAGCCGCCGCATGAGGGAACTGCTATCTGGACGAAGGGTTGTCCTTCAGAGCGGTTTCCGACCAGTTTCGCACTGGCCGTACAGCGTAGAGGAGGAACCAACATGGTGACGGCGACCGAGGTCAAGGCCCAGGCAACCGGCAATGTAGCGCCAGAGCGGCTGCGCGAAATCGAAGACCTACACCATCGCTGGAACGAGGCCCTTCAGCGCAAAGACGCCGATGCTGCGGCGGTGCTGTACGCGCCGGATACGGTCCTTGAAAGTCCTCTGGTCCGCCATGTGCTGAAATCAGAGGAAGGCATCGTCCGCGGCCGCGAGAAGCTGCGAGAATTCGTCCGGGAGATATTCACCCGCACCCCCGCAAGCCGGCAAATTTACCGTACCGCTTTCTTCACCGATGGCGAGACGTTATTGTGGGAATACCCGCGAGAAACGCCCGAGGGCGAACAGATGGACTTCGTCGAGGTTATGCAAATCAGAGGGGGGCTGATAGCCCGCCACCACGTTTATTGGGGCTGGTACGGCGTCAAGATACTCGAAGAGAATCGTTATTGGCGATAGCGCTTCGGCGAACGAGTCACCGCCGCCCCGGGAGAGTCCGGGCAGATTCTCACTCGGCTTCATGCCGGAAGCGTGTAAGCGCGTCGGCGATGCCCAACGCGCTCGGCACGCTCAGTAACTCAGCTTAGGATACCAGTCGGTGCCGCGCCCGCATCCTTGAAGCGATAGTTCTTTGCGATGATCGGTCCGGGTGGCAGCGCGCGCCGCTGCTCGGCGAGCCGCGTCATATGGCGGCGGAATTCGATTTCTTCCGCGAGCAACGCCTCACGCGCCTGGCGGTATTCGGCGGTTTCGCCAGGAAACGGCGTCTTGGCCTTTTTGGCGAGTGTGGCGGCAGCCGGGAGGGTGAGAGCATCCATCGTGATTGGCTCCGAGTCTTGGCTGAGCAGGCTAAGCAAATGCCTTGCCGCCAGCAGCAAAAGTCATTCTCGCGCATGGCAGCCGGGAGCGCGAGCAGTACCGGGCTCGGGCCCGAGTGAAGCTCGCGAGTCCACGTCTCGAGACTGTTTCGGAACGTCGAGGCAGGCAAGCGGTTATAGACGTCTGTGCGTCGAGACCTCTGCCATGCCCCAGCCACGTAAAGGTATTGCATCCAACGAGCGGTACTTCCGTGGCATGGAGGTCTTGAGGAAAGTCGGCGGGCCCGACTGTGAGGCACCATTGAGGGCTTTGCAGGACATCGCGCCGGATCTTGCGCGTTTCACGGTCGAGTTCGGCTATGGAGACGTGATGGCCCGCCCCGGGCTCGACCTTCGTACGCGCCAGATGGCAACGGTTGCGGCGCTTTCGGCGATGGCGAATGCGCGGCCGCAGCTCCAGTATCACATCGCCGGAGCGCTCAACGTCGGCTGGGAGCCTCGGCAGATCGTGGAAGTGATCCTCTTGACCACCGTCTATGCTGGATTTCCAGCCGCTCTGAACGGCATCTTCGCCGCGAAAGAGGTATTGGAACGGCGTGGCCTCACCGCCGCGCCCGATCGGGTCGACGGGGCTCGCGACCGGTTCGAGCACGGACTGCGGACCCTGCGCGAGTTAAGTCGACGATCAGGAGCCGACGTCGTAGGAAGCCTCGCGGATCTGGCTCCCGACCTCGGCCGCTTCATTGTCGAATTCTCGTATGGCGACGTGATCTCGCGGCCGGGGCTCGATTACAGGACGAAAGAGCTTGCGACTGTAGCCATTCTGACTGCTCTGGGCACCGCCCGATCCCAGCTGAAGGTTCACATCATTGCCGCCCTGAACGTTGGCGCCTCGCGCCAGGAGGTCATAGAGGTAATCCAGCAGATGGGTGTCTACGCCGGCTTTCCCGCCGCTCTCAACGGCATCGCAGTGGCGCGAGAGGCGCTAGCCATCCCTTGAGCGAACGGTTTGAGGTGCTCCACGTTCGGAGTCGGACCGGGATGTCATTCCCAGAGCCCTCGTTAGGCTTTCAGTGCCTACCGCGATCTCGAGCACTCGGAATAGTTGGATGGCGGCAGGCTGCAGGACCCTCAGCGGTGGCGCGCCTCCTTCGACAGCAGTGCATCGATGCTCCAGGGGCCGGGACCGGCCACCCACAGATACAGAAAACTGAAGCAGAACAGCACTGCAAGGTCGCCGCCATTGAGAATGGGCAACCAGTTCTTCGGGAAATGCACCATGAAGAAGGCGACCGCCATGTCGCCGGCAAGGATGAAGGCGACCGGGCGGCTGAAGAGCCCGATGGCCAGCAGGCCGCCACCCACCAGCTCGAGGATTCCCTGTACTCCGAGTAGTGACATGAGTTGCAGATGAGCGAACATCTCCTGGGCCGGCACGTGCAGGAGCTTCGCGGAGCCATGCTGCACGAACAGCAGCCCCGCCACGATGCGCAACACGCTGCGCATCTCCGGCGACCATCCGGCCAGTGCCACTTGTCGGTTGTTCATATAACCTCCCGTAACCACTGTCGGCTACGCTATCACTCATCAATACTGCAGCACAATGCGGCTGCGGCCCAGCCGATGACCGCCTGTGTCATGTCCGGTAGGGCCGCGTCCGGGGCACGAGACTAGCCACATTGAGAGATGGCCCCGGGTGGCGGGAAGGGGCAGCATTAGTGATCACGTGATGACATGAGCAGGACCGGGGCTGGTTCCATGCTGCAAAAGCGAGTATCGGTTTGCCTGGACGGAGCGGTTGCAGAGAATCGTCTGGTCGGTGCCGTCGTAATCGTCGCGAAGGACGGCGAGAAGATCGTCGAGGCTGTGGCGGGGCTTGCCGATCGGGAAGCGGGTCGCAGGATGACCGCGGACACGATCTTCCGTTATTCATCGCTCACGAAACCGGCGGCGGCGATGGCGCTCGTTGAGCGAGGCATGATTCGACTCGATGACCCGGTGACGCGCTGGGTGCCTGAGTTTGCGCCGAAATCCACCAATGGAGGCGAGGTGCGGATCGAGGTCCGCCACCTTCTTACTCATACAGCTGGCCTGACTTACAGGCTGCTTCAACCCGAAGGCGGGACCTATGAGAAGGCGGGGGTCTCCGACGGTATGGCCGAGCCCGGCTTGCCGATGGCTGAGGAGTTGGAGCGTCTCTCGCGTGTCCCGCTCGAGTATCCGCCTGGCTCTGCATGGGGATATTCGCTGGCTTACGATGTGCTCGGTGAACGCGCGCCGCGAGCGCGCCCCTGCCGCAGGTCGTCGCCTCGACGGTAACCGGCCCGTTGGGCATGCGCGATACTGCCTTCTCGGTTGTGGACCCCGCACGGTTGGCGGTGCCCGTGAGCGGCGCGCCACAGCGGCGGATGCGCGACCTGGAGATCGTGCCCTTCGCGCCCGGGACTGCGGGTATCCGTTTCTCGCCGTCGAGGATCTTCAACTCACAGTCGTTTGCCTCGGGTGGCGCCGGCATGGCCGGGACGGCGGGAGACTTCCTTAAATTTCTGGCAGCAGTGCAGTCTGGCGGCGCTCCCATCCTGCAGTCGACATCGGCGCGCCAGATGATGAGCAATCAGATCGGCGCGCTGCGGATCACGACCGAGGAGAAGCCGGCTTGGGGCTTCGGCTTTGGAGGGGCGGTGCTGATGGATGCGGCTCTGGCAGGCACGCCGCAAGCGGTGGGCACCTGGAAATGGGGCGGTGTCTACGGCCACCACTGGTACGTGGACCCCGTGAATCGCCTGACCGTCATCGCAACGACCAACACCGCAATAGAGGGAATGGCGGGCGGATTCGTCGGCCAGCTCATGGCCGCCGTCTACGGCAGTTAGGTGCCGTCGTCAGAGTGGTTCTGGACCATTTAGAGAATTTGCTCTGGTTGACCGGTGCGCTATCATCGCGCAACTTTCCCCTGCCTAGGCCGATCACCATCATCGCAGTACGCCTGCTTTCGACTCTGGCATGTTGTGGTGCGTTCATCGCAACTCAGGCCATCGCACGTGAGCAGGCACCCGAGCTCGCCGTAGTTGGGGCAACGCTCATAGATGTCGATCACCGGGGCCGCTCCGCAGCTCTTCAAGAGCAACGGGATTCGCCCGACCGGCTGACTCCCGACCCAGTCGGCCTATCCTGCGGCTCGTGACCCGAAGAGCTCCAGATACAGTTGCCAGTGTGCGCCATCAGTATTCTGCTTTTCGGCACTGTAGTGGAAGGATGTGGCGCTAATCGATCGGTAGTGCCAGCGAATGCCCGTTCCGCCTGCGAGCTTCCCTTCCATGTCGATGCCCTGCTCCCGGCGGCGCGCCGTCAGTTGCGCGCTCGTTTCCGGGGCCGCGGGATTGATGAAGTCGACTCGCCACGCCCGCAATATCCGATCATAGGTCCGGATGGTCGTTGCGTACCTGTCACCTTGCGCCGGCGGGCCGGAGGTCCGCTCCGATCGGCGCGGGAAAATGAACAGGTCCTGGATGGCGCGTCCCTCCAATACCCATGCCGCGTGAAGCTCACCCTGGGTTCTGCGCGTCTGTCCGGTCGAGTCATGGAGGACAGCCTCGAGGTCCCAGCTGCCAATGAGGAATCCGAACAGGTCATCCACATCGGCAAGCTCGGGTGCCCGCGCCGGAGATACGAGAGCCTCGAGAAACGCATTCCGGGTCTTCATCCGCCCTCACTCCTTCGAAGATCGCGCCGTATACGGCCACGCACCTTCGCGAGCATCCCGCGTACCCGCATCTCGATACCGAAATCTCAGATCTCGGAATAGCTCGCTTCGTAGGCGACCGGAAAATTCACCGACCTCGCGATGAAGCAGTAGTGATGCACGTCACCGTGCAGTGCGTCTGCCTTTGCGAGATCCGCGCCCCGCTCCACGGTGATCCTGGGACGCAGCGTAACCTTGAGGAAGCGGCCTTCTCCGCGCGGCCCGGTCTCGCCCACGCCGAGCGGCGTGTCCTCATAGGCTCGTACGACGATCCCCGCTTTGCTTGCCAGATGGAGGTACCAGAGCATGTGGCAGCTCGCCAGACTCGACAGCAGCAGGTCCTCGGGATTGGGCTTGGCGGGATCGCCGCCAAGCAACGGGTCGTTCGAGCATTCGATCGTTGGCTTGCCGGGGGTTGCAATGCGCCAGGTCCGATCGTAGCCCCGGTAATTTCTCGTTCCCTGTCCGCGGTCTCCGGTCCAGACGATCTGCGCGATGTAGTCGTGGGTCTTGGGCATTGACGTCTCCCTAGGCATGCAGGTATGAAGCGGCGGCTCAGAACCTTAGCGCACGAATGGGTGCCGGGTAAAATAGCCCGGCCGCAGGAGATAGGCATGCCGCTCGAGATGCGTGAGAGCTGCGAGAAATGCACCAAGCGCCTTCCAATGGATGCGAAGGACGCTTTCATATGCTCCTATGAGTGCACCTTTTGCTCGCAGTGCGCCGAGGCCATGAGCCGTCGCTGCCCCAACTGCGGCGGCGAGCTGGTCCCACGTCCGACGCGCATCGTCAAATCATGATTCGCCTCAGGGCGTATCTCCCCAGCGCGTGCTGAGCTTTACCCTCCATCGCGAACGCAGGATGGAACCAGCTCGGGGATGACGGCGTGGTGCGTACCCGGCTGTAGGTGCTCTGGTTCAGGCGCGCGGCAACAAAGTGATTCTCACCGCACGGCAGCCGCAACCCTGAGCACAGCGGAGCTCGACCGCGATTGAAGATCGCAGCCTCCTGTCGAGACTGCTCGGAACGTAGAGGCAGACAAGCAGTTATAGACGTCTGTACGTCGAGACCACTGCCATGCCCCAGCCATACAAAGTTGCACTCATCGTCGGAAGTCTGCGAGCACGCTCCTATTCCCGCCAGATCGCCAATACGCTGATCCATCTGGCACCGGCTACTCTCGCGTGTCGTATCGTCGAGATCCGAGAGCTCGCGCTCTACAATCAGGATCTCGATACCGCGCCGCCCGCAGCCTGGACTGCCTTCCGGGCCGCTCTCGAGGAATCCGATGCGGTTCTCTTCGTCACGCCTGAGTACAACCGGTCCATACCGGGCGTACTGAAGAACGCTCTCGATATTGCCTCGCGGCCTGGCGGGCAGAGCGTATTGAAGGGGCTGCCGGCCGGCGTGGTCAGCGTTACGCCTCACAAGCTGGGGGCGTTCGGCGCCAACCATGCGCTGCGCCAGACATTCGTCTTCCTGAACATGCCGGTCATGCAGCAGCCGGAGGCCTATATCAGCGATGTGAGCTCGCTCCTCGATGAGGTCGGCAGACCCAAGGATGAGAAGACCTCGGAGTTTCTTTCCCAATTCATGACCGCGTTCGCGGATTGGATCGAGACCGTGAAGAAGCAAAGCCATCGCGGTCGGGAGCCATTCAGCGCGTTCATGGGCCGGCGCCCGGAAATCGCCGAAGCTTACGTCAACGGCGAGGCCGCGCCACTGGATGCGATCCTCACTCGCCGCGACCCGGCGACGTTCTTCTCGCCGCGTGGCGATGGGACGCAGGGAGCACAGGAAGTCGCCAAACACTACAAAGAGGGCGCGCGCACGTTCGCGCCAAAGGGCGAAAGCCGGCTCGAGGTGCTGCAGGTCCGGGACAGCGGCGACCTCGCCTATTGGACCGGTTACCAGCACGCGCGAGTCCGCATGACCGCGAAGCCTGGTGAGATTCTGCCGATGACCATCCGCGTGACAGAAGTCTTCCGTTACGAAGACGGCGGTTGGAAGCTGGTCCATCGGCATGCGGACCCGCAAAGGAAGGAATAGCACGCAGAAACTCACGAGGGAGCATCCATATGTACGCCGTCGTTCGCGAAACCATCTATCCTCCGGACAGGCCTCTGGCCGAGCGGCCGGAGTTCACCGCTTTTCAGGATGCGCATGCCGCGCAGCCCGGATACCGCGGCACCATCGTCACTCACCTTGGCGACGGGCGACACGTCACCGTGACGCTCTGGGACACAGCAGAGCACATGGACGCCGCGCGCAACGCCATCGGCCCCGCGGTGAAAAGGCTGATCGAGCCGCTCATGGCTCAACCGACGCGACTCCTGGGAACCGGAGAAGTCGCCTATACCGACATCGGCTCAGAATAATCTGACTCCCACGCAATCAGGCGCCCGCAATGGAAGAAGCGTCCATCACCGCCAGGAATCGCGCCTTCGTGCTCGAGATGCTGGGCGAAAAGAAGCGTCTCGAAGACTATCCCGACCGGGTAGATCCTAACCTGACCGTGTACGAGCCGGCCTCGCTTTCCTTTGGAGGCACCTACAGGGGCATTGACGAGTTCACACGCTTCTACGACAAGGTGCGAACCTTCTACGACTTCACGACGTGGCAGCTTTTGGATGTGGTGGCTGAGGGGGATATTGTTTTCTCGACATCCCGAGTCCGCATCGCCGAGCGTAACGCAACCATGCACATCGCCGAGCGCTTCCGCTTCCGTGGCACCACACTGATCGAGGTCCGGGTCTTCACTTGCGATGAATGGGGTGGCCGGGAATAATCGCCGACCCGGCGACGCTCACGATAAGCTTGCGGTCTCCGCCGGCAAGTCCGCAGCGAGCGTGACCCGTGCTCAGGCCGCCGGTGAGGTTCGAATGTCGGCGAGGTCGGCGTGATCGTCCTCCTGCGCAGCGCCTGGCTGCACCTCCTCCTGCCGCGCGACCGGATTGAAGCCGCCCGACTGTTTGCGCCACAGCTCCGCGTAAAGACCGCCCTGTAGCAGCAGCTCAGCGTGCGAGCCGTCTGCAACGATGGCACCGCGGTCGAGGACGATGAGGCGATCCATGTCCATCACGGTGCTCAGCCGGTGCGCGATCGCGATCACCGTCTTGCCGGCCATCGCCTCTTTCATGGCCTGCTGGATCATCTGCTCGCTGTGGCTGTCGAGGGCGCTGGTCGCCTCATCGAGCAGCAGGATCGGCGCGTCGCGCAGGATCGCCCGCGCGATGGCGATACGTTGCCGCTGGCCGCCGGATATCTTGATGCCGCGCTCGCCCACGAGCGTGTCATAGCCTTGCTCCAGCTCGACGATGAACTCGTGCGCATGCGCGCGCTTGGCCGCCTCGACGACCTCCTCGTTCGTTGCGTCCGGCCGTCCGTAGCGGATGTTCTCGAGGAGGCTCCGATGGAAGAGGTTCGTGTCCTGCGGGATCAGGCCGATTGCGCCTCGGAGACTCTCCTGCGTCACCTCGCGGATGTCCTGCCCATCGATCCTGATGGTCCCGGAGGTCACATCGTGCATGCGCATCAGAAGTCCCATGAGGGTCGTCTTGCCCGCGCCGCTCGGACCGACGAGTCCCACGCGTTGTCCGGAAGGGATGTACAGCTGGAAGTCCTGCACGATGTTGCGCGAGCCCCGGCCTCGCCCGCGAGGCTCGTAAGCGAACGCTATGTGATCGAAGTGAATGGCGCCGCGGGCAACGGACAGCACCTTCGCACCCGGCTGATCCTGGACCGTCGCGGGAACGATCAGTGTGGCGATACTCTCGCGAGCGGCGCCCAGCTGGTCGTAGAAGTCCGGTATGCGCTGACCGAGATTGTAAGCCGTCTGCAGCAGGGAGCCGGTGAGCGCCGTCACCATGACGAAATCGCCCGCGGTCATGAGTCCGTGCACCCAACCGTAAAGCGAGCCGCCCACGAAGCCGATCCACATCACTATGTCCATGACGTACTGGGAGCACCGCAGACGCACCACGGAGCGGTAGAGCGCCATGCGCCGCTCACGCTCCTCGCCCGTGTAACGCGTCAGCTCGCGATCCTCGAGCGCCTGATTCGCGAAGCAGAAGACATTGCGGACGTTGGTGATGACATCGACGATCCGGCCGGTCACCGCCGCGCGCGTCTCGTTGTTGGCCGCCGCGCGCCTGGCGCATTCCCTGCCGAGCAGGAGGCTGCCGGAGAAGTAGATGACGATGCCGACGCCGGCGGCGGCACAGAATGCCGGGCTTGCGACGTAGAAATACGCCGCGACGAAGACGAAAAACATCGCGCCGGGAATGAAGTCGAACACCGTCATGTCGAACAGCGTGAGCATCTGATCGGGCAGCATGACGGCGCGATGCGCGATCTTCCCGGAGAGCGTGCTCTCGAAGTAGGCCGGTGACAGGCGCTGTGCGTAGGCGAACACCTCCTCCTTGATGCGGATCAGCATGGGCGAGCGTGTGTTGTAGGAGCAGAACCACATCGCCGCATCGCAGAAGAACCGCGCAGCCACGAGCGCGGCAAAGAGGAGGAATGGGGCCGTGAGTGCCCGACCTGCCTCCTGCACGGGCCCGTGCAGGCCGAGCACCGTGTCAGTCAGCCGCTTGGTCGCAAAGGCGATGGACGCGAAGATCGCCCGCCCGAATACCGGAAAGAGCAGCAACCCCAGGCAGCCCCAGAGAAACTGCCGCGCAAAATGCAGGAAGAACCGGTCGAGGCGATTCGGCAAGGCGGGAGCGTTCATGCGGGAGCGTCAGAGGCAGCGTTGCGCCGCTGCGGCGGGCTCTGTAGGCCGGGACACCATGTCCCAGCTTCGTGCGAGCCTATTCGGTCCAAGTGCCCGCCGGCAAGCCCAGAGTCTGGGATTGTGGCGGGTCTCTCCCTTCGCTCACGGCGCAGGGCGTATCTGCTCACCGCCAGCGCCTCCGTAGGGGCTGCGGGCGGCGGCGCGTGCCCGCATCAGTGTCCAGGCGGCTGCCGCGAACACCAGTACATTGGAGACAATCACTGGCTTCGATGAGATCAGCACCCCGAAGGCCATCCACAGAGCGGCGCCCAACATCTGCAGGCCGCGGAGCATTGTGGGCTTCGAAAAGAAATATGATGCGACGAACACCGCGGTTGCCGCCCAACCCATGGCGTCCGGCATCGATAAGTTCATCGACGTCACTCCCGCGGTCCCACTCGCGCCAGACGCGCCTGCGCGGAGGCGGTCGCGCGGGCAGCACGCCTTCTCACTGCCTCGCGGACATCGCGCTCGAGAGCTCCATGGTCCAGGGCGGGTCCGGCGAGGTCTGGCAGAGCGCCGGCCCGTCCAATCAGCCACAGAGCGGTCGCGTAAAGCCCCACTCCGACGGCGGGATCGCCCCGCTCGAGCCGAATGAGCGTCGGCACCGAGCATCCCAAGCGCCCTGCCCAGTCACGCAGGGATTCGCGACGCCTCACGCGGGCGATCGCCAGATTCTCGCCGAGGAGACGAAGCGCCTGAGCCGCGGCTGGAGGAAACGCCGACAATGCACGGGGACTTTTTGACACACGTATAGTTTATCGTAGTGGCTGTTTTGAGAAATTCTATTTAATCATTTAGTACTGTCACCTTATAGTATTGAAACTTGACTATATTGAAGCCGCTCAGCTAGCATGCCTGTATGCATCCGCCCAGTGCTCAACTCGCGGCCGTCCCCCTGCCTGCCCTGCTCCGGCATGCCCGCACCGCCTACGGTTCCGCCATGCGCAGCGCCCTCGAGGAGGCCGGTTACGATGACATCCCCAAGAACGGGCTCTACGTCATCGGTGGCCTGGCGCTCGGGGCAGCTAACGTACCGCTCGCGATGCTGATCCGGGATCTGCGGATCTCGAAGCAGGCTGCCGGCCAGCTCGTCGAAACGCTGGTAACCCGGGGTTACCTCGCTCGCGCCGTCGACGGGGAGGATCGGCGCCGGCTCGTCGTGACCCTCACCGATCGCGGTCGTGCCGCCGCAGCCGCGCAGGCCGCGGCGCGGGAGCGTGTCGATGCGGCTCTGCTCGCGAAAGTGGGAGAGCATTGCATCGAGCAAACGCGTATTGCCCTCGCCGCCCTCACCGAGATGGCGGGTTGGGGTGCGCCTCCCGCGGACGAAGAAGGATAGGAGAATTCAGATGTTGCGACTCATCATGCCTTACCTGGTAGCTGCCCTGATCGCATGGCGTCTCTATATGCGTACGCGGCGATCCTTCGGCCGACAACGGGTGAGCGAAGCGCGCATGTGGGTCAGGGTGGGCATCCTGACGGCCTTGACGGTCGTCGTCGTGACCCTCGCGATCATCGGGCCGGCACACGATCTGACAGTTCTGGAAGGGTTGATCGCGGGGATCGGCTGCGGCGCCGCGCTCGGTTATCTGGGCCTTCGGCACACGAAATTCGAAGTCACTTCCGAAGGCCGCTTTTACACGCCCCATACCTACATCGGCCTGGCCGTTACCGCGCTCTTCGTCGGCAGGGTGCTCTATCGGTACCTGTCCGTGTATGACGGCACCCTCCCTGCTGCAACGACAGGTGGTGGAATGGGGGCGACATTTCACGGCCCCTTCACGCTCGCGACATTCGGTGTCGTCGTGGGGTACTACGTCCTCTACTACCTGGGCGTCCTGCAACGCACACGAGTCGCTCCCGGGGCGATGGCTCAGACCCCGCAGGCCTGAAACTGACTGCCGCACCCGGGCCGGCGCGGCCTCAGCCGGTCAATCCAACCTGCGCGGCAAGCCGTGCGAGCTGCGCGCTGTTCCTGGCGCCGAGCTTCTCCCGGATCAGCGACTGGTGATTGGCAACCGTCTTCTCGGAGAGGCCGAGCCTCTCACCGATGCTCTTGACCGTCTCACCCTGCACGAGCAGGCGGAGAACTTCGAACTCGCGCGGCGTCAGCGCCTCGATCTCCGATTTTCCGGGCTGCGCAGCCGACCGCGCCAGGTTCGCTGTCACGTCCGGGCTCAAATAACGCTCTCCGCGGGAAACGGCGTAGATCGCCTGCACCAGGACTTCCGGCGCGCTCGTCTTGCTGAGATAGCCCAGAGCTCCCGCCTCGAGGGCGCGGGATGCATAAATCGCATCGTCGTACATGCTGAACATCAGGATGCGCAGCTGCGGCTGGTCCTTGAGCATGCGGCGTGTCGCCTCGATGCCGCTGGTGCCAGGGAGGGCAATATCCATGACCACCACATCCGGACTGAGTGCGCGCGCATTCTGGGAGGCCTGCGACGCATCGCTCGCCTCTCCGACGACCAGGATGCCCGGCTCGCCCTCGAGGAGGCGCCGATAGCCTTCGCGTACGATGGCGTGGTCATCGACGAGCAGAATCCGGGTCGGGTGGGTCACGGGGCACGACCTGTATCAGAAGGCACCGGGATCTGCGCCGAAAGCTCAAACCCCTGGCCCGGAGCGCTGGTGAAGGCGAGCTTGCCCTGTAGCGCCATGACGCGCTCGCGCATCCCGAGCAGTCCGAGGCCGCGCGTCGGCAGCGCGGTCGCCGTGCCGACACCGTCGTCGGCGACGATCACTTCGGCTCTCTCGCCGACCGCGCCAGGCTCTCCCGCGCGATCCAGCCGAACCGACACGTGACGCGCAGCCGCATGTTTGGCGATATTGGTCAGTGCCTCCTGAACGAGCCGGTACAGAGTGACCGCAATGCTCTCCGGGAGTGTCGTGAAGTCGCCGCTGATCGATAGCGCCAGCGATACCTCGGGCAGGCGCGTGCGCCAGGTCTGGACGCAATGCTCCACTGCCGCCGCCAACCCCAGCTCGTCGAGCCCTGCAGGCCGAAGCTCGCGCATCAGCGTCGCGAGCGCTCCGTGCGTGTGATTGCAGTTCTCCACGATCGTGCTCGCCTGTCGATGGACCGCATCCGGTGATGCGCGAGCGTCATCCCGAATGCGGACGGCATCGAGCTTGATCACGTTCAGATACTGCCCGAGCTCGTCGTGCAGCTCGCGCGCGAGCGCCTTGCGCTCGGCCTCCTGAAGCTCGACGTACTGTTGGGCGAGGCGACGGTTGTCGGTCAGCGCCGCTGCGAGCTGCGCCTCGGCCAGTTTCCTCAGCGCGATTTCCTGCCTGGCCTCGCGATAGCGGCGGGTGGCGAACCAGGTCAGACCCAGGCCCAGCACCAGCAGCATCGTCGGCAGCTCATCGAGCTGATAGCGCTCGTAGGGACCGGTCAGATGTCGCAGCGTCTCGGTAAGGTTGAAAAATCCGCAAAAGACCCAGGTGCCGACGGTCAACGTGCCGATGAGGATGGCATCGCGCAGCTGCGCCCTCTTCAGAGGGTCTCTCGGAAGTCGACCGCCCATGACGGATGCTCCGATTGTCGTTGAACTACCCTGGCCCGCCGGGCCCGGCGAGGGTCAGTCTAGCGCGGACTCCCAAGAGGGATGGAACAACATCGCCGCCGCGCGCGGATTTGAAGGGAAGTACCCGTGGAAGTACGTTGCCACGAGGCGCTTCTGCCGGTAGATGGCTTCTCCCGGGGAAGACCCGCGCGCGCTCTCGGTGTGCGCTGCGGGAGCCAGGGTCGTCGAGAGCGTGGAATGATGGAACGAATGGCCTCGCAAATGCCCGCCTCGCAGGGGCGCGCTCTGGTAACCGATCGCCTGCAGGCGCGCATGCAGCTGCGCATGGCCCGGCAGGATGCCTGCGAGCGTCGCGCGCTTGCCCCGAGCGTCGGTCAACGACTCGAGCAGGTAGAGCATGCCGCCGCATTCGGCGTACACAGGCTTCTGCGCCTCGATGTGCTGCTGCAAGGCCCGCGCGAGCGCCCGGTTGGCGCTCAGCGGCTCGAGGTGCAGCTCCGGGTAGCCGCCCGGCAGGTAGACGCTGTCGACAGACGGCAGACCCGCCGCTGCCAATGGGGAGAAGAAAACGACTTCGGCACCCATCGCCCGCAGGAGATCGAGGTTCGCGGGATAGAGAAAGGAGAACGCATGATCACGCGCGACCGCGATGCGCACCCCCGCCAACAGGGGTTCCGGGGGCGGTGTATCGGCTTGCGGCGCCGGCAGCTCGACCGCCGGCGGCAGGCTCGTGAGCTCGGCACCTTCCAGTGCCGAGGCCGCCGCCGAAAGACGTTGCTCCAGATCGGCGATCTCCTCGGCCTGCACGAGGCCGAGATGACGGTCCGGCAACTCGATGGCGGGATTGCGAGCGAGGGCCCCCAGGAAACGCAGGCCTCGAGGAATCCCCTCCTTCGTGAGGTTCGCGTGCCCCTGACCTGCCACACGGTTTGCCAACACTCCGTGGAAGGGAAGTCCCGGCGGGTAGTGCGCGAGGCCGTAGGCGATCGCGCCGAACGTCTGGGCCATCGCCGCGGCGTCGATCACCGCCAGCACCGGTATCCCGAAGAGCCGCGCGAGGTCGGCACTGCTCGGCGTGCCGTCGTAGAGCCCCATGACGCCTTCGATCAGGATGAGGTCCGCTGTCCCTGCCGCCTCGTAAAGGAGCTTCTTGCAATGCTCTTCACCACCCATCCACAGGTCGAGCTGATAGACGGGTCGCCCGCTCGCACGCTCGAGAATCATCGGATCGATAAAATCCGGGCCGGTCTTGAATACCTGGACGGTATGTCCGCGCGCGGCGTGGTAACGCGCCAGCGCGGCGGTCACCGTCGTCTTGCCCTGGCCCGAGGCGGGCGCGCTGATGAAGAGAGCCGGGCAACTCCTGGATGACACGCTCAACGCGCCTTGGGCCGCGATCCGCGGCGAGCTCTGCGAGACTGGTCGTACGGGTTGGAATCCGTGCGGTACTCGATCACCACGGGCGTCGCGAAAAGATCGAACCGCTTGCGAAAGATGTTCACCAGGTATCGCGTGTAGGCGTCCGGTACGGACGAGGTTTGGTTCCCGTGGATGACGATTCGCGGCGGGTTGCGGCCACCTTGATGAGCGTACCGCAACTTGATCCGTCGGCCGTGAACGAGCGGCGGCTGGTGTACCGTCAGGGCGTGCTCGAGCGTCCGTGTCAGCTCTTTGGTCTGCATCTCTCGCAGCGCCGCCTCGTAGGCCCGCACGGTCGACTGCATGAGCTCGCCAACCCCCGTGCCGTGGCGCGCCGAGATGAAATGCAGCGGCGCAAACGGCACGAAATTCAGCCTCAGCGCGAGCTGGCGATGAATCTCCTCGCGCTGATCCGCAGGGATCCCATCCCACTTGTTGATGGCGATGATGAGCGAGCGCCCACGCTGCAACGCAACTCCGAGGACGCTCGCGTCCTGCTCCGTCACGGTGTCATGTGCATCGACGACGAGAATCACCACGTGCGCCTCGTCGATCGCCTGCAGCGTCTTCGCGACGCTCGCACGCTCGATCACATCCTCCACCCTGGCGCGGCGACGCATGCCGGCGGTGTCGAGAAGCAGGAACTTCCGCCCATCGCGCTCGAACGGCACGAGAATGCTGTCCCGGGTGGTGCCCGGCTGTTCGCTCGCGATGACCCGCTCCTCGCCGATGAGGCGGTTGACGAGCGTCGACTTGCCGACATTCGGCCGGCCGATGATGGCGATACGGACGCCTTCCGCAGCGGGATCGGTCGCTGCCGTCGCCGGATCCGCCTCGAGGCCGGCGAGGGCCTGGATCATCAGCTCCTCGCACCCCTGCCCGTGACTCGCCGCGATGCCGAGCGGCTCCCCCAGGCCGAGCGCATGAAAATCGGCCGTCACCACGTCGGGATCCAGTCCCTCCGATTTGTTGACGGCGAGCGTCGTCGGCTTGCCTGACTTGCGCAGCTCCCGGGCGACGAAGTCATCCTGTGGAGTCAGGCCCGCGCGGGCATCGACCAGCAGGATGAGCCGATCGGCCTCGGCCACGGCGCGCTCGGTCTGCACGCGCATCTGCGCCTCGATGCCCTTCGGATTCTCGACCAGGCCGCCGGTATCGATCACCACGAAAGGCATCGGTCCCACGCGGCCGAAGCCGTACTGACGATCGCGCGTAAGCCCAGGCACGTCCGCAACGATGGCATCGCGCGTACCGGTGAGCACGTTGAACAGGGTCGACTTGCCGACGTTGGGTCGGCCTACGAGAGCGACGATGGGCAGCATGTGGCTGCTGCTGGTGTTATTTGGGCGAGGTCCGGTATGCGCGGATGCTGCCGTCGTCGTTCATGACCACGACCTCATTGCCCTCGACGACGGGCGGGTTGCTGATGCGCTTCCTGCCGCTTCGCACCCGGGCGATGATGGCGCCGGTGCGCTTGTCGAGGAAATGGACGTAGCCCTGGAAGTCGGCGGTGACCACGGCATCATCACCCACCGCCGCGGCCGTGAGCCCACGGAAGCGCAGTGCCGCCTGCCGCCAGATCACAGCGCCGTTGGTCCGGTTGAGCGCGAGGATCTCCCCGTCAGCCGTCGCCATGTAGACCGCATCTTTACCCAGCGCCAATGGGCGGTAGCTCGAGTTCTTGTGGGCCCACCAGGTCTGGCCGCTCTCGAGCGCCAGCATGGTCACGTTGCCATGGTACGCGACGGCATAGACATCCTTTCCCGAGATACCGACCGCTCCGTCGACGTCCGCGAGTCTCTCGATCTCCGTGCGCCCATGGGGCGAGGCGACGGTTGCCTGCCAGACCTGCGAGCCATCGGCCGAATTCACTGCGAGCACCTTGCCGTCGTCGAAGCCGCAGATGATGAGATCGCCGACGATCACCGGGCTGGAAGTGCCGCGAAGCGACAGCGAGGGAACGTCCTGTCCCGCCTCCCAGAGCTCATGGCCGTCGGTCGGCGAGAGGCCACGCAGCTTGCCGTCGACCGAGCGCACCGCCACCACTCTGTCGGAAATGGCGGGTGCGGAGATCACCGCGCCATTGATGA
>Ga0134128_10003286_pt1 | contig 19768 bp, 20 predicted proteins | sample KB31754_FD_96462 | JGI IMG/M metagenome (GOLD analysis project Ga0134128, IMG submission 96462) | Terrestrial soil microbial communities with excess Nitrogen fertilizer from Kellogg Biological Station, Michigan, USA - KB3-175-4 | ecosystem: Environmental > Terrestrial > Soil > Unclassified ...
ACCTGCTTGCGCAACTCATATTGCGCCGCAGGTGCCAGTTTCCTCGCGTCTTGTTTGCCCATACCAAAGCAGACATCAACCAACTACAATAATTCATATTATTTGTGTGCCGGATCAATAATCGCTTTGGGAATATAGATCCCACCGACAATGGCGAGACCGGACGCTATACGCTTCAGGGTAAGTGGTGGCAAAAAGAAAAGAACTACCGTCGAGAGGCTTCATTTTATCTGGTCAAGTACAGCCTCAATCTCACGTCCGATTTCAGTGGCTTCATCAACTCGGTCGCCGACAACATAGTGCTTCCTGGTGGAATAATTCCCAGCGACCAAGTGAATCAAACGGATTCCCGCATCTATTTTGGCGGCAGGGGACAGCAAAGCTGGCTAAGCAACATAGCTGGTTTCGACATGGAGAATACACTTGGTATTCAGGTCCGCAATGATTTGAACCGTGTATTGCTGAACAATTCCAATCGGGGGGTCGTTTACCACAATGTAAGCAGGGATCAGGTCACAGAAACCAGTATCGGTTTGTATCTGCAAAATCAGACATTCTGGTTGCCCAAACTCAGGACTATTGCGGGTCTACGTGGCGACATCTTCAATTTCAATGTACATGCTTATACCGTTCCCCAAAATTCCGGCAACAAGACGGATGGACTGGTGAGCCCCAAGCTCAGCATTATTCTAGGACCTTGGTATAACAGCGAGATTTATTTTAATGTCGGTGAAGGTTACCATTCTAACGATGCTCGCGGCGTCACCGCGACTGTAAATACCAATCAAATCGGCAACAATAATTTTGCGCCTCAATTGGCCGCCAACGGACTTGTGCGCGCGAAAGGCGCGGAAGTGGGTTTCCGTACTGAAGCTATCGAAGGTTTAAAGTCCACCCTGGCAATCTGGTATTTGCATTCGGCGTCGGAACTTGTATTTAGCGGAGATGCTGGTACCACGGAAACGAGTGGCGCCAGCACCCGCTATGGTATTGAGTGGGCCAATTTTTACAGACCCTCCAAATGGCTGATCCTCGACGCCGATTTCTCATTTACTCATGCACGCTATGATCAGGCTCAACTGAATCAAGCTAGCGATCCTGCAAATCAGGCCTATGGATTTCACATCCCCAATGCTGTGGGACGCACTATAAGCGCAGGCGCGACCTTGAATCTGCCGCATAACCTGTTTGCCACGCTTCGTTTGCGCCATTTCGGCAATGTATCAGTGGATACCAACAATCCTGTCAAACCCTACAGCACAACGATCGTCAATCTCTCAACCGGATACGAGCTGGCCAGAAGATTCAAAATCCAACTCGATGTATTGAATCTGCTCAATGCTAAAAACTTCGATATCGCATACTACTACGGATACCAAACGAGTCCATCGGCCATGGCGAGGGATGGTCTTGTCTTCCACCCGATTGAATCGCGCATGTATCGTGTCAATCTGACATATCAGTTTTAAAAGTTATGAAAGAGACGAGTCGATCTTGCCCATTTTGCTCGATCCGGTGACTAATCGTTCTGATCTCATCAAGCAATACCCTTCTATCTCAATCAATGAGTCCCGAGCTTAGCTCAGCAACTCATCCCGTCAGGTAAGAGGGCTGCTATGAACATGCGGCTCGGATTCATGAAAATCGTGCTCCTGCACGATTTCTATTGGTAGAAGATGCAACTTGCCATGCCGCACTCCCGGTGTAGCGGTAACGAGATTGGCAAAATTTTTCACACTCCTGATCGTACCCCTCAGAATGGTCACTTCCAAGCAATTATCATGATCCATATGCACATGCATGGTGGACAAGGTAAGGTTGTGATGATTATGTAGTGTTGAAGTAACACAGCGCGCCAGCTCGCGTTCGTGGTGATTATAAATATAGCTGAGTGTTGCAATACAGTATCCATCAGCATGTTCTTCCTGCCGCGTGGTTTCGATCATGTTTCGTATCAAATCGCGAACAGCTTCGGACCGGTTGAAGTAACCCAGCTTGTGCATTGCGGATTCGAATTGCTTGGCAAGCTGATCATTCAGTGAGATGGTAAGACGTTCCATTGCCTGGGCTCCAGATATTCAATAGTTCGATAGGTTCTTCAGCAGTATGCTGATCTTTAAAAATTTCCGACCAGATTGATTCGGAAAGAGCGGCTTTCGATAGAGATGGAAGTGCTTGGCGGCAACACCGCATCGGACTTACCGGATTTTTCCAGCCATTGAACACTGTTTTAGTAATAGAGACCAACACTGTTTTAAGCACATGGTCTTTACTCGTGACCGACAATACCCAGCGCTGCTTCGTGCTTGGCAGGTCATTGTCCCACTCGAAATGCCCGGTTTCCTTATGGTGAAGCTCGAGCCGCAACAGAAAAATGGTAGGAAATATTGAGATTTGTAATACCCGCAAACGAAAGCCAGGGAAACCGCTATCCGGTTAAAAATACGTGCGGATAACGCGCATGTCTGTCAGGGGATGTGGAAATAACCCGTAGGAATAAATGAAGTCTTTGTCAGGATTTCCCTACATCACCGGAACTGGATTGATGGTAGCCTCTACAGGCACATTCAAGGATGGTCGATTTCCGGCAGAAGCGGAAATATCCATCGCCATTTCCCCTTGACAGAAAAAACGGCCGTGCAACTTCGTCAGATCGCCCTCCCATTTCTACTACTTCTATTGGCACAACCGTTATCGGCTCATTCCGGAGATGTGGCCAAAAGGCTTTTCATTGTAACCACCGTGGCCCCCATCACGAATATTGTCCGGAATGTGAGCGGTGATTACGCCAATGTCGCGGGAATCGTTCCCGATGGGAGCGATTCTCACACCTTCGAGCCGGTTCCCGGGGATGCAAAGCTACTGGAAACAGCTGATGTCATTATTGCCAATGGCCTCGATCTCGAGTTGCCCACCCTGAAGCTGGCGGAAAAGATCACGAAAGGAAGAGTACGGATTCTCGAACTCGGAAACCGCATCTTGCGCAAGGAAGACTGGCAGTATGATTTCAGCTTTCCCCGTGAGCGTGGTCATCCCAATCCTCACCTCTGGCCCAACATCGCGCTGGCGATGCGTTATGTCGAGGTCGTGCGGGATGAGCTCATTGCGCTCGATCCCATGCACAAGGAAGGATACATTGCAAATGCATCGGTGTATCTGGGCAAGCTGCGTAAACTGGATAAGGCAATCTTTGGTTGCATAAAGACCATTCCGCAGAAAAATCGCAAGCTCGTTACTTATCATGATTCTTTCGCGTATTTCGCTCCCCGTTATGGGATGAAAATCATTGCGGCGGTTCAGCCCTCCGATTTTTCGGAACCCGGACCGCGAGAGGTAATCCGCATCATAAAGCAGATCAGAAACGAGAACGTGCCCGCTATTTTTGGCTCTGAAGTTTTCCCCAGCAAGATCATGGAACAGATTGCCCGCGAGACGGGCGTCAAGTTCATAGATCAGCTTTCCGATGATGCACTGCCTCCGCCCCCGGAAAACTCTTTCATCGGCATGATGGCGAACAACATGACGATAATGACGACAGCACTCGGCGGGAATTCGAGTTGCATGACAGATGTCGACACGAGCAATATCAAGTACTGACTCCCACATACATCCCGCAATCAGTCTGAGCGATGTGACGGCTGGCTACGGACGTCATATCGTCTTCAAACGCCTGTCGTTGAAAATTGACAGAGGTCAATTCGCTGGAATAGTGGGCCCAACCGCATGCGGCAAAACGACGCTGCTTAAAACCATTCTGGGCACACAATCGCCCCTTTCCGGCACCGTGCTCCTGGGTGGACAGGCATTGAACGACATTCCGCGCGGCATCATCGGCTATGTGCCACAATTGGGAAGCGTGGATTGGCGTTTTCCCGTTACCGTGGAAGAGGTCATCCTGATGGGCTTCTATACCGGAAAGCGGATATGGCCATGGCCAAGCATGGAAGAGCGGGAGCGTGTCCATGATCTGGCACACAGGCTGGGCATTTACCGCTGCCTGCGGCAGCAGATATCAAATACCTCCGGAGGGCAGCGGCAGCGCGCATTTCTCGCCCGTGCACTGGTCAACAATCCGGCACTACTGGTGCTGGATGAGCCTACCTCAGGGGTCGATATCAAAGCTCAACATGAAGTGCTCCATCTGCTGGGTGATATTAATAGCGAAGGTATTACCATTTTGCTCACCACGCATGACCTTAACGCCGTTGCTTCACACCTGCCTTGGGTAATATGTTTCAGGAACGGCTTGATAGCGCAGGGAAGGCCTCGCGACATCTTTACCAATGACATTCTGACCAGGACATACGGTGGCGATATCACCATAGTGAGACATGAAGACTATTTCCTGATTGCCACTGGCACACCCATTCACTTTTCAGATGGCGACCAGTGATCGAATTTCTTCTTGAGCCGCTGGAGTATGAATTTTTCTGGCATGGCCTGCTGGCGACACTGATGGTGGGGGCTTCCTGCGGCTTGATTGGAGCCCTGGTGATACTGCGCGGGATGAGCTATGTAGGTCACGGACTATCACATGCGGCGTTCGGCGGAGCAGTGGTTGGATTCATATTGAATCTCAATTTTTATGCTGGTGCCGGGGCGATGAGCTTGCTTGCGTTGCTATTGATCAACCGGATTACCAGGAGCGGCACGATCAAGCTGGATGCAGCTATCGGCATAGTCACGAATGCCATGTTCGCGCTGGGCGTTGCCATCATCAGCCAGGTGCGAGCCTTCAGTCAGAGTTTCGAAGCAGCTCTGTTCGGAAATATCCTTGGAATCACGGAAGGGGATCTGCTGCTCATCGGGTTCGTTGCTCTATCCACTTTGACAACGATGTTTTTGATGTACAGGCCGTTACTCTTCTCTACGTTCGATCAGGAAGCGGCACAAGTGTTCGGCATCAGGACAACCAGAGTTCAACTGGTATTCTCGCTGCTCCTCACGCTAACCATCCTTGCCTCCATGAACATTGTAGGTGTCACCATGATCGCTGCCACACTCATCACTCCCGCAGCCACAGCCCGCCTCATGACCGACTGCTTCAGCCGCATGCTGATCTATGCATTGATCATCGGTGGGATAACCGGTGTCGCGGGTATGTATCTGAGCTACATTTTCAACACCGCGTCGGGGGCAACCATTGTTTTATTTGGAGCTTCGTTATACTGTCTGAGCTGGCTTACCAACTTCCTTCATGACAGGTATATTCTGCAAAACCATTTTGATGGCAAATCCGATTTCGTTCAAACGGCACAGCATCAAAGCGTTGAACGAAACGAGGCTGGACCTTAAGTCAGATCTGGATCAATGCGCTTGTCACAGAAAATGGCTGAACCCTTGCTCACAAAATCCTAATCATTCTTATCGTTCACCGTACGGAAGAAAATCTCCCCCTCCTTGATCATACCGAGTTCATTGCGCGCGCGCTCTTCGACAGCGTCATACCCCTGCTTGAGGTCCCGCACTTCCGCATCCAGCGCGGAATTGCGAGTTTTGAGTTTTTCATTGGTTTCATACTGAGTGGCAAGCTGCTGATCGACCTCCCATACTTTCAGCCAACTACCCTTACCCAGCCATAGCGGATATTGCAGCAGAACAATCAATGCCACGAGTATAAGAGTCAATACTTTCACTTCGGCTTCTCCCAGGACTCCTCCTATGAGGAACACCTGACCTGTCCGCTCGGATTTGAAAAGGCTTATTTCAACTGGTAGAAGGCGCCGCGACCGGGGTAACTGGCCGTGTCACCCAGATCTTCCTCGATGCGCAGGAGTTGGTTGTATTTTGCAAGGCGGTCGGAACGGGAAAGCGATCCAGTCTTGATCTGCAATGCATTGCTCGCCACAGCGATGTCCGCGATCGTGGTATCTTCGGTTTCCCCCGAACGATGCGAGACCACTGCTGTGTAGCCGGCACGCTTTGCACTTTCAATCGCATGAAGAGCTTCGGTAAGCGTCCCGATCTGATTAAGCTTGATCAATATGGAATTTGCGATGCCCTGGGAGACACCTTCTTTCAGAATGCTCGCGTTTGTAACAAAAATATCATCGCCCACCAGTTGCACGGATTTCCCAAGCCTGCTGGTCAGCAGCTTCCAGCCATCCCAGTCATGTTCGCTCATCCCGTCTTCAATACTGATAATGGGATACTTATCGATCCAGGTGGCAAGATAATCGACAAACTGGGTCGAATCGAGCACCAAGCCATCCGACTCCAGATGGTATTTGCCGTCACGGTAAAACTCCGAAGCAGCGCAATCCAGGCCAATGGCGACATCCGGCCCCGGAAGATAGCCCGCATTCTCGATCGCTTCCACGATCAGTTGCAATCCAGCCTCATTATTGGGCAGATCGGGTGCAAAGCCGCCTTCGTCACCCACCGCCGTATGCATGCCTCTCTTGTCGAGCAAGTCTTTCAGGGTATGAAATATTTCCGCGCCCCAACGGAGGGCCTCGCGAAAACTTTGAGCGCCCAGAGGAATGATTACGAACTCCTGCATGTCAATATTGTTATTGGCATGAGCACCGCCATTGATGACGTTCATCATGGGAACGGGCATGGACATCGGTCCCGCGCCGCCCACATACCTGTACAGCGGCAGTCCGCATTCTTCTGCCGCCGCCTTGGCTACCGCCAGCGATACGGAAAGAATTGCGTTGGCGCCAAGCCTTGATTTGTTGCCGCTGCCATCGAGATCGATCAGTGTGCGGTCGATAAAAGCCTGGTCCATTGCATCCAGTCCCATGATTGCTTCTGAAATTTCGGTGTTCACATTTTCCACCGCTCTCAGTACGCCTTTACCGAAATAGCGCTGAGCATCCTCATCGCGCAATTCGACGGCCTCCCGCGTGCCAACCGAGGCGCCGGAAGGAACAGCCGCCCGACCCAATACCCCGGATTCAAGCAAAACATCCGCTTCCACGGTTGGATTCCCGCGCGAGTCAAGAATTTCGCGGGCGATGACATCTACAATTGCACTCATGCTATTTTTCCCTGATCACATTTATCTGTAAGTTATTAAAACGGTTCTGCTACTTTCCGAGAACTGCCGGGGATCTGCTTGAGGATGGGAGGCTGAAACGGCCTTAAACGGTCTTGAAAGGCGCCTCCAGCAATAAGTTATTGGATATAGGTGCCTATTGTGGTGCGTTCAGGCTTATCGGCCGGTATCACCCCTTCGCTGGAAAGGCTCTTGTCGGCGGACACAGCCGCTGCCTCGATGAATGCCGCAAAGAGAGGGTGTCCGGTCCGGGGAGTCGAGGTGAACTCGGGATGGAACTGGGAGGCAACAAACCATGGGTGTTCGGTTTGCGGTAATTCGACCATTTCGCACAATCCCTCTCCGGCCGATACTGCGCTGATACTCAGCCCTGCCTGCTCCAGACGGGAGATGTACTGATTATTAACCTCGTAACGATGCCGATGCCGTTCGATAATTTTGTCTGACCCGTAAATTTTACGGGCAAGAGACCCCTCTTTGAGCAAACACTCCTGGCCGCCCAGGCGCATGGTCCCTCCGAGAGCGGAATCCGCAGTCCGGATTTCCAGCTGACCTTCACGGGAACGCCATTCGATAGTCAGTGCAATAACGGGATAAGCTGTCTCAGGATGAAACTCGGTACTGTGCGCCCCTTGCATGCCAGCCTTGTTACGCGCGTATTCGATGACAGCCAGTTGCATGCCTAGGCAGATGCCAAGGTAGGGAATACGGTTGGTACGCGCGAAATGGATAGCCATGATCTTGCCCTCTACCCCACGTTTTCCAAAACCACCGGGCACCAGGATAGCATCCATGCCTTCCAGACAGCCGGTACCGTCCTTTTCTATACTCTCGGAATCCACATAATGAATGTTGATTTTGCTGCGAGTGTGAATTCCCGCGTGAATCAACGCTTCCGAAAGAGACTTGTAAGACTCCGTCAGATCCACATATTTTCCAACCAGCGCGATTTCTATGGTCCGCTCTGGATGCTCCAGCGCATGAACCAGTTTTTTCCAGGTACTGAGATCCGCTGCCTTGGCAAGCAGGTTCAGCTTATGGCAGACGATTTCATCCAGCATCTGGTCGTGCAGCAGCGAGGGGATTTTATAGATGCTGTCCACATCCACCGCGAGGATCACCGCCTCTTCCCGAACATTGGTGAACAGTGCGATCTTGCGTCGCTCATCCGCAGGCAATGCACGATCGGCGCGGCACAGCAGCACATCCGGCTGAATGCCGATTTCACGCAACTCCTTCACCGAATGCTGCGTTGGCTTGGTTTTCAGTTCTCCCGCCGAGGAAATATAGGGCAGCAATGTGAGATGAATGAAACAGGTATCTTCGCGCGGAAGCTGAACCGCCATCTGCCGGATAGCTTCCAGAAAGGGCAGTGATTCAATATCCCCTACGGTTCCACCGATTTCAACGATGGCTACCTGGGCGTCCCCGGCGCCCGCCCTGATGTAATGCTTGATTTCGTCCGTGATATGCGGAATGACTTGCACGGTGCCGCCCAGATAGTCGCCGCGCCGCTCCTTCTTTATCACGCTCTCATAGATCTGACCCGTGGTAAAGTTGTTGCGCCGGCTCATCTTGCCATTGATGAAGCGCTCGTAGTGCCCCAGGTCGAGGTCTGTTTCCGCGCCGTCCTCGGTAACGAAGACCTCGCCATGCTGAAAGGGACTCATGGTGCCTGGATCGACGTTGATATAAGGATCCAGCTTGAGCAGGGTAACTTTGATGCCGCGGGTTTCGAGAATGGCTGCGAGAGAAGCGGCGGCGATGCCTTTCCCCAGAGAAGAAACCACCCCTCCGGTCACGAACACGTACTTTGTCATTGGACGCCCATCATAAATACGTCCTTTGCCCCAGCGACGCGCCTCTTCTGGTCGATTCCACTTCGTCATAAGGAGACAGCCACAACGCGTACTTTGTCATGGACGCATATGATACCGGAAAAGACATCCGGGCTCAAATTGGGCTGGCGTAGCAAAGCTGCATTTTTTTGGATGAAGTACCGAATTTACCCTCTCGCCGCACTTCAAAAACGTGCATGGGCAACTCAAGAACTTTGACTTGTGGTAGCCAAGACCTTTATTTCCGGAAGGGAGTTCGATGTGTTTTGGAAGGGTTTTGCGCTATCCGTTACGCAAACGATTTTTTTGTACCACTGCCTCATTGGCCAAGAGCTGAAATGGGAAAAACTGTCGAAACGTTCTGTTTTTAATTCGGTAAATTCGTCAGATGTGAAGGCGCTTGAGGTCTACTGGCCGATCATAAGGAAGACGTACAAACTGCCATCGTCGTCGCCCCTTCCGATATGGATGCCGAAATCGCTGCCCTTGAAGCGTCCCGCGAAAAAACCCGCTCGCTCAAACAAGGAATGATGCAGGAATTCCTGGCTGGGGAGAATCCAGCTGATGTGAGCGGCATTGCCAAGACCTGTTCAGGGTGCTATTGTTGGCTCATCTAAAAGATTCTGGAGTTTAGCATGGCCCATGTCATTTTGGCGACAACAACCGCCAGCATTTCCGAATTGAAGAAAAACCCGATGGCAACTGTCGCTGCGGGTGAAGGCTTCCCCGTAGCGATTCTCAACCGTAACGAACCTATCTTCTATTGCGTTCCGGCCAAAGTCTTCGAAGCGCTTATGGAGAAACTGGATGATGCGGAGTTGAATGCACTTGCCGATGCCCGTTTGAAAGATGGCAAAGCTCCCATCCCGGTAACGCTGGATGAGCTATGAGCTAAGCTTTCACCCGGATGCGCTGACGGAATGGAAGAAACTGGATGCCTCTGTGCGCGAGATATTCAAGAAAAAACTGGCTGAGCGTTTGCAACATCCTCGCGTTCCAGCCGCAAAACTTTCCGGTCACAAGGACCGATTCAAAATCAAACTCAGGGAAACGGGCTATCGCCTCGTTTATGAGGTGTGTGATGGCATGTTGCTGATCGTGGTGATTGCGGTTGGCAAGCGTGATCGCAACGCTGTATATAAGGCCGCGGCAAGACGCTAAAAAAAGAAAATGAGCACAATCGACCAGATCGAGAAAAGAGCTTAGGCCTGTCGTCGCCCTGTTCCGGGATCGGTTGGCGCTTACCATCGAGCGAGGGCATAACGAGCGACTCATGGAACTGGTGGATCGTGCGATGCTAAATTGGCGCAATTATCGCGAGCAGCTGAACCCTGCTCCTTCTGTCCCTTTGAGACCAGAGGACTGACGGTACTATTATTAATAGGTGGCACTAGGCGTTCCTGATATCCACCTCCGTTCCCGCCTCCACCAGGTCGAACAGCTCCAGCAAGTCCTGATTCCTCATCCGAATGCAGCCGATGGAGCCGGGCTTACCCATCTCCACGCTGTCGGGGGTGCCATGAATGTAGATATACCTGCGCATAGTGTCCACCTTTCCCAGGCGATTGAAGCCTGGCTCGCCACCCGAGAGCCATAGAATACGGGTCAGTATCCAGTCCCGGCGGGGAAAATTTGCGGCAAATTCTGGCGTATAAATTTCGCCGGTGGGACGGCGTTTCACGAATACCGTATTGACCGGTTGTCCGGTCCCGATCTTGGCACGAATGATGTGCCTGCCTAATGGCGTACAAAAGCTGCCATTTTCCTGACCCACGCCGTTTTTCGCCGAGGAGATACGGTAGCGCCTGATGACATTGTTCTTATCATGTAAATCAAGTGTTTGAGAAGGAATACCAACTTCAATTCTCATCAATCTCTTCCCTATTCGTTGTTCTTGCCTCGCGTCGCTTCGCAAAGAATTGCTTCAGTTTGTATCCCCCCTCCTCCGCGAGCACCCCTCTCGTCACCTGCAAGTGATGGTTGAGCCGAAGCTCGGCAGAAAGATTAATCACGCTTCCACAGGCGCCTGTCTTCGGATCCGCTGCGCCATATACCAGCCGGGCGATACGTGCATGAAAAATCGCCCCCATGCACATGGCGCAGGGTTCCAGAGTCACATAAAGCGTACAGTCCGCTAGGCGGTAATTGCCGAGATGACGACCTGCATCCCGCAAGGCCATCACCTCTGCATGTGCTGTGGGGTCTGATGCCGAGATGGGACAATTATAACCGCGTCCAACAATTGTTCCATTCCTGACCATGATCGCCCCAACCGGCACCTCGCCCGCTTGCTCCGCCTGGGCAGCAAGCTCCAATGCAGCATGCATGAAACCAGTATCCGAACTATTCAAATCAATTATTCTTCCCTGCATTACTGAAACAAAATGTTCCGCTGGATTTGGACGCCCTCCTCCAAAACCCGGATACCCTTCGAGATCAGTTTTGGAACGATGATCTACCGCCTGCTGGATATCCAATTTTCTTATCCAACTGAGCGTGAGTCGGTCGATATTGTATATCGCCCACCTGCCACCGCGGAAAGCGACCCGATTATCCCCCACCCTCCACTTTCAGGTAACGAATTTATTGATCTGCGTTCTCCATGATTTCTTGTGTCGCGTGAGGTCTTTCAAGCTTTCTTGCTATTTGAAACAACATGAACTAGAAAAAACTGTAAGGCCAGTGGATTCGAACCGGTTTGATATGGCATGCCAGATGAAAGCGCGCGTCGTAGTTATGCAATTTCTCCGTTTTCCTGCGTCATCATAATACCTATGACAAATAAACATATAGCGGATATCGGGACTGGTTGGCCGAAACTGTCTCCCCTGGAAGCCTGGCAGGATACCTGCAACACTCTCCATATGTGGACACAGATAGTCGGGAAGGTGCGGCTCATGCTCTCGCCGGATATCAACCACTGCTGGGGCTCCACGCTTTATGTCACCGCTCGTGGCCTCACCACTTCGCCCATTCCTTACGGGATATTTACCTTCGCCATCGACTTCGATTTTATCGCGCACATGCTTCATATCACCACGTCAAAGGGCACCGATCGCACCTTCGCGCTGGAGCCGATGGCGGTTGCTGATTTCTACCACAAGACCATGCAGGCGCTTCGAGAACTCGGCATCGAGGTAAAAATCCTTGCCAGGCCGGTGGAGGTGGAAGTGGCTATTCCTTTCGAGAAGGATGACCAGCATGCAAGCTATGATAAAGACGCGGTTTCCCTCTTCTGGCGCGCCCTGGTACAGGTAGACTGTGTCTTGAAGGATTTCCGGGCCCGCTTCATAGGCAAAGTGAGCCCGGTGCATTTTTTCTGGGGCGCGTTCGATCTCGCGGTAACCCGCTTTTCAGGACGAACCGCGCCGAAGCATCCGGGGGGCGCGCCCAACGTTGCCGCCCGTGTAATGGAAGAAGCGTATTCGCATGAGGTATCGAGTGCGGGCTTCTGGCCGGGGACAGGCCTGGGAGAGGCTGCCTTTTATGCTTATGCCTACCCCAGCCCTGCGGGTTTCAACGAGTACAAGGTTCAGCCGGAGGCAGCTTATTTTCATGACAAGCTCGGCGAATTCATCCTGCCGTACGAGGCCGTTCGAACAGCCGGGAACCCTGCACAAACACTGTTCTCGTTTCTTCAAACCACTTATGAAGCAGCCGCCACTCTCGCACACTGGGATAGGGACGCACTCGAACGTAAGACCGTGAAAGCTTGAGATGACCTCAGCATGACTCAGCGAACTCGTCAGACAAGCAGGGATGGGCAGGGTGCAGGCAAATGTGAACAGGAGCAGGCATCGGGATTAGAACCAGCGAACCGAGTGTCAACGCATCATCCCCCGCGAGCCATACCGTCCTACCACAGGAGAAAGCATGCCAAATTCGGATCAATCCCGACGGCTCGACCCCAATCTGCGCAGGACGCTAAGGCTCACATTTCGGGTTGCAGATGGAGCGGTTCACCTTGTCTCCTACGAGCGACTTCCCATGATTTGTCCGCCTTCAGTCGGAGAAGCGCCTCAGGCCAGGAAAAATGGTGGCTTCTGGATGGAACTCCGGAACAGGAACGACGAGGTCCTGTTTCATCGGCTTATCCATTCGCCGCTCGTCGGCTCCGTTGAGGTGCACTCATCTGATGGCAAGATTGAACGAAAATTTGGGGAGGTCAAGGAGAGTATTTTTGAAGTGCTTCTTCCGGATAATCCCGCTGCCGAATCCATTGCCCTGATGGGTGAGTCACTGGACGTTTCTGCTCTTTCCGCTACAGGCGCACAGCCGCGTGCCACCTCAACCGAGTTGGCCCGGTTTGACATACCGAGGGGAGAGAAAGGGGGCATGCAATGAGTGCAAGTGACGGGTATGTCGTGGGCACTACAAAGATTGTCGATCACGGGTCCGATAGTGTGCGATGGAACCTGGTCATTCTGGGTGATGGATACCGTGCGACCGAGCTGGCGCAGTACCATGCAGACGTACAGAATTTTGTCACGGCCCTGCGCACTACCCCGCCCCTGGACGAACTCTTCTGCGGAATCAACGTGCATCGCGTCGACGTGGTGTCGAATGAAAGCGGGGCGGATGACCCTGGATGCGCCGGAGGAACTCCAACCACGGCCAATAGCTACTTTGACGCGACATTTTGCAGCATCTTTGCCGGAACACCGCTCGATCGCCTGCTCACCGTGGATACTGCGCTCGCATTGTCTGTTGCGTCCGCCCAGATCCCGCTCAGGCATCAGGTGCTTTGCATAGTCAATTCGAGCAAGTATGGGGGATCAGGCGGAACGATCGCCACGTGCTCCACTCATGCCCAGGCGGCGCAGATAGCGATCCACGAAATGGGGCACAGCGCTTTTGGACTGGCCGATGAGTATGGGGGAAACGGCACAGGCACACCGGCGGGAGAACCCTCTCAGCCGAATGTAACACGTGACACGAACCTCACCACCAACAAGTGGCGCGACCTCATCGCGGCGAGCACTCCCATGCCTTCGCAATGCGACCCCGGTTGTGCGGCATCCGCCTGCGTTCCACCCGCGATGCCTCCCGCACCTGGCTCGGTAGGCACCTATGAAGGTGCCATTTACTCGGACTGTGGCACCTATCGCCCTCTGCCAAGCTGTTATATGCGGGATTACGCGCCCTTCTGTCCCGTCTGCGGAGGTGTAATCCGGCAAACGCTGCAACCGTTTCTTCCCCCTGAATCGATCACCCTGACCACCCCGAGTATAAATTTCCTGAATGTTCCCGCCGGGATGGGTGGTATCGGCGTAACGACACACCGGGCAATCGTATGGGAAGTGGTGTCCTGCCGAAGCCTCACATTTGAGATTACCGCAGGCCCTACGGGGGGATTCGGTACACCGAATGGCACCTCCGTTGCGGTGGCGAGCGATCCGATTCTGCCGGTCACCTACACGCGGCTGTGGCTGTCCTACACCTCCACGAATCCAGGCGATACTGCGAGCGGCAATGTTAACGTGCACTGCGTCCAGACCGGGGAAAGCTGGGTAATCAACATCGCTGCCAACACGATTGCCCGTCCGCGCTCCGCGGTGGCGCTTGTGCTCGACCGTTCCGGCAGCATGAATGAAGATGCCGGCGATGGCATCTCCAAGGTACAGAAACTGCGCGAAGCCGCCAATGTTTTCATCAATGTCATGCAACCCGCGGACGGCATCGGCCTTGTCAGCTTCAACGAAGCGGCACAGCGTCTGATGGAAATCCAGGAGGCCGGTGCTGCTCCGGGCGGCACGGGGCGAACCATCGCCATTGGACATATTGCGGGAAGCGACATCGGTCCCGCTGGCGCCACTTCCATCGGTGACGGTGTCGTGAATGGAAAGCAGATGCTGGATGATGCGCAGGCGGCGTCAGCCACGCCTTATGACGTTACCGCCATGGTCGTGCTCACCGACGGAATGTGGAACCGTCCCCCGCCTCTTGCTGACGTCACGGGCAGCATCACGGCAAATACTTATACGGCCGGCCTGGGGCTGCCTTCCAATATCAGCGTTCCCGCACTGACGACGCTATGTCAGGGACATAACGGGTACCTTCTGGTGACCGGCGCCCTCTCGGGCGACCAACCCATGCGGCTCAGCAAGTATTTCCTGCAAATTCTCGCAGGCGTATCGAATGCCCAGATCACAGCCGATCCGCGGGGTGTTCTCGATAGGGAATCGGAGCATCGTATCCCGGTTTCGATCTGTGAAGCGGATTATGGAATGGATCTGATCGTATTGAGCCCTTTCCCGCGAGCGATCGATTTTCAGCTTGAGGCGCCGGACGGCTCCAGTATTACGCCAGCTTTACCACTGGAGTCAACCAATTCACAATTCATCCTGAGCCCGTATGCATCTTATTACCGATGCGCGTTACCAGTGCTTCCGGCCCAGGCTTCCGGAAGCCATGCCGGGCAATGGCATGCAATACTGAAGTTGCAGGGCGGAACATCGGTATCTACTGCACAGCACGCGGCGCTGCCTTATGAGTTTGTCGCGCACATCTATTCCAGCTTGACCTTCACGGCGTACGTCAAGCAAGCGAGTTTCGAGGTGGACGCAATCATTCGCCTGATCGCCGCGCTGTACGAATATGATGCGCCGCTTCAGGGAAATGCAAACGCCTTGGCCGAAATAGTGCGACCGGATGGAGTTTCTGAGCTTATCCCGCTCAGCCAGGATTCGCAGGGGCAATTTACCGCTGCCTATCCACTCAAGGTGCAAGGTGTCTTCCACATCCGGGTGCGTGCACGCGGTGAAACAGCGCGGGGAACGCCTTTTGAACGGGAACGCACGCTTACTGCAGTTGCGACCCCGGGTGGCGATGTATGGAATCCGAACGAACCCAAAGCCAACGATTTCTGCAACCTGCTGCACTGCCTTGAGGAGAAGGACGTGATCAGCGATGAACTCATACACAGGCTAAAGGAACAGGGAATCGATCTGCCGACGCTGTTGAAATGCCTGGATGAACGGTGTGGCGTCCGGATAAAGCCCGAATAATGTCCGCAGGAGGAATCGGTCGGGAGTCCTGGCCGTGAGCCTTCAATCACCCGCCCACTTTCCACTCTTTCCCATTCGCGGGCAGTTGGAAGCTCATCGGGGAGCTCACGATTTCCCGCCCTCAATCATCCTGCCCTCTTCAGGAGTTCATCAATCAACCAAAGGAACCGCACATGATCGTTAAACCCATACCCGATGGCTACCACAGCATAACTCCCTACCTCATCATCGATGGAGTAGCCGAGGCAATTGCATTCTACAAACGCGCTTTCAGCGCAATGGAATTGTTCAGGATGGATACGCCGGATGGAAGAGTCGGCCATGCGGAGATTCAGATCGGTGACTCACGCATTATGATGGCGGATGACTGCGGCGAAGAAAGCCCGTTCCGTAATCCGCAATCATCCGGCAGTTCTGCGGTCGGCCTGCATCTATATGTGAACGATGTGGATGCAGTGTTTGCCCAGGCCGTGGGGGAAGGAGCAAAGATCATCAAGCCGCTGGAAGACCAGTTTTATGGCGACCGGTCAGGCGCGCTGCAAGACCCTTTTGGCCATATCTGGTTCATCGCAACGCACAAGGAAGACCTGTCGCTGGAGCAGATCAGGCAGCGCGCCGAGACAAAGTTCAAGCAATAAGTATCCAAAGTTGGACAAATCTTATTCTTCCGGGTGACTGAAACTGAAGCAAGGGAGGCATTCGGTACAAGGGGAGTCAATTATGAGAAGCTTCTGTCCCAAGATCCCTGCTGCTCCCACTACCTCCCCTGCTTCTATCTCTCTGTTCTGGCCAATCTCACCACCGGTAATGTCATGAATATCCCGGCTGTACCCAAACCATACTGATTTCCAGCAGTACGCCTTAGAAACTGGAAGATCAATCCAAAGGCCATCGGCCTTATCGTTACGCTATAATGCTGACTTTTTTGGCGACCGATAATGCCCACGCTGCAAGGAATTGACCTGACATGCATTCGCGGAGACCGCAAGCTGTTCAGTGGCGTCAATTTTTTGCTCGAATCCGGGGGGTTGATGCAGGTTCAGGGTCCCAACGGCAGTGGTAAAACGAGTCTTCTGCGCATGTTGTGTGGACTGGCTTCGCCCGCGGAGGGCGAAATCCGTTGGGACGGTACCCAGATTCGCTCTCTTGGCGGAGACTATTTTGGCGCAATGACCTACCTCGGCCATTTAGGCGGGGTAAAAGACGATCTGACTGCCATCGAGAATTTGCGCATCTCCAGCGCGCTCGGGGGGGTTGACCTAGGTGAACGCAAGGCCCACGATGCCTTGCAACACATGGGACTGGGCGGACGCGAGCTGTTGCCTGCCAAGGTGTTGTCCCAGGGACAGCGCCGCCGGGTGACGCTGGCGCGCCTGCTGGTATGCGGTACCGTGCTCTGGATACTGGATGAGCCCTTGACCGCACTCGATACGAGCGCAGTCAAACTGGTGCAAGGTTTGATAGAGCGGCACCTGGAACATGGCGGCATGATCGTGATGACGACCCACCAGGAAATCGAGATAGCCGGCGCCGCCATCCAGCGGCTGCAGCTCACCTGATATGTTTTTCTGGATTATCCGGCGCGATCTTCTGCTCGCGGCAAGGCGCCGCTCGGATGTCCTGACGACGCTGTTTTTTTTCATCATCGTCGTCAGTCTTTTCCCGCTTGGCGTCGGGCCGGAGATGAACATGCTCCGCGTCATGGCCCCCGGCGTGGTCTGGGTAGCTGCCCTGCTGGCGTCGATGTTGTCACTGGGACGCATGTTTTCCAGCGACTACCTGGATGGCACACTGGAGCAGATGCTGCTCTCGCCCCAATCTCTGCCCCTGCTCGTATTGGGCAAAGCACTGGCGCACTGGCTCGTGACCGGCGTCCCGCTTGTACTGATGGCGCCAGTATTGGGCATTCAGTACGACCTGACGGGTGATGCGCTTCTGGTGCTGACCACTTCCCTTCTGCTCGGAACACCCGTGCTGAGCCTGATCGGCGCAATCGGCGCAGCGCTTACCCTGGGCCTGCGTGGCGGGGGCGTACTGGTCTCCCTGCTGGTGTTGCCGCTGTACATTCCTGTGCTGATTTTTGGCGCGGGCGCGGTGGAGGCAAGCACCGCCGGGTTAGGCGCGGGAGCACACATGTCGCTGCTGGGCGCTTTCCTGCTGGCTTCTCTGGTATTGGCGCCGTGGACTACCGCGGTATCGCTGCGCATCTCCCTGGAATGAAGAAGGTCGAAGACTCCTAGCGCACGACTGCGTCGCGGATCGGCGAATAATCTTCTCCGACTCTTCGATGCCTGAAAGATCAACTGAAACGGATGCTTGCGCATTCACCAGCACCTCATGCGCCTCAAGTGGAGGTAAGGTTTGAAGCGGCGGCCCACTCCTTTCGTTCTCCTTTGTTACGCAAAATGTCCGTCCATGCCCTGCTCAGCTGATGGCCTCAGCCCGCTTCCAGGTGTGGTAGGAGTTTGTTTCTTTTCCGCTGGATTTAATAGGAGCCGCCGTGCTCAAGTAAAGCATTTCGCCCTCAATCTTCACCACGCGCGGCTGGGTCTGCCCCAGCCAATTCGGGAATAGCGACACAAACATAGAATGCGTCAGGGTCTGCTTTTCCTCGTCTGTGTGAAAAGGGCCGCAATAGGCGATATAGCCAAGCGCCTCTTTCTTGATCTCCTCGTCGCTGCCACGAAACCAGTCGCCGGACACGAACGGGGGACGACCCGGACGCATGAGCTGCGCCGACATATAGCCATCGGGCGTGTACATGATGATGCCCTGCGGCTCCTCTCCCATTGGGTAAAAGGATGCAGACCATCAACGGGTTTTTCAACGTAGGACACCAGCTTCCATGCTCCGATCAGTCGATCGCGTAATCCCTGTGCCATGGATGATCCTCCCGGTTTGATTGTCTTGAGCGGATTAGGCGGAACTTTGCGCATCGTTATCGATCGGCAGGACCTGGCCGGAGATCGATTTTCCCGCATCTGACGTCAGGAACACGATCTGCGCGGCAATGTCCTTGGGATCGACGAAACGCTTTAGGGACTAGATACTCATGGCGGCTTCCCTCTCTTCTTCCAGCGTTTTGCGTTCCGCGTCCCGGGGCGATGGCGTTGGCGCGAATATTGTACTGGCCCAGCTCGCGCGAGCGTTTGGCGAAGCCGATCAGTCCCATTTTTGCGGTGCAATATGCGCTACGGTTTGGATAGCCGAAGCGTCCGCCGACCGATGACATCACGACGATGCTTCCGGCAGCAGATTTTTTCAAGTTAGGAATGCTAAGGCGCGTGACATGAAACGTCCCGATGACATCAACGGTCATCACCGCCTCCCATTGATCGGGATTTGAGCAAGTTTTCTTATTTTCGCACGGGCGAAAATTCTCCCCTATCAATCAACCTCGAGAGCTTCCGATAGAACAAGCTCTTACTCGCACATCAGCGTAACAACGTAAAAACGGAGACATCAGACCATGAACAAAAACGAACTCATCGAGGCCATTGCTGCTAAAACCGATTCCAGCAAGTCGAGGCCGAGCGCACGGTTCGCGCGCTGATTGAAGTAATTTCCGAAACCTTGAAAAAGGAGATTCTTTTGCCCTGCCTGGCTTTGGAACGTTTGAAGTGCGCAAGCACGGCGAGCGCACTGGCCTCAATCCCAGAACGGGAGAGAAAGTGACGGTCAAGGCTGCAGCGAGTGGGAAGGACCCAAATCAGCACTACTCTCGGCCTCTGCCATTAGATCAGTTTGAGCGGTTGTATCTATTGGAGACTATTTCGATACATCAAGTGGCGCGGGGCAGCACGGTTAACACTTGCACGATGAAAGTTTGCAGCTCCTTCATGTAGTTGCGGAGGAAATCCTCCGTCCGCTCGTCGGTAACCTGCCCATCTTCCGTAATAAGTCCAGGCTTGAAATGGATG
>Ga0134128_10003287_pt1 | contig 19758 bp, 32 predicted proteins | sample KB31754_FD_96462 | JGI IMG/M metagenome (GOLD analysis project Ga0134128, IMG submission 96462) | Terrestrial soil microbial communities with excess Nitrogen fertilizer from Kellogg Biological Station, Michigan, USA - KB3-175-4 | ecosystem: Environmental > Terrestrial > Soil > Unclassified ...
GGCAGAGGCGGCCTTCAGCCGCCATTGTCCGATTTCGCCGTACTTGACTGTCCACGTTGGAGGGTGGAGACTGTCCCTTCAGGACAGTCTACTGTGGACATCGCCAACGTCCACAGTGGAATCCCTTACTACGTAAGGGATTCCCCCGACTGTCCTGTTAGGACTGTTCGGCCTGCCGGCGGGATTTTACCGCATCGGTCTGACGGGCGGCTTCCTCGCGGAGCCGGTCGTCGTTCTCCTGCTCTGCCTGCCTGGCCAGGTTTGCGGCCTTGATCGCTTTCGCTACGTCATCGGCGCTCGGCATCGGTGCTCTCCTGGGGGTCGAGGGGGGAGAGGTCCATCGGCGGGGCCTTGGCGATCGCCTCGATCATCCGAGACGTGTTGCCGTTGACCTGCCGGTGAACGTCCTCCAGCTTCTGGTACAGCACCGTACCCAATCCGGCCAGCACTGGCAGCCCTACCGCTGTGACAACGGTCAGGAGAGCCGTCGTGTCCCGCCGGAGAGCCGACAGGGTGACCACGGCGGCCACGAGCACGACCACGATCACCGTGGTCGCAACGAGCGCATCGCGTCGACTGATCATCCTCCGATGGTAAGGGGCGGAACCCCGTTACGGTCGTTTCTCGATGACGATCAGCCCGGCCCGGTACCGGATCTCCTCGACGTCGCTCTGCCGGCTCTCGCGGAAGTGCTCGACGAGCTCGGCGGCCAGGTCCCCCATCATGAGGTCGCAGTGACTCCAGTCCTCGATCACGTACCAGCGGCCCGGCCGAACCAGCGGCCACAGGTTCGTGAACGCGGCCCGGGTGAGGTCGCTTCGGTGGCTCGCGTCATCGACGATCAAATCGAAGCCGGGGCGGCCGGGGTCCGGATGGTCTGCGGAGGCGACCGCGATCCGGCCGGGGAGGTCAGGGTCACCCTGACCCGCGACGATCCGGATCGTGCCGGCCGGCCAGAGCCGCGAACCGTCGTTGTCCACGCCCACCACGAGTCCGTGGGGGAACAGCGCCTGCCACAGTCGCAGGCTCTCCCCGTCCGCGACGCCGAGCTCGGCCACGCGGCCGGCCGTGCCGATGCGGGCGGCGAGCTCCAGGTACGTCGGGAGGTACCCGTGACCGATCTTGTCAGTGTTGAACAGCATCCGGCGAGGATACGACCCCGGGCAGCACTCGACCCCCGTACTAGCTTTCGATCGGAGCCGCGTACGGGGGCCGGTGATCGCCGTGCCGAGCGCTCCCCCGGGGGGAGGAGCTCCGGGCCGGTATCCCGCCCTAGCCATGCCTAGGAGAGCCGCGAGCGGGGCCGGCCGGCCGGCCGTGCAACGTTGATCAGAGTACACGTCGAGGCCCCCGCGTCGCGGGCGCAACGCGGGGGCCTCTGTGTCGGCACGTGAGCGGAGGAGCGTTAACTTGACCGGCTCCCACTGTAGCGGTTGCTCAGCGGGTGGGGAACCATCCGCCGGCCGGGCCGGTAGACGTGCCGAGCGCGTAGCCTTCCCAAGCCGGCTCAGAGCCACCGTCCGCATCCCCGTCGGACGGTAGTACCCCGGCGGGATCGAGGGGCAGAGCGGCCACCTCAGACGGGGTAACGAGGAGCCTGGCATCAGTTGCCCAACCGGCCCGCTCGTACTCGATCACGAGTGCCTCGTCGGTGGCGTCGTGCAGGATCGGCATCGCGCCGATCATCGCCCGGCCGCCGGCCGCGATCACAGCGGCCACCTCGGGATCGGCCGTGAACGTCACCTCGGCGGTTGAGGGTACGAACACGACGTACGCCCACCGGTTCGCGTGGCTGGCGCCAGAGTGGCAGGCCGGGCAGTGAATCGGCAGCAGGTTGCAGCAGCACGGCTGCGGGTTCTCGCACTGTAAATCGATGACCATTTCGTGCCTCCTAATTGAATGCGTTCCATCCCGATATCAGCATCCACCAAACAATGCGGGCGAGCATCCCGAGCGGCCACGCCAAAACCGCGAGAATGAGCAACCATCGAATGCCCTCGCCGATTACGAATGCTGTTTTCACTTCCCCTATCCGATCGTCAAAATCGTGACGCCGTAGTCGTCTCCGGCGTAGTCGTAATACCCGTCCTGGTCGACGAATGAGCGGAGGTTGTCGGGGGTCAGCCAGTTGCGGTACCACGGCTCGTTGATGTTGCGGAGCAGGGCCACGGCGGCGAGATCGGGACCGCCGTTGACGTAGGCCGAGCGGACCTGAGCCGCTGTGTCGGGTGAGAGCCGGAGTTGGTTCGGGCCGATGGTGCGGGAGCGAGCCTGGTTGCGGCGTGACTTCGCTTCGGACGTGTGGATCTTGATGTCTTCGTTCGTGATCCGCTTCGCGCGGATCTCCCGGCCGGTCCGCTCGATCCGCTCGACTCCGGCCGCCTTGGGTTGCCGGCCGTGGCGCCAGCCACGCCACGTCGACTCCGCGACTCCGACCCGGGCGGCTGCTTTGCGGCCAGAGCCGGATTCGAGCTCGATCAGACGGATGAGCTCGCCGAGGCCCGGCCCGGCCGCCCCCTTGGGGCGGCCGGTCAGGAACCCCTCCACGATGTCGCCGAGGCTGCTCACAACTCAATCCTCATGGCAGTAGCACCCTTCACACCACGTGCAGCAGCCGCATCCGGTACAGCGGGAGCGGATGTGACAGCCACAGATCGGGTTAACGTCGGCGGCGTACCCGGGATCGGGCGCCCACCAGGGGAGATCCTCGGGGCGGATCTCGTCGCCGGTCGCGGTGCTCATGCCGCGATCACCTGCTTGGGGTTGCCGGCGATGTGGAACGACCCAAGGCGCGGCGTGGAGCGGATGTCGCGGTGTAACGGCAGGCTCGCCGGGCACGCCTGCATCGGGTACGGGGACGCGGCGAGGTAGTCGATCCGGTCGTCGTCGAACCTCACCGGCCACCGGTTGTCGACGTGTCCGACCAACCACGCCCTACGCCAGACCGTGCACCGCTTCTGAGCGATGCCGGCGTAATGCCAGTCGCGGCGGTAGGCCCAATCGCTGATCTCCGGGGAGTTGAGGCGTCCCCACGCCTGCTCAGCCGACATTTTCACCCCGTTCTGAATAGCCTCCCGATCGGTTTTGCTGCGCAGATTCTCGGCCTCGTAGAACACGTGCGAGAGCCGCTCGGTGTAGTTGCGGAAGATCCGTTTCGCGGGGCCGACGTACGCCTCGATGATGCGCGGCTTGTCGATGACACCTTCGGCGGCGAGCTCCTCCAGCAGCAGGATCGTCGGAGTGGTGACCCAACGGAGCTCGTCGCGGTTGTGCGCGTACCCGGCGGGGTGTGGCATCTCTGGACGGTTCCACGGCGGTACCTCGATGCGGAACCATCCGGCCGTGCCGGGCCGGTAGTCCGGTGATGGCTTGGGGACGTAGCGGAGCTCCCACGGGGCCACCTCGACAACGTTGGTCGCGGCGATGCCGGCCCGGGTGAGGTCGTAGCCGTGCACGTGCGGGCCGGCGTCGGGTGGCTCCCCCTGCCACATGCCGGGGGACAGCGGGAGCTCGTACGCCTTGTCAGGGGCCGGGCCGCCATCGAAGCGCCAGAGCACGGGGCGGGGCCGGTTGTGCTCGTCGCGGGGCCTCGGATCGCAGGACCGGAGGAACTCAAGTCCGACCCGGCCCGGAGCTCCGGCCCACGCCCGGCCGGTGAGGTGGTGCCAGATCCGGAAGGCCCGCACCATGTCGCCGGACTGGCGAGCCCACAGCGGGCAATCATCGGCGACGAGCTCGCGGACCGCGACGTGCACGGTAGGGCGTTTCCGGGCGTGGAAGGTGCTCCAGGCCCCGATGCGGTTGACGCTCCAGCCGGCGGCCCGTGCCGCGACCGCGAGCTCGTGTTCGGTGTTGTCCTGCTCGGCCTCCTCGGGCGTGGTGGGGAACCCGAGTGACTTCGCGACGGGAGCGGTGAGGATGAGTACCCCTTCACTGCCCATCGCTGTGATCAGCCGGTTGAGGAGGTCGGGGAAGTCGGTCGTGTGCCGGGGAAGGGTGCCCGTGCATCGGTCGTCGAAGAACGTCACCTTGGTTGAGATCAGTGCCACTTTGATGGTCATGCTGCGCTCCGGCGGGGTTGGTGGGGCCGCCACGATGCTGCGAAACACTCGGCGTGCTCGCGGGTGACGACCCACTGAGTACCGATCTTGCGTGCCTTGCCGTACAGCCGGCCGCGCCGATCGCGCATGTGATAGCGGATCGTCGCGGGGCCGCACCCGACCCGAGCGGCGAGCTCGTTAGAAGTAACGAGCTCGCCGCTCGGAGCGTTACTGATCACGTGTGTAACCGTCCTGGTAGGGCTGCCAAAGGGGGTCGTGTTTGAGCATGTGGCGGAACTCCGGGGTGTACGCCTTGCACCGTGTACAGCGGATCTGCCAGGGCCACGCCGTGACGCTGCTCCAGCGATGTAGGCCCAGCAGGCACAGCAGGGGAATCCTCACGCCGACCGCCGCTGGCGCCAGTCGGTCAGGGAGACCACGGCGTGCTCGGCGGCCCGCTCGATCGCCTCACGCTCGCGCTTTGCCTCGGAGAACTTCACGGCTCCGGCCGCCTCGATGCGGGCCTCCATGATGCGATTACCGGCGGCCCGCCGCTCGCTCGCCGATTGCTTGCTGATACCGAGGATGCGGGCGCATTCGGCCATGCTGGCGCCCCGCCGGGCGTCGATCGCGAACCGCTCGGCGTTGGCCGCGATCGCGACGTTGGCCACCTCGGACAGCCGCTGTGCCAGGGCGACGGCTTGGGTGAGGAGCTCGGGGTCCTCGATCGTGCGGGCCTCCAGCGCGCGGACCATCCGCCACATCATCTCGACGTACTCGGAGCCGTCGATCTTGTGTTTCGGTTCGCGGGGGCGGATCACAGCGAGGAACCGGTCGGAGAGGGTCTGGTCTGGTGCTTCGTGGCGTCCCATCGGGGGAACCTCCAAACGGGGAGTGGGGGTCAGGGTTGCCCTGACCCCCACACCTTCCCGCCTTTTTACGCCTGCGTCAAATCAGCCGATCGGTCAGCGGCTCCCGAACCATCGGTCAGAGCCGAAGCGCCTACCGGACGGCTTCCGCTTTCCTTCCCCCTCCTCGGGTTGAGGCTCGGGTTGCTCCTCGACCGGAGGTGGTGCGAGCTCGTCGACCGGCTCCTCGGCGACGGCCTGGTCGACGAGCTCGTCGACCACCTCCTCGGAAACGCTCTGACGGGCCTCCAGAGCCGCCAACCGGCCGGCGAGCTCCTCCACGTACGACTGAGCCGCGTAGGCGGTCTCCGCTGCACTGACGGCCGTTTCCACCGCCGTTTCGGCGAGCTCCTCGGCGGCCTCGGCGGTCTCCTCCGCTTCGGCGGCCTCCTCGGCGGCGGTCGCGGCGGTCGCGGCTGCTACCCCGGCCGCGAACGCGGCCGACTCGTCGGCGGCCGACTCCCCCGCTGTCACAATCACCGGCTGACCCATCGTTTCCCCCTCACGCGCTGTTCCACGCTGCCAGCCACGCCCCGATACCGGCCTCCGTGGTCCACGCGGCGGCGAGCTCCCGGGCGTAGGTACCCATTTGCTCGCGGAGCTCGGGGCGGGCGACGAGCTCGATCAGAGGATCGAACCACGATTCACCGGGCGCCACGAGGAACCCGCTCAACCCGTGACTGACCCAACCGTCATAGGGCGGCCCGGAACTGACCACGGCCGGGATACCCAGCGCGGCGTACTCGACCACCCGAAGCGCGCTCTTGCCGGCGTTGAACGTGGTCGCGGCCAGCGGCCCAATGCCGATGTCCATGCTCAACGACCGGTAGTAGTCGGGCACGCTGTCGGCCCACGGGGTCATCCCGACCCGGCCGGGAATGAGCTCGGTCACCTCGGGGGCGGCCCCCCAGAAGTGCAGGCTCCAGCCACGGGAACGGCGGATCACCCGTACGAGGTTGCGTACGAGCTTCGGGGGGAAGTCCGTCGTGTGGCTCGGGCTGCCCTGGTAACCGATCACATGCCGAGCCCCGAACGCCGAGCCCGGCCGGACCGGCATCGACCACGACAGCAACCACTCGGGGACGGTGTTCGGGCATACGTACACGTTCGGGTTGACCCGGGCCACCGTCTCCGCGATGACCACGGAGGGGGTCGTCACCACGTGCGCCAGTTGGATATTGCGCCAGATCCGGGCGATGCGCTCGGGGGTGTAGTGGCGGGCGAACGGCTCCCAATCCGGGTCCCACATCACGTCATCGATGTCGAAGACCATCCGGTGCTGGCCGTTGGTCGCGAGTTTCTCCCACGCCTCGGAGCTCCGCTCGTCGTGGATCATGTGCACGAGTACGGTGTCGAACCGCTCGGCGAGCTCGTCGTCCAGGCGTACCCCGCTGTCGGTTCTGATTCCGGCCAGGCCGGCGGCCCGCAACGGTTCGGCCATCCGGTACCAGTGCACCCCGCCGGTACCCGGCGACCATCCGTAGATCCCCGGTTCAGGCATCGGCGAGCCCGATCAGCGTGCCGAACCCGCTCGGATTCGTGGTCGGGTCGATCGTGGCCGGCGGGGTCGTCACCCCGGCCCGGTAGGCGAACCGGACGTTGGTCACGCCCACCCCCCCGTTGATCGTGTTGCCCATGTTCGAGCCGGCCGACAGCGGCCACGCCGCGCCACTGACCCCCGCGATCGTGAACCCTGCCCGCACGAACCGGCCCGAGCTCTGCGCGGCGATCGGTGTGCTGAGCACGCCCGAGCGCCACCCGACCGCCGTCCACAGAGTTGGATCGTCCGGGGAGGTGTGTAGACCGGTGCCGTCGTCCTCGTAGACGTAGAACTGGTTCGGCGAGCTCGACCCGTTCCAAGTCCCCGCGACATTCACAGCGGTAGCTACCCGCACGATCTCTTTGTCGGCGGGTACCCAGATCCGCGCGGTGAAGAAATCACCACTACTGAAACCGGTCGCGGGCAACGATTCCGGCGTGCCGGACAGCGCGAAACACCCGTACCCCTCCGGGGGGAAGTACCCAACCTGACCCGTGCCGCCTCCGGTGACCGGGGTACCGGCCACGGTCAGCGACGCTCCGATGGTGACCACACCATCGGTGGTCACGGTGAACCCCGGCGGCTCCCCCTCGACTCCGTAGCTCATCTGGCCGGGAGCGCGCGGGTTCTGCCCCGGCGAGAGCAGGAAATCAGGCACTAGTCCACCTCCCGAGCCATGATCGTTAGCCAGTCGTTTGCGTCACGCTGGCACGTGCCGGCTCCGGTGAAACGGCGCCAACGACCCTGAACCGTGTAGTTGTTGTCAGCGGGTAGGCCACTGATCAGAGCGGAACCGGTCGCGAACACGTGCGAGGCTGCGACGTTCTGGAACAGTTGCATCACATCGAAGTCAGTGCCGTTGATCCGCGCGCCGAACCGGGCGCCAGTGCTGCCCGCACTGACGAAATAGCTCGCGGCCATGTCGATGCGTACCCGGGAGTCGGCGAACAGCTTGCGGAAGGTGAACGAGCTCGTACCGGCGAGATTGACGTACGTCGCCGAGGTGGTCGAATCGGCCGCTCCGGCGTTGCTGATGCCCTCCTCGGAGCCGTACAGGCCGGCCCCCAGGGAGAACACCTCCCCATCGAGCGCGATGAAATTAGCGTCCACGCCGAAGATCGAATCGTCGGCCGCCGTGGCGCCCGACTCCAGCTGGATCGAGGCGGACGGACACCCCGTGGCGGCCGGGGAGATCAGAATCAGCCCGGCGCTCTCCGGAACGGTTGCGATCACCTCGGTTCCCATCACGCCCGGCTCCCAGGTGATGCCCGCGACGTCGGCCGGGGTGAACTCGATCCAGGCGCCATCCCCCAGGGCCGCGTACGCGCCCGCGTAGATGCGTACCGATGACCCGTCAGTGAACTCGATCTTGATTTGGCTCGTAGTGCTGCCGTCGATAGTCAGATCAGTGAACTCCGCTGACCCGTCGCGGTCGATGCTCCAGCCGGACACCCCGGAAACGAAGTTCGGACTCTTGATCGCCGGGCGTACCAGCGCACCCTGCCCACCCGTGATTTCGTTGCTGAACGGCATCGCTCACCCCACGGACATTGTTCCCGTGAGCGATAGCGTCGCTCGCGCTCCAGCGTCGCCACCGGTCCACGAGCACTGGATGAACCCGTTGCGTACCAGGCAATCCAGCGCGGTCGAATCGTTGGAACCGGTGTAGGTGCTGGCCAGTTTCGTCGTGCCGTTGAGGCTGAGCACGGCGGTCGGCTCAAGCGTGTTGCTGCTCACGCTCACCTGTGCGTTGTTCGGATGCCAGGTCACCCGCGAGCTCCCCGGCGACAGCTTGACCGTGCCGGCCCCCGAGGAGTTGAGGGTCACGCTGCCCGTGACGTCCAGCACGAGCGCATCGGCGGCCACCATCGCTACTCAGCCCCGTACTCGACTGTCACGCCGACGTTGACCGGGGTCGTACCGGACGGCAGCGCGATCCAAATCGAACCGACGTAGCTCGTCGAGAACGGCATGTTGGCCGGCACCCGACAGCCGGACCCGTCGCGGCCGGTGAACGAGACCAGGATCGCCCCGTCCGGATAGAGGTTGACCCGCTTACGCTTGCGGTCCGGGCCGGCCAGGATCTTGACCATGGTCGTCGATGCGGGTACCTCGGTGAAACCGGCCGCGTTCTCGCACGGGAGCTCGTGCGTCCAGACCGGACCGTCAGGGTGGATCAGCAGTGCCGGGGCCAGGATCTCGCGCTGTTGCACGTCGGGAAGATCCGGGGTCGCGGCCGGCTCGACCACGCCACCGGGAACCACCGGCTCCTGTGTCCCCGACATCACCGGCTGACTCATGCTGACACCTTTCCTTTGGTCGCAACGGTTGTCGCTACTCCCGTGGCTTTCTCGGCGGCCGGTAGCAGGATCGGACGTACGAACAGGTTCACGCCGAGCACGACCAGGCCCACGCCGACGACCACCTTCACGATGCGGACCCACGAGCTCGGCTGGGTCAGCCAATCGAGCACCGCGAGCGGCTTTCTCGCGATTTCGGCGGCCAGGCCGAAGGTGTCCCCGGCCGCCCCGACGACCCCGCCGGCCTCCCCGGCGGCGGCTCCGGCCGTGCCGGCGGCGGCGGCGGCCGGGCCGACTCCGGCCGTCACGAACGCCACGGCGGCCGGGATCGCGGCCTGGTAGCGGGCGTATCCGATCGGGTCGGTCGGCTTGTGCACGCTCCAGGCGTTCCAGCCCTGGCTACGCCAGACCGCGACAGCCATCCGGGCGTTGTCGGCGAGGTTGGACCACTGGCCGCCCGCGATGATGTCCTTGTGTACGGAGTTGATCTGCCAGACCCCGTAATCGGTTGACCCATCGGCGTTGTGGTGCACGGCGTTGGTGTTGAACGAGCTCTCCGCGTAGGCGACCGCGACGGCTGTCACGAGCTCGGAGTCGGGAAACCCCGCGCTGTGAGCCGCCTTCGCAACCTCGGTACCGGCCGCCACGCGATCACCGGAACCGGTACGGAGAGACGCGCTTCTTATGCGCGTAGATCGTGGCCACCGCTCGCGGGGAACCCCCCAGGACCCGGGTGATTCCGGCGATCAGACCGCTACTGGTACGCCCGACGTACGTGGTTCGGGATCGCTGCGTGGTGGCGGCCTTGACCGGAGCTTTGCGGGCAGTCCGCTTGCTGTAGGCCATCAAAACCACCGCTGAGTGAACCGGTTGACAGTCTTGACCCTGAACCCCGCTTTGCTGCTGACAGCGACCTGGCGCGGCCCGAAGAACGTGCTCGCCTTGGATGCCTTGCGACCGAACCGGCTGCGGGTCCGGGACTTGCCGGTCTTGAACCACCACGTCCCCTCCCACAAGTCGCGGGCGGTCTGGCTGCGGCGCTTGCCGGAACTGGTGACATCCCAGGTCTTTTTGCGGCTGTAACCCATGGCTCACATCGCCGGGGAGTATCCGGCGCTCACGCCGTTGTTGGCCTGGTCCATCGTGGTCCGCGAGCTCGGCAGCACGCTGGAGCCCACCATCGGGTTGGTTTGGTTGGCGTGCCGGTGCCACCACGCCAGAACGACGATCATCGAGCCGCCGAGCACGAACACGGTCGGGTCCTTGGAGATCAGCGAGATCCCCGCGACGATCGCGGCCGAGGTCCACGTCGCGGTGCGCTCGGTGGCCGCGATGTGCCGATCCCCCGGCTCCCCCACCCGTACGTCGGTGACCGATGGCAACGCGGTCTGATAGGTCCCCCAGACCAGAGCGGCGGTTGCCAGGCCCACGCCGAGCGACACCTCACGCTTCAAAGCCATTGCTGTGCCTGCCTTTCACGCCACCCGGACACGGCCGGGGTAGATGATCAAATTCGCGGACTTCACGGATGGGTTGCCCCGGTTGAGCTCCAGCAGGTGCGAAACGCTGGTGTGGTAGTGAGCCGCGATGCCGCTTAACGTGCTGTTCCACGGCGGATTGGGGGTCGTGTACTTCGCGATGTCGACCCATACCGCTCCGGCCGGCGGCGAGCTCGGCGGCGGCGAGCTCGGCGGCGGCGAGCTCGGCGGCGGGGTGCCGCCCGGGGCCGGGCCGGTACCGGTGAGCACGAGCGCGACGTCGGGGGCAGGAGGGTGCCCGTACAGCGCCCACGCGGTACGGATGAGGTCGGCTTCCTCGGCGGTCAGCGGCTGGCGCCCGAGGTACTTGCCGAGCACGAGCGCCACGAACTGCGAGTCGTACAGCAGGTCGAGGCCCTCAGCGACCTTCGCGGCCCACTGCTCGTTGGTGGTTACCGCCGTGCCGCTGGTGACATCAACGCTGTCCGATCCTGACGCGCCGGGGTTGGGGTTGGCGAACGACGAGTCGGCTCCGAGGCTTCCGGTCGTGGTGTCCAACGTCGGGGCGGCCGAGCTCTGCCGGCGTTTCCAGTAGGCGTACGCCACGATGCCGGCGGCCCCGGCCCCCACGATGTAGACCCACTTGCGCTCGACCGGGCCGACCCCGGGCACGTCGATGGTCGGCATCACAGCCCCCAGGAGCCGAGCGCGTATGGGCCGGCCGACATCGGGTCAGTCTGGAGCGGCTCGTCCCACGGGCCGGGCGTGCGTCGCTCCTGCGGTGCCACGAACCGATCGGGGGTGCCGGTCCACACGAGCGCGGGGAACGGGGAGACCAGTTGGCCGCCGCTGGCTACGGGCGGGGTCGCGGACGGTGTGCGGGCGTTGACAGCGATCCGGGGCCGGTAGGTCACCGGCCAACGGTGGAAGTCAATAACCCTGTCCCACCAACGTTTTTGCCGCTTCGCCAGCCGCGAATTGCCGTCATCGCTGGCCGCTCCGACCCCGGTTCGGTACCGGAGGTCGACGGTGCTCGGGGAGTCCCCGTCGCCGATGGTGTCGGGGATGATCTCCACGTGCGGGCCGGAGCCGTCGAAACGGTCGGTCTGCGGTTGCCACTGGTGAGCGGCCACCGCGCCGAAGTCCTGCGAGTGTGCCAGGCCCCGGAGTGCCTGTGCTTCCAACGTGGTCAACCCGTTGCCCCCGGCGATGCCGAGGTTGGGGTCGGCCGGCGTGGAGTCGACCGGGCCGCCAGGCTCGATCACCCCGGACGGGTCGTGGCCGGCGAGCTCGTCGGGCAGCGTCGGCGCGTGCACGCTCGTCGACCACAGCGGTTGCTGGCCGGGCGCCCGGTCGTCGAGGTTGCTCGGGGTCAGGTGCTCGGGGTCGACCGGGGCCTGGAGCGGTACCAGTTGGCTCGGGAGCCGTTGGCGTGCCCACGCCCCGGAGTAGGTCGCCACGGGTTAGCGACCCATCGCGGTACGCAGGGCGTCGGTGAACACCTTGCCGCCGGCCGTCACGACCTGTGCGGTCTGACGGCCGGGCAGAACAAGGGTCGTAGCCAGTGCAACGCCGACGATCAGCACCGCGACCCGCTCAAGTGAGCTCATCTCTCATTCCCCTTATTTCGCAAGGGTTTTCCCCTTGGCGTACCACTTCTGAAGGTTCTCGACCGGGGCCGGTTGTTTCGGGTCGACCCGTACGAGGAGCACCGCGACCAGGCCGAGCCACGCCAGCCCGACCGCGAGCTCGGGGGAGGCCCGCTCCAGCAGGGCCAGGCCGGCGGCGGCGATCGCGGTACCGACCGGGATGCGGACCACGGCCGACAGCGGCTGGCCGTTGAGGACAACGGAGTTGAGCAGCGTGATACCGCCCATCGCCAGTACCGGCCCGGTCGAGGCGCTCATACCGTCATCACCCCTGCGTACGCTTTCGGCCGGCGGATGATCGGCGGCGGGGTCGAATAGATCCGCTGGCGCTGGACCACGGTGCCGGCGTGCGGGGCCGCGATCATGTCGTTGGGGCCGGTCGCGATCGCGATGTGCCCTGGCCAGCACACGAGGTCTCCCGCTTGGCAGGCAGAGCGGGGAATCGTCGTCGCGCCCGACCAGACGTAGAAGACGCTCGTGATGGTGTGCGAGTTGCTCGGGAGCTCGATGCCGTTGTCGTGGTGTAGGACCCACGTCACGAGGCCGGAGCAGTCGAAGCCGCTCGGGTCGGCCCCGCCGAAGCGGTAGGGCACGCCGAGGTACTTCGCGGCACTGGCCGCCACGGCGGCCCCGGTCCCGCCGGAGCCGGCCAGCGGAACGACCGGTACGGCGCTTGGTTGCTCGCGTGCTTGCCCGAGGCCCTCGGACACGGTCTGGGCATGTCCGAGGCCCTCGGAGACTTCGTGTTGCGACTGGCTGAATCCCTTACCGACCGCCGGCGGGGGCAGCCCGCCGGCGAGGAGGGTCCGGAGGGTGTCGACGATCGGCCGGCCGGTGATACCGGCGTACGCCACGATGCCGCCCGCCGCGATCACGCCCACGGCGAGCCCAGACAGACCGGCGCGACTGGCGGCGGGCGGCATGGGCTTCAGCCCAGCAGCGCGCGGACCTTCGGGACGACGAACATCCCGACCAGCACGCCCAGACCGAACACAACGATCTTATTCGACATCACGTCATCCGATCTTGGAGCGCACGAGGGTGATCACCTTCGGCGCGACGAACAGCCCGACCGCGAGCCACAGAACGGCCTTGAGATCGGGACGCAGGACATCGGGCACAGCCGGCCCCTTTCATGGTCCGGGGGTCAGGGTTGCCCTGACCCCCTGCGGGTGGGTCAGGAGGTCAGCGCGGCCAGCGACGTGCCCTGGCCGATGCCGATGTAGTTCGTGTACACGGTGAACGTGTGGGTACCGGTGCCGCCGATGGTCCCCTTGGCTTGCAGCCGCATACCGTCAGTCGTGCGCAGGTACCCCCGGCGGGTCTCCCACCCCGGCTTGGGACCGAAGTCCTTGCAGTACGGCTCCCAGTACAGGCCGTTGTCCTTGCCACCGGCCGTTTCCGCCGTGGCGGTGTACCGGTAGTCCTCGGTGAGCCGCTGCTTCCACACCTTCTTGATCCGGTCGATGATCAAGTTCGATTGGAGTTGCAGCTTGAACGGGTCCGGCCAGTCCGACTCGCCCTGTGTGCGGGACAGGTTGCTGTCGCGGAGCACGAACCCGAGGTTGCGGACCGGGAACCCGACCGAGTTGGTGAGCAGGGTCGAGAACGAGCCGGCCGCCACGGTGTAATCGGTCTTGTTCCAGTACTGGGTGGTATTGACGCCGGGAGGCTGGTTGGCAACCGGATTGCCCGAGCCATCCGTCGCGGTCGGCTCCCAGTAGGAAACCGGGGTCATGCGGAAGCGGCACGAGCCGCCCACCGTCGCGGAGTTGGCGAACACGGTCGAGATCGTGGCCACGCTGACCTTGACCTTGAACGGGGTCGAACTCGACTTGTTCGGCAGCGAGCCGAGCGCATCGCGGGGAACGATCTCGACGGGGATGCGCAGCATGAACGAGAACGACCCGGCCGCCGAGCTCGATGCGGTCGCGTTGGTCGTGCTGCTGAAGATGTCGGTGTTCGTCTTGGGGTCGTCCTGGAAGACGTACCCGCCCCACTTGTTGATCACGTAGAGATCCCAGCCGCCGATCGGGCCGATGATCTCCGAGTTGTTCGTGTCGGTGAAGATGATCGTGTCGATCACGTTGAACGGACCATCGGCCGCGAGCACGCCCACGCCGGTACTGGTCGAGGTCGCGGTTGCGGTTGAGCTCGTGACCGTGTTCTCCACCAAGAGATAGATATCGTTGAGGAAACCCGTGCTCGGCACCTCGTACTGCGGCGTGAGGCTCTGCGTGCTCGTCGACAGGGTTACGGTCACGTCGTACGGCTCGTCGTCGATGTTCTGCACGCCCACGCGGAACGGGCGCAACGCGACGGGGGCCTTCCCGCCGGCCCCCTGCGGAGGCGCGGTCTGGACAGGTGCGGTCATCCCGCTACCTCCAAGATCAACTCATGGTCACGCCCGGCGGACGTGTAGCTGATCAACTAGGTTACGCTCCTTACACCCCCCGGCCCAGCATCGGCCGCCCCCGGGCGATTCGGGGGATGCTTCCAAGATCATCTTTGGGGGAACCGCGGCTGCCCCCCAAGATCAACTGACTCGACTAGGCTCGGGGCCAGACCTAACCCCGCACGACGCATCCGGGACGATCAAAGGGCCGATCCCCCGGGCCGGCCGGCGAAGCTCCCCCCGTGCTCCGGCCGGTTGGCGTCGTGGCGGCCCGGCCGGCAGGCGGTCTAGGAATGCCGGCCGGGCCGCCCCCCGCTCAGCGGTCGAGAATGCACATCCGGGCGCCCGTGCGTCGCACGTACAGGCACTGGTACTGCTGAAGACGGGTCACGGCGGCCACGATCAGGACCGGATCGACCCCGCCGATTTCGGCGTACCGGTCGCGGTCGCGCTTGTCCGGATCGGCGAACAGAAACAGGTGCTCGGCGCTGGAGTACGCCAGCAACGGGATATGAGTCGGCCGCTGGCTGGCCGCCCATACCCCGGCCCCCATCGACCGGCCACGCTGCCACAGCGTCGTGGACTCGCGGTGCAACGCGAGCTCGTTGGAGATCCCCGCGATTTCATCGGCGAACAGAATCCGGTCCCCACGCCGGTAGGAATCGAGCATGGCCCGGCGGAACTGCTCGTACAGGTGCGGGTTGTCCAGGTCCGGATCAAAGCGGTGCCGGGGCCACAGGACCCACCCGGACGGCTTTTGCTGCCACGGCCATACCGGGCCGGGCGGCCACGTACGGACCCGCCGGAACCCGACCGTTTTCGACCACCGGCCCACGGTCGCATCACGCGGCTTCATCACCAGCACAACCCCGGGCAGACCCGGCCGAGCGGTCGCGCCCAGCAGTTGATACGCGAGGTGTGTCTTGCCGGTACCGGTCGGCCCGAGGATCGTCACGTGCTCCCCGGCCCGGTAACGCCACCGCTCGGACAGGAACTCATCCCGACCGAAAATCGTCAGCCCGGTTACCTCCTGACGGCGGGGCGGGGCGGCCGGGGCCACCTCGGTACTCACGCCGGAGCCATCCGCTCGACGGCGGCCACGAGCTCGTCAGGGCCGAGCACGCCCAGAGCCGGGATCGGCGGGATGCGACTGTGGTTGCACGCGATTTGCAGCACGAACGGTAACAAGACCCCGGCGATCGCACCATACGGGCCGATCATCATCGCCTTATCCAGAATCGCGGCCACCCGGGCATCGGACAGCGCGAGCTCGTGGATCGCGTCGGCGGCCGGCGGCGAGTACAACGTGATCGTCGCGGAGTCCAGCGCGAACCTCGGGTTGATCCGGCCGAGCACGCCAAGCACGATCGCCGGTACCTGAGCCAACCCCAGGACCGCCGTGCGGTAGTCCGGCCCGGCCGCCTTGGCGGCCGGCTTACCGGCCGCCGGCCCCTTGGCCTTCCCCGGCGGCCGGGCCGAGCTCGGCGGGCGTTTGTTGCGGCGGGCATCGGCCAGCCGTTGACCGATCTCCAGCCGCTTGTCTTCGGGCATCGTGTACGGGCGCCCGGTCGCCGGATTGCGCCCGTACGGGGCCTCGGGGTCGACGGCCTGGTCGACGAGCTCCTCGACGAGCTCGGGCGGGGCCACGGTCGGATACTCGGCGGTCGGTGCGCTCACCGGAAGTCCTCCACTCGGTTCGGAATGATCAGAGAGCGCTCGGGGTCGTTGCGGTCCGGGCGCCAGCCGGCGTCATAGACCCCCCGCACGTACCAAAGCAACGTGTCGCAAACCGCCGGGGACAGCCGCTCCAGCGGGATGCGGATTACCGCGCATTGGGTGTCATGCAGTTGATGTCGAACCGCGTCGGCCCGCGACTCATAGGCCACCCCATCGGAGCCGCCATCGGAGAGCCGGAACGCGGCGTACCGGCCGGCGAGGAGCTCGTCGGTACTGAGCACGGTCTGATGCAACGCCAGAGCATCCGACATCCGTTTCGCGGAGTCTGGCGCCCGGATCACATGGTTGGGTGGGGGTTCGGGGAGCCGGGCGACCATGCCCGCTCAGAACTTCATACGCGATTCGCACATGCGGATAATCGTACGGCTGTCCATGGTCAAAAAGACCCGCCCGACGCGCTCACCGGGGCATCCTGAGCGCATCGGGCGGGCGTTGTGTGCGACCCATGGGGCGGGCCGCGATCGTCCGGCAGGGGTCAGGGCCGCCCTGACCCCCCGTTGACCAGGCAAAACACGGGGGTCAGGGTCACCCTGACCCCCAGATACCCATAGCGTCGTCGTCCAGGTCGAGATACGCCTGTACCCGCGCGTACTTCTCCTCGGTGCTGTGACCGTCCCAATCGCGCTCGTGCTGCGGCATGTGCCAGGACACCTGACCGGTCGGAAGCTCGATGTAGACCAGCGGCCACTCGGGCTGGAGCGGGTCGAGGCGGATTCCGACCGGGAACCCCGCCGCGCAAGCGAACTGCATTGCGCACAACACGAGGTGGTACCGGCGCGAATAGTCGACCGGATCGGTCTGATCTACCGTGCGGATCTCCGACAGGTACAGCCTGACCATGCCGGCGGCCAGCCACTCCCACTGGCGCGTTCGGATGGCTCGCTCGTCATGCTCGGCCGGCTCGATGTCGGCCGGCTCAGCGTGCGCGTCATGCTCGGCGCGATCGAGCCAATAGGCGTCGGTCGGTTCCCCGCGCTCGTCGATCATTGGCGCGCTCACCCCTCGTTCAGACGGAGCGCTATGTCGATAACGAGCGCGATGCACCCGAGCCCGCTCATGGCGCATGTGAAGACCGCTATGCCCGCAACGGTGTACCAGCGGCGTTGCAGGCGCCCGTAATTGCGCTCCAGGGTCCGAAGCGAGCGGGCCGCTTCATCGAGCGCGTTCACGATCCGGCGGAAATCTTCCGGTCCGGGAGGTGGCTCGGCTCGAACCGCCGCACGGACGGCCGGCACGAACTGACGTTTTTCCATGTCGATGCCCACTTCGACGCTCTCACCGGCCCGGAGTGGTCCGAACTCGATGCTGCGCCCGTCATCCGCGATCTTCATCAACGCTCCAATTCTCCGACGAGCTCGGGCCGGCGGCGGCCAGGGCCGAGCCGAGCGTGAACACGGTCACCAGCAGCAGCAGGATCGCGCTCACTCGGCGCGTTCCGTGGCTCGATCGAGCGCGGTGACCGCGACGGCCAGGGCGACGAGCGCGATCACGAACACAACGAGCACCCCGGCCGCAACGAGCGCTCCGGCTCGCTCGGTCGTGGCGCGTACCGCGCCGAGCTCGGCGAGCGCGTTGTCGGCCCGCTCGCTCCAGTCCCGCGACACGGCACGGAGTTGGCGACCAATCATGGCCCGGATGGTACGCGCGAGCGACCATGGGCGCATGACCATCGCTGATCTTCCGTACATACCCTCGCGGGGCGACGGCGGCCCCCGCTCGCGGACACAGGTCGTCGTCATTCACGCGACCGACAACACGGCCGGAGCCTTGGCTGAGGCGTCCTACGCCAGCCGGCGGCCGGACAAGACGAGCGCCCACTTCTACGTCGATGCCGTCTCCGCCTTCCGGGGATTGCCGCTCGGCGACATCGCGTACGACTCCCGGCCGCACGGCAACCGGATCTCTGTCCAATTCGAGCTCTGCGGCAAGTCGAACAACCTCAGCGACGCCACCATGCGGCGGGCCGCTCCACTGGTCGCCGAGATTTGCCGGATCTACGGGCTACCGATACGCAAGATCGGCCCGGCCGAGGTCCGGGCCGGCCAGCCGGGCATCTGCGGGCACGCCGACATCACAGCCGCGTTCCCCGAGGACCACGGCGACCATACCGACCCCGGGCCGTCGTTCCCGTGGACGACGTTCCTCAGCTACGTTTCCGGCCAGCCGGCCGGGCCGACATGGACGGAGAGTCTGATCATGAACCTTCCCACGCTCCGCGAGGGATCGACCGGGCAGGCGGTCCGCAACGTTCAGGGCCTGCTGAGCGCCAACGGCGTGCCGGCCGGGCCGGTCGACGGGGATTTCGGGCCGCTCACGGTGTCGGCTGTGCGGACCCTCCAGAGCCGCGCCCGGATCGGCGTTGACGGCGTGGTAGGCCAGCACACCTGGACGGCGTTGCTGGAGCCGTGACGACCCGCTCAGCGGGCGGGCCGCCGGCCTGTGACGGCCGGCGGCCCCGGACCAACTCACTTCCCCCCCTCGCGGCAACGAGGGGCCACCCGGGAAAGCGCGTTGAGGTCTCCAGTGTGCCCCCGGCCCGCCGGGGGAGGGAAGCGTCGGGTATCCGGCCCGTGCCGACATCCGCCGTTCGGCCGCTCGCACAGGTCACGGCGGGGCCTGTAACCTTCGCGCCAGTTGGTTGGAGCTTGATCGCCGCGAGCCTCTGTCCTGAGGGGGTGCGGGGGTTCGCGCTGCGGGAGCTCCAGTCGACGGGGGGAGGCCCCCTGCTCGTACGTGCTGGACCCGGGTCAACCGCGTTGAGTCCACAAACCGGGATCGCCGGGAGCAGGGGGCCTCCGGGGAAGTCGGGGCGACACGAACGGGGGAAACGGTGCAGGTAGTTGCCCATCCTCGGAGTGTCCGTCAGGATGCCCGCATGATTCAGACCTAAAACGGTAGCGGCCGGTCCCCAGGGATGTTAGGGACCGGCCGCTCTCTGTGCTCGGTTTTGGCTCGCCGAAGCACGGAGAGCATGGCATGGCGGAACGGTGATCGCAACTAGACACGCTCCGCATACATGGCGCCATATGAAATAGCCGGGGACCGATGGGTTGAACCCCGGACCGGGAGCACCTCCGGAGTCATGGGAGGCCCCGAAGCGGACCGACACGACCAGGGCCAACGGTCGGACCGGATTCCCACCCCGGAGAGCTCGAACATCCCGAGCAAGCCGCCCGGGGCAACGCCGTTGCAGGGGTGCCGCTCAGCCATGGGTGGGGTCAGAATCCGAAGTGCGGACGGCGGCACGGGGGTACCCACGGTAAAAACCCGATCGCGGGGGAGTAGCCGGCCAGCGGAGCCGGAAGACGACTGACAGCAAACTCGCGGGTGGGAATGCGACCCGGAGAGATCAAGTGCGGTGTCCAAAGTGGACTGTCCATGGTGGACTATCCACAGTAGACACTGGCGCCCGGGTAAGGGGAACCATGATCTCGACCATAGACGGACGTCCATTATATAATTCACGGCTGTCTATGCCGATCATGGGCAGGCCGTTGGGGGCCTGCCTACTCTCCGTGACCACCGTCCAGGGCGAGGTAACCACTCCAGGCCGCACTAGTACGGGCGTACGAAGGGGTTGACGTGCGTATACTCACGGTCGGCTATGGATGCGGAGGGGTTGGCTCGGCCGGGGTAGTACGGACGTACGAACACGGTCGGTGATATCGGACATAGGCGCCCTGAAGGGGCGTTTCGTCCCCGAAGGGGACA
>Ga0134128_10003288_pt1 | contig 19758 bp, 22 predicted proteins | sample KB31754_FD_96462 | JGI IMG/M metagenome (GOLD analysis project Ga0134128, IMG submission 96462) | Terrestrial soil microbial communities with excess Nitrogen fertilizer from Kellogg Biological Station, Michigan, USA - KB3-175-4 | ecosystem: Environmental > Terrestrial > Soil > Unclassified ...
CGTCGCGGACCGCTCGTTCTCTTCCGACGGCACCGCGACCTTCGTCTGGCCGCCGGCGTCGAGCCCGGTGGGCATCCTCAACTACAACCTCATCGTCGGCTCGCTGCCCGGCGGCAGCGACTTGTTCGCGGGCAACGTCGCCGTCTCGAGCTACGCGGCCTCGGGCATGGCGACGGGCAAGACCTACTACGCGCAAGTGCGCGCCCTCTCCAACGCGGGCGTGTACAGCCTCTTCTCCTCCGTGAGCCAAGGCCTGCCGGTCTTCATCCCGGCGCAGACGGCGGCCATCGACAAGCCCTTCAACTGGCCCAACCCGTTCGACCCGTCGAAGGGCCCGACGCAGATCGCCTTCAACCTGTCGCAGGCCGCCGACGTGACGCTCAAGATCTACAACCTGCAGGGACGTTTCGTGTCGGAGTCCAGCCAGTCGTTCCCGGCGGGCAACCAGATCATCACTTGGACGGGCTCCAACAACGGCGGCATGCGCGTGGCCCCCGGCGGCTATATCGGCGTGATCGAAAAGCGCTACGGCGGCCGCACCGACACGCAGAGGATCAAGATCGCGGTGCTCTACTGATGAATCCCCTGCGCTCGCTCGCCGCCAAGGTCTCCCTGCTGACCTGCTTGTTCGTGCTCGGCGTCATCGCCCTGATGTCCCGGCAGATCGTGAGCGGTATTGAGGATGGGCTCATCGGAGAAATGAAGGTCCGCGCCGAGTTCTTCGCGCGGTCCTCGAGGGAAGCCATCTTCCCCAAGCTCGACCCGTTCTCCCTGCACTTCCACGTCGAGGAGATGGTGAAGGAGAAGGCCGTCACCTACGCGGCCGTCGTCGACAAGGACGGCGTCGTCCTCTCGCACAGCGACCCGACGCGCATCGGCGACAAGCTCCAGGACCCCTTCTCGCGCCGCGCGCTCGACTCCGGCGAGATCGAGCTGCGCCGCTCGCGCGACAAGAGCGGCGAGCTCGTCTACGAGCTCGGCGCTCCCATCATGGTGGGCCCGCGCCGCGTGGGCACCGCCCTGATGGGCTTCAACCAGAGGTCCCTCGAGGACGCCCTGCGCGCCCCGGAGCGGCGCATCACGCTGATCACGGCCGTCGCGCTCGCGATGTCGGCCCTCGGCACGGTGCTGATCGTGGGCTGGATCACGCGCGCCCTGCCCAAGCTCGCCGCGGCCGCGCGCGAGGCCGGCCGCGGCAACTTCAGCGTGCAGGTCCAGGTGAAATCTCGCGACGAGATCGGCGTGCTAGCGCGCGCCTTCAACGAGATGACCATCGCTAATTCGATCCTATTCCAAGGTCTTCAGGAGGAAAAGGAAAAGCTGGCCCGCATCTTCAACGACACCCGCGAGGGTCTCATCCTGTCCGATCCCCAGGGCCGCGTCCTCTTGATGAACACCTCGGCGAAGGAGCTGCTGAGCCTCCAGGACAAGGCCGCGGCGACGCTCGTCGAGGCCGCGGGGGTCTTCAAGCCCAAGCCGGAGCTGCCCGTGCTTCTCGCCGGCCGCGCTCGCATCACCCCCTTCGAGCTCCAGCGCGACGAGCCCAAGCTCCTGATCCTCTCGGGCGTGGCCGACCGCCTGGGGGACTCCGGGGTGCACGCCGGCTTCCTTTTCATCTTCCACGACGCGACCTTGGAGAAGCGCTCGGAGGTCCTGTCTCGCAACTTCCTCTCGCTGGTCTCGCACAAGCTGCGCACGCCGCTGGCCATCGCGCTCGGCTACCACGAGCTTCTGGCGGGCTCCGCCAAGGACATGCCGGCCGACCAGAAGAAGATGCTCGCCAAGATCCACGGCGAGGATGAGAAGCTCCTGCGCATCGTCGAGAAGCTGATCACCTTCACGAGCGTGCAGAGCCCGGAGAACATCGTGCTCGACCGCGCGGAGACCCCTTTCGCGACGGTGGTCGAGACCGCGCTCAAGGGCCTCGCGCTGCAGAACAATCCCGCGGTGACGGTGGTCTGGGACGCGGAGGCCGTCAGGAAGCTTCCCTCCGTGAAGCTCGACGCGTTCCTGATGAAGGAGGTCGTCGCCAACCTCGTCGAGAACGCCGTCAAGTTCAACAAGGCGGAGAAGAAGCGCGTGGAGATCACGGCGACGCGGGAGGACGGCGTTCTGCGAGTCGCCGTCAAGGACGACGGCCCCGGAATCCCCGGCGAGGAGCAGCCCAAGCTGTTCCGCAAGTTCTACCAGATCGACCCCGACTTCACGGGGCAGGTGCAGGGCTTCGGCGTGGGGCTCGCCTTCGTGAAGAACGTGGCCGAGGCGCACGGGGGGACGGCGGGGCTCAAGTCCGCGCCCGGCGAGGGCAGCGTGTTCTACTTCACCGTCCCGCTCGCCTAGCTCGCTAGAACGGCCGGGAAAGGCGAGCCGCGGAGGCGAGGACGGCGCGGACCGTCGGGTCGGTCTCCCCGGCGGCGGCCTGAGCGACGATGCGGCGCTGCTCGGGATCGCCGATCGCGGCCAAGCCGATGCCGGCGGCGGCGCGCACGCTCGGGTCCTGGTCGTCGAGGGCGTCCCGGAGCGCCGCGGCGGCGTGGATGGTCCCCAGGTCCTGGAGCGACCGCGCGGCCTGCTGGCGCACCTGCCACGCCGGATCGGTGGAGAGCGCGTCCTCGAGGGCGGAGGCCGCGAAGGCCTTGCGCGTGCGGCCCAGGGCGATGGCGGCGGCGTAGCGCGCCTGCCAGACGGGGTCGGTGAGCAGCACGTGCTCGAGGCGGGTCGCGACGCCGTCGGCGGGCAGGCGGCCCAGCGACAGGGCGGCGGCGTAGCGGACTTCGGGAGCGGGATCCTTCAGCGCCTCGCTGAGGGAGCCGACCGCGATGCGGTCGCCGATGCGCCCCATGGCCAGCGCGGCGGCGGCGCGGAGCTTGGCGGGCTGGTCGAGCCTCAGCATGACGCCGGCCAGGAGAGGATCGGCGCTCACGTTGCGCGGATAGGCGGCGGCGCGCACGGCGGCGAGTCGTCCCTCGACCGACGCCTCGCGGAGGCCTCGCTGGAGCGCGTCGGACGCCGGCGCGGAGTTGAGCGAGTCGCGGAGCTCCTCGTCGCCGACGGCCAGAGAGTCGAGGGGATCCGTGCCGAGAAGGCTCTCGACGTTCGGGAACGGGGCGTCGGCGCGCGCGGCGGCGAGGCGGGGCTGGGCCTCGCCGGGGTTGTAGCCCGGCAGCGGGAGGGTCCGCAGCAGCGGCGCCGCGGAACAGCTCGCGGCGGTCAGCGACAGCAGCGCGGTCGTGAGAATATTGGTCGTCATCGGGCCAATACCTCGCCTCTGCGGGACTCTTCTCGGCTAAGAGTGTGCGCCCCGTTCAGGGACGTGAGTATAGCGGGTCCGTCATAAAATTGCAAGATGCCGGCATCATTTTCTCGCCGCGAATGTACGTATAATACGCGGCATGAGAATCCGATTCCCTTCGAAGTGCCTCGCGGCCGTCCTCCTCGGCGCGACCGCGGCCGCGGCGGCGCCCGACGGCGCCGCGCGTCTGAGACGGCACGTGGAAGCGCTCGCGTCCGCGCCCCGGAACGCCTTCGACATCACCGGCCTGCCGGTCGGTCCCAAAGGCGCGTCCCTCGACTTCGCGCCCAATCTCGTCCGCGCGTCGGCCTACATCGCCGCGACGCTGCGCGGCTACGGTCTGAATCCGGTCGTCGCCAGCTACCCGCTCGCCACGCTCGGCGACATCCGGACCAAATGGGGTCTCAAGGCGCGTCTCGCCAAGGTCGACAACATCGAGGTCGTCTTCCCGGCCCGCTCCGGCGGAGTGCCCGGCGAGATCCTCGTCGTGGGCGCGCACTACGACTCGAGCATCCTGTCGAGCGGCTTCGAGCCCACGCCGCAGAAGATCGTCTACAACCCGGGGGCGGACGACAACGCGACGGCCGTGGCGGGGCTTCTCGAACTCGCCCGGGACCTCCGGGGCAAGTCCTTGAACCGCGAGGTCCGGCTTGCTTTCTTCGCCAACGAGGAGCCGCCCTTCAGCAACACGGTGGACGAGGGCTCCAACCACTACGCGAAGGCGCTCACGGGTTACGCCGCGGCTCATTCCGAAAAGGTCATCGGCATGATCGCCTTGGAGGGCCTAGGGAAATGGTCGCGCCGGGACGGGACTCAGCTGTTCCTGGAATCGGTCGCCAAGGCCGTGGTCCCGAGTCCGCTCCTGCCCGGCGTGCGGCTCGTGGACAAGGTGATGAAGCTGTGCTACGGCGGGGAGGGGGATTTCCTGATCTTCTCCGGCTACATCAGCTACTTTAGCGCGACCTCGGGCTTGCGCCTCCTCGAGGCGGCGAAGTCGTCGTATCGCCGCGGCTCCGACGTCCGGATCATCGCGCTCGACAAGCCGGTCCTCGACAACTACATCGGGCAGAACGTATCGTGGTCGGACAACCTGACGTTCAATCTCTTCGGCGTTCCCGCCATCATGATCGGAGACACCGCGCCCGCGCGGTATCCATTCCACTACCACTCGGCCGAGGACACGGTCGCGGACATCGACTTCGACGCGATGAGCCGCGCCGTCGACGGATTGGCCCCGATGATCGTCGGCCTGGCGGACGACGGCCTCGGGGGCCGCGCGCGCTAGACGGCCGCGGGCTCTCTCTTCTTCGGCGCGCTCATCCCGACCGCGAGCTTGACGCTGGCGCCGAAGGTCTTGAGCGGCTCGCCGAGGGTGTGGCTGACCATGCGCACGCAGCCGAGCGCGCAGCCGGCCTCGCAGGGCTTGTGCACGTTGTTGGTCTGCAGGCGCGCCGGCGTGGCGGTCATGAGGTCGAAGCTCACGCCCCGCTGCTGGGCGCACCACTGGATGGTTCCGGCCGAGGTGATGTAGAGGAACTTGAAGCCGCCGAGGCACTTCCACGGGCGGGAGAAGTCGCCGCGGAGCATCTCCTTGAGATGCTCCCCATAAAAATTCACGCCCTCGAACACGCCGTACTTCTCGAGCAAGGTGAGATAGCGCTCGCCGGAGATGGCGATGGTGCCGCCCTTGCCGTGCATGATGGAGAAACCGAAGGCGAACGGAAGGTCTTTCAACGTGGCGCGGAATTCGTCGTAGTTGTTGAGATTCTCTTCGTTCAGGACGGATTGGATCTCGACTTGAAACTTCGCCGTTTCCGCCAAGAGCTTGAGCTTGGGGAGGACGGACTTGAGCGACTTGTCGGACCAGTCGGTGGGATGGAGCGTGTCGACGCTCACCTGCATGAAATCGAGCCCCGCTTTGTTGAGATCCTCGATGTTTTTCTTCGTGAGCAGGAAGCCGTTGGTGATGATGGTGGCGAGATTCGAGCCGCCCCTCTTGGACTTCACGTGCGCCACCAGCTCCGCGATCTGGGGGTGGATCATGGTCTCGCCGCCCAGGAAGTCGTAGACCAGGACGCCGAGCTCGTCGAGCTTGTCGACGCGGGCCTTCATCACGTCGAGGGGGATGACGGGCGCGCCGGGGGTGTACTCGTCGCAGTAGGAGCAGGTGAGGTTGCAGTCGTCGGTGACGACGACTTGGGCGTACATGGGGCGCGAGTCGAGGACCCGCTTGGCGCCCGTCAGGACGAACTTCTTATCGACGGCCATCCCGGGATTATATCAGTTCGACGGACGGGCGCGAAATGTCGCATAATATGCGCATGTTCAGAGCGAGAACCCCCAAGTTGTTCGTGAAGTACAAGAATCTCAGCGGCGATTCGGCCGTTTCCACGTTCGAGATCAAGAAGGACCAGATCACGGTCAAGTTCAAGGACCACACGATCTACCGCTACACCAACCAGAGCGCCGATCCGGCCAACGTCTCGAAGATGAAGACGCTGGCTCTGTCGGGCAAGGGATTGGGAACCTTCATCAAGAGCACGGTGAAGGACCGCTTCCAGCGCCGGGTCAAGTAAGCCTCGCCCAATTCGATAGGGGCGGCCTTGACCGCGTCCACGATCGCGCGGGCGACGAGCACGGAGCCGGCGTCGCTCAGGTGAAGGCCGTCGGAAAGCAGATCGCGGAATGCGATGCGCTTGCCGTCCAGATCGACGCCGCCGTCCTTCGCGGCCTTGGAGTAGAGGCCGTCCAGGTCGAGGAATACGCAGTCCGGGTCGGCCTGGCAGGCCTTTGCGATCCTGGGATTGAGACGTTCGCGGCAGTCGTCCTTGGGGCCGGGATAAACGCGAACGCGAGCAGGAGTCGGCGCGACATGCGATCATTTTAGGTGAACGCGCGTCAGTCCGCCTGGGCCGTTTGGTCCAGTGCCAGGCTTGTAGAACTCTGCGTACGAAGAGATCTTAAACCCTGGCACTCAGATCGGCCTTGATTTCTCCGCATCACCGCCGCTATACTGCTGGAGTCGCAAGGCGATGGAGTTCGCCATAACCGCCCCGCGGGGCTGATGACTCCTACCGAAGAGGTGGGGGTCTTTTTTTATGCCATTGACCATCGGAGCCGTCGGAGCTCTCGTCGCGGGCGGCATCGCGGGCGTCTTCTCCCGCTATTTCGTCGCGCTCACCTTCTTCACGCTGCTCGGCGGCTGGCTGCCCTGGGGCACGCTCCTCGTGAATCTGACCGGCTGCTTCCTGATCGGCCTGTTCGATCGCGCCATCGTTTCCCGGGGCTGGGGCGGCCCGCACGGCCGCATGCTCCTCATCACGGGATTCTGCGGCGCCTACACGACGTTCTCCTCGCTGATCCTGGAGTTCGACGATCTCCTGCGCGAGGCGCCCGCCCGCGGCGTGCTGTACGTGGTGCTCAGCGTCCTCGCCGGCCTGGCGCTGTTCCGCGCCGGCGCGGCTCTCGGCGGCTGAGCGGAGTTTATCCACCGGCTGGGCCGGGGCTAAGTTTGTGGATAAGCCGGCATACCCGCCTCTTCGGGCCGTTTGCTAGAATCGCTTCCCGATGAGCCCCAATCGCCTCGCTCACGAGAAGAGCCCGTATCTTCTCCAGCATAAGGACAACCCCGTGGACTGGCGTCCCTGGGGCCCCGAGGCGTGGAAAGCCGCCAAGGACCAGGACAAGCCGCTGCTGCTCTCCGTCGGCTATTCCACCTGCCACTGGTGCCACGTGATGGAGCGCGAGAGCTTCTCCAACGAGGAAGTGGCCGCGATCATGAACAAGAGCTTCATCTGCGTGAAGCTCGACCGCGAGGAGCGCCCCGACGTCGACAAGGTCTACATGACCGCCGTCCAGGCCATCACGGGTCAGGGCGGCTGGCCGCTCAACGTGTTTCTCACGCCCGACCTCAAACCCTTCTTCGGCGGCACCTACTTCCCGCCCACGGCCCGCTGGGGACAGCCCGGCTGGATCCAGCTCCTGGGCCGCATCGCCGAGCTGTGGGCGCAGCGACGGCAGGACATCGAGTCCGACGCCGCGCGCCTGACCCAGGAAGTCGCCCGCCACGTCGCCTCCGCCGCGCACGAGCGGCTCGAGAAGCTTCCCGGTCCGCAATTCCTTCAGGACGCCGTCGCGGCGTTCAAGGCGAACTACGACAGCGAGAACCACGGCTTCGGCGGCGCGCCCAAGTTCCCGATGCCGGCCTACCAGCGCTTCCTGCTGAGGCGGCATGCCCGCTCCGGCGACGCGGACTCCCGCGCCATGGCCCTCGAGTGCCTGCGCGCCATGTCCCGCGGCGGCATCTTCGACCAGGTGGGGGGAGGCTTCGCCCGCTACTCGACCGACGCCGAGTGGCGCGTCCCGCACTTCGAGAAGATGCTCTACGACAACGCACAGCTCCTCGAGAACCTGGCGGACGCCGTGCTCGTCTCCCGCGATCCGGAGCTCGAGCGCGCGCTGAACCGGACCGTCGCCTACCTCAAACGCGACCTGCGCGGCCCTCACGGCGGCTTCTACTCCGCGGAGGACGCCGACAGCCTGCCGCCGGAGCTCGCGGAAACGGGAAACAACGACTCTCACGAGGAGAAGGAAGAGGGCTCATTCTATCTCTGGACCCAGCAAGAGCTCGTGCAAGCGCTCGGCCCCGACGCGAAGGCCTTTTGCGCTCGTTACGGAGCGGAGGCCGAGGGCAACGCTCCCGCCGATCCTCACGGCGAGTTCGAGGGCAAGAACATCCTGTTCGACAAGGATCCGTCGGCCATGGACGAAGGCCGCGCTTCCCTCGCTCTCTCGAAGCTCCTTGCGATCCGGAGCAAGCGGCCGAGGCCGAGCCTCGACGACAAATGCCTCGCGTCGTGGAACGGTCTCGCGTTGAGCGGCCTTTCCCGCGCGCACGCCGCGACCGGAAGCGAAGAGACGCTCGAGCTGGCGGTTCGAGCCGCCGAATTCCTGCGCAAAGAGTGCGCCTCGAGCGACGGGAAAACGCTCTCTCACCGCTGGCGCGACGGCCAAAAAGCCGTCGCCGGCTTCGCCGACGACTACGCGTTCCTGGCTCAAGGTCTGCTGGATCTGTACGAAGCGGGCTTCGACCCGCGCTGGCTGGCCTGGTCGCTCGAGTTGGCCGAAGAGGCCGTCGCTCGCTTCGCCGCTCCGGGCGGCGGCCTGTTCCAGACCGCGAAAGAGGAAGCCGGCGAGCTGTTCGCGCGCTCCATCGAGGACCACGACGGCGTCGAGCCCGCGGCGAGCTCCGTCCTCGCCGACGCCGCCCTTCGCCTCCATGAGCTCGCCGGCCGCGAGTCCCTGCGCCGCTTCGCCGACGAGACCCTTCAGCGCTTCGGCGCGCGCGCCGCCGAGCGCCCGCCCTCCATGCCCTATCTGCTTTCGGCCCTCGACCGCGCCCTCGGCAAGCCGCAGACCCTCGTCATCGCCGGTCTCGACCTTCCCAACGGCCAGGAGTTCCTCTCCATCGCGCGCGCCAAGCTCCGTCCCGACCTGGTCGTCGCCGGTTTCACCGCCGAGACCAAGAAGGACTTGGCGAAGCTCCTGCCTGTGGTCGCCGACATGCCGGACTCGAAGAGGGCCGCAGCTTATCTCTGTGTCGGCCGCGCTTGCGGTCTGCCGATCACCGAGCAGGCCGCTCTCACCGCTCGATTGGACGCCAAATGAAGGAAGAAAAGACCCCCGAGGAAGCCGCCCGCTCCAAGCGCGCCCACGCCGACTCCATGATCGTCATGGGCGCGGTCACCACCGTCGCCGCTCTCGCCGCCGCCTGGATCGCCATGAGCGGCCGCGGCGACGTCCCCGATTGGATGTTCGGCGGCAAGCGCCTGGAGCGCGCCGCGACCGGCGTCTGGACCAACGCGCCGAGCGCCGTCGCCTTCGAGGACTGGGGCCCCGCGCCGTTCGCCCGCGCCAAGAAGGAGGGGAAGCTCGTCCTCCTGTTCCTGGGCCCGTCTTACAACGCCCCGACCGCGCGCATGGAGGCCGAGACCTTCGGCGACCTCCAGGTCGCCGCCCTCGCGAACTCCCGCTTCGTCCCCGTGCGCGTGAAGACCGAGGACTACCCCGATCTGGACCGCCGCTACCGCTCCGGGGGCTGGCCCACGACCGCCGCCCTGCTGCCCGACGGCGTGCCCCTCGCGGCCGGCACCGCCATGCCCGCCGACGTCCTCCTGCGCTGGGCCGGAGCCATCGCCGACAAGGCCGCCGCGCATCCCTAGATCCTGGAGCGCGTCGACGCCGAGGCCGCCGCCCGGCGCAAGGCCGAGGCCGCCGGACCGGCCAAGACCGCGCCCATGGACGCCGCCGAGGCCGAGCGCCGCGCCCAGGCCGCCTTGCTCGCGCAGTGGGACCCCCGGCGGCGCACGTTCGACCGCGAGGGGCCGCGCTTCCCGCGCTTCGAGCGCATCGCAGCCCTGCGCAAGCTCGACGCCCCGTGGGCCAAGGACCTGGCCCTCGAGGCCGCCAAGGGCGCCCTGATCCTCCAGGACCCCAAGGACGGCGGCTTCCGCCGGGCGGCCAACCCCGACGGCTCGCCGGCCGCCCTCGAGATCACCGCGGCCGACCAGGCGGCGTCCCTCGACGCCCTGTGCGGCCTCCTGCCGGAGGCGGCGAAGAAGGAGCTGACCTTCTTGGACAAGCACTTCAAGCCCACGAACAAGCCCTCCGACTGGCGCGGCTGGCTCGCCGGCTACGCCTTGAGCCCGGACCGCCATCGCGCCAGCGACGGCGCCGAGTTCGAGCGCTGGAGCTTCGACGGCTGGCGCCCCGCGGGCGCGCCGAGGATCGCGGACGACGCGAACCTGTCGCGCGCCGTCCTGTCCTGCGCGGAGGCCAACGCCGGCCAGAAGGCCTTCGCGAATAAAGCCCTCGATCGCGCTTGGGACGACTTCGGGAACAAGGCGCTCAAGCACGACCCGCGCCTGCTCATGGACGACGCCGTGGCCTTGGCCGAGGCGGAGCTCGTCAGGTACAAGCCCGAGAGAGCCGTCTCGATGTGGAGGTGGCTGGACGCTTTCTACGCGGCCGAAGACCCCGTCTACTACGATCGCGTCGCCACCGGCGTGCTGCCGCCCGACATGGACCGGATCACGGTCCCGGCGCTCAACGCGCGCCTCCTCGCCGTCATGAACCGGACGATGATCGACGACCCGGTGGAGGGCCGCCAGTGCGACTTCCACCGCCGCCGTCAGCGGCTCTACGCCTGGCTGTCGGCGCGTTCCGACGCCCTCGATCCCGCCGTGTGGGCCGCCCTGGCGGCCGCGCAGCCCCGCTAGGCTAGAAGTCGTCCTTGGCCGCGGGAGAGCCCGCCGCCGCGTGCGGCATCAGCGAGAACAAGTACTCGACGAGCGCGTCGATCTCGTCGGGCTTGAGCTGGTCGCCCCACTTGGGCATGTAGATCATCGGCTTCTCGCCCTTGGGATCGTTCAGCAGGGGGGCCGCGACGCCGTTCTGGATCTTCAGGTGCAGCTCGGCCTTGCTGTAGCCCTCGGAGACCTTCGTCAGCGTCGGGATCAGCCCGCCGGCCACGTTGTTGTTGGGATAGCCGCCGCCGCCGAACTGGCCGTGGCAGGCCACGCAGCCCGCCTTGTTGAAGATGAACTCGCCGCGCTTGACCGGCGTCATCGCCATGACCTCGGGCGTGCGCCACGGGTACGTGTCGCCCCACGCCTGGCCCTTCTGGGCGGAGAGGAAGGCGACGAGGTCGGCCCGGGCGTCGTCCTTCAGGTTGAAGTTGGGCATGACCGTTCTCTGGTTCCAGGTGTGCGGGTTCTTGAGCCAGAGGTCCAGCCACGCCGGGGTCTTGCGGAAGCCCACGAGCGTCAGGTTCGGACCCCACTCGTTGCCCACGCTGCCGATCATATGGCACTTGGCGCAGCCGAGACCCTCGAAGTCACGCCGGCCGCGGGCGACGGGGTCCGTCAGCTCGGGCTGCCGGCCGCAGGCGCTGAGGGTCGAGAGCGCGGCGATCGAGGCGGCGAGGATCAGGGTGAGGGTAAACCAGCGGTTCATGTCAGACGCCTCCGAAGTAGAGCATCCCGAAGATGAGCGGCAGGTACGCCAGAGAAGCGAGGAACAAGCGGCGCGCGTCGACATGGGCCATCGTCCAACTCGCGCGCAGGCCGAAGCCTAAAAACACGGTCCCGACGGCCAAAGCCGCGAACGCGTACGGCAGACCCGCCATGCCGAGGACGACGGGCAGGAGAGTCATGGGAAGAAGAGTGAAGCAGTGGAGCGCGATCTGCACGGCGGTCGTGCCGCCGTCCGGATGGACGACCGGCATCGTCTTGAATCCCGCCGCGGCGTACTCTTCCCGATAGATCCAGAACAGGGCGAGAAAGTGGGGGATCTGCCAAAGGAACTGGATCCCGAACAGCGCCCAGGCCCTGGGCGACAAGCTCCCCGCGCACGCCGCCCACCCGATCAAGGGCGGCATGGCTCCCGCGGCGGCTCCGATCCAAGTCGTCTGGGGCGTGACTTTCTTGAGAGGGGTATAGAACATCACGTACAGCACGATGGTCGCGGCCGTCAGGCTCGCCGCGAGCCTTCCAACGGAGGCCCAAACGATCGCGGGCCCAATGAGCGCCAAGGCGAGGCCGAAGGCCAACGCCGACTCAGGATTGACCGATCCGAGCGGGAGGGCTCGCTTCTTGGTCCGTTTCATGAGTCCGTCTTCGCGCCGCTCCACGTACTGATTGAGCGTGCCCGAGGCCGCGGACGCGATGCAGACCCCGAGGATCATGAGCCAGAACGACCCCGTCGCTTTCCCGCCGGCCAGCGCCCAGCCCAGGCCCGCGGTCAGGGCGACCATCAACGCGATCCTCGGCTTCGTCAGGGAAACGTAATGTTTCAAGCTTTCTTCTCCGCCTTCGCCCGCGCTTTCTCGACGGACCACATCGCGTAGCCGATCCCCGCCGAGAGCGAGAGCACGACGACCAGCATCGTCAGGATCGCCCAGCTCAGCCCGGTGAAGAAGCCCTTCTGGTTGTCCTGCGCCCCGAAGCAGATCGCGCACGCCGACGCTTGGCGAGCGGCGAGGAGCAAGGCGGCGGAGGACAGGAGCTTCATCTTCAAAGCTTCCGGACCGTCCAGAGGAAGTAGGGGGCCAGCAGCGCCATGCCCGCGAGGGACACGTACACCGCCCAGGGCGTGACGAGAAGAGCGGCGTTGCGGCCCGAGGCCCAGTGCGCGATGAACGCGAAGCAGGCGAACGCGGTCGCGATGAAGAAGCGGTGGAAGCTCTTGAGGGACATGTTATTTCCCTTTCGCCTTGGCCTTCGCCTTCTTGGCCGGCTTCGCCGCCTCGGCTTTCGGGGCCTCGGCCGGCTTGGCCTCGAGGTTGATCGTCGACGGGCCCGCCGACTCGACTTCGTGGCCCTCGTCCGGGTGCTCCGCCGCGACATTGGCGTGGTCGATATGCTGGTGGTCGGTGAGCACGAAGTCCGTGATCGGGATGAGCATCAGGATCCCGAAGAAGCCGGCCGTGTACAGGAACCGGTGGATCATCTTCTTCTCGCCCCACAGGTGCATGAACACCGCGCCGACCAGCGACGCCTTCGTGCAGGCGATCAGGAGGCCCAGCGCGATGGCCTGCGGGCGCGGCAGGTGGAACTTGGAGACGAACACCGTCAGGCCGGTCAGGACCATCAGGGCCGCGAAGATCCCGAGGTAGAGCTTGACGTTGGGGCGCTCGTGGTCCGCGTGGACCACGTCGTGCGCATGGGCGGCGTTGTGCTTGGCCATATCGTCTCTCCGTTAGAGCAGGTAAAGCGCCGGGAACAGGAAGATCCAGACGACGTCGACGAAGTGCCAGTACAGGCCGGCTCCCTCGACGCGCCCGAGGAAGAGCGGGTGCTCCCAGCTCTCCTTATTGAAGCTCATGATCAAGAGGCCGACGTTCACGACGATGCCGCAGAGGATGTGGATGCCGTGCAGGCCCGTCATCGTGAAGTACGTCGCGTAGAACACGGACGTCGAGGGCCAGATCCCCTTGGAGAACTCGCCGTAGTACTCGAAGCCCTTGACGACCAGAAACGCGAATGAGAGCAGGATGGTGGTCATCATCCATAGGCGGAAGCCGCCGAGGTCCTTGGCGTGCGCGCGGGCGTAGGCCATGACGATCGTGACCGAGGAGGAGATCAGGATCACCGTGTTCAGCGTCCCGAGGGGGACGTTCAGCGCGTCCCAGCCCCAGGGCCAAGTCGCCGAGCCCATGCGCAGGACGATGTAGGTCGTGAACAGCGTCGCGAACAGCATGACCTCGGAGGCGAGGAACAGCCAGACGCCGAGCTTCGCGTTGCTGATGCCGCTATGCGTGTCCGGATTCTCGATGGCGATTGTGGTCATGGTTGTTTGTTAGTTCGCTTCGTGCTGCGGCCAGAAATCGGCCTTGCGGCCGTGCGGGGTGTACTCGTAAGGGCCGCGATAGACGCGCGGCGTCTTGACGAAATTGCCGTGCGGGGGCGGGGACGGGCACGCCCACTCCAGCGTCGTCGCCTGCCACGGGTTCTCCTCGGTCTTCTCCCCCGCCCACATGCTGTGGAAGAAGTTGTAGATGAAGGGGAGTTGGAAGAGCGCCAGGGAGTACGCGAAGCACGTGCTCACGACGTTCAGCGGCTGGACGATCAGGTTGTGCAGCTGCGCGGTCGGGTCGTAGAGCCGGCGCGAGGCGCCCGCCAGGCCCATGATCAGCATCGGGAAGAAGATGCCGAACATGCTGACGACCGAGCCCCAGAAGTGGATCAGGCCCAGCGTGTCGTTCATCTTGCGCCCGTACCACTTGGGGAACCAGTAGTACACGCCGCCCATCAGGGCGATGATCGAGCCCGTGACGACGACGAAGTGGAAGTGGCCGATCACGTAGTACGTGTCGTGCAGGTAGATGTCGGTGACCGTCAGGCCCAGCGGCAGGCCGGTCAGGCCGCCGATGCCGAACAGCGGCAGGAAGGCCAGCGCGAAAAGCATCGGCACGTTGTAGCGGATCGAGCCGCCCTTGAGGCTGAAGATCAGGCAGGTCAGGATCGCGACGCTGGGCACCGAGATGATCATCGTCGTGACCAGGAAGAAGTTGCCGAGCACCGGGCTCATGCCGGAGAGGAACATGTGGTGCGCCCAGACCAGGAAGCTCATGATGCCGATGGCGACCATGGAGCCCACGAGCGTCTTGTAGCCGTGCAGCGGCTTGCGCGTGTTGTTGGCGATGATCTCGGAGACGATGCCCATGGGCGGCAGGACCAGGACGTAGACCTCGGGGTGGGCGAGGAACCAGAACAGGTGCTGCCAGAGCAGCGGCTGGCCGCCGCCCGACCCCGCGTAGGTCTTGCCGAGGATGACGAGGCCGGCCGGCATGTAGAAGCTCGTGTGGAACACGCGGTCCATGAGCTGCAGGACCGAGGCCGCCTCGAGCGGGGGGAACGCGAGCAGGAGCAGGACCGCGGTCACGATCTGCGCCCAGCAGAACGCCGGCAGGCGGCCGAGCGTCATGCCCGGAGCCCGCATGTTGATCGACGTGACCAGGAAGTTGATCGAGCCGAGCAGCGAGGACGTGATCAGGATCACCATCGAGAGCAGCCACACGGTCTGGCCGGGGTTGATGATCGACAGCGGCGGGTAGGAGGTCCAGCCCGACTGCGCGGCGCCGCCCGGCATCAGGAACGAGGAGAGCATGAGGATGCCGCCCGGCAGGTACAGCCAGTAGGACATCATGTTCATGCGCGGGAAGGCCATGTCGGGCGCGCCGATCTGCAGCGGCAGCAGATAGTTGCCGTAAGCGCCGACGCCGAGGGGCACGACGCCGAGGAACACCATGATGGTGCCGTGCATCGCCCCAAGAGAGTTATAAAACTCGCCGCTCATGACGCCGTTCGGCGCGAGCTCGGGCGAGAACAGGTGGCCGAAGAACGGGATCGGCTGGCCGGGGAAGGCGAGCTGCCAGCGCATCAGCATCATGAGGCCGAAGCCGAAGAGCAGGAAGAGGAAGGACGTGATCAGGTACTGCAGGCCGATGACCTTGTGGTCGACGGAGAAGACGTAGCGCTCCCAGAAGGAGAGCTCGTGGTGTCCGTGGCCGTGGGATTCTTGGGACATTTTAGAAGTCCTCCGCGGGGTTCGAGGGCTTGGCCGGGGCCGGGGTGGCGGCCGCGCGGGACTTGAGCCACTTCTCGTAGTCTTCGGGCGTGTCGACGTAGACGTCGGCGCGCATCAGGCTGTGGCCGAAGCCGCAGAGCTGCGCGCAGGCGAGCTCGTACTTGCCGACGCGGTTGGGCTCGATCCAGACCGGGATCGCCGTCCCGGGCAGGGCGTCCTGCTTGAGGCGGAACTCGGGGACGAAGAAGTCGTGGATGACGTCCTTGCTGGTCAGCTCGATCAGGATCTTCTTGTTGACCGGCATGTGCAGCTCGTTGCCGACGACGACGTCGTCGGCCGCGTCGGGGTCGGTCTTGTCCAGGCCGAGGGGGTTGTTAAAATGCACCAATTCCGCCTTGCGCCGGCCGAACTTGCCGTCGGGGCCCGGATAGTGGATGTCCCAGCCGAACTGCTCGCCGACGACGTGGATGACGACGGCGTCCTTGGGGTCCGGCATGCTGATCTTGATGGCGTTCCAGGAGGGGATCGCGTAGAACACGATCAGCGCGATCTCGAAGGCCATGACGACGAGGTCGGGCGTCAAGGACTTCAGCTCGTCCATGTTCTGCGACAGCATCGTCGCGATCGGCAGCGTCGCGACGGCGTCGGAGGCCGCGACCTCGATCGGCGTCTCCGGATGGTCCTCGCGCACGGCGGGGACGCCGGGGCGCTTGCGGTACTTGATCAGGAGGTAGGTGAAGAAGATGCCCCACAGGACGAAGATCAAGATCATCGCGATGTGGATCATCCAGATCCCGAAGTCGATCTTGCCCGCATAGGTCGAGGCGGCGATGGGGAGGCCCCAGCCGTAGTTAGAAGTCATTCTATCCTCTCGGTAAAAATGTCCAGGCGCCGGATTCTATCACAACATGCGGAGACGACGCAAACGACACGAAACGGCAAAGGATGACACTGATGCGACGAGATTACCAATCTGATTTGCCCGCGCCGGCGGGCTTGAGGGAGAGCAGATAATCCGCCGCCGCCGATATTTCCTCGTCGGAGAGCACTTCGCCCCACGAGGGCATGTACACCAGCGGGTCCGGACCGTTGGGGTCGGCTTTGACCGGATGGGGTACTCCGCGCTTGATCTTGGCGACGAGCTCGGGCTTGGTGAAAGTCTCCGACGCGTTCGCGAGCGCGGGGATCTTCCCGCCCGCGACGTTGTTGTTCGGATAGCCGCCGGCTCCCCCGGCGCCGTGACAGGCGATGCAGCCGGCGCGGGTGTAGATCTTGTGGCCGCGCTCGACCGGGTCGGCGATCCCGTCCCAGGGCCGCGCGCCCTGCGCCCAGTCCTGTCCCTTCAGCGCGGCGAGATAGGAGACGATGGCCTCGCGCGCCGCCGGGGAGAGCTGCTTGTTGGGCATCGTCGTGACGGGGTTCCACGCTCGCGGGTCCTTGATCCAGAGGTCCAGCCATTGCGGCGAGTGGCGGAAGCCGACGAGCGTCAAATCGGGGCCAACGGCCCCGCCCGCGCCGCCGATCAAGTGGCACGAGGCGCAGCCGACCTGGGTGAAGTAGGCCTTGCCGGCGACGGGGCCGGTCGGCGGCTTCATGGAACAGGCGGCGAGGATCGAGGCGAGGACCAGAGGCGCGAGGGATCGCATGGCGGCGGGATTTTATCAAAAAATGATAAAGTGAACGGGACGTCCATTTCAGGGAGGCAGAACATGGGTGGGATCGGGACGACGGAAATACTCGTCATCGCGGTGGTCGCGCTGGTCCTCTTCGGGCCGAGCAAGATCCCCGAGTTCGCCCGCCAGCTCGGCCGCGCGGTCAACATGTTCAAGAAGGGGCTCAAGGAAGGGATGGAGGACGACGACGAGGCCCCCGCGAAGAAGTCCGACGCGCACAAGAAAGACGACCACGTCTCGCACTGACCTGAGCAAGCCCGTCCTCGTCTTCGCCGCCGGCTGCTTCAATCGCGTGCACCCGGCCCATCTGCGCCTGCTGCGGCACGCGCGTTCCCTCGGAGACCGCCTCGTCGTGGTGCTTTCCAACGACGCCCACAACAAGAAGCGGAACGCGGCGCCGGCCAAGCTGCGTCAGGAAAATCTGCGGGCGCTCAACATCGCGGATGATGTGATCATCGGCGACCCCGACGGCTTCGCGGAGACCTTGCGCCGGGTGAAGCCGGACATCCTCGTCCTCGGCTACGACCAGCGCCTTCCCGACGCGGAGACCGAGGCGGCCGTGAAGGCCCTCGGCGTCGAGGTGGTCGTGATGCCCTGGTTCCCCGGCAAGGAAGACCCGGCGGCCGCGCACTGCGCCTGAGCGCATGACGGATCGCGAGAAACGACTCTACGGCTTCTTCGCGGTCTGCTATTTCGCGGAGGGGATGGCGGGCCTGGCCTACGAGCCCGTCGACTATTTATTGAAGGACGTCATGCACCTGGGCGCGGGCCAGGCGGCGCTGTTCATCACCTTGATGACCTTGCCGCTGACGATCAAGCCCGTGTTCGGCCTGCTCACCGATCTCCTGCCTTGGGGCGGCAAGCGCCGCATGCCGCACATGATCGCCGTGTCGCTGATCGCCAGCGTCGGCTGGATCCTGCTGGCTTACCTCAAGGAGTACCGCTACGCTCCGGCTCTCGCCCTGCTGACGCTGATCAACGTGGGCTTCGTGCTGTCGGACATCGTCTGCGACGGCGTCATGGTCGAGCGCGGCCAGGCGGCCGGCAAGACGGGGCCCTATCAGGCCGTGCAGATCGGGACGCTGTACGCGACCTTGATCCTGACCGGTCTCGGCGGCGGCTGGCTGTCCGCGCACGCGAGCTACAAGACGATCTTCCTGCTGGCCGCCGTCTTCCCGCTGATGGAGCTGGCCTCCTCGGCCTGGATCCAGGAGCCCGAGGTCGGCGGCGTCGAGGAGACCGCGTCGCGCGGCTGGGACGGCGTCAAGGCGCTCGCGCGCGACCCGCGCGCCTGGGCCGTGGCCGCGGCGATCTTCCTCTGGGACTTCTGCCCGTTCCTGGGCACCGCGCAGTTCTACTATCACAGCGTCGCGCTGAAGCTCTCGCCGGTGTTCATCGGCGGCCTCACCACGGCCGGCGGCTTCGCCGGCGTGGCGGGCGCGGCGATTTTCGGAAAGCTGTCGGCTCGGCCCGGCGGCACCGAGCGCCTGGCGCGCTGGTCGGTGAGCGTCGGCGGCGCGCTCACGCTCCTCTATGTTTTCTACGTCGGCGCCTGGTCCATCGCGATCCTGACTGTGCTGTTCAGCCTGACCGGCGTGGCCTTCCGCCTCGCCTGGATGGACTTGGCCGCTCGAGCCTGTCCAAAGGGGGCCGAGGCGACGGCGTTCGCGGCCTTCATGGCCGTCTTCAACATCGCGGCGGCCGCGTCGAACGGCTTGGGCGGCGCGATGTACGAGAGGCTCTCAGCGGCGCACACTCCCTACTTCGCGATGGTCGTGCTCTCCGGGATCGGCACGGCCTGCACGTTTGCCTGCTGGCCTCTCCTGCGCTGGGCTTTGCCCGCCCCGGCCGCGAATTAAATTCTTCCGAGGAGGGTTTTGACACGAAATCGTGTCAAAACCTCAGAGGGGAGAATTGGAAATCGGCTTGGGATCCATTGCTCCTGGGAGGCGCCATTGCCCTCCGACCCATGCGCCAACGAGAGCCCCGGCCAGCGATGCGCACGCGGCCCAGACATCCGCCATGCCGAATCCCGCAAAATCCGAGAGTAGAGACGCCTTGGGATGGATATTATGAGCGACGCTGAGAAGCGAGAAGAGGCCGACGAAATAGACCAGGATGAATGAAATGATCGCTGAGCGAAGCCAATCGCACCCCGTGAGTATCACGAAGAGAATTGTCATGACCACGAATTGCAGGAAGCCCGAGACGATGGTGAGGCGGGTGGAAATCGGCTCCATCTCTTTCAGGTGGCGATCGATTTGCTCCTGTATCGTTTTCACTGCTTCTTCCCGCGATTGATGATCGATGCCGGCGGCGATCGAAGTGATCATTTGCGGCATGAAGAGTTGGGCGCCTTCGCTGTAGGCAAAGCCGCCTACGAGGAACCCAACCGTCGCTGAGGCGAGCCAAAGCGCGATGATTCGCGCGATCTTCAGGGGACCACGCGCCGCGCGCCGAGGTAGCGCGTCTTGTAGTACTTCCCGTCGAGGTTCGTGACGGTGACGCCCTTCGAGGAAGAAGCCTGGACGAAGAGGCGGTTCCGGGCGTCGACGATCATGCCGACGTGGGACACGCCGGCGCCGAGGGTGTTGAAGAACACCAGGTCGCCGTCGCGCAGCGCGTCGCCGGCGACGACAGAACCGGTGTGGAACTGGTCGCGGCTGACGCGCGGGATCTTCACGCGGTTCTCGCCGTACGTGTTGC
>Ga0134128_10003289_pt1 | contig 19756 bp, 16 predicted proteins | sample KB31754_FD_96462 | JGI IMG/M metagenome (GOLD analysis project Ga0134128, IMG submission 96462) | Terrestrial soil microbial communities with excess Nitrogen fertilizer from Kellogg Biological Station, Michigan, USA - KB3-175-4 | ecosystem: Environmental > Terrestrial > Soil > Unclassified ...
CCGACGGCGATTTCTTGCCCGACCTGCAGGCCGCGCGGATCCCATTCGGGCTTCAGCGCGTTGATCGCGGCCTGCGCGGGCGCGGCGCCGATGCCCAATTGCTGCAACAGGCCCATCAGCGTGTCGCCGGCGCGAACGCGCAAGGTTTGCAGCGCGCTCGCGACTGGCGTGTCATCCGCAACCGCTGTGTCGTCGGTTGGCTCCGACGCCGCTGCGGATGCGATCTGCGCCGGCTCGTCTTGCGGCGTCGGCGCATTTCGCGCAGGCACCACGGCCGCCGGCAGTTTCGCGCCGGCGGTCGGATCGAAGATCAAGGCCCAGAAGACGAAGAGCCCCAACACCAAGATGGCAATCGCGGAACGCCGCGACTGCGTTACCACTCTGCCGTCCCCCGAACCTCGATTGCCATTCTGGCCCGTCCCATGATTTGCAAAGCCGCGCTCTTTGCGGCGCGGCGGAGGGGTTCACACTTGGCAGAAAGCGGAACCGCTTGTCAACCTTCGTTGCGGCTCGACTCCGATTTGTCCCTGTGCTTTGCGAGTCGCAACTTTCGCGGCGCGCGATGCGCCCGCGAAGTCAGTGCTCCTTGAACATCGCGCGCTCGCGCGCAAGGAACGCCGCGACCTCGGGCCCCTCATAGGGAATTTCCGCCGCGACCTTCTCATAGGCCGCGACGAACTGGCCGCCATAAGGCGCGCCGCAATAATGCGCGGATTTGACCTTCTCCCAGAGCACATAGCCTTCGGCGTCGACGCAATCGGCGTCGACCGAGGCCGCGACCACTCTGCCGACGATCATCAGGCGCTGCGACCATTCCTTGGTCCACTCGACCGTGCATTCGAAATGGCGCGGACATTCGGCGATGCGCGGCGGCTTGACGATCGTCGAGGCGAGCGCGGTCAGCCCCGCTTTCTCGATCTCGCTGACGCCGGGCGCGAAGGGCAGACCGACGACGCGCACCTTCTCGAGACTTGCTTTCTCGAAGCGCGGCAAATTGACGACGAACTCGCCGGTCGCCAGCACGTTGTTGGCATTGTCGGCGCCGATATTGGCGGTGAAGGCGATGAAGACCGGCTCGTGATGAACACGCGTGCATGTGCCGTAAGACGCGGCGTTGACGCGTCCCTCGCGATCGACGGTGGTGATCATCGCCAAGCACGAGCTCGGCGCGAAGAGGCGATCCCAATATTTGGGCGGCTGGTCGAGCTTTTTCGGCGGCGTCATCCGCGTCTCCTCGTTGTGCTTGTTGTTGAAATGAACCGTAAAGCGAGGCGCGCATCGGGTCAAACGCGCGGACCGCGGCGCGCGTTGGCAACCGAACTTACAGTGCGCGGCGCAGCGTCAAATTGTAGCGATAGCGGCCAAAGCGCGCGTCCTCGCCTTCGAGGAGCTTGTCGACGCCGTGAAAGGCAAGCCGTGCCGGACCGCCCCACACCGCGACGTCGCCCGATTGCAGCGCATAGCGCCTGGGCCGCTCGCGGCGCTCGGAGCCGCCAAAGAGGAAGGTCGCGGGCAGACCCAAGGAGACCGACACAATCGGCTGCGCGAAATCGCGCTCGTTTCGGTCCTGATGCAAGGTCAAGCGCGCGCCCGGCTCATAGCGGTTGACAAGGCAAGCATCGGGCGCGAAATCCGCAAACCCCGCTGAGGCCGCTGCCCGGGCGGCGAGCGCACGAAACCTCTCCGGCAGGGCAGGCCAGGGACGACCGGTGAGCGGGTCCTGCTCGTCATAGCGATAGCCGCGCCGGTCGGTGATCCAGCCCGCGCGGCCGCAATTGGTCATCGCGACCGACATGCGAAAGCCGCCGGGCGTGATCATGTGCCGAAACGGCGCCGCGGCGGCGATCGCCTCGATCGCGGCGGCAAGCGTCTCGATCTCGCCTTGCGCAAAGCCGCGCAGCAGCACGGCGCCCGGAGCCATGATCTCGCTCGCGGGAGATTCAACGCCATGCAGGAGATCGGCGACCGCGCCGCCCCGAATGCGGCTCATTTGGCGTCGTGAAAAATAACGCCGAGCGTCATGCGGTGGCCTGAGCGGAGCTTGCTGACGCCGTGCCGCAGAATGACGCGGTGAAAGCCGCGCGTGCCCGCGGTCGGCCGGTGATGCACGGCGAACACGACCGCATCGCCCTGGGCCAGCGGGACGATCTCGGCGCGCGATTGCATGCGCGGGCGCTGCTCGACCAGCACGAATTCGCCGCCGGTGAAATCCTGCTCGGGCGCCGAGAGCAGAAATGTCGCCTGCAGCGGAAACACATGCTCGCCATAGAGGTCTTGGTGCAGGCGGTTGTAATCCCCCGCGCCATAGCGCAGGAGAAGCGGCGTGGGCCTCATCTGGCCGGCGCGATGGCAGCGCGCGAGGAAATCGGCATGCGCCGCCGGATAGCGCGTTGCGATCCGTAAGGCGTCGTTCCAGCGATTGGCGATCGGCGCGAGCGGCGTATAGAGCGCGCCGCGCAGGCGGGCGACGGGATCGGGAAGCGGATAGGCGAAATATTTGTATTCGCCTTGGCCATAGCCGTGCCGCGCCATGACGACGCGGCTGCGAAACCGCGCCTCCTCCTCATAGAGCGCCGCCACCGCCCGGCACGCCGCCGCATCGAGCAGGGATGGAAGGACGGCGTAACCCTGCGCATCGAGCTGTGCCGACAGCGCCGTGTGATCGAGCGCGGCGAGTCGCGCCTCGACCGCATCCGCCGGAGGCGGCGTCTCGCGCGCCGCGGCGCCGGTCATGCCTCGGCTTCGCGCGCCAAGAGCGCGCGCTTACGCGCAATGCCCCAGCGATAGCCGGCGAGCGCGCCATCGTTGCGCACCACGCGGTGACAGGGGATCGCGACCGCGATGCTGTTGGCGGCGCAGGCATGGGCGACGGCGCGCACGGCTTTCGGGCTGCCGATGCGTTGCGCGATCTCGGCATAGCTGACGGTCTCGCCCGCCGGAATTTTGCGCAGCGCCTCCCAGACGCGCTGCTGGAAGGCCGTGCCGCGTACATCGAGCGGAAGGTCGAGCCCGATGCCCGGCGCCTCGACGAAGCCAACCACCTTGGCGATGAGCTGCTCGAAATCGCGATCGGCGCCGATCAGCTCGGCCTTGGGGAACCGGTCCTGAAGCTCGCGCAAGAGCGCTGCCGGATCATCGCCGAGCAGGATGGCGCAGACGCCCTTCGTCGTCGCCGCAACGAGGATCGCGCCGAGCGAGCAGGCGCCCAAGGCGAAGCGGATCGCCGCGCCCGTGCCGCCGGCCTGGAAATCCTTCGGCTTCATGCCGAGGACGCCCGAGGAGGCGGCATAGAACCGGCCGCTCGAATTGTAGCCCGCGTCGTAAATCGCCTCGGTGACGGTGGCGCTGCGCGGCAGGGCGTCGCGTAGCCGCTCGGCGCGACGCGCCGCCGCATAGGCGCGTGGCGTGACGCCGGTCGCCGCCTTGAAGACGCGATGGAAATGAAACCGGCTCATGCCCGCCGATTTGGCGAGCGCATCGAGATCGGGCGCGCTCTCCGCCGTCTCGATCAGGCGACAGGCCTTCGCGATGGCCGCGGCATGCGCCATCGCGCCCGCAGGCGCGCTGGGGCGGCAGCGCTTGCATGGCCGAAAGCCCGCGCGCTCCGCCGCGGCGCAGCTTTCGTGAAACCGCACATTCTCGCGCCGCGGCTGACGGGCAGCACAAGACGGCCGGCAATAAACCCCGGTGGTCGCCACCGAATAAAAGAAGTGGCCGTCGGCGGCGGGATCGCGGCGCGTAACCGCGGCCCAGCGCGCGGCGTCCGTGTCAAAGCCGGTCTCCGGCTTTGCTTTGGTGATCGTCATGAGATCCATGATAGCGCTCCTTGATCGCTCGCGGCACGGGGGGTTGCCCCCGGCCGTCTCTGCGCTGAAGATCGCTCTTGGCGCCGCTTTCGTCGCCCCGGCACTTGCTTTCGAATTCGAAAAAAATGCGGCGGCCTATTTCGCCGCCGGAACCGTGCCGAGCTCGCCGGGTTCGGCCTCTTCGAGAAACCCGCCCGACTGCCGGTGCCACAGTTTGGCGTAGGTTCCGCCTTCGGCAAGGAGCGCCGCATGCGAGCCTTGCTCGACGATCCGGCCGCGGTCGAGCACGATCAGCCGGTCCATGCGCGCGATGGTCGAGAGCCGGTGCGCGATGGCGATGACCGTGCGGCCGCGCATCAGCGCGCCGAGCTGCTCCTGGATCGCCGCCTCGATCTCCGAATCGAGCGCCGAGGTTGCCTCGTCGAGGATGAGGATCGGCGCGTCTTTCAAGATGACGCGGGCGATGGCGATGCGCTGACGCTGGCCGCCGGACAGCTTGACGCCGCGCTCGCCAACATGGGCATCGAAGCCGCGCCGGCCCTGCCAGTCTTCGAGGCCTTCGATGAACTCGAGCGCATGCGCGCGCGCGGCGGCGTCGACGATCTCGGCTTCGCTCGCCTCCGGTCGCCCATAGCGGATATTGTCGCGGATCGAGCGGTGGAGGAGCGAGGTGTCCTGCGTCACCATCGCGATCCGCGCGCGCAGGCTCTCCTGCGTCACCATGGCGATGTCCTGCCCGTCGATGAGAATGCGGCCGGATTCGAGGTCGTAGAAACGCAGCAGCACATTGACGAGCGTCGATTTGCCCGCCCCCGAGGGGCCGACAAGGCCGACGCGTTCGCCCGGCACGATGTCGAGATCGATGCCATGCAGCACGCCGCGCGAGGTGCCGTAGCCGAATTTCACGTCCTCGAAGCGAACATGGCCTTGCGTCACCCGCAGCTGCGCGGCGTCGGCGCGATCGGGCATCTGGCGCGGCACCGCGATCGAGCGCATCCCGTCCTGCACGACACCGACATTTTCGAAGATCGCGGTGACGTTCTGCGCGACCCATCCCGAGATCGCGGTGATCTGCCAGGCGAGCGGCAAGGCCATGGCGATCGTGCCGACCGGAATGCGCCCATCGCTCCACAGCCAGATCGCCGCTCCGCCGGTTGCGACCACCAGGCTCGCATTCATGACGGTGAGCGAGAAGCCGAAGACGGTGATGAGGCGGAGCTGACGGCGAAACGCGTCGGTGTGATCATCGACCGCGGCGCGCACGAAATTGTCTTCATCGCGCGGCCGCGCAAAGAGCTTCACAGTCAGGATGTTGGTGTAGCTGTCGACAACCCGACCGGTGAGCGCCGAGCGCACCTCCGACATCTCGCGCGAGCGCTCGCGCAGCCGCGGCACGAAAAAGCGCAATAGCCCGGCGTAGATCGAAAACCAGATCAGCGCGGGAATGGCGAGGCGCGGATCGTTCGAGGCCATCAGCGCGATCGCGCTCGTGCCATAGACGAGGATGTACCAGACGGCGTTCGTGCCCGAGACCACGCTTTCGCGCAAGGCCGGGCCCGTTTGCATGACGCGATTGGCGATGCGGCCAGCGAAGTCGTTCTGGAAAAAGCTCCAGCTTTGGCGCACCACATGCCAATGATTTTGCCAGCGGATCAGGTTCGACAGCCCCGGCGCCATGGCCTGGTTGGTGATCATGTTCTGGACGAAGAGCGCCGCCGGCCGGAGGATCAGCAGGACAAATGCCATTCCCAAAAACTGCAGCCCCAAATCGGCGAGCAGGGATTGCGGGCTATGGGTCGAGACCGCATTGATGACGCGGCCGATGAACACCGGCACCATGCTGTCGAGGAAGGCGACGCAGAAGCCGGCGACGAACAACACGACGATCAGCCCGCGCGCCTGCCTTATATAATGCCAGTAAAACGCCCAGAGCCCGCCCGGAGGCGATTCCTCGGGCGGCAGGCTGGTTGGCTCGAGCAAAGCTTCGAAATAGCGGAAGACCGGCGCGAACAGCATGATCCCATCTTACCGGGTGAGGACGATAAGGTCTGAGAGTAAATAACCGATGTGGGGGCGTATCATCGGCGATGCGCAGGAGGGGGAGACGATGGGCGAGGGCGTCGAGACGCCGTCGCGCGGGGGGCGGGCAGGCCTGGCGGCGGGATGGCTGGGCGCGGGCCTTGCGGCGGTGCTCGCCGCCTGCCAGCCGCGCGATCATCTGAGCGACGGCTTCTTGCATCTCTATGTCGGGCGCGAGCCGACCATCGACGAGTTTTACCAGTGCCACGGCTATGGCTGCACCCTTGCCACGCGCATCGGGCTCACCGCGGCCGAGTGGCAGCTCGTTCGCGAGGAATTCACGCCCCCGCCGGGGGATGCCCGCGAAGAGCGGCGCCGAATCGCAGCGGCGCTGGCGCTGATGGAGCGCCTCGTCGGACGCCGCACCGGCACCTCGGCCCATCAATGGTCGCGCAGCAAGCAGCGCATCAACCCCAACCCCAGCCACGATCCGACCCAGCTCGATTGCATCGACGAAACGATCAATACTTGGACATATTTGACGCTGTTTGCGCGCGATCGGCTGCTGCGCCATCACCGGGTGCGGAATCCCGCTTATGCCGGCGGCCTGCCGGAGTTCACTTGGGATCAGCGCAACACCGCCGTTATTCAAGCGATTGCGAGCGGCACGGATTTCGCCGTCGATCCCACCCTGGTCGATGCGGGTGAGGAGCCGCCGATCTTTCCGCTGGCACTGTGGCTGGGTCCGTGGCCGCCCGCGCTTCCCGGCCGCGACGAAATCGATTGATCCGCCGGGCCCCGAAACCTTAACGCCGCCATAATAGGGAGGGCCTAGGCTTTGCTCCGGTTAATGGGAACCCTTCGCTTTGCCCTGCTTGCAACGCGACGGTGTCCGAGGAGTGGGCCATGTCCGATGAACGCAAGAGTTTTTGCGCCATGCTCTTCTCGCCGCTGCTCGTCGCCGCGGTGATCGTGAGCGGGCTCGCTTCGTTGAGCGCGCGCAACCTCGACGGCAGCGCCGCCATGGAGCACGTGCAGTTCGATCATGCCGTGGCGGTGCACACGCTGCTCTTCCGCCACTGAGCCGCGCGGCGGCCCGCCGCGCCTCGCCGCCGGGCCGCCAAAGCCCACCCGGGCGCTTCTCCCGCCCACTCGAAGCCCGGCTCTTTTCCTCTTGCGCCGCAGCTTGATGCGGCGCGCGATCCGTATCATTCTCCCCGCAAACGACGCTCGGGGAGGACTGCCATGCTTCGGATGAAATCGTGCCTGTTGGCCGCGGCGCTGATCGCGGTGTTTTTGCCGCCGCGCGCCGAAGCGCAAAAGCCGATCGACGTCATCATCGCCCTGCCGGCGCCGACCTTGACCTTCAGCTCGCCCTTCCTTGCCGAGGATGCGGGATTTTACAAGAAGGAAGGCCTCAACGTTTCACATCGCATGCTGGTCGGCGTCGCCGCGGTGAACGCGGTCATTGCCGGCAGCGCCGATTTCACCGTCAGCACGGGACCGGTCTTCCTGCGCGCCAATGCGAAAGGGCAGCCGCTCTTGGCGATCGCCAATCTCATCGACAGGCCGCTGGTCGAGATGGTGCTGCGCAAGGACGTCTACGACGCGCTGCATGTGACCCCCGCCATGACGCTGAAGCAGCGCGGTGCCCTCCTCAAAGGAAAGACGATCGCCATCCAAGGCGTCGGCAGCATCATCCATGCCTGGGAGCGCTACGTTGCCGCGACCGGCGGGCTCGATCCCGAGACCGATGTGCGCATCGCGCCGATGGATCCGCCGGCGATGCTGGGCGCGCTCCAAACCAAGGCGGTCGACGGGTTCGCGACCTCGCTCCCCTTTACGACCCAGGCGGTGGTCGGCGGACAAGCCGAGATGTTCGCCAGCGCCGCGCAGGGCGCAGCGCCCGATCTGATACCGTTCGGCTATGGGCTCATCATGGGCAAGCCCTCGACTTGCCAGGAGAACCCCGACAAGTGCACGCGCGTCGTCCGCGCCCTCGCCGAATCGAACCGCATGATCAAGGAGAAGCCGCAACAGGCGCTCGAGATCCTGAGCAAGCGCTTCAAGACGATGGACCCGAAAGTGCTGAGCGAGGCGTGGAAAGTCGTCTCGGCCGCGCATGCGAGCGACCTGCATGTGAGCGATGCCGAGCTCGAGCACTCCGAAGAGGTCAATATCAAGGCGAAGCTGCTCGACCCCAAGGACCGCGTCAAATCCTTTGCGGGGCTTTACACCGACAAATACCTGCCGAAATGAGGCGGCTCAGAGCCGGTTGATGGCCGAGCGAAAAATGCCGATCAGCGACCAGATATAGAGAGCGCCCGCCGCGAGCCATGGCAGCGCCAAGGCCGCGAGGCGCAGCAGCGGGGGCGACGCCTCGCGCAATTCGGCAAGCTGCCTGACGGCGACGGCAAAGGCCGGCTGGCGCGTCGTCACGGCTTGGAGAATATCGCTGCCGAACAGCGCGACCAGCGCATAGAGCCCGCCCATCGCCGCGGTCAGCAGAATCCCGTTGACGAAAAGCGAGGTCGCGAAAGGCAGCTCGCCGCGCCAATGCCGGACGAAATAGGAGGCTTTGGTCTCGGGCGGCTCGAGGATGCCGATGCCGCTGACCAAGCCACGCAGCTTCTCTTTTTCATGCTCGGGCAGATCGCCTTCGGCCGCCGGCTCTTCGGCGGGTGCATGTGCTTCGGTCTCGGCGGCGGGGAGCGTTGCAAGCGCGCTGGCAAGCGCGTCGAGCGGCGTCGCCTCGGATTGCGTTTCCGCCTCATCGGGCGATGACGGCGTCTCATCCGCAACCGATAGCGATTGGGCCTGTGGTGCGATCTCCGGCGTGGCGGTTTCGGCCGGCCGCGTGGGCGGGGACGGAGCCGGCGCAACCGGAGCGGCGAAGGCTTTTTCGATGGCGGCGCGGCTCTGGGCTGGCAGCGGCGGTGGCGCGGTGAAATGCGCCGGCGCGTTGCCCGAACCCGGCAGCGGCGGCGGGCTCAAGAGGCCCGAGATCGTGTCGACCGAAACCCAATTGTGCAGCCCGGGCCGCCAGACGAGATCGTTCGGATCGATCGTCTCGTCGCCCGCGAAAGACACGATCTCGGCAAAGGCGAAGGGACCTTGCTGCCGCCCGTTGCGGCCAAGATACCAGTGTCGCCTCTCCGCCGGGGCCGGATGGTCAATGCGTTGAGAAGCGGCGTTGCTCATGGATCGGTGCTTCGGCAAGTTCGGGCGACGGCAACCCGGTCTTTCGCATCAGTGGACAATGCGATAACCAAAGCACGGGTTTGCTTAATGCGGCGTTAAAGCCCCCGCCGCCCGGCTTAGGCTGCGAGGTCGCTGTGCTCGGGCAGGCTCATCATCTCCAGGAGGAGGCGATCCTGGCCGAAATGCTGCGCCTTCTGCGTGAAATGAGGCCGCAGACCCGAGGAGACGTAGCGGCCGACGAGCTGGCCCGTGGGCGATTCGTGATCGGTCACGTAGGTGAAGAGCTCTTGCGTCAGGAACACGTCGCCCTCCATGCCGGTCAGCTCGGAGATGCTGACGATGCGCCGCTTCCCGTCTCGCATCCGGCTGACCTGGACGACGAGATCGATGGCCGAGGCGATCTGGCTGCGCACGACGCGGCTCGGCAGATCGAGCCCGGCGAAGGCGATGATGCTTTCGAGGCGCGACAGCGCCTCGCGCGGGCCGCTCGCATGGATCGTGCCGAGCGAGCCTTCATGCCCCGTATTCATCGCCTGCAGCATCTCGAACGCCTCGGCGCCGCGGATTTCGCCGAGGATGATGCGGTCGGGACGCATGCGCAGCGCGTTCTTCAACAGGTCGCGCGTGGTGATCTCGCCCTTGCCTTCGAGATTGGCGATGCGCGTTTCGAGCCCGCCGACATGCGGCAGCTGCAATTGCAGCTCGGCCGCGTCCTCGATGGTGATGATCCGCTCGCGCGGATCGATCATCTGCGACATGGCGTTGAGCAGCGTCGTCTTGCCCGAGCCCGTTCCGCCCGAGATCAGCACGTTGAGGCGGCAGCGCGCGGCGATGCCGAGGACGGTGGCCATGGCCGGCGACAGGTTGCGCTGCTTTGCCATGATGTCGAGGGTGATTTCCTTCTTGGCGAATTTGCGGATCGAGATCATCGGTCCGACCAGGGCGAGCGGCGGCGCGATCACGTTGACGCGGCTGCCATCGGCGAGGCGCGCATCGACCATCGGCGATGATTCATCGATGCGGCGGCCGACGCGCGTCGCGATCCTGAGGGCGATGTTGAGGACGTGCTTGTCGTCGTTGAAGACGATGCCGGTGAGATCGAGCTTGCCTTTGCGCTCGACATAGACCTGCTTGGCGCCGTTTACCAGAATGTCGGTGACGCTGTCATCCGCCAGAAGCGGCTCGAGCGGTCCCAGGCCGACCATCTCGTTGAGGATGCCCTCGACCACCGCGTCCTGCTCGCGCGAGGAGAGCGCCATCTTCTTCTGCTGCGCCGTCTGGTTGACGAGATCGACGAGCTGCCAGCGCAGATCGGCGCGCGCGAGCTGCGCGATCGCTTTGGGATCGATCTGCTGGTTCACCTCGGGATGGATCGCCGCGATCGCGCTGCGCACCCGCGGATCGAGCGCGTAAGTGGCGCCATCGCTCGCGGCGAAGCCCGCGGAAAGCACGGCTTTGCGAAGATCCTCCGCCGGTTTCCAGCTGCTGGAGGGCGCCGGTTCCGGCGTCGGCGCCGGGGCGGGCGCCGCAGCCGGCTCGGCTTTGGCCGCCGGGGTCTCGCTAGCGGCGGCGCGCTCTTCGCGCGCAGTCGGTTCCTGCGCGGTCGGCATCGCTTCTGCGGCTGCTGCCGCTTCGATTGCCTCGTCCGTGCCGTCCTCGGTCTCGGATTTTTGCTCGACGAAGTGCAGGCCGAAATGACCCTCGCGCACCCAGACCACGGTCGAGTGGAACTCGCCGAGATTGCGGATGGCGAGCGTCACATGCTCGCCCTTGTGCAACTCCGCGGTGGCGCGGACTTTGGCGCCGCTGGTCGAGATGTTGATGATGCGGCAGTCGACCGATCCCTTCGCGGTCGCGAGGGTTCCCGACCACAGCACGGCCTTGCGAAGGTTGCCGCGTTGGTTCGAGCGCGAGCGGTGATTGTCCGGCATGACGCGCTCCGAAGTTTATGAGGCGCTGGGAACTGTGGGTCGGCCGCGCGGTTAGGGCGCGTAATTGGGCGCGCTGCGCAGCGCGTCGCGCAAGGCCTCGAGATTCTTGTTGCCGCTCCAGCTGACCGTGCCCGAAGCGACGCTGGCCGCCGCCGGCTCCTGCACCGTCGCGGGCTCGGCATCGCCCATGGGCTCCTCCTCGGCCGCATCCGGCGACGGAGGCGCGGGCGAGGCCGCTGCCGGCGATGGGGCGGGGGTTTCCGTCACCACGGCAAGCCGCGGCGCCGGCTCGGGGCTGGCGATTGGCCGGCTGCCGAGCGAATTCGGCAGCGGCGGCGGGATCAACAGGCCGGGCATTTCGCCCGCCGAAATCCAGGATAGGAAGCCCGGCCGCCAGATGAGATCGCTCGCGGCGATCAGATCCTCCGCGGCGAGCGAGAACAGCTTGGCATCGGCGATCGGGCCGTGGCGCTCGCCGCCGCGCGCGAGGTACCAGCGCGGCTTTTGCGAGGCGGAAGCCGGAGAGGGAGAGGTGGCGGTTTCAAACATCGGGGTCGCTCGTCCGTTTCCGGCCGGTTTGGTTAAAGAGGGCGCGGAATTGCGGCAAAGGCTCCCATATCGGCGTTACAAACAAATTAACGCTTGGGCGCTTCGTGATCGGATGAATCGTTGGAAATTCGCCGGCAGATTCCCAGCAACACGGCGCGATCGCTCGCGCATTAACGAAAGCATGGACTAGGATAGGGCGCAGCTTTACCGAGAGGGCGCCGATGTCGCGGTTCTCCGAGGCGCAGTTGGAAATCCTCGCCGATCCCGAGGCGTTGTCGCGGCGCGCGGCGGATTGGCTGCGCGCCGCGGCGCTTGCCGCGCCCGGTCTCTTCGCGGTCGCGCTTTCGGGCGGCTCGACCCCGCGCCGGCTTTATGAGCGTCTCGCGGCCGCGCCCGATCGCGAGGCGTTTCCCTGGCCGCGCGTTCATTGGTTCTGGGGCGATGAGCGTTTCGTGCCGAAAGCCGATCCGCGCAGCAATGAGCGCATGGTGCGCGAGGCGCTGCTGTCGCATGTGCCGGTCCCGCCGGACAATATTCATCCCATTCCGACGGAGGGACTCGATGCGGCGGCGGCCGCGGCGGCTTACGAGCGCGACCTCCAGCGCTTTTACGGCGCGGCGCGTCTCGACCCGGTGCGGCCGCTCTTCGATGCGACGCTTCTGGGGCTCGGCCCCGACGGCCACACCGCCTCGCTCTTTCCGGGCGCGGCGGCGCTCGAAGAGCATGAGCGCTGGACGGCGGTGGTCGCGGGCCTCCAGGCCGAAACCCGGATCACCCTCACCTATCCGGCGCTGGCGAGCAGCCGGCGGACGGCGTTTCTCGTCGAGGGCGCGGAAAAGCGCGCGATTCTCACGCGGCTGCGCACCGTGCCCGATGCGGGCCTGCCGGCCGCGCGGCTGAGCTCCGTGGGCGCGCTGTGGATTTTCGCCGACCAGGCCGCGGCCGAAGGCCTCGCATGACGACGCCATCGCCCCGCGCGCAGGACGCGATGAAGCGCGCAGCGGCGCAGCGCGCGGTCGCGGCGGTGGCGGAAGGCATGGTGGTCGGGCTCGGCAGCGGCTCGACCGCCGAGCTGGCGCTCGAAGCCTTGGCCGAACGGATGGCGCAGGGCTTGCGCGTCGCCGGCATTCCGACCTCGGAGCGAAGCGCCGCCTTGGCGCGCCGGCTCGGCATTCCGCTCGTCGATTTCAGCGCGCATCGCCCGATCGACGTCGCGATCGATGGCGCGGATCAGGTCGAGCGCGGAACGCTCAATCTCCTCAAAGGCCGGGGCGGCGCGCTGCTGCGCGAGAAGATCGTCGCCAGCGCCGCCAACCGGATGATCGTCGTGGTCGATGAAACCAAGCTGGTCGACCGCCTCGGCGGCGCGGTGCCGCTGCCGGTCGAGATCGTCGCCTTCGGCTGGCAGACCGTGATCGAGCGTATCGCTGCGATCGGCTGCGCGCCGCGCCTTCGCTTCGCCGCCAGCACGCCTTTCGTCACCGATGGCGGACACTACATCGCGGACTGTGTCTTTGCGGGTGGCATCGATGCGCCAGCGATCGAGGCGCGGCTCAAGGCGATCACCGGCGTTGTCGAGACCGGCCTCTTCATCGGCTTGGCCTCGGAGGTGGTGGTCGGGCGCCCGGGCGGCGTCGAGGTGCTGATTCGGTAGGCACGGCGACGGAGCGCCGCCCGGAGCGCAGTGGACGACCTCAAGACGCGGGCCTTCCGCCAACGCCAATCCCATTGCGGCGAAACTGTGACAGCGCGTGGGTATAGCTGCGCGTTTTCCGTGCGATTCCGTTGCGTCCGTCATCCGCCGGTGTTGCTCCAATCCCGTATTCTTGATGGGGTGAAAGTGTTAATGTTAACCATAAATTGCTGAAAACGGGCGGGGCGGAGAGGGCATGGACGACAGGCAGGGCGTCCCACCGGAATCAACCGGCCATGATCGCACTCCTATCATCGTTGCGATCGGTGCCTCGGCGGGCGGCATTCACGCTCTGCAAAATTTTTTCGATGTCATTCCAGAGCGATCGGGCGCCGTCTTCGTCGTGGTCGTTCATCTCGATCCGCAGCACCGCAGCGAGCTGCCGCAGATCTTGAGCGCGCGGACGCGGATGCCGGTGGTCGCGGTGGAAGGCCGCGTCGAGCTGAAAGCCGATCATGTCTATGTTATCGCGCCGGATCGGCGGCTGCAGCTGATCGATCACGAGATCATGGCCGCGCCTTTCGACGAGCCGCGCGGCCATCGCAGTCCGATCGATCAATTCTTCCGCTCGATGGCCGAGCACCTCGGCGACGGTTTCGCCGTGATCTTGAGCGGCGCCGGCTCCGATGGTGCGATTGGTGTCAGGGCAGTCAAGGAATCTGGCGGGATCATCCTCGTCCAGGATCTGAACGAGGCGGAATATTCCTCAATGCCGCGTGCGGCCATTGCGACCGGTGTCGCCGATTTCGTCCTTCCGGTCCGGGACCTGGTCGGTCGGTTGACGGAGCTAATCGCGTTCAAAAAAGCGGCGCCGGCCACGGACTGGGGGGCCTTCGACGGGGACTCGCTGACGCGCGTCCTCGCCCATTTGCGCGCCCGGACCGGACACGATTTCTCGAAATATAAGCGCTCGACCGTGCTGCGACGCGTTGCCAGGCGGATGCAGGTCGCACGCAGCGACAGCCTCAAAGACTATTATGACGTGCTGCACAACAGTCTCGACGAGGCCCAGGCCTTGCTCGGCGATCTTTTGATTTCGGTCACGATCTTTTTCCGCGACAAGAAGGCCTTCGAGGCGCTGAAGACGCATGTTCTGCCGGAACTCTTTGCGAGCCGGGACCCGGCGGAGACAGTTCGTGTCTGGGTTGCCGGCTGTGCCACGGGCGAAGAGGCATATTCGATCGCGATGCTGCTTCTCGAAGAAGCATCGAAGCACCCGCTGCGTCCGCCGATCCAGGTCTTCGGCTCCGATCTCGATGCCCGTGCGCTCAGCGTCGCGCGTGAGGGGCGCTATCCCGCGGCGATCCAGTCGGATGTCGGGGAAGAGCGGTTGCGGCGCTTTTTTACGCGCGACGGCGAGGGCTATCGCGTCCGGCAAGAGCTTCGCGACACCGTGCTGTTCGCGAGCCACGATTTGCTGAAGGATCCTCCCTTCTCGCATGTCGATCTGATTTCGTGCCGGAATCTTCTCATCTATCTCGACCGCGACCTGCAGGAGCAGGTTTGCAGCACATTTTACTATGCGCTGAATCACGACGGCTTCCTTTTTCTGGGCGCGTCCGAGATGGCGGACAATCCTACCGGAGTGTTCCGGGCCCTCGACCGCAATCTGCGCATCTACCAGTCGAACGCGCCAAGAGGCGTCCGGCCGCGTCTACTGCCGCGCCTCCTCGGCTCGATGACGGCGCGCGAGCCGACGGTGCCGTTCGGCCGCCCGGCCACGCCGACAGCTGCGCTCAACGACGCGGCGCGGCATCGAAGCGTGATCGAGAAAGTCGCGCCGCCCAGCATACTGGTCGATGCGGGCCATCGGGCGGTGCATCTCTCGGAAAATGCGGGGCGTTTCGTGACGCCGTCGGGCGGGTCCTTGAGCGGCGATGTCGTCGATCTGGTTCGGCCGGAACTGCGCTTCGAGCTGCGTTCGGCGCTGAACCGGGCCTTCGAGCACGACGAGCCGACGCTCAGCCTCCCGGTTCCGGTGGTATTCAATGGCGCGGCGCACCAGATTTACATCTGGGTGAAGCCGGAGCCGCAAGGGGTGTCGACCGATTTCGCTTTCGCCGTCGTCATGTTCATCGAGGGTGAAACGGTCGAGCCGAGCGTTCCTCTCTCGCTGGAGCAGCAGACCTCCAACGAGACCGTTCGCCGTCTGATCCGCGAGCTCGAGCTGAGTCAATCGCGCCTGCGCAGCGTGCGCGAGGAATCGGAAGCGGCGAATGAGGAGCTGCGTGCGGCGAATGAAGAGCTGCAATCCATCAACGAGGAATACCGCTCGACGTCGGAAGAGCTCGAGACCAGCAAGGAGGAGCTGCAATCGATCAACGAGGAGCTTGAGACCGTCAACAGCGAAATGAAGATCAAGCTCGAAACGATCTCGCGCGCCCATAGCGATTTACAGAATTTGCTGGCGGCGACCGATTTCGGCACGCTCTTCCTCGATTCAAGCCTCCGCATCAAGCGCTTCACCGAGCGGGTTACCGATCTGTTCAACATCAAGCCCGACGACGAAGGCCGGTCGATCAGTGATTTCACGCATCAGCTCGCTTATGCCGATTTGATCAAGGACGCGCGCAGCGTCTTGTCGGATTTGGTGCCGGTGCGGCGCGAGGTCCATGCGCAGGGCGGGCGCTGGATCGATCTGCGCATGCGCCCCTACCGCACGGTCGACAACAAGATCGACGGCGTCGTGATCACCTTCGTCGACGTCACCGAGCGCCGCGAAGTCGATGAAGCCTACCGCGTCAATGAGGCAGAGCTGCTGCAGCAGAGGCGCCTGGTCGAGCTGTCGCGCGCGCCGATCTTCGTTTGGGATTTCGACGGCGCCATCATCGAGTGGAACCGCGGCAGCGAGGAGCTTTACGGCTTCAGCCGCGCCGAGGCCATCGGCAAGAGAAAGGACGTGCTTCTCGAGCTTGAGCCGGCGGCATTCGAGCGGATGAAAGCCGAGCTTTTGCGCGACGACAGTTGGAGCGGCGAGCGGCGGCACAAGACCAAGAGCGGGCGGGAATTGCTTGTCGAGGCGCGGCTGCAGATCGAGACTTTCGGCGGTCGCCGCCTCGTTCTCGAAAGCGCGCTCGACGTGACGGAGCGCAGGGCGTGGGAAGGCCGGCAACGCATGCTGCTGCGCGAATTGAGCCACCGCGTCAAGAACACGCTGACCGTGGTTCAGGCGATCGCGCACCAGACGATGCGCGCGACCGCCTCGCCGCAAGAATTCGTCGAGCGCTTCGACGGAAGACTCGCGGCGCTGGCCAGCACCCATAACTGGCTCATGCAACTCGATTGGAAGGGCGCCGATCTCGGCTCGCTGGTCCGCGATCAGCTCTCGCCCTATGTGGGCGAGGGCTCGCAGCGGCTGCGCGTCGAGGGCGACGCCGTGACCTTGCCGCCCGACATCGCCATGCCCTTCGGCCTTGTTCTCCACGAATTGGCCACGAATGCGGCCAAATATGGCGCCTTGTCGCAGCGCACGGGCAAGGTCGATTTGAAATGGAGCCTCGATCGTGGGAGCGATCGCAGGGTTTTAGAGTTTATCTGGCAGGAGCGGGAAGGACCCCGGGTCCGCGCGCCGGCAAGGACCGGGCTCGGCACCAAGCTGATCGAGGGTGCGATCCCGAATGCCCAAGTGAAGCGCGAGTTCCTTCCCGAAGGATTGGTGTGCCGGCTGACGGTGCCGCTCGTGGAGGCGAATGGCCAAGCAAATGGAGCCGACTCGGTCTGAGCGTCTGATGGGCGCTCATCTTCTCGTGGTCGAGGACGAGCTCATCCTCCTGCTCGAATTGGAAAGCGTGTTGAGCGATGCCGGAGCCGACAAGGTCGTGCTGTCGCGCAGCACGGGCGACGCGCTGGTGCGGGCGCGCGAGGAGCCGCTCTCCGCGGCGATCCTCGACATCCGCGTCGGCCCCGAGCTGGTGACGCCGGTGGCGCGCGCGCTCGCCAAGCGCGGCGTGCCATTCCTTTTCTACACCGGCGAGTCGCTTTCCGACCCGGCGCTCGACGAATGGCCGGAAAGCAAGGTGTTGACGAAGCCGGCGCGGCCCGAAGCGATCGTCAAAGCCGTCGCCGATTTGATCGCGGCGTGAGCGGGCGCAGCGCCGGGAGCGTGATTCAGTCAACTTAAATCGATTCTGTCTTGTCACCCCCGCGCAAGCGGGGGTCCAGAGCCGCAGTCTCCCTGGATGCCCGCTTTCGCGGGCATGACGACAAATGACTCAGCCGCCCTGATCCCGCTACCCCGTGGTTTTTTGCGGCAAGGCGAGGCCGGTCTGCAGCGAAACAATGACAGAGGCGAGCGCATCGAGCCGGTAGGGCTTGTCGAGGAGCGGCAGCCCCGCCGCATCGAGCCGCTCGGCATAGCCTGTCGCAAGCACGATCGAGAGGCCGGGCTTGATCGCGCGGATATGCTGCGCCAGCTGAACGCCGGTCATTCCCGGCATCGCATGATCGGTGATGACGAGATCGAGCTTTGCGTCGTCGCCGATGATTTCGAGCGCGCGGATGCCCGAGGGAGCGACGACGACGCTGCTGCCGAGGAGCTCGAGCATGGCGACCGTGCTTTCCGCAACCAGCGGGTCGTCCTCGACCAGAAGAACGCGGCAAGGTTGAACCGCAGGGAGGCGGGCTGCGGCCGGCTGCGAATCGGCTTCTACCGCCACCGGAGCCGCGGCCGGCAGCCAGAGCTCCACCACCGTGCCGATGCCGGGCCGGCTCGAGATCCGCGTCGCGCCGCCGGATTGCTTGGTCAAGCCGTAAACCGTCGACAGCCCGAGACCCGTTCCTTTGCCGATTTGCTTGGTGGTGAAGAACGGCTCGGCGGCGCGCCGCAGCACCGTTTCGTCCATGCCGACGCCGGTGTCGGTGACCGCAATGCAGACAAAGTCGCCCGGATCGAGGCCAAGGAGATTGTCGGCCAGCGCGACGCGATGGGACGCGGTGATGGCGAGACGCCCGCCTTCCGGCATCGCGTCGCGGGAGTTGAGCGCGAGGTTGAGAATCGACAGCTCCAACTGGTTGGGATCGACCCGCACCGGGGCAAGGCCGCTGGGAAGATCGATCACCAGCTCGATCGAGGGGCCGATGGAGCGCTGCAAAATCTCGCCCATCTCCTCGGTCAGGCGAATGATATCGACGGATTCGGGCTTCAGCTCCTGGTGGCGCGCGAAAGCCAAGAGGCGCTTCGTTAAGTTCGCGCCGCGCTCCGCCGCGCGGGTGGCACCGGCGACGAAGCGCATAGAGGCATCATCGGCCGGCAAGCGCCGGCCGAGCATCTCGAGATTGCCGAGGATCGCCATCAGCAGATTGTTGAAATCATGCGCGACGCCGCCGGTGAGCTGGCCGAGGCTGTCGAGCTTCTGCATCTCGTGAACCTGCGCCAGCGCAAGCTGGCGCTCGCGCGTCCGCTCCTCGACCCGGCGCTCGAGCTCGGCGTTCATTGCCTCGAGCTCCGCCGTGCGCTCGGCGACCCGGCGCTCGAGCCCGGCGTTGAGCGTTTCGAGCTGGCGCGTCTTGCGGTAAAGCTCGGCGAAAATCCTCACCTTCGCGCGGAGAATCTCCGGCACCACTGGGACCGGGACGTAATCGACGCCGCCATGCTCATAGCCCTTGATGCGGTCGATATCGGTCATCGCGACCGCCGAGACGAAGATGATCGCCGTCCGGGCAAAGCGCGGATGGTTGCGGATCATGCCGGCCAGCTCGAACCCGTCGAGCTCGGGCATGCAGACATCGATCAGGACGACCGCGACATCTTTCTTGAGCAGAATTTCGAAAGCGTCGCGCGCCGATGCCGCTTTGTAGAGATTCTCGCTCAGCCCGCCGAGGATGACCTCGTAACTCAGCAATTTCGCGGGCTGGTCGTCGACCAGAAGGATATTGACCCGACTATCCGGCTCCATGGCTCATTGCTTTCAGCGATGGAGCCACATGCGCAGAGTGGACAGCATCTGATCGGTGTTGACGGGCTTGGCGAGGTAGTCGGACGCCCCCGCCTCGATGCATTTGTCGCGATCGCCCTTCATCGCCTTGGCGGTGAGCGCAACGATCGGCAGCCGGCGCCAAGCGGGGTTGCCGCGTATGACGCCGATCGTCTGATAGCCGTCCATGCCGGGCATCATAATGTCCATCAGCACGATGGCGATATCGGCCGTCGAATCGAGCAGCGTGATCGCTTCGCTGCCGGTGGTCGCGGTCAGCACCTTCATGCCGCGGCGCTCCAGCACGCTGCTCAAGGCGAAGATGTTGCGCGCGTCGTCGTCGACGAGCAGCACGGATTTTCCGATGAGATCGTCGTCCGAGCTGTGCAGCCGCTCGAGCATGCGGCGCTTCTCGAGCGGCAGCTCGGCGATGATGCGATGGAGGAACAGCGCCGTCTCGTCGAGCAGGCGCTCCGGCGATTCGACGCCCTTGACGACGATGCTGCGCGCCATCTTGTTGAGCTCGGCCGCCTCTTCGGCCGAGAGCTCGCGCCCGGTGAAGACCACGACGGGCAGATCGACGAAGCTTTGATCCGCGCGCAGCCGCTCCAAGAGGTCGAAGCCGCTCATGTCGGGAAGCCGCAG
>Ga0134128_10003290_pt1 | contig 19756 bp, 14 predicted proteins | sample KB31754_FD_96462 | JGI IMG/M metagenome (GOLD analysis project Ga0134128, IMG submission 96462) | Terrestrial soil microbial communities with excess Nitrogen fertilizer from Kellogg Biological Station, Michigan, USA - KB3-175-4 | ecosystem: Environmental > Terrestrial > Soil > Unclassified ...
CGGTCCGGTCCAGGGCCGGGTTTCGAAGGACAGGTCTTGCGCTTGGCCGTTCACCAGTTCGATCAAAGCGGCCGAGACCGAGGCCATGGCCAGGTGCCTGGTCTCATCGCTCGCGGCGCGGGCCAGCGAGTCCAGGGCCAGGGCCAGCAGTCCGTCGCCGACGAGTACCGCGGGGCCGATGCCGTACGCCTTCCAGACCGCGTCCTGGTGCCGCCGCTGCTCGTCTCCGTCCATGATGTCGTCGTGGACCAGCGAGAACGCGTGGATCAGCTCGACCGCCACCGCTCCCGCGATGGCGTTGCGCGAATCGGCGCCCACGGCCTGCGTCGAGAGGACGGCCAGGGCCAGCCGCAGCCCCTTGCCGCCGCCGCTCTCGCGCGGCGTACCGTCGCGATCCCGCCAGCCGAAGGAAAACTCGGCGATCTCGCCGACCTCCGGCGGCAGCCGGCGCACCGCGTCCCGCAGCGCGGGCGTCACGAGCCGGCGGCAGCTGTCCAGCGTTTCGTCAACGCTCGACGCCTCGCTGATTCCGGGCGCGGCGCTCATCGGGCATCCGATAGTGCGAGGTCGGAACGCGCGGCGAACTGACCGCGGGGTTCGGGCACCATCGGCAACGGGCCGGTACCGAGCGAGGCGCGGGGCACTGCGGTGCCGGGCTTGGTGCCGGGCACCGTGCGCAGCCGCCAACGCGACGCGATGCCCGCCAGCGTGATGGTGGTCTCCGCCATGCCCAGACTGTCGCCGATGCACTTGCGACTGCCGCCGCCGAAGGGCAGGTTCGCCACGCGCGGAAGCCGCTCGGCGCGTTCGGGCAGCCACCGGTCCGGGTCGAAGATGTGCGGATCGGTATACGTGCTTGGATTGTGGCCGAGGGCGTACGGGCTGTAGAGCACGATGGTGCCGGGTTCGAGCCGGCGGCCGGCCAGTTCAGCCTCGCGGGTCGTGGTCCTGGTCAGCAGCCACGCCGGCGGATACATGCGAAGCGTCTCGGTGATCACGCGCGCGGTGTAAGGCAGCGAATGCAGGTCCTGGAAGGTGGGCACCCGGCCGTCAAGCACACTGTCGAGTTCGGCGTGCAACCGCTCTTCGATCTCGGGATGGGTGGCGAGGGTGTGGAAGGCCCAGGCCATGGTGTTCCCGGTCGTCTCGGTACCGCCGATCAGCAGGGTCATCACCTGGTCGTGGATCTCCTGGTCGCTCAGCCCCTCCCCGGTCTCTTCGTCCCGGGTGTTGACGAGGATGGACATCAGGTCGCCGGTGTCCGCCGCATCTGACGCCCGGTATGTGGCGACGGTCTCCCGGATCAGCTGCCGCATCCGCACTCGCACGCGCTCGAAATCGCGGTTGTGCGGGGTGGGCAGCTTTTCCAGCAGGCCGGTCGGCGCCATCATGCGCTTGTAGACGCCCCGCATGATGACCGGCATGCAGTATGCGACCTCGTCGACCGCCTCGCGGCCCGCCGTGGTGGAGAACATCGTACGAGCGGTGATCTTGAGGGTGAGCCCGTGCATGACCTCGCTGACATCCAGCGGCTCGCCCGGATTCCAGGAGGCAAGCTCGGCCTCCAGCTCCTCACCCATGAGCGCGATATAGCCAGGTATCCGCGAGGGGTGGAAGGCGGGCTGGAGCATGCGGCGCTGCCTGCGGTGCGGGCCCCAGGCGGAGCTGACCAGACCGTCGCCGACGAGCAGTCGCGCCTTCTCGAACAGCGGGCCGCCCTTGTCGAAGGTGCGCGAGTCGGCGAGCATCTGCTGGGCCAACTCGGGCTGGTGCGCCAAGTAGGCGCGCTTGGGTCCGATCCTGATCTCCACCAAGTCCGCGTCCGGGGGCAGGCTCTCCAGCAACTGCAGCGGACGGCGCCACAACGGCAGGGCGTGGCCGAGCACCGGTACCGCGCCGGGGGCCGTCACCACTTTCCAAGCGCGCGCGGCGGTCGCCTCGGCCGGCGGCTTGGCCGGCGGTTCGGCTCGCGGCGCCGGGCCGGCGTCGGACTCGGTGTCAGATCCGGAGCCGGAGCCGGAGTGTGCCGCGGCAGCGGTTTCGGACGCCGCGGGTTCGGCGACGGCGGGCGAAGATTCGTCCGCCGCGTACGGGTGCGGCCGGAAGCGGGTGACGGGGGCGTTGAGGTCGAGCCAGCCGTGGGTGGTGCCGTCCCACACTGAGCCGTCGCCGTAGTACCGGGGCGTGAGGTATTCGAATTCCTGGCTGCCGCCCATCAGGTAATCCAGCCCGCTGAGGTAGCGGCGCACGTCCTCGCGCTGGCCGGCGGGCCTGGCCAGCAACTCGTCACGCGCGGCGATGTACGCCTTCTCGTGGTGCTCGACCAGCTCGCACAGCCGATCGACGGCCTGTTGCAGGCCGAGGCCTTCCCGCTCGATCAGGACTCTGACGACCGTCATCTTGTCGTCCTGAGAGTGTTCCTTACGCCAGGACAGCAGATCGTTGATGATGATCATCTGGCGGCGGCAGTGCAGATGCACGTCGGCGAGCTCGGGGATCAGCTCACTGAGGTCGACCTCGTTGCCGTACTCGGTCATCAGCTCGATGAAGTCGCAGCCGAAGCTGTCTAGCCGGACGGCCATGCACGTCTCGTAGTCGGGCACCCGGTCGGTCAGCTTGGCCTGGATCTCGGTGGCGCAGCCGCGCAGGAACGCCTCCAGGCTCGCCGCGAACCGCCGCACCTGAGCCGCGCTCAGCCCCGGGCTGATGCGCCGCCACAGATCCTGCCCCGCGCGACCGTACGGGAAATCAGGGTTCGTGGGCAGGTCCCCGTCGAAGTCGGCCAGGATCCGCTTGAAGACCTCGCGGGCGGCTTCGGCGCTGGCGCCCAGGGCGCTGCGGTCCGAGACGAAGCTGTCGATGACCGTCACGTACTGATACCAGTCGGCGATGTCCAGAGCGCGCTGGTAGGTGGCGTGCGGAACGGTCAGCGGTCCGTAGATCCCGTTGCGCTGCCGCAGGAAGTACAGCAGATCCGGCTCGCTCGCGAAGGTGTCCGCCAGGAAACGGCGTATCCAGCCGTTCGAGGCTATCTCGATTTGCGCGGCCTGCGGGTGGTAGGCGTAGGGCAGCAGTCGCGGCAGCTGCGGCAGGAAGAATTCGGTGACGCCCGTGAGGGATGATCCCCGCATCGTGTAATCCCCTTCCTCGGGAGCGCGCAGCGGTCTCTCCCCGTGTGGCCTCCCGATGCCGGGATGCTATGGGCGTAAATCGGACGTTGTACACGACTCGTCCCGCCGTACGGAACGAGTCGGCAGTGCTCTGTCAGGCGCTGCTCACTCGCCCTGAACGCGGGGAGTGAGCGCTTCAGGCATCGCAGACCACAGCGGTGTGACCTTCGCCGTGTCGCAGGTCTCGTCGACGATCCACCGCACCATGCGGCGCAGCGGCTCGATGGCGTCCTGCGGCAGCGCGGTGTTCCCAGACGCGGCGTATCCCAGCGAGGTCAGCCGCTGGGCGCCGTGCAGCGCGAGCTTGTCGCGCAGTTGCCATTTGAGTGACTCCGGATAGACGCCGATCGTCTGGGTGTATGCGTTGACGTATTTGAGTGCGTCCAGCGGAGTGTCGACCGGGACGATGTTGGCTACTCGGCCGGACAGCAGAGTATGAAAGTCCACTGGTTCGCTCAGTTGCGACACGATGACCGCACCCTCGTCCCGGCTGCCGCCGATGACCCGGTAGTACTCGGGGCTGGTGCGCAGGGCGGAAAGGTGCGCGCGCAGTTCGGGATCGAACCGCTTCGCCGGGGTGCTCACCGCGGCGGGGAGCAGCTGCATCTGGTCGTACACGAGCTGCCCCACCTGATTGGCCCGAGCTAGGCCCGCGGCGTCGGTGCCGCTGGCGACGTAGATCACTCGGGCGTTGAGGCAGCCGAGCTGATTGAGCGCGCCGACGTCGGTCGCCGCCCGGCGCGCCACGTCGGTGAGCGTCGCGGTGTCCGCGAAGGCATCGACGCCGATCACGGTCGCGCTGCGCTTCGGGTCGAGTGCGATGAGTTCGAGCCCTGGCTGGACGTATTGGGTGATGTGCCGCACCGAGGCCAGACCGCCCCAGGCGACGATCTTCTCCAGGTGGGCCGGCCGGTAGAGCCGCCGCTCGAACTCCTGCGAGCCGCCCTTCCAGTAGGCCACTGACAGATGGCGGGTGATCGGGTGCTGCGGGGCGATCGCGGCCATGGTCCGGGCGATCGCGAGGGCGGTGAGCGGGTCGTTGGACGGGAGTTTGATCACGGCGTCGCTGCGCGCGATCGCGTTGCGCACGATGGTCAGCGCGGCGACCAGCGGGCTGTTGCCCGCGATGATGTGCGCCGCCCGTGCGCCCATCGCCCGGATCGCCGCCAGTCTGCCGTCCGACATTCGCAGCTGCACCCAACCATCCAGCCGGTCGATGCCGATCGCGGTGTCGGCGACCTCCCGGACCGTGTCAGTGGCGAACAATGCGGGCAGCTGCGCGTAGGCGCTGCGCACCAGCGGGGCTGTAATGTCGGACCAGTGGACCGAGTTTTCCAGCGCCTGCGCCAGGAATTCGTTGCGGTCCGGGTCGAGGTGCCGGCCCAGCCGCGCGAGGAAGTCGACGATCTCGTCGAAGGCCAGAGCGTGCAGCTCGCCGAGCGCGCCGGGATCGCGCAGCGGCAGATCGGCGAGCAGCAGTTCGGGATCCGGGGCGAGGAAGGAGGGGCTCGCGCCGCGGCCATCGAACCGCACGAGGTTCTCGCGCACCGTCCTGCCCCGGATGAAAGCCGGGATGGTGATGTCGGCCATCACGCCGCTCCGCTCTGTCTGCCGCGGTCGCTGGAGGTCAGACCAGTTCGCCGATGAGGAAGTCCAAGGCGTCGCGCTGAGCGCTCTCGGTGGCCGCGCAGCTGATCTTGTCGTCGCCGCCGGCCTTGTCGCCATAGCGTTCGATGGTTCGCGCGAGGTTCGGGCTGGTCAGCCCGCAGGCGCAAGGCGACCAGTCGACGGTCACCTCGTCCCCGGTGATGAACCCGCCCCAGTACGTTTCGGCGAGCAGGTCGAAGAAGGCGGCCCGGCCGGTGCGCACGCCCTCGCGCGGCAGCACGCTGCCGTTCTGCGGATCGAGGACGAACAGGATCGTCGACGGCTCGATGTGGAAGCGGCCGCGCGGGCACATCATGTGCGTCGCCATGACTTCGGACATCGCGTAGCAGTGGCGCAGCTGCGGCACACCGATGAACCGCTCGATCACCTGCTCCCATCCGTCCGGCAGCACGACGCCCTTCGCACCGCCGCCGCCGACCACCGAGGAGTCCGCGGCGAACACGCCGGTCAGCCCCTGCTCACAAGCCTCCTGTGCGAGCTGGTAGGTCGTGCTCCAGGAACCCATGAACAGCACCCGTTCGCCGCGCAACCGCTCCACGATGCGGGCCAGGAACGCCGGCCGTCCGGCGGCCATCTCCCGCTGCGCCTGATCGAACTCGGCCTTGCGTGCCCGTAGCGCCGATCCCGGATCGAGCCCCTCTACCTCTCCTCGGGCCTGCGCCGCGCGCAGCCGGCCGGCGAGAAACAGCACGTCGGAGCTCATCCGGCCGGGATGCAGCGCGTGGAACCGCTCCTCGCTGCCCGCGACGTGCCGCACCAGGTAGTCCGCGAACTGCATGATGGCGCTGCCGCCGTACCGGAACGCGGGCCAGACGATGTGCCGGTAGCGTGCGTCCGCGGCCGCGAACGGGTCGAGGCCCGGGACCAGGCCGAGGCGCGAGGTGACGAACATCCGGTCGGCCTCGCCGACGGTGCGCGGCAGGAACGACATCGTGCCCGTGGTGCCCGACGAGTGCACCGGGCGCAGGTCGGTCTGCGCGTGCAGAGCCCGCATCCAGTCGTCAATACCCTGACAACCACTGACCTCCACGCTGCTGAGGTCGGCCGCGGTGAGCCGGTCCAACCAGCGGGTGAGCCGGTCGAACCGGAGGTCGATCACCAGGGATACCGGGTACGACTTGTAGACGGTGTGCTGAAAGAGCAGCGGGGCCGCGTCGTCAATCCGCTCAATCCGGGTGATGCCCTGCTCGTCGGCCATGGTTGTGAGTACCGCGACCCGGTCGCGCAGCTGCGCAAAACGCATCTGCAGCGCGGCGGTCTGCAATGCGGTCAGCTCCTGGTGTGGCACGGAATGCATCGCCGCGTAGGAGTGACCGAAGAAACCAGCCGGATCGTCGGCGAATCGACGCGCGTCGCTGTCGATGGTCAAGGTGCCGCCCTCTCACCGCGTACCTCCGATGGTGCGAGACCCGGCCACCGTACGCGGCATCACGGCGTATTGTCAGAGCACTGTTCCGCTCGCCGGGACAGCAGTCGCCGACAGCGCCGAGCCACCGCGTCCGGGCTACGGAACGCATGAGCGGGCTGGCGCGCCGGTTACTGGAAGGTCTCCGCGATGAGGGATTTGCGCGGCCTGCCGGGGCGGCGGCGGTGTACGGCGTACCGCTCGATGGTGGTGCGGCACCACAGCCGGCGACCGTCGAGCAGGACGTCGGCGGGAGGGAACCGGCCGCGGGAGACCAGCTTGCGGATCGCGGCGTCGGTCACTCCCAGCATCTCGGCGGCGCCGCGCGAGCCCACTAGCTTGCTGTCGGGGCCGGTCGCGGAGGTCGAGTTTTCTGCGGGCATGTCAACTTCCCTCGAGCAGCGGTCGGTGTACACCTGGGGGCGGTCACGGTTGCCCGCACGGCCGGACATCGCTTCATGTCTACGCCCCCTTGCCGCGCCAGCGGGAAGACTCGTCGAGTTGGCTCCGCCCAGGATATCAGTGAACTGCCGCTGACGGCCTGGGTTCTTCTGTGGCCCGGTCGCCACGTGACCGGGCGGGCGCCGGCGCGATAACGTACAAAAAGCGTGACATTTAATTCAGAAATTGTCACGGAAACCGCACTGTTAATACCTCGGAACACGGCCGGATCGGACTTGACAGCCGCTTTGCCAGGCGATGTGCTTGACTCCCGCATGCTTGCCCAGACCGAGGATTTCCCGATGCCTGAAAATAGCTCTGGACCAACGCGGTGGACAGTCGAAGAGATATTCGACCCGCAGTCACCCCAATTCCGGTCCTGTCCTTACGCGGCCTATGCCAAGAGCCGTACGGCGGTTCCGGTAGCGCATCACGAGTCGTTCGATGAATGGATCGTCACCGGGCGCGAAGAGCTGCTCGCGGCGCTGCGCGAGAGCGAGCGGTTGACCAGCCGCCACAACCTGGACGGCCACGTGCCGCTCGCCCCGAAGGCACGCGCCGTCCTGGAACGCACCTTGTTCTTCCAGCCGGCGCTCTACAACGTGGCTGGGCCTGAGCACACACGCTTCCGTACCTTCATCAGCGAGTACTTCACGCCGCGTGCGCTGCGGGCGCTCGAGCCGTCGATCCGCGCGATCGCCCGCGAGCTGGCCGAGGGGCTGTCCGAGTCGGGGACGGCGGACCTGCTCAAGGAATTCGCATATCCGCTGCCTTATACCGTGATCAGCGAGGTCATCGGCATCCCGGCGGCAGATCGCGCGGTCGTCAAGGAGTGGAACAACGCCTGGCTGGCGTTGCAGGTCGTGCCGCTGCCCGAGGAACAGCAGACCGCGATGGCCGAAGGGCTGCTCGCCTATGAGGAGTATCTGCGCGGACTGCTGCTCAGCCGGGCGCACGAGGCAACGCCCGAAGACACCGCGGCGGCCGACCTCGCCACAGGGCTATACCGGGCCACGCTCGGCGACGACCCGCTGTGCACCGTGGACCAGGCGATCGTCTCACTGCGCTTCATGATCGCGGCCGGCCACGAGACGACGACCAACCTGATCGCCAACGCCGTGCACCAGCTGCTGGCCGTGCCGGAGCGCTGGCAGACACTGGCGAAATCCCCCGAGCTGGCCGCCGCCGCAGTCGAGGAGACGCTGCGCTACGACTCCTCGGTTCAGGGCGCGCTGCGGGTGGCCACCGAGCAGGTGCGCATCGGCGATGTAGAACTGCCCGCCGGATCCCGGGTGCGAGTGATGTTCGCGGCGGCCGGCCGCGACCCCGCCCAGTTCCAGGACCCGGAGGAGTTCCGGCTCGACCGCCAGGGCCCACCCCGGCACCTCGGGTTCGGCTTCGGTGCCCACTTCTGCGTCGGCGCCCCGCTGGCCCGGCTCGAGGCCCGCATCGCGCTGGAGACGCTCGCCGCGGCGCTGCCGGGATTACGGCTGGCCGACGGCTTCGAGCCGGACTACCTGCCCGGCGGCTTCATATTCCACGCGCTGGCCGCGCTGCCGGTCAGCTGGGATGCGCGGGCCGCGATCCGCGCATCCGCACCGCCCGCCGAACCCGTCGGCGCGCACGAGTAAGTGCGACCGCTCTCAGCATCCGTCTAGATCAGCAAGGACGTGTCTCCACGCATGTCGATTTCCTCCCCCGCGCAGCCCAAGGCCGGCGAGCAGGCCGCGAGCAGGCATCCAGGCCTGGTCCTGGCCATCATCGTGACCTGCCAGATGATGGTCGTCGTCGACGCGATGGCCATGGCCGTGGCGCTGCCCAAGATCCAGGCGGGCCTGCATTTCTCGGCCACCAGCCTGTCCTGGGTGCTCAACGCCTACATCCTCAGCTACGGCGGCCTGCTGCTTCTCGGCGGACGCACCGGTGACGTACTGGGCCGCCGCCGCACCTTCACCGCGGGCGTGCTGCTGTTCACCATCAGCTCGCTGCTCGGCGGCGTGGCCACCACCGCGGGCTGGCTCCTGGCGGCCCGCGCGCTGCAGGGCGTGGGCGCGGCGTTCGCCGCGCCGGGCGCGATGTCGCTGCTCATGACCAATTTCGCCGAGGGACCGGCGCGCAACCGCGCGTTGTCCGCGTACGCGACGATCGCGGGACTCGGCATGGCCATCGGCATGATCGTCAGCGGCGTGCTCACCGATATCGCTTCCTGGCGCTGGGTTCTGCTGGTCAACGTCCCGCTCGGGCTGGCGATCGTGGTGCTCACCCCGCGCTATGTGGCGGAGCCCGAGCGGCATCCCGGCCAGATCGACCTGCCGAGCGCTGCCACGGCCACGGCCGGAGCCGTCGCTCTGGCCTGGGCGTTCATCCATGCCTCTGGGAGCGGCTGGAGCGCGCTGACCTTCGGTGCGATCGCGTTCGGCATCGTGGCGCTCGCGCTGTTCGTCCTGCGCCAGACCCGGGTCAAGCAGCCGATGATGCCGCTGCGCCTGCTCGCCGACCGCACCCGCACCGCCGGACTGGTGGCGATGGCTCTGGCCATGGCCTCGAACTTCAACATCTCGCTTTTCGTCCCCGAGTTCCTGCAGAACGTGCTGGGCTACAGCGCCTTGCGGGCCGGGCTCGCCTTCCTGCCGATGGCGCTGGTGGTGTTCGCGGTCGCCCGGGCCGGACGCAGACTGCTGCCACGCTTCGGCGCGTACCCGCTGATCCTGGTCGGGATCGGCCTGTGCGCCGTCGGCCTCGGCTGGCTGGGTGCCCTCGACTCCAGATCGTCGTATGCGACCGGCATGCTCGTGCCGCTGATCCTTATCGGCATCGGCATCGGCATGTTCCTGATGCCGCTGACCGGGCTGATCCTCAGGGGGGTCGAGCCGCGGGACTCGGGCGCGGCCTCGGGCGTCCTGCAGACCTTCCAGCAGTTCGGCGGCGCGATCGGCATCGCCATCCTGGTCACCGTCTATGGCACCGCCCTGCGGCACAGCCCACCGGCGACCGCGCCGCGCACGGCGACCGCGCACGCGATCGCGGAGGCCTTCCTCGGCGGCGCCGGCTTCCTCGTGCTCGCCCTGCTCTCGATCACCGTGGCCGCGCTCGCGGGCCGAGCCCGCCGGGCGGCGACGCCTCCAGCCGCTTGAGGAGCGCCTTGACCGCGATCAGCAGCGCCACTGTGGACACCGATGAACCGCCGCCCTTCCCGATGCCGCGCCGGTGGCCGCTTGACCCGCCACCCGCGCTCGCCGAGCTGCGCCGGCGTGGACAGCCACTGACCAGGGTGCGGCTTTGGGACGGCAGCACCGCTTGGCTGGTGACCCGTCATGCCCAGATCCGTGAGGTACTGCACAGCCCCGCGTTCAGCTCTGACACAAGCAGCCCCGGCTTCCCCAAGGCCACGCGCGCGGCCGCCGCGCTGGCCGGGGACGCCACCCGCTGGCTGGTCCGGCTGGATCCGCCGGAGCACACGCGCATCCGGCGGATCCTGGCCAAGGAGTTCGCTCCGCGTCGGGTCGCGGCGATGCGCCCGATAGTGCAATGCGCCGCCGACACCCTGATCGAGCGGCTGGCCGAGGCGCCGCCGGAGCCAGACGGCGCGGTGGACCTGGTGCGGGAACTCGCCCTGCCGATGCCCGCCATCGTCATCTGCCGGATCCTCGGCGTCCCGAACGAGGATCGGGAGTTCTTCCAGGACCGGACACATGTCGCGATGTCGGCCGACGCCTCGCCGTATGAGGTGCGCGCCGCCTTCGCCGACCTGCGCGACTACCTCGACCGGCTGCTGCGCGAGAAGGAGAACGACCCCGCTGACGACCTGCTCGGGCGGCTGATAGTCGATCAGCTGCGGCCCGGTGAGCTGACTCACGAGGAACTGCTCACCATCGCCCGGCTGCTGCTGATCGCCGGGCACGACACCACCGCGAACATGGTCGGCCTGATCGGCCTGAGCTTGGCCCGGCACCCGGATCAGGCCGAACTGCTGCGCGAGAACCCGCAGCTGATCCCAGGCGCGGTGGAGGAACTGTTGCGCTACCACAGCGTCGGCAACCACGGCCTGTCCCGGATCGCCACAGCCGACGTGCGCATCGGCGGGCAGCTGGTGCGCGCGGGTGAGGGGGTGCTGCTCGCCCTGAACTCGGGCAACCGGGACGAGGCGGCTTTCGAGCGCCCGGACGTACTGGATCTGAGCCGCGGCGCGTCAGCCCACCTGACGTTCGGCGCGGGGATCCACCGCTGCCTCGGGGCGCCGCTCGCGCTCCTCGAACTCGAAGTCGTCCTGGCCGGGCTGCTCGAGCGACTTCCGGGCCTGCGCCTGGCGGTGCCGCTCGAGCAGCTCTCGTTCCGCCACGACATGCTCACTTACGGAGTTCGGGCGCTGCCGGTGCGGTGGTGAACCGGCTGCCACGGCCGGGCCGCCGTTCTTGATTCAGGTGACGGCGGCCCGGTCGTGGCGCAGGAGCGGTCAGACCCGCGCGGTCGCGGACTGCTCCTCCCCCTGCAGCCGGGCCGGCAGCGGCAGACCATAGTGCTCGCGCAGCGTGGCGCCCCGGTACTCGGTGCGGAACAAGCCGCGTCGCTGGAGGATGGGCACGACGTGGTCGACGAACGCCGGCAGGCCGTCGGCCAGCACGTCCGGCATGACATTGAACCCGTCGGCGGCGCCGGACTCGAACCACAGCTGGATCACGTCGGCCACCTGTTCCGGCGTGCCCACCACGGTCAGGTGCCCGTTGGGCGCGCCCCCGGCCTCCAGATCCAGCTGGTCGAGCTCGTCGCGGCGCTGAAACGCCTCCTGCTCGGTGCCGCCGAGCGTGGTCACCAGGCCGGGCAGGATCACCAGCCGCTGCGGGTCGCGGCCGTGCGCGGCCACCTGGCCGCGAAGCTGCTGCGCGTAGGCGCGCGCGGCGCCGATGTCCGTGCCGCTGGCGAACACCGCCTCACCGGTGCGGCCCGCCAGCTCTTGCCCGTACTGCGAGCCTCCGGCCTGCACGATCACCGGGTGGCCTTGCGGCGAAGGCGGCAGGCAGAACGGCCCCAGCACACTGAAGTACTCGCCCTCGTGCGCGATCGGCCGCAGCCGGTCGGGATCGACGAACTGTCCGGCGGCCACATCGACCAGCAGCGCCTCCGGCTCCCAGCTGTCCCATAACCGCAGCACGACGTCGATGAACTCCTTGGCCCTGGCGTAACGCTCGTCGCGGTCCGGCAGCGTGCGCACGAAGTTGCGCGAGACCCCGGGCGTCGCGGTGGTCACCGCGTTCCAGCCGGCCCGGCCCTGGCTGATCAGGTCGAGGGCCTGGAACCTGCGGGCGATGTTGTAGGGCTCGTTGTAGCTGGTGGAGGCCGTCGCGATCAGGCCGATTCGCTCGGTGGCGCGGGCTATCGCGGTGAGCACGAGGGTCGGTTCGAGCCCGTTGAACTGAGGTCGGTACACGATGTTCTCGGCGATCCCGGGCACGTCGCCGAGGAACACGGCGTCGAACTTGCCGCGCTCCGCGATGCGCGCGGACTCGACGTAGCGGTCGACGTGGACGAACGCCAGCGGATCGACGCCCGGGTGCCGCCAGGCTCCGTGGTGCGCTCCCCCGGACAGCAGATTGATGTTGAGGTGCAGTTCACGGGCACTCGACACGGGATGCCTCTTTTCAAACGAGCTCTGACCAATTCCAGTCGAAATTAGTTGGCCGGTTCTACCGAGTCAACTGAAGTGGACCGGCAGAAAAGAGTCCCGAATGCGTGACTTTTTTATCCGCGGTATTGCCGCGTTCCGCCGAGTGGAACACCCCCTGTACAGCTCAGCAATTCTCCGCCTACCATTCCATTAGCCGGAACAATCGACTACGGGGAAGATTACGGCCATGTCGCGTGCCCTTTGCCGGACCGGGTCCCAGTGCTGCGTCGCAGCCGGGCGCTGTCCGTGTCGCCGCCACTCTCGCTGAACTTTCACAAACGCACGCTCGCCGCAGCGCGCACCGCTGCCCGCTGCTCCCGGCACGCCGCCTCGTTCGGCGTGCTCTCGCCATGCATCGCAGCCACCACGCAGGAGACCAAACGTGCCCATACCCAGAGCCAGCGCACCTACCCGCCACCCGGTCCGCAACTGCACGCTTGGTCTGGCGAGCGCCGCGCTCATCGCGCTCGCGGGTTGCAGCTCCGACCCCGCGGCGCACACCGGTGGCGCCGGCGGCGGGACGCCGCACTCGGGCGGCAGCCTGACCTTTGCCCTTGGCGACGAGGTGCGCTGCATCGACCCACAGCAGGCAGGCGATGGCGCGGAACTCACCGCGGCGCGCGGGCTGGTCGACTCGCTCACCGTGCGCAATCCGAGCACTGCCAAACTGGCACCGTGGCTCGCCACGTCCTGGCAGGCGTCGTCCGACGCCACGAGTTTCACCTTCACCCTGCGGTCCGGAGTCACCTTCAGTGACGGCACTGCCTTGACCGCGACCGCGGTCAAGGCGGCGCTGGACGGTGACGTCGCCCTCGGCGCGCGGGCGATCCTCGCCGCCGGGTATCTGACCGGCTACAAGGGCAGCACGGTGCTCGCCGCGAACAAGGTCAGGGTGGATTTCAGCAAGCCCAACGCCACCTTCCTCGACGCGACCTCGACGGCCAGCCTCGGCATCGTCGCCCCCTCGACCTCGGCCGAGTCCGCCGATCGGCGCTGCGCTCAAGGAGTCGTCGGCTCCGGGCCGTTCGTCCTGAGTTCGTTCACCCGCGATCAGCAGGTCGTGGAGAAGGCGCGGACAGGCTATGCCTGGGCACCTACCGGATCCGCGAACCGTGGTCCGGCCTACCTCGCCAGTCTGGTATTCAAGGTGGTCACCGAGGACGGAGTGCGGCTCGGCGGCCTGCAGTCCGGACAGTTCTCCGGCATCAGTGGTCTGACGTCGCAGGACCGCCAGGCGCTCGGTGGCGGCAGGATCACCCTGCTTGCCCGCGCCATTCCCGGCCTCGCGACGAGCATCAACGTGAACACATCCCGGCCCGCCACGCGCGACCGCACGGTACGGCTCGCGCTCGCCTCCGCCGTCGACCGCGCTCAGATCGTCGCAGCGCTCGGCTCTGGGTATCACGCCGCCACCAGCGTGCTGTCCTCCACCACCACCGACTACACCAGCCTCGGTGCGCAGCTCGCGGCGAGTCCGGCGGCGGCGGCCCAGTCGCTTGACCGCGACGGCTGGGTCAAACAGGGCGACGGCATCCGGGTCAAGAACGGCGTACGGCTGGCGCTGACGGTCGACTGGTTCGGCGACGACCCGGTGACCCAGTCCGCGCTGGAGTTGGTGCAGCAACAGTTCAAAGCGATCGGCGTGCAGCTGACGCTGCATCCGGTGCCGACCTCGGGGGCGCTGGCCGCGTTCAAGAGCGGCGACTACGACCTGGTGGTCGGCCAGTCCTCGAACACTGATCCGGACATTCTGCGCGTCTATTACACGGCCGAGGGCCTCAACACCGTGCGGCTCACCGCAGGTTCCTTGCAGAACGCCCTCTTCGCCCAGGCCGCGCAGGCCGATCCCGCGAAGCGCGCCGCATTGGTCGGCCAAGCGCAGCAGCAGTTGGTCGGCGACGGCTACGCCATCCCGCTGTTCGAGCAGGACTCCGCGGTCGCGCTGTCGGACTCAGTGCACGGAGTCACCCTGGACTCGGTCGCGCATCCGTTGTTCTACGGCGCCTGGCTCTCCTGAAGGCAGAACCTTGATACAAGCCTGCCGCCCAAGGGGAGATGACACCGTGAAAGCCAGCACTTCGCCCGCGCGATTCTCCGGGGCCGTGGCCAAGTCCGTCCTCATCCTGGATGTGCTGCCCGGCGACGGCGATCTGGTCGGCGTATCCGAGGTGGCGCGCCGCACGAGCCTGCCCAAAACCACAGCCCACCGCCTCCTGGGCCTGCTCACCGATCTCGGCCTTGCGGAACGCCACGCGACCGGATACCGGCTCGGGCGCCATGTCAGCGGCCTGGTTCGGTCCACCCCGTGCATGCAGCACGACGGGCTGCGCGACCAGCTACTGCCCTTCCTTCTCGACCTGCAGCGGCTCACCGATGAAGCGGTGCATCTCGGAGTGCTCAGGGATCAAGGCGTGCTGTGCGTGGAGCGGCTGTTCGGGCACCGCAGCGCGCCGGTGCCGATCGCGACGGGCACCGTCCTGCCGGCGCACGGCACCGCCTTGGGCAAGGTGCTGCTGGCGTTCGGCGAGCGCGGTTCGGGCGAGCTCGGCCGAGAAGGCGAACTGACCGCGTACACCTCGCTGACCATCATCACCAGGCGAGCTCTGCAGCGGGAACTGGAGACCGTACGCGATGCCGGATTCGCGCACGACCGGGGTGAGTACATCCCGGGCATCGGCTGCGTCGCCGCGCCGCTGTGGGGCCCCGGTCACACACTTGTCGGCGCGTTGTCGGTCAGCGCGCCCGCGCGCCGCCTCGATCCGACCACAGCGGTCAAGCAGCTGTGGCGGATCGCTAACGCGGCTTCGCAGTCCCTGCTAGCGGCGGAGGCGGCCTAGCCGATGACGCGTTATCTGCTACGACGGCTGCTGCACGCAGCGTTCGTCTTGTGGGCGGCCTTCACGGCCTCGTTCGGCCTGTTGTACTTGCTGCCGGCGGATCCGGTTTCCGTCATGGCGCTTGGCGGCGCGGGCGGCGGCGTGCCGAGCGCGGCCCAGGTCGCCGCTCTGCGCAGGGCTTACGGGTTCGACCGGCCGGTGCCCGAGCAGTACCTGTCCCGGCTGACAGCCGCGCTGCACGGGGATTTCGGCAACTCTGTGCAGACCGGCCAGTCGGTGACCCGGCTGATCGCGGACGCTCTGCCGCAGACTCTGCAACTGGCCGCCGCGGCGCTGTTGCTTGCGCTGGTGGGTGCATTGATCGTCTCGCTGGCGACAGTCCGTACCTTGCCACTGCCTTGGCTGCGGCACGCCCCCGTGCCGTGGCTGGGCCGAGCCCTGCGCTCGCTGCCGGCGCTCGGAGTGTCAGCGCCGAGCTTCTGGGTCGGCCTGATGCTGATTCAGCTCTTCTCCTTCCGCTGGCGGCTCTTCCCGGCCGTCGGCGATGACGGTTTGTCAGGCCTGGTACTTCCGGCGCTGACGCTGGCCCTGCCCACCGGGGCGATCCTCGCGCAGGTATTGACCCGCAGCCTGGTCACCGCGCTGGGCGAGCCCTACATCCAAACCGCGCTCGCGGCCGGCAGCGGGCCGGGCCGCATCCTGTTCAGGCAGGCGCTGCGCAACGCATCCATCGCGCCGCTGACCGTCGCCGGACTGCTCGTCGGCGAACTGCTGGCCGGAGCCGTCACCGTGGAAACGGTCTTCTCGCGGACCGGGATCGGCCGGGCCACCGCCACCGCCGTCAGCACTCAGGACATCCCGGCCGTGCAAGGGCTCGTAGTCTTCGGCGCCCTGGTGTGCACATTGGTCAGCCTGGTGCTTGACCTGCTGGTGCCGCTGCTTGATCCGCGGATCGCCGCCACGGCCGGGGGTAGCCGATGAGCGCAGTGGACACCGCCGACATCGCCTCGGCGGCGCGCACTCGAAAGCGGTACGCCCCAGGGCTGGTGCTCTCGGCGGCCGTACTCGTTCTGATCCTGACCGCCGCGATCGCACCCGGGCTGTTCACGCGTCAGGATCCGCTGGCCGCCGATCCGATCCATCGGCTGGAGCCGCCCAGCCGCGCGCATCTGTTCGGGACCGACGAGCTGGGGCGGGACTTGTACTGCCGAGTCCTGCACGGCGCCGCGCTCTCGCTCTCCACCGCCGGTATCGCGCTGGCCATCGGGTTGCTTTGCGGCACCCTCCTGGGCCTGATCGCGGGCACCGCCCGAGGCCGCGTGGACGACCTGCTGATGCGCGCTACCGACGTGCTGCTGGCGATCCCGTCCCTGCTGGTCTCCCTCGCGGTGGTCACGGCGCTCGGCTTCGGCGCCACCAAGACGGCGGTAGCGGTCGGCGTCACCGGGATCGCGAGTTTCGCCAGGATCACCCGCGCGGAAGTGTTGCGGGTGAGCGTCGCGCCGTACGTCGAGGCCGCGCATGTCGTCGGCGTGCGCCGTCCCACGGTGCTGATGCGCCACGTGCTGCCTAACGCGTGGGCGCCGGTGCTCGGCTTCGCGGCCGTCTCCTTCGGGGCCAGCCTGCTGGCCGTGTCCACCCTCGGTTTCCTCGGTTATGGGACGCCTCCGCCGACGCCCGAGTGGGGCTCGCTGGTCGCCTCGGGGCGCTCGTACTTCGCGGAGGCGTGGTGGCTCAGCACCCTGCCGGGACTGACCATCGTCGCCACGGTGCTGGCCGCCAACCGGATCGCCCGCGCCCTGCACGGCGAGGACGGCAGGCTGCCGCGGTGACGCTTCTTGACCAGCCCCTGCTGGAGGTTCAGGGTCTCTCCGTCTGCTATCGCACCCCGAGAGGTGCCCGGCGCGCGGTGCGCGGCGTCGACCTGCACGTCGCCGCCGGGGAGACCGTGGCGGTGGTCGGCGAGTCCGGTTCGGGCAAGTCGACCCTGGCTCACGCCCTGATCGGCCTGCTTCCCAACGGCGGATACCGCGAGACGGGCAGCATCCGGTTCGACGGCGCGGACCTCACGGCACTCTCGGAGCGAGAGCTGCGTGCGCTGCGCGGCGCCGGGATCGGCTTCATCCCGCAGGACCCGTCGGCATCACTCAATCCGGTGCGGCGCGTCGGCCATCAGGTCGCCGAGGTGTTGCGGATCCACGGACGGATCGACCGCAGGACAGCGGCCGCCCGCGCCGTGGAACTGCTCGACCAGGCGGGTGTTTCCGACCCATCGCTGCGCGCCGGCCAGTACCCACATGAGCTGTCGGGCGGGCTACGCCAACGCGTGCTGATCGCCATCGCCCTGGCCGCGGCGCCCCGCCTGATCATCGCCGACGAGCCGACCAGCGCCCTAGACGTCACCGTGCAGCGCCGCATCCTCGACCACCTGGAGAAGCTGACTCACGAAACCGGCGCCGCACTGCTGCTGATCACGCACGACCTGGGTGTCGCGGCGGACCGGGCGCAGCGGGTGGTCGTCATGTCCGGCGGCGCCGTCGTGGAGTCGGGAACGTCTCGTCAGGTGCTGCTCGAACCAGTGCACTCCTATAGCCGGCATCTGGTGGCGTCCGCGCCGAGCCTGACCACTCGGCCTCTGGTGACCTGCCCGAGTGCGGCCGAACGGAGCGACGGCGAGTCCGGAGACGACCTCCTCGTCGCCGATAACCTGGTGCATGAGTATCCGGCGCCGGGCCGCCGCTCGGGTGTGGGTCTGCGCGCCGTCGATGCGGTCAGCTTCCGGATCAGTCGAGGCGAAACCTTCGCCCTGGTCGGCGAATCGGGCTCGGGAAAGACCAGCATCGCCCGGATCGTCGGGCGACTGCTGGACCCGACCCGCGGACGGGTCCTGTTCGACGGCAAGGACATCACCGCGGCGCGAGGCGGCGAGCTTCGAGCGTTGCGCCGCCGCATCCAGTTCGTGCAACAGAACCCTTACACCTCGCTTGACCCGCGCCAATCGGTGGAGCAGATAGTCACCGAGCCCCTGCGCGCCTTCCGGCTGGGCGACCGGCAGGACCGTGCCGCGCGGGTGCGGACACTGTTGGATCAGGTGGCTCTGCCGGCCGCGCTGCTGCGCCGCCGCCCTTCGGAACTTTCCGGCGGTCAGCGCCAGCGCGTCGCCATCGCCCGCGCCCTCGTGCTCAGTCCGGACCTCGTGGTCTGCGACGAGCCGGTATCAGCCCTCGACGCCTCGGTGCAGGCCCAGATCCTTGAGCTGCTCGTGACGCTGCAAGACGAGCTCGGTGTCAGCTACCTGTTCATCTCGCACGATCTGGCCGTCGTGCGCCAGATCGCTCATCGCACTGGAGTGTTGCGGGCCGGCCGGCTCCTCGAGGCCGGAGCGACGCAAGAGATCCTCACCTCCCCCGCCAACGCCTACACCAAGGAACTGATCGACGCCATTCCCGGTTCTCGCGCCTTATCCGACTGACCGTCAGTCCTGATCGCGGCGGCGCCCAGCGCGCAGTCACGCGGCGGACAGTGCGCGGCGAAGTGCGAGCCAGGCCGGACGAACGCCTAGCCAGGAGACCGAACACATGTCTTATAGCGGCACAACGACCACCGAGGCGGCAGCGATTGCGGTAGGCGCCGAAGAAACGAGCGCACCAGGTCCGTGGCCCCGCGCACCGCAGGGATCGTCGGCACGCAACCTGTTGGAGAAGGCGTATTTCGTGCTCGGCGCCCTGCCTGCCGACGGCAACTGGATCAGCCTCTCTGAAGTCGCCCGCATCACCGGCCTGCCGAAATCGACCGTGCACCGCCTGCTCGGCATGCTCACCAACCTGCGTCTGGCCGACCGCCACGGATCCGGCTACCGGCTCGGTCCGCGAATGATGAGCCTGGTACAGCACGCCTCCGGCGGATATGCCTCGGCCTTGCGCGACTTCCTGCTGCCGCATCTGCTTGACCTGTTCCAGAGCACCGGGCACGCCGTGCACCTTTGCGTGGAGCACATGCACGGTGCCCTCTGCCTGGAGCACCTGCACGGCCACAGCGGAACGCGCCTGCGCCTGAAGTCCGGCTCCGTGCTGCCGAAATACTCCACCGCCATGGGCAAGATGCTCGCCGCGCACTCCGACTGCGCCGAGGGCGACGAACTGAGCGCGGATCTGCAAGCGGAACTCGAGCGCATCCGACGCGAAGGCATCGCCGTCGACCTGGGCGGCCTGGGCCGTGGCCTGACCTGTGTCGCCACGCCGATCTGGGGGCCCGCGCGCACCGTGGTCGCAGTGTTCGCCGTCACCGGTCCGGTGCACGGGCTCGATGTCCCGGCCGTCTCACGCCAACTGCGGCGCACCGCACACTGCGCGGGCCGGGATCTCGCGCGTTCGCCAGGCCTGGCCGCACGCCGCAGATGACGAGCGTGCATCGTCAGCCGATCGCGACTTCCGGTGAGCCGTCGCCGAGGTCGGCGCCCATCTCCTCGGCCAGCCGCACGGCCTCCTCCACCAGGGTCTCCACGATCTGCGACTCCGGCACGGTCTTGATGACCTCACCCTTCACGAAGATCTGCCCCTTGCCGTTACCCGAA
>Ga0134128_10003291_pt1 | contig 19755 bp, 24 predicted proteins | sample KB31754_FD_96462 | JGI IMG/M metagenome (GOLD analysis project Ga0134128, IMG submission 96462) | Terrestrial soil microbial communities with excess Nitrogen fertilizer from Kellogg Biological Station, Michigan, USA - KB3-175-4 | ecosystem: Environmental > Terrestrial > Soil > Unclassified ...
AGCGGACATGTGCGGTGCAACTGCGGATGTCTGCTAAGGGCCAATAGCGAAAGTCGGGCCTCGCCAAAGAGGCCGGTTGAAGCAATCAATTTTGGTTATGTTTCCGGATCAGTTCGAAAATCGAATCTGCCACCGTTTGCGGTGTTTGCTGCCGCACCGCGCTTTCCGGCGGCGCGGGGTTGATGGGCACGCGTTCAGGGACCTCTGTACGTGGCAAATAGCCCCTGATTTCACCCAACGCAGTACGCTGGGAATAGTGTGTTTTGATATAGGGCCTTGCCCCATCAAGGGGTGAGAACTCGGTGTTGACATATTTCTTGTCGGTTTCAGTAAGCTCCCGAGCTGACCCGTCGTCATTTATGTAGACCAGCGCTCCACTTGCATTCGGCATGACGGCTCTTTTGGGCGGTCGAACATACGAGCCAGAAGGCGTGAACAAAGTGCTTCGAACACGGCGTTGCCGCCGAAACCAGACAAAGCCACCAAACAAAACCAGAGCAAGAGCCCAACCGAGCCAAATCGTGACATTCATTGGTAGCCTCTGACTTAGAAACTAAACGCTGCTCGAATCAACACCCGTTCAGTTAGTTTTATTTCATCTTGCGGTTGGCGACTTTGGAGCAACTATTCGGCGAGTCGTACCTTCGGCGTGCTTAAAAGCTTAGGTTCAATTGTATCGATTGGATGTCCGCTACGGGTTGCCGGTTGAATCCGTCGCCAATAGCGGACATTCCGCCGGTCTTGAGCATATCTTGATGCGCAAAACGTCAGGGGTTAGTTGACCTCGGGTCCAGCGGAACTCGCAACGTAAAGTTGGTGCCCACAGCGGTTACCGGCCGTGTCAGTTTCGCTCCCAACTGCTTCGCAAGCGCATTGACGAGGCGCGAGCCGAGTCGCTTGCTCGTCGTCGGGTCAAAACCAACCGGCAACCCCGCTCCTTCATCGCGGACCGATACCAAAACGAGATCCTTATCCGCGCGAACGAGCCTTACCCAAATGAATCCACCGGAATTCGGATACGCATATTTGCCAGCGTTCAACACCAGCTCATTGATTATGAGGGCTATTAAAATGGCGCGATCCGCCGCAAATTGAATTTCTTCGGGCGCCTCCAGGTGAACTTTGCAAGGAGCGACCGCGGTCTCCAGGTCGTTGATGACCTCCCGCAGATAAGAAACGAGGCCGATATTCTCATAGTCTGCATTGTAAGCGAGACGCTCATAAGCACGGCCGACGGCAGAAACGCGATTGGATGCTTCGTTAAGGTGTTCGCTTAAAACCGGATCGCCCACGGCGCTCGCTTGTAAGTGAAGCATGCTGGAAACAACCTGCAGGCTATTCTTGACGCGGTGGTTGACCTCCTTAAGCAGGATTTGATGTCGGTCGAGTGCGGCCTGGAGCTTGCGCTGATATTGCTGCTGCTCAATTGCCATCCCGAGGATGTTCGCTGCGCCTTGCAGAAATGCAATGTCATGCTCGCCAAATTCACCTTCGGATCGGCTATCGACTTCGAGGACACCGAATGGCGAGCCATCTCCCTGCAAGATAACGTTCATGGCGCGGCGAATGCCGTGCTCGACGAGCAATTCGGGGGTCCTAAACCGCTGCTCGTTTTCGAGATGATTCGAGATCACGGGTTTCCCCGTGCGCAGCGCATAGCCTGCGGGCGAAGCCAAATCAGCCCCGATAGTTGCATGACCGACAACACCCTCGTCCCAGCCGACACCGGCGCGAACAAGGAGTCGGTTCTCGGCCGGAAGATATTCCATGACTTTACAGTATTCTGCTTGTAGCCCCTCAGCCGTTATCCTGGCGCTGTGATTGAGCATCTCAATAAAGCTCGTGCCCTGAAGGGCAAGAACGCCAAGCTCGGCGAGCAGCTCTTGTTGACGAATGCGCAAGCGGAGCGCACGACCGGTCAATTCGTCGGTTTCCTCTTCCGGGTTCCGCTCAACGACAGGATCTTTGCGATCGGTTGGTGCACTCATAGCCAAGCTTTTAGCACAATCGGCGGGCCCGGATGGGGCTACCCTCCTCACTGACGACATTGGACGATCGGGGAAAATTGAGCTTTTACCGTCGTCCCAACCCCGACCTTTGATTCAATTGAAACATCGCCACCAGCACGCTCCGTGTTGCCAGTTTGATTTTACCGCCGCGAGATATGGCGGGGGGCGGGTCCGGCGGACTGTTATCATTCGCTGGCGCCCGCGCGGCCACACCAGAAAACTGCACGATTGCGCGCGCAGGACTCATAACGCCTTTCATCGACTTGGCCCCAAACTGTCAGTGCAGCGATCCGAAGGCCAGCGCCAGGATAAAGAAGCTGCTCAACAGCATGCCACTCCATCCCAACCATTGCTCAGGTGCACGTTTGTTCATCGCTCACCTCAGAAAGATTGTGTTTGCCTATAAGATCTTGCCCGGTTCTCTAGTTAAGCGGCTGTCCTCGATCGCGAGAGTCACGTAATCGCGACCGTATTCCGAACACGTCAGCGCTTTGCCTTCTGACGAAACGTTTGTAATGAGGAAGCGGCTTGCCATAGCTATCTTCCTGATCAAGCGCTCGCAGGGAATCCATAATGTCGTCCCACCGCACGATAGTGCCGGAAGCGACGCTGCGAAGTTCGGGCGCGGACTCCATCGCGCAGGCGTCGGACGCCCATGATGCCAGAATTGCCCGCTTCTCATTGCGGGTGAGATCAGAATCATGCACAACATCGATCGGATGCATGAACGCTCTCGATGGATGCAAGAGCGCATCCAGGTCAAACTGACCGTCATCATGCGATTCAGATTTCTTTTGTTTCTTCGATTGCTGTTCCATTGCCATTCCCAACGTTTAGAGGGAGGTGGTTCGCTTTGTGCGAACCACCTCGACTGGCGCTAATGGTCTTGGCTAGGCCGCCTTGGAATGCTCTATGGTGCGGACTTTGTCGCCATCACCGACGACCTTCCCGGCCTTAATCGCGATCCGTCGGGGCTTCATCGCCTCCGGGATCTCGCGTTCGAGCTCGATCTGCAGCAAACCCTCGTCGAGCGAAGCTCCCTTGACCTCTACAAAATCAGCGAGGCTGAAGCGCCGCTCGAACGAACGGCCCGCGATGCCGCGGTAGAGATATTCGCCGCTGTCTTGCTTATCGTCGGCGCGGCCAGCCACCACCAGCGTATTCTGGTTAATGGTGACATTGATCTGATCGGGCTTAAAGCCTGCGACCGCGAGCGAGATGCGATAAGAGTTCTCGCCAGTGCGAACGATGTTGCATGGTGGGTAATGGTCCTCCGGTTCAAACCGAAGGCTTTCATCGACCAGGTCAAACATGCGGTCGAAGCCGATGCTAGTCCGCCAAAAGGGGTCTAAGTTCAAGTTCCTCATAGCCACATCCTCCGTTGAGCAATATGGATACAAAGGTCGCCGGACACCCGCCGGCGCCCGCTCTGTCGAGCCCGATTTGGGCACTCGACGGCTGGCGAGATGGGAAGCGCGCATTCAGATTCAAGAGGGACAAACTGGATACAGTAAAAAATTTTTAAATGGCTGATCTTTCTACACTTTTTTCAAGGGTCGGGCGGGCTTTTCGGAGGCTGCCAATCCCCGCTTGAGGAGTTCGCGAACCGCCGCCGATCGGTTCGGCATTCGATGCCGAAATCTGAAGTCCTCGATGGCCTTGAGTTCGTCCAGCGGGATGGCGACCTGTAGGCGCTCAATTCGGTTGGATTTGGACGTCACGTACGGTAGTGGCCATCACGACTCACCAAGGAGTCAATCCGCGAAGGTCGTCAAACCCGTCATTGCAGTATTTTGAGTAAATTGATGTCCGCTTTGGCGGCCTGATTTTGCGATGACCGCTTTTACGCCGAGGCGGACATTCGTCAGCACAAACGCTAAAGTTCAAGCGGGCGAAAGGATATCTATGGACGTTTCTTCGGGCTTTGTGCTTCTTGGTTTCATAGTCGCCTGTTTTCTCGTTGCTGGCACCGGCGCGCTGTTCCGACCGGGCGACTGGTACGCGCAATTGGCCAAACCATCTTGGCGACCGCCGAACCGACTATTCGCACCGGTGTGGACCGTCCTGTATTGCACTATCGCCATTTCCGGCTGGCTGGTGTGGAGCAAAGTTGGCTTTGCTGGCGCTACTCTGGCGTTCGCAATCTACGCGCTACAACTCGTCCTGAATGCCATCTGGACGCCGATCTTCTTTGGCCTGCATCGCCCTGATTTTGGATTTTTCGATATCGTTCTGCTGTGGCTGTCGATTGTCGCGACAATTCTGCTTTTCTATCCAATTTACGCAGCAGCAGCTTGGCTACTTTTGCCTTACCTCTTATGGGTTACGTTTGCCGCCGTGCTCAACTTCGCCATATGGCGCCTTAATCGCCCGGGCGTTTGATCGCTTCTGGGAATCAATGCAACGCGGCAATCGACGTGTCTAAATGTCCGCTTTGGGTCATAAGCTGCCAAGTGCAGCGCGCAAGCTCATGTCTGCTTTGGGCCAATAGCGGACATTCAAGTGGTCGGCCTTTGAGCCTGTCAGTGCCGACACAAATTACCAGCAGCGTTCTTAGGCCAGAAAAATCCGGAACGCGCCCGCTCAGCGCCCGTTATGCTATGCCCTGCCTTGGAACCGAGTCTCCATGCCTAAAATTAGCGCCGAAGAAGATCAACATTTCTGGCAGGGCGTCGCCCTGGTCGGCTACGCCGTACTATGCGCGCTATCGGTCTGGCTGGTCGCGCGCTACGGCACGACGGATTTTGCGAGCCTCACCTTTTTTGACCTGGCGCTGCTGGGCTTGGCCGCCTTCCGCGCCATCCATCTCATCACCTACGACAAAATCTTCGACATCGTCCGCGCCGCCTTCATGGACCATAAGGGCGCGCGGCTGAAGACTGCCGAACGCGGCTGGCGGCGGCTGATCTGCGAATTCATCCAGTGCATCTGGTGCACTGGCATGTGGTCTGGGCTTATCCTCGTGACAGTTTACTTCCTCGGCATGTGGGGCCACTACGCCGTGATAGTACTGGCAGTCGCCGGCCTCGGTTCGCTGCTGCAACTGATATCGAAGGCGCTGGCCGCACAATTCTAGCATCGCCAGATATCGGGCGTGGAAATCGGGTGTCTATGCGCGCCCGCATCACCATTGTCCTCCTCCTTTGCGACACAAAAGGAAACCCAATCGCGGATTTCCAAGGGAGCAACAGGAGCACGCCATGTCTTTCAAGAGCTCTCTTCCATGGGACCTCGAAAGGGCGATGACCGCTTTTCAGATCAAACAGAATTGGTACGAGGAATACTGGTTGCGTGACACAAACAACCCCACCTACTTGGTTGTTCTTCTTTAAATTCCATTGCGTTGCAACGAGGCGGGCCGCTTTACGACGCGCTTAGGGCCATTAATCCGATGCTGTCTGCAGTTCTTTTGAAACAGTTTCGGCGTTATCGCCGACCTTCGATATCGCAGCTTCAATTTGTCCTTTGGATTTGCCGAAATGTTTGCACCACAGGCGCGCCAGATCGTCGCTAGAAATATCGACACGGTTACGCGGCGGCTTGGGTGGAGAGATTTTCAACATACTGCTCTCTCACGAGGCCCAGGGGGACAAGACCGGCGCTTGCGCGCCAGTCTTGTTTTTGAATTATTCATTCCCAATAAGGTCGAGCTTTATAGTAGTCATAGACCCTTTGGTCATTCTTGCGGTCCCAGGTCCAACCTCTGCTCTCGCTGTATTTGGGTGCATTATTGAGCTGGTCCTTGGTGAGATTGACGCAGTAACCGCCAAGATTGGTGTCATAGTTGAGCATCGACCATGGCACGGGGTAATAGTCTTCGCCCATGCCCATAAAACCGCCAAAGCTTAGCACCGCATATGCTACTTTGCCGCTGATCTTATCGATCATCACTCGCTCAATCGAACCGATCTTTTCTTGGTCGGCGCCGTACACGGCTGTGCCGTCAACTTTGTCACTGCCGATCAATGACGTTGTTTCTCGTGTTTCAAGTGAACTCGCCGTAGTCATGACATTCTTCTCCGCTAGTTCTGGTCGCCCCTCAGCGCTGGCTAATGGCAAACATCTGCACCGACTTTTTGTTTCGTTTAGATGCTGGATAAGAACGATGCAGCTGAAGGGTGTGTCAAATTTAAATGGCGCGCGCCGCCGAACGGACATGTGCGTCAAATGACACGGTAAGCTCAACCACCGGTCCCCTGCCATTTCAACCAACAAATCGAACATCTCGTCAGCCTATTCGCCAGCGCGAGCCGGCCTGCCGCCAGACAATAGCTCTTCACCCCTCGGCCCTTGACAAATTGCGGAACCGTTGGAGACGGCAGATTGAGGGTACTGCATCAGGTCAAAAGCGGGCGTCAGGCACACGAAAAGCCCCGCCGAAGCGGGGCTTCCAATTATTGAGCTTGTTTAGGTGCCTGGTCGGTAGTCGTTGACTTGGCCTTAGGAGCGCTTGCCTTAGGAGCGCTTGCCTTCGCGTGCTGCGCTACGCAGTTGTTGGCGAAGTTACGCCGTTTCATGAAGTGGATTGCGGAGTACTTCTTGGCCGCCTGGGCTTTGCAAGAAGCCTGAACGTCCGCAGACACCTTTTGCTTGTGGGTGGCAGCCTCAGCGGACATGGCGAAAGACATCACGAAAACGGCTGCCATTGTCGATACTAGTAACCTCTTCATGATTCTCTCCATCAAACACTAAACAATTTTGAGAGCCGACAAGTTGCAAGCGAGTGTTTTTAAACTACGTGCAACAAGTACAGCACGACAATAAGTCCCAATGGCACACCGAGGAACCACAAGATAATAGGCATGTTCGCCTCCCAGAATTTTCCTATCGAGATAACGCCGCTCCGTTGACAGCGTTCCATGCGCCCAAAAGTGGGGATGCGCCACTAAGGCACGCCGGGGTTTTCTCGAAGTTTAGTTTTTGGACTACGCTGTCGGTCCGTAGGAGACATTCTGTTTTGTCGGAACAATCGATGGTTTTGTCTGTTGGATTTCACTAGCTGTTTTCCGAGCATTAAAGAAGCAAACTCAAGGAGGCTCCAAATGCGAGCTATGACGATTGGATTACTTGCGGCTGTGGGAATTGCAATCGTGCTTCCTGCGCATGCTGAGGACGCGTATGTCGGCGTTGGACCAGTTGGTGTGGGCGTCGGAGTGAGAGATCATGATCGTGATTGGCGGCATCACTATGCACGCGATCGTGATGATGTCGTTATTCGGCGCGACCGCGATTGTCGGGTGACAGTCATTCACGAAGACGGCATGACAAAACGGATCAAGCGCTGCCGCGATTAGCAGTGTCGTCAGTATTCTTTCGGCAGCCAGAGAAGCCTCGTTTATACACGAGGCTTTTTCTGTTTAAGACAATGGATGTTGATGCAATGGCGCTTCGAAAATGCGCCGCGAGGGCTGCAACCAATGTCCGCTATTAGCCGAAAGTTCGTGAATGCGACTGGAATGCCCGCTATCGAGGGAAGCGCCGACATTTTTGGCGCCAAAGCGGGCATTACGAGCGCCCGAATTGTGCTAGGCCGATCTTTCTCTAGAGCTCTGTATCTCTGCCGAAGAGTACGGATTTTTGGAACCAGCGTCTCGCGTGCATTTACAAGCCGCGGCGCTCGACAAGTTTGATTCGCTCTCCCTCGACCAATTTCAACTAACCCGCTGCCTCTGATCTGCCGCCGCACGTTCAAGCGGTGAAGTACTCATTCCAAAATCCATGACTCACGGTGACGTGCTTTTAAGCAAGTGCGAGGAATTGCGGACAAAAGGACATTGCCGTGATGAGTAAACGCGCAATTGACATCGGAAAAAACCTAACATTAGGATATTCGCAGCAGTTGACTGGAGTGCGAAAATATTAGTCGGCACGTCGCTGCGGTTGCAGCCAGCGCCGATCACCTATCAGCCAAACATGAGGAGTTGTCTGTGCGCACCGCAATCAAGGGCGGCTGGGTCGTTGGTTATGAGAATGGTGGTCATCAACTTGTTCGGAATGGCCTGGTCGTTTTTGAAGATAACAAGATCATTTTTGTCGGCACGGAATTCGATGGCCGTGTCGATCAGGAGATTGATGCAGGCGACAAGCTGGTTGCGCCCGGGTTTATCGATTCTCATATTCACTATGGACATCGCGCGTCGCATCGACTGATTTCGGATACTGGAAGACCGTTATTTTATGGTCAGCCGTTTCTTGAAGTTACGGTTCCGCGAAGAGGGAAGAAAGTGGCGGGCGACGCGCGCTGGCTTGCGCACGGGGAGTCGACATCGGAGGGGGCGCTCGACCTAAACGCAACTTATACCGTTGCTGAACTTATCCGCGGAGGCGTAACCACATTTGCGGAACTGGGTGCACAAGTTACCGTTCAGGATGCCCTTCTTGAGCAGGTTAAGCGCTTCGGCGCGCGCGCCTATCTTTCGCCTGGATATGATTCCGGCCATTGGGTCTGCGATGATGCCGGTAGGCTGGAAAGGATACATGACGAGCAGCGGGGGATTACAGGCTTCAAAGTTGCCCTTGATTGGATCGAAAAGAATGACGGGGCCCTGAACGGCCGTGTTCGCGGCATTTTGGTGCCACGACGGGTGTGGACCACAACGCTCGATCTTCTAAAGAAGACCGTCGAGGTCGCCGACCGGACCGGCTTGCCGATCGCCACCCACGCCGCGTTCAGCATTATTGAATTTCACGATGTCGTCGCGCAATACCAGATGACCCCGATCGAATTGATGGATTCAATCGGTCTGCTGCGTCCGACATTGGCCGTGGGACACTGCAATTTTATCTCCGACAACGGAAATATGAATTATGCGGTGAAGCAGGATCTTAAATTGTTGGGGCAGTCCGGAACTTCAATCTCGCACTGCGCGATCAATATTGCGCGCCGCGGACGCATGTTGAACAGCTGGAAGAAGTATCTTGAGGCAGGCGTCAACATCGCGCTCGGTTCGGATACTTACCCGCGCGACATGATTATGAACATGCGGACGGCATCATACATGGGCAAGGTGTCCAGCGAGACGTTTTTTGCCGCAACCGCGGCCGAGGTCTTCACTGCGGCAACGCTGGGCGGCGCACGATCGCTGGGCCGCGACGACATTGGACGTCTCGCGCCTGGCGCACTCGCAGACATAATCATTATCGATTTGTCGGGCCGCGGGACAATGCGGTACGGGCCCGTCCGCGATCCTATTAAGAGCCTGGTCGAATGCGGTATTGGTGACGACGTCGAAACCGTCATTATTGACGGGAAAGTCGTTATGGAAAACCGCCAGATTCCAGGCGTGGACATGATCGATCTGTTACGGCAGGCGCAATCGTCGGGTGAGCGCGTTTGGGCCTCGCTGCCCGATTGGGATCCGCTTGGCCGTACGGCCGAACAGGCGTGCCCTTATTGCTATCCCGTCAAACATTCTCATTGAGGGCACACGGGAACGCAGCATTAGTTTGACAGGAGCGAAAACATGCAAGGTCCTTTCTTCACCTGCCGCATCGCCCATTTCCGGCGGCGGGCGCTTCTTGCCTTGCTGTTTTTTGTCTGTCTCGTGCCTCTCGCTGTTCGATCGCAGACCGCGCCCTGGCCGGCTCGCACGGTAACCGTTGTTGTCGGGTTCGAGGCCGGCGGCGTAACGGATGTCCTGGCGCGGCTGATCAGCAGAAACTTATCAGAAGAAATGGGCCAGACATTCATCGTGGAGAACAAGGGCGGCGCTGGCGGCATATTGGCGGCAAGCTACGTCGCCCATGCCGCTCCCGACGGATACACCCTGCTGTTCGCGGCAGCACCGCAAATGCTCGCGACACCCAAGATTCAGTCGGTAAAATTCGACGCCATTGCGGATTTCGCGACGGTGAGCCCGGTTGGATCGAATTCGTTTGTTCTGGCGATTAAGCCGTCGATCCCCGCTAAAACCATTCCGGAATTCGTTGCATATGCAAAGACGCACCAGATCACCTACGGCTCGCCCGGGGCCGGCTCTATAACCCATCTTCTCAGCGCTCTGTTCGTCTCGCGCGCAGGAATTCAGGCAACCCACGTTCCATTCCGTGGAGGCGGGCAGGCGCTGACCTCGCTGCTTGCGGGCCAAATCGACATGTATTTCTCGCCGATCGGCAATGTATTGCCCTATGTGAATTCGCCGCAGGTCACGCTGCTCGGCGTTGCGACACAGCAACGCCTCGCTCAACTTCCGAACGTGCCAACAATCGGTGAATTCTATCCGAATACCGTCCTTCCGAGCTGGAACGGCTTCATGGCTCCGGCAAGAACTCCAAAGGATATAGTCGACAAACTTGCACGATCGCTTGATGCAATGATCAAAAACCCTGCGACCGCCGCAGCAATCAACAAGTTGGGGGTTGAAGCAGAGACTCAGTCGCCGCAAGAATTCTCGGAGCGCCTTAAGTCGGATAGTTTGCAGTTTGACGATGCGATCAAGGCTGCTGGATTGAAGTGACCAGCTAGGCACCGATTTGTGCCGGCGTGGTCCGCGCTACGCTTGAAAACAGCTTTCGGCCCCTGGGGCCCATGTCTGCTTTTGAGGTAACGAGCGAATTCCGCATGTCCGCTATCGGGGGCAAAGCGGGCATTCGTGTGCGCAATTGAAATGACCGCTATGGGCCAAAAGCGGACTCATGCGGTGCAGCAAAAACGAATTATTATTCGATCACCTCGTCGGCGCTCGCTAGCAACGACTGCGGCATGCTGAGGCCAAGTGCCCTGGCGGTCTTGAGGTTGATCGTCAACTCGAATTTAGTTGGCTGCATGACCGGCAGGTCGGCAGGCTTCTCGCCTTTAAGAATCCGTCCGACGTAGATGCCGGCTTGACGATACTCGTCGCTCTGGCTGGTACCATAGCTCATCAGGCCCCCAGCCGCTGCGAACTCTCGCAAGTCGTAGATCGCAGGTATCGCGTTGCGGACCGTCAGCGCGGCGAGTTGCTCCCTTTGGCTGAAAAGTACGTCTTGGCCGATTATCAGCGCGCCCGCCCGCAATTCGTGCAACTTCGTAAAGGCCGCATCGAGATCGCGTTCGGTGCTGGCATTCAGGACATGGAGTTGCAAACCGCGCTTGAGGGCCGCCGCCTGCAAGTCTCTCGATTGGCTCTCGGCAGCGGGGTTGGACGGGTTAACGAGCAGAGCCATGATGGTGGCCGTAGGCACCGCTTCGTGCAGCAAATCCAACCGCTTCGGTCCGACCTCCACGCTCAATAGGGTCACGCCAGTCACATTGCCGCCCGGGCGGTTCAGGCTGGCGACGAATCCGATCTGCACGGGATCGGCGATAGTGGTGAAGACGATCGGAATCGTCGCCGTTGCCGCTTTTGCCGCACGTGCTGCCGGCGTGGATGCCGCTACGATCACAGTCACCTGTTGGCGAACGAGATCGGCCGCCATCCCCGGCAGTCGATCGTAATGGTTCTCAGCCCACCGGTATTCGATCTGTACGTTGTTGCCATCAACGTAACCCGTTTCGCCCAAGCCTTTGAGAAACGCTGCGGTCCATAAAGTCCAAGCTGCCTGCGAGCTTGGGCACAAGAACCCGATGGTTGGCAGTTTGCCCGGCTGCTGCGCGAGCGCTCCCAGCGGCCACGCGGCCGATGATCCTGCAATCACCTTTATGAACTCGCGCCGTCTCAATTGCCTTTCCCCACGCCTCAAGCGGTATTGCTATTCGATTACAGCGTCGGCACGACCGAGCAACGAAGGCGGTATGCCGAGGCCGAGAGCCTTAGCCGTCTTCAGGTTGACGACAAGCTCGAACTTTACGGGTTGCTCGATAGGCAAATCGGCGGGCTTCGCTCCGTTAAGAACCTTTTGAACATAGCCCACCAGACGTTTAGCCTCAAAAATTCGGCTCGGCCCATAGGACAACAAAGCCCCGCTATCCACGAACTCGCGCCACGAAGCAATCACGGGTTGGCGATGTTCCTGGCCATACTGAGCAATTTTTCCAGCGAGAAGGCCAGTCAACCGCGACGAGATGACGAACAGGCAATCGGCACTACTCACTGCGCGCAGAGCAGCGTCAAGGTCACTGGCATTGTTTATCGGGTGGGATGTTAGCTCTATATCAAGCGATTCAGCTCCGCGGCGCGCAAACGTCAATTCGTCGTCGAAATGCTGAGGATTGAAAATCACCGCAACACGCCTTGCGTTGGGCACCACTTCCTTGAGGAGCTCCATCCGCTTGGCCGCCATCTCATCAGTGAGAAACGTGACCCCGGTGAAATTTTTGGTTGGTCGAGCAAGCGAGAAGGCAATTCCGGCCCGCATCGGGCTATCGCTAACGCCACCGACGATCGGTATGCTGCCTTTGCTCGCCTCGAACAGCGGCTTGATAACATCACCGCCAACTGCGAGCAGAAGGTCGGGCTTTTGCGCAACAAGTTCGGAAGCTAACTCCGCAAGCAGTTCGGGTTTACCGTTGGCATAGCGGAAGATGATTTCGATGTTGCGGCCATCAATCAGCCCCTCCTGCGCGAGCGCGTCCTTCAACGATTGATCGATTGGACCTAATTTCGCGCTCCCATACACAAGCCATCCAATCCGGGATGCCTTCGCACGCGCGACAGTTGACCAAGCGGCTAACGCCCCTCCAATAAGCGTGATGACCTCGCGCCGTCTCATGGCTGACCCTCGTATCGGGTCAATCTAGCATATACGAGCGCATAACCCCATGTCCGTCATGGGCCAATAGCGGGGACTGCCTAAAAGAGATCGACTGCCTTACTCGACCAATACAAAAAGCCCAGGGGGTGAATGTTCGGATTGGCTGATTGCTATACTCAATTGTCAGTACCCAGCCGACATTGTTCTGAAGCCGATGTAACTGCCCTGAGAGGCGCCAGTACTTGCCTCTCACAATCATTCTGGAGAGCACCATGTCTGATGAAGACCTCAAGGCGGAGCTCGAACGGCTGCGCCAGGAAAACGCCGCCTTAAAGAAGGGCGCAGCCTCGGGCTTGCGGCTGAAAGTGAGCGAGAAGGGCGCCGTATCGGTGTACGGGATGGGCCGCTTCCCGGTGACGCTCTATAAAGAGCAATGGCTGCGGCTGTTGGACAACGCTGATGACATTCGCGCCTTCATCGCCGCCAATGACGCACAGCTGAAAGTCAAGTCTGACAAATAAAGTGGCGAGCGCGCGTTCTTGGTCAAAACGAATTCGCAAAATGACACTTTATGAAACATGGCCGGTCGTAAGGTCATGACCTGAGTGGGCTGTCCAGGTAAAGATTTCATCGGTGTGAGCCAGATCTCGCCATCGCCTCATAAACTTTGCTCATGCGAGCAACGCCGGCGTCGTCCGAGCTACGCTTGAAAATAGCATTCGGCCCTTGGCCCCATGTCTGCTTTTGAGGTAATGAGCGAATTCCGCATGTCCGCTATCGGGGCCAATAAGCGACATTGTTTCTGGCCTACGAGCAACCAAACACGACGTTATTCCGGCAGTCCGGTAGGACGGAGCGCCTCACTCAGAGCGGCCGCAAGTTTTGTCTCGCAATTCGCGGCCGCCAAAAAACTGCTGTAACGAAACTCTGGCTGCAGTTCTAATACGCGAGTTGCAACGGTTTTCGCTTCTTCGAGTCTTCCCGACCTTGCAAGTGCCGCTGCTAACGCCACGTAAGGAACGCTAAATCCTGGACTGCTTTGAATGGATTTGCGCGCGTCGGCGGCAGCTTCCTGGTCTTGGCCACGGTGGAATTTTGCAAGCGCGAGCGCAAGAAAGGCAGATGAACGCCAAGGATCAAGCGGACTTAAGCGCAAGCCTTTTTCGCTCCATTCGATCGCGCGCTGCGCGTCTCCAGCGAGCGCATGAATTACACTACCCTGAATAAAAGCTAGGGCTGATGAGGGACTAACTGTGAGCGATGCCTCGAATGCAGCAAAAGCGGCGGCGCGATCATGTCCTTCCATCCCGATGGAAAACCCGGCCAAAGTGAGCGCAAGCGCATCATCCTGACCATACGCTAAGGCAGCTTGGGCGTGGCGAACCGCGGCCTTGCGATTTTCAATATTTTGCCCGCCGCGAAGGAAAATTGCATGATTGCACTGCGCGGCACAGGCGTGTGCCAATGCATAAGTGGGATCAAGTTCAAGCGCACGCTCCAAAAGACGGAGGGCTCGTTGTGATTGCTCTGGCATCCGCGAATAGACGTCGGGTAACGCCTGTAAGACAAGATCATAAGCGTCAAGACTATCCGGCCGTTTCCGTTTGGCGCGCTCGACCTCGGCGAGGCGTAAATTCGGCTCAATGGCGCCGATTACGCTAAGTGTAATCTCGTCTTGAAGAGCAAAAATGTCATCAAGGGGGCGGTCATAGCGCTCGGCCCAGATATGTGCGCCGGTTTCTCCTTCAATAAGTTGGCAGGTGATACGGACACGACTGCCCGCCTTGCGTACGCTGCCTTCCAGTACGTAGCGCACACCCAGTTCGCGGCCGACTTGTTTCACGTCGACCGCACGGCCCTTGTAGGTGAAGCTCGAATTGCGCGCGATAACAAATAGCCACTTAATGCGTGAAAGGCCGGTGATGATATCCTCGACCATACCGTCGGCGAAGTAGTCCTGTTCTGGGTCGCCGCTCATGTTCTGGAAGGGCAGGACCGCAATCGATGGCTTCTCGGGCAGTGCGAGTGCAGCATGATGGGATGCATCCTCGAGCCGCAGGCCATAGACCCGTACGGGGTGGGCAATGTTTTTTAGGTGCTGCTCGCCCATGTCGCCGACGTTGAGTGGCAGCTTGCCCTTGACCTGCTGATACGCGTTCTCGGCAACACAGATCGCCCCGGGATTTGCCAAAGCCTCCACACGGGCGGCGATGTTGACCCCATCGCCGTAGATATCTCCTTCATCAATGATGATGTCGCCAACATTGATACCAATGCGAAATTCGACCCTCCGATCGTCGGGAGCCGCGGCATTACGCTCGGCCATGGCACGCTGGATTTCCAGGGCGCAGCGAACCGCATCGACCGCGCTAGCAAATTCGACCAAAGCGCCATCGCCAGTGGTTTTGACGATACGGCCGCGATGCTCGGCGATCTTGGGTTCAATTAGTTCGCGTCGATGTGCCTTGAGCGCCGCCAGAGTGCCTTCCTCGTCAACTCCCATAAGTCGGCTGTAACCCGCAACATCGGCCGCGAGAATGGCGGCTAACCGCCGGTCAACCCGCGCGCCTGCCATGAAGATTGCTCCTTGAACCCTCGACTCCAGACCGAGTTTATGGTCGACCACAAGGTGTGTCTATCGAGGCGTGGCCCAAAGCGAACACTCACCTCGACGTATCGGCGTACACTCCGTTTTTCCCGTCAGGATAGGGAATGTTGTGTCGATCGGTTGAACTGGGTGCCAAAAGCGGACATTCATGCCTTGTGCGGTAGAGAGGATAACCTGGTTATTTCCGCGATTTTCGCTCGACCAAGCTATCCACGATTTTGATCACGAACCGCTTGTCCAGCGGTTCGCGCGAGAACCAACGACGGTAAAAAATCGGACCAAGGATGGCGGCGATGATTTCCGTAACGCCGTGCGTGCGTGGAATTTCGCCGCGCTTTTGACCTCGTTCGATCGCGGTGCGGAACGCCCCGATCAAGGCTGCATGCAGCGTGGAATGAAGATCCGCAAGCTCGGGATCGCGCTCGGCGGCGTCGATGATAGACGGCAGCACTGCCGGCCAACGCGCCGTCTTCAGGCGGTGTGCGAGATCCGACGTCAGGGCGGTGAGATCGCCGTGCAGGGTGCCGGTGTCCGGCGCCTCGCGTTTCGCTCCGAGTTTCGAGCAGGCGTCCAGCACTAGAGCCGAGCGAGAAGGCCAATGCCGGTAGATCGTGGTCTTGGCGACCCCCGAGCGGCGCGCAACCTCGTCGACGCTCAGGCCGCTGATGCCGGCCTCGGTCAGCAGTTGGTAGGTGGTCGCCAACACCGCCTGCTTGGAACGGCGCACCCGCTCGTCCGCATCGTCGAGATCGAGGGCAACGGCCGGATTGGACCTGGGTTTTCGTTTCACCAAACTCTCCAATTTCAAGTCTAGCAATTCGTCGGCTGCTCCGCACCCGGGCGGGCGGTCACCGCCACGTCACGCAGCTGTAACAGCGAACGGCTTCCATGCGAATTGACAGGTGCCAGAACGGTACGATACGGTATCGTATCGTATCGCACAGGACGTGACACCATGAAACTGCGGCAACTCAGATTGGTCACCGAGGACGTTGCGGCGCTCTCGTGCTTCTATCAGCACATCACCGGCGCAACAGCCGCCGGCAACGACCGATACCTCGAATTCAAGCTACCGGTCAGCAACCTGGCGATCACGAGCCAGGGCGTGATGGAGCGGTACGGTGCCGGCGCCACCCAGCCGCGGGCGAACCGATCGGCCATTCTCGACTTCGAAGTCGCCGACGTCGACCTCGAACGCGCGCGGCTCGCCGCCATCATCGCCGACTTCGTGATGGAGCCAACCAATCAGCCGTGGGGCAATCGCTCGATGTTGTTCCGTGACCCGGACGGCAACCTCATCAACTTCTTCGCTCCGGCAAGTCAATAGCCCCCGACCCGCTAGCCTGCGAAGAGAAAAGGAACGCGCCCATGACCGTTGCCCGCTATCATCCTCTCTTGGTTGCGCTGCATTGGTTCTTGGGCGCGTTCCTCGTCCTCGACCTGTTTCTCGGAACCTTCCTGCTGAAGACGATTCCGAATGCTTCGCCCGACAAGCTGGAGGCGCTGGGCGCACACATGACCGGTGGCATGGTCATTCTGCTGCTGATGGGTCTTCGTCTGACGGTGCGCACAGCAAGCGCCAAGCCGCCGGCGGCAATCGCCGGCCATCGGCTGCTGGACGCGCTGGCCCGGGTCAGCCACGTCGCGCTCTACGTGCTGGTTTTCTCGATGGTCGCGACGGGTCTGGCGACTGCGCTGATCGCCGATCTCTTTGCCATCGTCTTTGCACAGTCGGGCGCGCCCTTGCCCGCGACGTTCGACGATCTGCCGACCCGTGTTTTGCACGGCTATATCGCGAAAGCCCTGGCCGCCCTGATCACGCTGCACGTCACGGCGGCGCTCTACCACCAGTTCGTTCGCCGCGATGGCCTGTTGCGACGCATGTGGTTCGGCCGGCGTTTTGTGTCGTCGCATGCGTCACCAAATACCGGTGCGGTTCGCGCGCCGGCCGAATAGCCGCATATTCGCAAGAGGAGGTCGACCGATGACCCAGGCAACCGCACTTCATTTGGCACAGCTTTTCAGTCTTGCCGCCTTTTTTATGGTCGCGATGTTCTACTTCGTGCCGTGGGCACGGCGGCAGGATCGCGCCAGCGCCTTGCAGCCACTGATCTGGATGCAGGTCTTCCGCTTCATCGCGCTGCAAAGCTATTCGGCACAGGCGGCGGGCAGCATGCCGATATCGGACGGCATGCGCGACCAGATCGTCTATGGCGACATCGCCGCCGCCGCGCTGGCGATCGTAACCCTCGTTGCGCTGCATTACCGCATGCGGATCGCCGTATGGCTGGCCTGGTTCGTGGTTGCGGAAACCGTGTTCGATTTCGCCAACAATATCGCGCGCGCCGCGCGCGAGCACGCGGACGGCCTGTCGAGTGGCACAACCTGGATGATCCAGGCGTTCTACTTGCCGTTGATCGCACTAGCTGTGGGCTTCACCGTTTGGCAGTTAGTCGCACGCCGGCAGGAGGCCATATCCGCTCGTCTCGGCAGCCTCGTTCATGCCGCATGAGCGTGCCGAGGCCGACCGCCCGCGTGTCGCCGTTGTGACGGGCGGGACAGATGGGATCGGCAAAGAGATACCGGTCGGCCTTGCGCGGTGCTGCCACCATCTCATCGTGATTGGCCGAGACGACGCGAAGGCGCGCGCGCAGGAAGATTTGGTTGCGAATGGCGCTGCGATTGCACGCTTTATACAAGCCGACCTTGCCCAAGATGGACAATAGCGTGATTGAGCAGATGAGAAGTAAAACAGCGTTGGTGACTGGCGGCACCGACGGAGTCGGAAAAGAAGTCGCCCGCGGGCTGGCTGAGCGAGGCGCCCGATTGGTCATTGTTGGCCGCGACGCCGAGAAGGGCGCTCGCGCCGAACGTGACATCCGCGCCTCGACCAAGAACAGCAATGTCGACTTCGTCCAAGCCGATCTGAGCCTCGTACGTGAGGCTTGCCGACTCGGCGACGAAGTAGCAGGGCGGTGGTCGGCAATTCATTACCTGGTGCATAGTGCAGGCATTGTCCGTGGTCGCCGGGTGGTAACTGCGGAAGGTTTCGAATCGAACTTTGCCACGAACTATCTGAGTCGGTTCGCATTGACCGTTCGCCTGCTTTCATCCCTCCGGGCGGCCGGGCAGCCAGGTAATTCCGCGCGGATTGTCGTCGTCGCAGCCCCGGGGTCGAATGGGACGATTCACTACGACGACGTCAATCTGACGAAGAATTTCTCGACGATTCGCGCGCTCAAGCAGTATCAGCACGCCAACGATCTCTTTGTTGTCGAATCGGCACGCCGACTGACGGTCCCCGGCGAACGCCCGTCGGTCACAATTTCTTGCCTCCACCCCGGAGTTGTTACCAAGACTAATATTCGCAAGGAGTTTCCCCTGTGGATGAAGTTGATGGTGCGGCTTGTTGCCGATCCCCTATTTTCTAACACGCCGGATGTACCCGCCGCGGCGGCATTGAGGTTGCTGTTGGCAGAGGAGTTCGAGGGCGAGTCCGGGGCGCTATTCTCGGTGCTGCAGAAATTCAAGCGTTTGAGCCTGCCTCTGAACGTAGAGGATCCGCGGGAAGGTCATCGGCTCTGGGCGTTCAGCGAGGAGGTGATCAGCGACGCATTGGGGCGGCAGACAGTGCTCGCGTCTGCGGCTGTTCGGCGCGCAACGTGACGAACTTCCGCCGACCTGAGAAGTTTAGCCAAACCGATATTGAGGCCGTGAACCATCGTGACATTGCCAAGATCGCGTCCGGCGATTTCGGCGCGCGCCATATCCACAAAACGTGACTCGCGTTCAAAGGCCAACCACCAAGCCGCGCGGACCGACACGTTGTGAGAGCAAGTTGAGAATTCCGATCGGCCCACAGCCGATATCGACGGCTCGCCAGCCGGGTTGAACGCCGATCTGGTCGAGCAGCCAATTCGCCGTTGGTTCGCTGCACAGAACCCGGAAGGGCTCTTAATGCTAATGATAGTGATTGATGCTACAGGCTGGTGCAATGTCCGCTTGGTCAAAAGCGGGCATTTGCACGCAAAAAATAGTTGGTAGAGGCGGCGCTTTTCTAGGCAGGCGCGCTGCTGATCAACCACATTGCTCCGGGTAAGCGCACGCTCGCGCCGTCCACGTACGGCGCCAGCGCTTCGCGAACGGCAGCGACGGCGGCCGAGACAACCTCTGCCGGCTGGTTGCGCAACCAGCTGTTCACGGCGCCGATTTGGGTCGACTGAACCACAGCCTCCTTGAGCCCGCGGCCGGCGGCGATGTCGAGGTCCATATCAAGCTTTTCGAAGCGCGGCGGTGCCCAGCCTGCCGCAGTGAAAACCTGAGTAACGTGCTCTGGATCGGCGAAGGCGAACATTCCAGGAGCGTTCGCAACCGGTTTCGGCCGCGGTGGCAGGTGCTGTGCGGCTGCAGTCATTGGCACCTCCATCCACGGGTTTTCGGCCAGCGTGCGCCAGCACATAAGCGCCATGCGCGCGTTCGGTGCGGCGCCACCGCGCATATTGGTGAAGGCCGCTACCCTGTCGCCGA
>Ga0134128_10003292_pt1 | contig 19752 bp, 10 predicted proteins | sample KB31754_FD_96462 | JGI IMG/M metagenome (GOLD analysis project Ga0134128, IMG submission 96462) | Terrestrial soil microbial communities with excess Nitrogen fertilizer from Kellogg Biological Station, Michigan, USA - KB3-175-4 | ecosystem: Environmental > Terrestrial > Soil > Unclassified ...
CGGCGCCCCTGTTCCGGGTTGTCCACCGCCGATGGACACGGTGTACGCGCCCTGTGCGACGATGATGTCACCTTCCTCGTTCACCATGCTCAGGTCCCGGCGCTTCAGGCGGAACCTGACGATCCGGCTGGCTCCCGGCGCCAGGTGCAAGCGCTGAAACCCGCGCAGCGCCCGCAAGGGCGCCCCCGCGACATCGGGGAAGCCGAGATAGAGCTGTACGACTTCGTCCCCGGCGACCTTGCCGGTGTTGGTAACACGTACCGAGGCCTGCAGCGCCTGGCCCGCCTCGATCGGCGCCTTCGGCAGCGTCAGGGCGCTGTACCTGAAGCTCGTGTAGCTCAAGCCGTATCCGAAAGGCCAGAGCGGCTGCCCGGTGAAGTACCGGTAAGTGCGCCCCTTCATCGAGTAGTCCTCGAAGTTGGGTAACTGGCGCACGCTCCGGTAGAACGTCACTGGCAGACGCCCCGCCGGGTCATTCCTGCCGCTCAAGGTATCGGCGATGGCCGTTCCACCCTCCTCGCCCGAATACCATGCCTCGAGGATGGCATTGGCGTGCGCCTTCTCCCAGTTGACCGCCAGGGCGCTGCCGTTCATGAGCACGATGACGAGCGGCTTGCCAGTGGCCGCGACCGCGCGCACCAGTGCCTCTTCCGCTGCCGGCATCTCGAGATTGGTGCGGTCGCCGCCGAGGAACCCGGGCTCGTGTACCGGCATCTCCTCGCCTTCGAGGCGGCTCGTGATACCGACCGCGGCAATGACGACGTCCGCGTTCCTGGCCGCGGCGATCGCCGCCGGATCGGGAGTGTCATTTACGGGCGCCCAGATGAGCTGCGCTGCCGGCTTCACGCCCGGCCGGTATCCGTAGAAGACGTCGAGCTTCACCCGCTGTCCTTTTTGCAGGTGCACCCGGCCCATGTTCGCGCCGGGACCATAGAGCATCTCCACCAGCTCATGCCCCAGCACGAGGCGTGAGAAACCAGTGGCCTTGACGCCGAGGTAGTACTCTCCGCTCGTCGGCGGATCGAGAAATCCAGTCCAATGCACCGATATCGGCGACTTGCCGCGCACGGCCGCAGGCAGGTCGGCCGCTCGCAGATCGACTGCCGGCTCGATACGCGTGACCAGAGGCGCCGGCGCGGCGCCCAGCCCCAGGCCCGAGCCGTACTGCGCCTCGAGACCGGGCTTGCCGTCCGGCGTGGTGAGCACCGCGGCGGGCACCACGCTTCCCTGATTGGAAAGGAATTGCGTTCCCGGGACATAGGTGATCTTCGCGTCCGGGAATGCAGCCTTCATACCCTCGAGCAGGGTCACGGTGTGGGTCGGCGTGCCGTTGTAGTTGCCCAGCAGGACCGCAGTCTGATCGGCGAGCGGCCCGACGATCGCGATGCGCCTGACGGACTTCAGCGGCAGCACGCCGTCATTCTTCAACAGCACCATCGATTCCTCGGCGAGGCGCAGCGCGAGCGCCCGATGCGCCGGGCTGTCGAGCTCGCCTTGGCGGATGTGGCCGTAGGGCACCATGGACGGCGGGTCGAACATGCCGAGGCGAATCCGCGCCGTGAAGAGACGGATGAGCGCGGTATCGACGGCGCTGACCGGCAAGTATCCCTGCTGCACGGCCTGCAGGAATGGCCGGTAGTCGCTGCCATCCTTGCCCGGCACGAAGCCGGCGCATTCATTGTCCATGCCGCGCTCCAGCGAGAGGGCGGAGGACCGTACCTGCGTCGGACGGTAATGATGCCCGTTGAAGATGTCGCGCACGGCATCGCAGTCCGAGACCACGTAGCCCTGGAACCCCCACGCGCCGCGCAGGGTGTGCTGCAGCAGGAATCGGTTCGCGCACGCCGGCTCGCCGTTGATCGCGTTGTACGCGCACATCACCGAGCCGGCATGCCCTTCCACGATGGCCGCCCGAAAGGCCGGCAGGTAGGTGTCCTCGAGATCGTGCTTGCTGACATCCACGTCGGCGAAGTGCCGCGTCGGCTCGGGCCCGCTGTGGACATCGAAGTGCTTGGGCGTCGCGATCGCGAGGTAATAACGCGGATTCGAGCCCTGCATTCCGCCGACGAACGCCACCGCCATCCGGCCGGTGAGGAAGGGATCCTCCCCGTAGGTCTCCTGCCCACGGCCCCAGCGCGGGTCGCGGAAGATGTTGACATTGGGGGCCCAGAAGTCGAGTCCGTGAAAGATCGTCGACCCCCCCGCCCTCACCGCGTCCGCGTGCACGACGCGGCCCTCGATGCCGATGTCCTTCGCCATCTCATGAACTGCGGGCACATCGAAGCTCGCGCCGAGTCCGATCGGCTCCGGGAACTCGGTGGTGCCATCGACGGCAACGCCGTGCAGCGCTTCACTCCACCAGTTGTACGCCGGCACGCCGAGCCGCGGAATTGCCGCCGCCGAATTCACCAGCTGCGAGACCTTCTCCTCGAGCGTCATCCGCCGTACGAGGTCCGCCGCACGCTCCTCGGCCGGCACGGTGGGATTCAGATACGCCGGCTGGGCGGCATCCTGAGCGGTTGCCGCGGCCGTCAGGGTGATGAACGCCAGAACCGCACCGAGCAGTCGCTTCACGAGTTCTGCAGCCATTTTCCACTCGATCCTCTCAGCCAGCCACGCTTCCCGACGCCGCTCCCGCTTTCCGGCCGGCGATCCCAGAGCGTTCGAGGGGGAGATCCTGAACACACCGCAAAGACCACCGGCCGGAAATCGCATCAGCCTGTCCGGACTCGACACGCCCGGACAGCCTGTATCATCCGCACTACAGCTTCGCGCGCACCCCCAGGGTCAACGAGGGCCCGTACTGGACCACATCGAGCTGCTGGTTGTCGAAGCGTCCATGGGTGCTGTAGATGGAGTTGGTGAGGTTGTCGCCCTCGAAGTAGACGCTGACGTGACTGTTGATGTCGTAGCTGGTGCTGAAGTCCAGCTCCGTCGTCGGGTTGAGGAAGGTCGGCTCCGTGCCGAAGGTCCCGCCGGCGTTGGTTTGCCCGAACTGCAGCAGCTCGGAGCCGGTCCAGTTGAGCGCCACCCTCGCCTGGAACCCGTGGCGCTGGTAGAACGCGACCAGGTTGGCCTCGTTGGAGAGGCCCGGCAGAGCAAACTGGTTCGTTATCGCATAACGGTTATACGGCGCATTGGTGGCGACCAGCGTTCCATTGATCTGGAAGCCGAACCCCCACTTCAGCATCTGCTGCCAGCCGGCCTCGAGGCCACGGACATCGGCCGACGGCCCGTTGAGGTAGGTCGTCTTCCGCCACTGAGCGAGACTCCCGGTCGTCGGATCGGTCACACCGTTGATCCCCGTCTCGATCGTCTCACTGACCGGAAACTGCGAGACGTGCTTGAAGAACGCATCGAGGGACACATAGTCGTTGCTGGCGTAATACCATTCCACGCCCAGGTCGACGTTGTCCGACAGATACGGCAGCAGGTCCGGGTTGTTGCCGCTCGCCGCCAGCGCGCCGACCCGCAAGCCGGTCAGAGTCAGTGTCGGGACGATGAGGTTGATCGGCGGCTTGGTCTCCGTGCGCGACAGATCGAGCCTCACCTTCAGATCCGGCCGCACCATCAGGTTCAAGTCGAGGCTCGGCAGGAAGTAGTGGTAGGAATTCGAGTCCTGGACTAATGCCGCAGGCGTGAGGGTGTCGACGAACGCCGTGTGATCGGACGCTTCCACTGTCAGCGAGGTTGGCAGCTGCGCAATTCCCGCGGTCGTGACGTCCGTCTTGTCATAGCGCAACCCCGCACGGGCCCTGAGCTCCAGCGAGCCAAGCTCGAAATTCTGGGCGGCGGTCACGAACGGAGCGTATGCCTTCTCCTGCACCAGGGTTGGCGAGCCCTTATTGAGCACGGGCGTCAGCGTACCGTCATAAAACGGGTAGCCATTCGTCGGGCCGTAGTTCGGATTGGCAGCCCCGACGCCCAGGCTTTCTTCATATGCCGTCACGGCGTAGGGGTTGTACCAGGGCAGGACCGGCGGCAGTTTGCCGTTGTTGCCCCATCCCGAAATGAAGTTCGCGGTGCTGAAACTGCTCGCGAACAATGACGCAGGCAACGCCAAGCCGCCCGAGTTGTGCGAGGCAGGGCCGTAGCCGGCAAAGGCCTCCCATTCGTTATTGCCGTTGATGAAGGTCGTGTATGAGTATGAAGTTCGCTTGTCCCCGACGAATTGCACGCCGAAGTTCAGCTTGGTGCTGTCGTGCTGCCAGGTCGCATCGAGTTTCGCCTGGTTGACCGTATCGGTGGCCGGGCCGGTTGCGATGATGGCGACGTGCGAGCCGATGATGCCCGGTTGATAGACGCTGCCGTCGTTGTTCGGTCCGATTCCGGTCGGATACATCAGATTGCCCGGGCTCGGGACGAAGATGCCGCCGGTATAGCCGTTGCACTCGGTTTGCGACGGCGCGTTGCAGGTACCTGCGGATCCGCCGCCTCCCGAAGGTCCAAAACCGACGTCCTGGCCCCAGCCGGTGATCATGTTATTGGGATTATTCTTCGCGACCGACTGGTCGGCATCGAGCTCCGCCGACCAGTTATCGCTGATGTCCCAGAGGATGTTGAGGCCGGGCGTGTTCGTCTTGACGTAGGAGGCGTTGATGGACGCATCGAGGTCGGTCGGCGCAGGTCCATAGGTGAAATCCGTGACGGTGCCGTTGGAGTCCAACTGCACGTTGCTCATCCCGCCCTCGTTGAACCAGGTGGAGAAGCCGCCGGCGTTCGTGAGGATGCGATCGTCCGAGTAGTCGTCGTCCAACGTCACCATGATCGCATCGGTCGGATGCCACTGGAGCACCGCGCGGCCGTCCTTGCGCCGCTCGTCCGTGCGCTCGAGAAATAACTGGTATTCCTGCGGGCCCCAGGCGGGCTTCGTACTGACGGGGTTACTGCCCGTACAAGCCGGACCACCCGCCAGCTGACAGGTATTGAAGTAGGTGCCGACCCAGCCGACGACCGAGACGTGGTGCGCCGTGACATGATGATCGGTGTAATCGCCATCGAGAAGGATGCCGAGCTTGCCGTCGGCAAAGGTATCACTGAACAATGCGCCGAAGGCAGGCCTGTCCCCGCCGTCCAGGGTATAGTCGGTTTCCGAGCCGAATGCGCGGGCCTGCATGCCCGGGTGATCGAAGGGCTTCGGGTACTTGATGTTGAGAGTCGCACCGATATCACCGGACGAGAGGCTGAAGTCCGGGGTCTTGTGCACGTCGATCTCGCCGACGAACTCCGCGCCGATCGCGCTGAAATCGATCGCGCGGCCGCCCGTGCCGCCTCCGGCGATCGGCCGTCCGTCGATCAGCGTCTCGCTGAATTGCGGGCCGAAGCCGCGCACGGTGACGCCGGTCGCGTTACCGATGGTGCTGTTGGTCTGCGACATCGAGTTGCCCCGGGAGACCGAGATACCGGGGATGCGCTCCATGGCCTCGCCGATCGAGCTGTCCGGCGATGTCCTCGGCGGAGATGGCATCGACCACCCCGAGCGAGATCTTCTTGATCTGCAGGGCCCGCTCCAGTGACCCGCGGATGCCGGTGACCACGATCTCCTGCAGGCTCGTTGCGCCGGTGGTCGGGGCCGGCACGGTCTGATTTGCCGCAGGCGTCGCCGCCTGGGCCAGCAGGCCCGCCCCGTTGGCCGGCAGCGTGGTGCTCGCCGCCAGGTGCAAAGTGGCGCGATTGCCGAGCGCCTTGCGTGTCTGCGGCTTTGCTTTCGAGCTCGCCTGCGGCGCCTTGGCATCGTCCGCGCCGGCGCTCCCGGCATTCCGGGCCTGGACCACTCCGCTCACCGCCAGGGTGAGCGAGCCCAGCGTCAGCCCGGAGACAGCGAGCCTGGTGCGCGCGGCGCTTCTTGCCCGATCGTCGAGGCGCTTCTTGCGGGCGTCTCTCTCGACATTACGCGAAGTCTTGCGGCTCATCGGAATCCCCCTTGAAAGAAAGATACGAGTGTTGAAGACAAGCGACTGATGTGCGCCGCGGCGCGGCGCGAGCTCTGAATGGCCGAGATCCCCCTTACGGTTCGACGCTCTGCCGATGCCAGCACCGGTTTGGTAGCGTTACCGTGACGATGATAGTATTGTCTTAGTTAATGTGGGGTGTCAAGCCAGTAAAAGTACAATCCCACTTGTGAAAATGTTGCGTCCGGGCCACGAGAATGCCCGGTCCGGCGACCTCGGCCGACCAACCAACGGTGAGCTGGACCCCGATTTCGGCTATTGTCTGGACCTTTCGCGGAGCGCGCCCACGTGAACCGAACGCCGAACACCCTGGGGATCACGCCCCAAAAACAATGCCGATGAGGAATTCAACGCTCGTTTCCCTCGCCGCCGGGCTCGGCCTTTCCGCCCTCGCCATGGCGGCGCCGCCTCCGGGCCGCCGCGTCGTCGCCATCATCGATACCGCGCAAATCAGCCGGCCGATCAGCCCGTACGAGTACGGCATGTTCATCGAGCACATCGGCTCGCTCGTCTATCGCAGCCTCTGGTCGGAAATGCTCGATGACCGCAAGTTCTACTCCCCGATCTCCTCGCAGGCCGCACCGGCACCGGCGGGACCTCGCTTCCTGCGCATGATGGCGCTTCGCCGCTGGCGTCCCGTCGGGCCGGATTCGGCGATCGTCATGGATCCACGCGCTCCCTTCGTCGGTGAGCACAGTCCGCGCGTGCAGCTCGCCGACTCGGCGCCGCGTGGGATCCGTCAGTCTGGCCTCGCGCTGGCCAGGGGCAGACGCTATACCGGCTATGTATATCTGCGCGGTGCCGCCGGCGCCCGGGTGAGCGTTGCGCTCATTTGGGGTCCCGTGCAGGGCGACCGCGCGACGGTCGGCTTCTCACCGCCGGCCGGGGGATACCGGAAATTCCCCTTCAGCTTCACGGCGGGCGGGGATACCGCCGATGGCGCTCTCGAGATCACGGGCACCGGCTCGGGGAGCTTCCACGTTGGCACGGTATCCCTCATGCCGGCCGACAACGTGGACGGTTTCCGGCCGGATACCATCGCCTTGCTGCGCCAACTCCACTCGGGCTTCTGGCGCTTCCCCGGAGGCAACTTCACGGCCGACTTCGACTGGCACGACTCCGTCGGGGACCGCGACAGGCGCCCGCCGGTATTCGACGATGCCTGGAATGCCGTGCAGTCGAACGATGTCGGGCTCGACGAGTTCATGACTCTATGCAAGCTTCTGGGTGCGGCGCCCTACATCACGGTGAATGCCGGCTTCGGTGGGCCGCATTCGGCCGCGGATGAAGTCGAGTACATGAATGGCTCGACCGCCACGCGCCTCGGCGCCCTGCGCGCCCGCAACGGCCATCCGGAGCCTTATCACGTGAAGTTCTGGAACATCGGCAACGAGCCTTACGGCCCCTGGGAGCTCGGCCGCACGGATCTGAAGTACTACGTCCTCAAGCACAATGATTTCGCCCGCGCGATGCGCAAGGCGGACCCGTCGATCACCCTGCTCGCCTCCGCGGCGATGCCCGACGAGATGACCATCGAAGGCGTTGCCCTCGACATGCACATCGCCAGCGACCAGGCTCCATACTGTTCCGACGCCGACTGGACCTGCGGCTTCCTCGAGCATAGCTGGGGCTATTTCGACGGCATCACCGAGCACTGGTACGCTCGCGCGGGCATGCGCTTCGATCTGGCTCGGGCCCGCAGGAATCTTCGCATCAACAACATGGAGGCCGGCTACGTTCCGGCACAGGAGAGCGTGCTCCAGTGGGTGCGGGCGCCTTCGGATCGGGTGCGGCTCAAGGCGGAGGAATGGCGGCACTACGAGCAACTCTTTCCGGCGATGGTGCGCAAGAACATCTTTCTCTCCATCGATGAGTACGCCTACACGGGCGCGCCGCCGGATCTGAAGCTCTCGCTCGCCTACGCCATGGTGCTCGACGAGATGCTGCGGCATGGCGATTTCCTCCGCATGTCGGCCTTTACCATGGGCATCTCGACGCTCGACTTCGACGCCAGCGCCGCGAGCCTGAATACGACGGGACTGCTGTTCGAGCTCTACGGCGAGCACCTCGGAGCGGGCCTCCTGCCGGTCGCCGTGTCGGGAAACTCGCCGCAACCCGCCACGAAGTACCCGCTTCCCGGGGAGACGAACCCGCGGGAGGCCGGCAGCGCGACTTACCCGCTCGATGTCTTCGCCGCGCTGAGTCCGGATCGCAAGTACCTGACGGTCTCCGTGGTCAATGCGACCGGAGCGACTCAGCCGTTGCGCCTCGACGTACGCGGCGCAAGCCTTCGGGGGCGGTCGGAGGTTTGGGAAATGACCGGTCCGACACTGCAGTCGGCGAACCATCTCGGTCACCCGCCGCAAGTCAGGGTCCGAAAGACCGCCATGGTAGTGGTCCCATCAACCCTGCAGGTGCCGGCGCGCAGCGTCGACATCTACCGCTTTCCCGTAGCCGTCGTCGCGCACTGATTCCACGAGAAGAAAGGGTCTCAATATGATCAAGTCCAATGCCCGCAGGTGGCACACGTGGCTCGCGCTCGTCCTCGCGGCCGCCGGCGCTCAGGGGGCGCTGGCGCAGATGCAGACGGAAGTGCCGCCCGTCGTACCGGGCGCAAAGCCGCTGATCGTACAGCGCGCGAAAGTTCACTCGGACGCGATTGCCGGCAATCTCGAGGGACTGTCGCCGGATCGTGATGTCATCGTCTTCCTGCCCGCGGACTACTTCCGGCACCCGCAGCGCCGCTATCCGGTGGTCTACGCCCTGCACGGATTCTTCATCACAGCCGAGCAATGGACGCACGAGATTCACGTGCCGCAGACCATCGAGGGAGCCTTTGCCAAGGGCGTGCGGCCGATGATCGTCGTGCTGCCGAACTCCCACACCGGATATGGCGGCTCGATGTACTCGAGCTCCGTCACCACGGGCAACTTCGAGCGCTTCATCGCCCACGATCTGGTCGCTTACATCGATGCGCACTACCGCACGCTGCCCTACCGCGTCAGCCGCGGACTCGTCGGACACTCCATGGGCGGCTACGGGGCGGTTCGCATCGGAATGAAGCACCCTGATGTGTTCGGCAGTCTTTACGTAATGAGTCCCTGCTGCCTCTCGCCTTTCGATCCGAAGCGGATGAAGCAGGACGCCGAGCAGCCGCTCGAGGCGATGAAGTCGCCCGCCGATGCCGCGCGGCTGCCGTGGTATCTGCTGCCGCAGCTGGCCGACGCCGCCGCCTGGTCGCCGGATCCGAAGAACCCGCCGCTCTATCTGGACCTGCCGTACCAAAAGGGCGTGCTGCAGCCCGAGGTGATCGCCAAGTGGACGGCGAATGCCCCCCTCGCCTTCCTCGACCAGTATGTCGACAACCTGCGCGAGTACCGCGCGATTGCCATCGATGTGGGCGACCAGGACGATCTGCGGTTCGATACCGTGAAGCTTCACCAGGTCCTCGACGCCTACGGCATTGCAAACACCTTCGAGATGTTTCACGGCACGCACACGAGCGCCGTGGCCTATCGCTTCCAGGACCACGTCCTGCCCTTCTTCAGCCGCACGCTTTGCTTCGCGCATTGCAAATGAGCCCTGACCGGGGAAAAGCACGGCGTGACGTAGTAGAGTCCGTGCATCGCGTTCACGATGCAGCGGGATCCCCATGGCTTACGAGTACCGCAGGTTTTATATCGACGGGCGCTGGGTCGAGCCGGTCGAGCCGAAGGAATTCACCGTCATCAATCCGGCGACCGAGGCCCCCGCCGGCGTCATTTCCCTGGGCTCCGCCAGGGACGTCGATCGGGCCGTGGCCGCCGCCCGCCGTGCCTTCGATGCTTTTGCGCAGACCTCGCGCGAGGAGCGCCGCGCCCTGCTCGAGAAGATCCTCGCGGTCTACAAGAAGCGCTACCAGGACATCGCCAACGCCATCCGCGAGGAGATGGGCGCTCCCGCCAGTCTCGCTCAGGGCTCGCAGGCCGGCATCGGCATCGGACACCTCGCGGCCATGGTCGATCTGCTGCAGACGTTCGAGTTCGAGGAGCGCCGCGGCTCGAGCCGCCTCACCCTGGAGCCGGTCGGCGTCTGCGCTCTGATCACGCCCTGGAACTGGCCGATGAACCAGGTCGCGGCGAAGGTGGTGCCGGCGCTCGCCGCCGGCTGCACCATGGTCCTCAAGCCCTCGGAGTTCTCCCCCTTCAGCGCGGCGATCTGGACCGAGGTCCTGCACGAGGCGGGAGTTCCGGCCGGCGTGTTCAATCTCGTCAATGGGACGGGCCCCGAAGTCGGTGCGGCGCTCGCCGCCCACACCGAGGTCGATATGGTGTCCTTCACGGGCTCGACCGGCGCCGGCACCGAGGTCGCGAGGATCGCGGCCGCGACGGTCAAGCGCGTCCATCAGGAGCTCGGGGGGAAATCGCCCAGCGTCGTGTTGGAGGATGCCGATCTCGAGCGCGCGGTGCAAGGCACCGTGCGGCACGTGCTCGAGAACTCGGGGCAATCGTGCAATGCGCCGACGCGGCTCCTGGTGCCCGCCGCTCGCCTGGCGGAGGCCGAGGAGTTGGCCCGCAAGACCGCGGAAGCGCTAACCGTAGGCGATCCCGCATCGGAGAAGACGGCGGTCGGGCCTCTGGTCTCCAGGATCCAGTTCGAGCGCGTCCAGAGCTACATCGCCAAGGGCATCAGTGAAGGCGCCAAGCTGGTCACCGGCGGCACGGGCCGGCCCCCGGGACTGCAGAAGGGTTATTTCGTCCGGCCGACGGTCTTCTCCAATGTCAGTAACGACATGACCATCGCGCGCGAGGAGATCTTCGGACCCGTGCTGGCCATCCTTCCCTATCGCGACGAAGAGGATGCGGTCCGTATCGCCAACGATACGCCTTACGGGCTGCACGCCTACGTCTGGTCGGGCGACCTGGCGCACGCCAATCGCATCGGCCGCAGAATCCGCGCCGGCCGGGTGACCCTCAACGGCGCGCCGGGGGACATGAGCATTCCGTTCGGCGGCTTCAAGCGCTCGGGCAATGGGCGCGAGTGGGGTGAGTACGGCCTGCGCGATTTCCTCGAGGTCAAGGCCGTGATCGGCGCCGAGGCGCACGCCTGAGCGCCAGAAAGGCTCGCTAGAAGGCTCCCGACAGCGGTCATGATGGGCGCGACATGACCGCTCTTGATCGCGGGCTCGAGTGATGCTCAAGTAGCGGCCGGGGGACAATCCGGGGGCCCGACAGAAGTGAACACGCCAGCCGACAGCAGCGGGGCTCTGGAGACCCGGGCGAATCCCGTGGGGCCACCCGTCGCCGGGAGCGAGGTTCCGGAGCTCAGCCGCAGTCTTCGCCCGCGGCACGTGACGATGATCAGTCTCGGCGGGATCATCGGCGCGGGTCTTTTCGTGGGCAGCAGCGTCGCCATCGCCGCGACCGGCCCGATGGTGATCGTGACCTATGCGCTCACCGGATTGATGGTCCTCATCGTCATGCGGTGCCTGGGCGAGATGGCGGTGTCGCGGCCGGACATCCGCTCCTTCACCGAGTTCGCGCGCGCCGGCTTCGGAAACTGGGCCGGCTTCATCGTCGGGTGGCTGTACTGGTACTTCTGGATCATCGTGATCCCCGTGGAGGCCATCGCCGGCGCGGTGATCCTGCAGCAGTGGTTTCCGGAAATCCCGAAAGTCGTCATCGGCGCCGGGTTGATGGCGGCGATGACCGCCGTCAACCTGATGTCGACCCGCTCATACGCGGAATTCGAGTTCTGGTTCGCCTCGATCAAGGTGGCCGCCATCATCGTGTTCATCCTGGTTTGCGCCGCGTTCCTGTTCGGAGCGCTGGGACCGCATCAGGGCACGTTTCAGATGTGGGGCGCTCACGGGGGCCTCTTCCCGAAAGGCCCCTTTGCCATCATCACCGCGGTAACGACGGTCTTCTTCTCGATGATGGGCTCCGAGATCGCGACCATTGCCGCCGTGGAATCACCGGATCCCGCCCGCGCGGTCGCCCGGATGGTGTCTCAGGTCGTCGGGCGAATCCTCCTGTTCTATCTCGGCTCCATCGCGCTCATCGTCTGCATCGTGCCGTGGACCCAGGTGCCGCCGGGTGTCTCGCCCTTCGTCATCGCGCTCGACTCCATCCGGGTGCCGTACGCGGCTCCGATCATGACGGGCATCATCCTGACGGCGGTGCTGTCCTGCCTGAATTCGTCGTTCTACGTCGTCTCCCGCGTTCTCTTCGTCCTTGCGGCACGCGGCGATGCGCCACGCGCACTCATCCGGCTCAATTCACGGCGCGTGCCTGCGCGCTCCGTCCTCCTCGGCAGCGCCGCCGGGTTCATCGGTATCCTCGCGCACGATCTCGCGCCCTCCGGGGTATTCGCCTTTCTGGTCAACGCCTCGGGTGCGCTGATCGTCGTGATCTACGGGGTAACCTGCGCCGCCCAGGTCCGCCTGCGGTTCGCGCGCGAGCGCGCCGGCCTGGGACCGCCGGAGCTTCGGGTGTGGCTCTTCCCCTGGGCCAGCTACGCGGCGATCGCCGCGATGATCCTAGTGCTCGTCGCGATGGCCCTGGACAAGGACATGGCGAGCGAGTTCTGGGCCAGCGCCATCTCCATCGCGGTGGCGTTCGCGGGATACCTGCTCTTCGGGCGCCGCAAGCGTGTGTGATGCCAGCGTGCCGATGTGATGGCGCCCCTTGACGGCGTACCACCACAAGCCCGCTCCGAAAATGACGGCGATGTAGACGAAGGCACCCCAGGTGTTGTACCAGGGCGTGCCGTACACCGCCTCGCGCGGCCAGGCGAGGTTGAGCGCCATGCCCGCACCCCAGAGCACCGCCACGATGTTGACGAGCATCCCCCATCGGCCCATCGTGAAATAGCCGCCTGCGCCGAGATCCGCCGGCGGCCATTGCCCCGCCAGGCGCTTGCGCAGCATGGGGACCGTGACCAGCAGGTAGGCGAGGTAGATCATGATGACCGCGATCGAGGTCAGCACGGTGAAGATCTTCGGTTGTCCGATATTGAGGACCAGGATCAGCTCGGCGATGACGCCGATCACCACGGCGGGAATGATCGGCGTCTGCGTCTGGGAATTCACCCGCGCCAATCGCTCGCCGAACGGCAGCGCATTGTCGCGCGCCATCGCGAAGGTCAGGCGGATGGCGGCCGTATGGACGGCGAGCGAACAGACGGTCACGGCGACCACGATACAGACCAGGAAGACTCTGCCCAGCGGGCCCCACATCACCTGCTCGACGATATACTGCAGACCGCCGCCGCTGGTGCCGATCGCCGGATCCTTCAGGTTGGGCGCCGCCATGACGGCGAACACCAGGATCGCGCCCCCGATGACGAACGAGGCCAGGATCGCGCGCAGAATGGCGCGGGGAGCGGTGCGCCGGGGCTCCAGCGTCTCCTCACCGAGCGAGCTCGCGGTGTCGAAACCGTACATGACGTATCCGGAGGCGAGCGATGCCACCAGGAACGCGCTCAGGTATCCGCCGCTCTTGCCGGCGCCGTAGCCGAGGGTGGTGAGGAAGACTTCCGGACCTCGCTTGACGTGGACCGCGAGGATGATCGCGATCAGGCAGGCGGCAATCAGCTCGACGAAGACGCCCGCGCTGTTGATCAGCGCCATGAGGCGCACGCCGAGCGCATTGACGATCGTGGTGAACACGATCAGCACCGTGCCGAGGATCACCGCGTTGGTTGCGAAATCGTAGGCGCCGTTGCCATCGCCGATGAGCTGGAAGCCGCTCCAGAGCCGCGGCAGGTTCAGTTGCAGCGCCAGCACCACGGCCGAGAGCGTCACGATCGATGCGGTGAGCATCAGCCAGCCCGAAGCCCAGCCGACCCGCCGGCTGCCCAGGATCTTCGACCAGTTGTAGACCGATCCGGCGATCGGGTATTTCGCGGCCAGCTCCATGAAGCAGAGCGCGACGGCGAGCTGGCCGAGGAGCACCATCGGCCAGGACCAGAGGTACGCCGGCCCGGCGGTGCCGAAGCCGAAGTAGAAGAGCTGAAAGGTGCCGGTGAGTATCGAGATGTAACTGACGCCGGCCGCGAAGCTGCCGAACGCACCAATGCTGCGGGCGAGCGATTCCTTGTAGCCGAAGTGCTCCATGCCGCTGTCAATATCGTTCAAGCGCTTGATCCGGGCGCCTTGGTTACGGGCTCGTGCTGCTTCATGCCGGGCAATGCTACCCGCCGGCCCCGGCGCCGGCCAGCATCGAACCGCCGCGAGCGGTGATTGCGACCGACATGCGCGTACTTGATCGGCGGCGCGATTGGTGCTGTCATCGCGCCCGAATGACCGCGCCGCTCACGCGCTTCGGGTTCCTCACCCTGCGCCATTTTTCGCTGATCGCCTTCACCAACGCGATCGAGCCGCTGCGCATGGCCAATTACCTCGCGCGGGAGACCATCTACCGCTGGTCGGTGCACTCCCTGGACGGCGCGCCGGTGGAAGCGAGCAATGGGCTCACCGTGGCGCCGACCTCACGGATCGAGGACTCGCCGCCGCTCGACATTCTCTTCGTGTGCGGCGGCATCGATGTGCCGCATGCGGTCGACGAGCGCCTCATCCAGCTCCTGCGGCGCCTCGCGCGCGGGCCGATGGTCGTCGGCGCACTTTGCACCGGCGCCTACGCGCTCGCCAGAGCCGGGCTCCTCGATGGCTATCGCTGTGCCATCCACTGGGAAAACCTCTGGGGGCTGCGCGAGAGCTTTCCGGGCATCGTCTTCACGCCCGACCTGTTCGTGATCGACCGCGACCGCTGCACCTGTACCGGCGGGATCGCGCCGCTGGACATGATCCTGCATCTCATCACTCCCCGGATCGGCAGGACGCTGGCCGCCGGGATCTCCGAGCAGTTCATCCTCGAGCGCATCCGCGACAGCAAGGATCGCCAGCGGATCCCGATCGCGGCGCGCCTCGGCGGCTGCCATCCCTCGATCACCCAGGCCGCCGCGCTGATGGAAGCCAACATCGAGGAGCCGCTGACGCTCGAGGAGCTGGCGCGCATGACGGAAGTGTCGCAGCGGCAGCTGCAGCGGCTTTTCCACCGCAGCCTCGGGCTGACGCCTGCACAGTACTACGTCACGCTGCGCCTCGGCCGGGGCCGCGAGCTGCTGCAACAGACCGCGATGCCGATCACGAGCATCGCCGTGGTCTGCGGCTTTCGCTCGCCGGCGCATTTCAGCAAATCGTATCGCGCGATGTTCGGCCACCCTCCCAGCCAGGAGCGGCGGCCGCCGGCCGACACCGGCCCGATCCGCGCCTCGGGGCGCCCGGGGCGGCTTGCGGCACCCGGCTCTAAATGACCGTTCAATGAGCGGCGACGGAACGTCTGCTGGGAGCCACGCGTCGAAATCTCCTCAATCTATTGTTTTTACAATGATTATTTAACGACCTGAACTTGTCCTTGCATCCCGCCAACACTTGGCGGAAGATGGATACGAGGGTAGCCCAGCGCGTTGAGTGTCCGTTCAATGCCGCACTCCTTGGGGTCTCAAAAACCATCTCCGCCGGAGCGGGCCGCACGCCCGCTGCTGCGCGTCGGCATCATTCTGGCCGAGCATTTCACCCTGTCGGCCTTCGCGGTGTTCATCGATCACCTGCGCCTCGCCGCCGACGATGGCGACCGCAGCCGCCCGGTCCACGTGCATTGGTCGATCATGTCGAGCCGGCGCGAGCCGATCCGCGCGAGCTGCGGCGTGACCCTGCAGCCCACCAGCGCCCTGCTTCCTCCCGTCTCGATCGATTATGTCGTCATCGTCGGCGGCATCCTGCATGCCGGGCCGCAGATCGACGAGACGACGGTCCGGTACCTGCGTGAGGTCGGCGCCTCCCGCACCCCGCTCATCGGAATCTGCACCGGCAGCTTCGTGCTCTGCCGCGCCGGGCTGATGACGGGCCGGCGCTCGTGCGTCAACTGGTACCACTATCAGGATTTTCGCGAGGCCTTCCCCACCCACGAGGTGGTCGCCGATCGCCTCTTCCTCGCCGACGGACCCCGCATCACCTGCGCCGGGGGCGCGGGCACCGCGGCGCTCGCGACCCATCTGATCGAGCAGCACCTGGGCAGAGCGCAGGCGCAGAAGGCGACCCAGGTCCTCCTCTTCGACCGCCCGCGCCAGGGGAGCGATGCGCAACCGCATCCGCCGCTGTCGGAGGGCATCAGCGAGCCGCGCGTGCGCCGCGCGTTGCTGCTGATGGAGCAGAATCTGACACGGCCCGTCTCGATCGGCGCGATCGCGGACGAGCTCGGCGTGTCGACCCGGCAGCTCGAGCGCCTCTGCCGCGAGAACGTCGGCTCGGGTCCGGCGTCCCTCTATCGGCAGCTGCGCATGCGCTATGCGAGCTGGCTGATCCAGAACACCGACCGCTCGATGACCGACATCGCCATCGAGACCGGATTTGCCGATTGTGCGCACTTCTCGCGTCAGTTCAAGGACGCCTACGGAATTTCTCCCTCCAGGCATCGCCTGCAGCCCAATCACCGCGCCAACTCGGACGCCGCGCGCTCGCGAGTGTTTTACTAGGCGGCCGACCTGCGCGGCGGCTGCATCACACGATGATGGCGCTTCCGTTCAATCCCGGGTTGAGACGGTCGGCTCTAATCCGCCGATAGCAGGAGAGTCGATCATGAAGTCGAGTGTCCCCTACGCCGTCGCCGCCATCCTGGCCGGCGCGGCCTTGCGCGCATTCGCCGCCACGCCCGCCGGCGATCCGCCCGCGCCCGCGAGCGACGGGACCGCGGCCAACACGACCGCCGCAACCACGACCGCGCCGCAGAGCACGAGCCAGCTCTCCACGATCATCGTCACCGCGCAGCGGCGGAGCGAGAACATCCAGGACGTGCCGATCTCCATGCAGGCGCTCACGTCGCAGACGCTGCAACAACTCAACATCCAGACGTTCGACGATTACGTGAAGTATCTGCCGAACGTGACGGCGGCGAACAACGGCCCCGGGCAGAACGAGATTTTCATGCGCGGCGTCAGCGCCGGCTCGCAGGCGAGCCAGGGCAGCGGCTCGACCGGTCTCTGGCCGAACGTCGCCGTTTACCTCGACGATCAGTCCGTGCAGCTCCCGAATCGCAATCTCGACATCTTCGCCGCCGACCTGCAGCGCATCGAGGTGCTGGAAGGACCGCAGGGAACGCTCTTCGGCGCCGGCGCCCAGGCGGGCGTCATCCGCTACATCACCAACAAGCCGCAGCTCGATGTGACCTCGGGCAACATCGAGGCCGGCTTCGGCACGACCGCCCACGGCGACGACAATTCCGACGTGACGGCGGTTCTGAACCTGCCGGTGATCGCCGGGCACATGGCCGTGCGGGGCGTGATCTACGACTCGCGCCGCGGCGGATATATCGACAATGTGCCGGCCACGTTCGCGCGCAAGGACACCGACGTCGGCATTCACTACGCCGGCTACGCAGCGGTGAACGGGCAGTGCCCGGACGGCCAGCCGAACAACGGCTACTGCGTTCCGCCCGGCAGCCCCACTGTCAGCAACTCCCAGCTCGCGGCCAGGGCCATCAATCCGGTCGAGTACCAGGGCGCGCGCGTCGAGGCACTCTACAAGTTCAACGACGACTGGGACCTGCTGATCGCGCAGTCCTACCAGGACCTGCACTCGCAGGGTGTTTTCTACCAGCAGCCGTACGCATCCGACGGTTCGCCGCTCGCGCCGCTCGAAGTGACGCTCTTCAACAACGCCTTCGACAAGGACAAGTTCGAGGACACCGCGTGGACGGTGCACGGGAAGGTGAGCCGTCTGGATTTTGTCTATACCGGCGGCTATCTCGACCGCAACGTCGAGCAGGTCGGCGATTACACCAACTATGCGCGCGGCGTGTACGCCGACTACTACCAATGCTACGGCCCGCTCTCGGCGGCGAATCCGCTGACTCCGACCTGCTTCTCGCCGAGCTCGACCTGGCGGTCAGTCGAGCGCAACGTCCACCAGCAGCACGAGCTACGTCTCAGCACGCCGGATGACTGGCGTCTGCGCGCGATCGCCGGACTCTACTATGAGGACAACGCCCTCTACGACCAGACCGGCTGGCATTACAAGACCATTCCCAATTGCACCGCCAATGGCGCGCCCGGTACGCCCGGCAACACCGGCTGCCTGTCCGACGTCGGCAGCTTCCCCGGAACCACCGTGCAGAACCCGGGATTGCAGAACGACACCACCTCGTTCTACCAGGACCAGCTGCGCCAGACGCGGCAGATCGCCGAGTACTTCTCCGTGAGCTACGACCTCCTGCCGCGCACACTCACCCTCACCGGCGGTCTGCGGCATTTTCGCTTCCTCAACTCCGAGGCGGGCGGCGTCCTCTCGAGCTTCGGCTGCTTCGAGGCCGGCACCCCGCCCGGCGGCTGCCATTCCCCCACCTACAGCACGAATCTCAATGCGAAGGACCTGTCCGATACCGAGGACGGCAACAAGGTGCGCGCCAACATCACCTGGCACGTGCGTCCGCAGCTGATGGTGTACTACACGTTCTCCCAGGGCTTTCGCCCGGGGGGCTTCAACCAGAATGGCGGCGCGGAGCACGGCTTCAACGCCGCCGGCGTGGCGCAATACATCGTGCCGAGATCGTATACGTCGGACAACCTGACGAACAACGAGATCGGCTGGAAGACCCAGTTCTTCGATCACCGGCTGCAGTGGAACGGCGCGGTGTACTACGACAACTGGACCAACGTCCAGATCGAGTTCTTCAATCCCGGCGTGGTCGGCAACATCTTCTACGACACCAACGGACAGGACTTCCTCATCAAGGGCATCGAGACCTCGTTCGTGGCCCGCGTCATGCCCGGGCTCACGGTGCAGGGCGCCGCGGACTGGAACAAGAGCAGTCAGACCAACTCCCCGGCCCTGATCGACAACAACCCCGCGGACACGGGCAATGTCGGCAAGCCGATCACCCAGGTCTGCAGCGCCGGGGCGTGCTCCGCGGTGGCCAATCCCTTCGGCCCGATCGGCGCGCCGAGCGCCAACTCGCCGCCGATGCAGTTCAGCCTGCGCGCCCGCTACGACTGGCTGGTCGGGGACTACGTTCCGTACGTCCAGATCGGCGTGCGGCATACCGCCCACTCCTTCAGCCAGGCGGGCGCGAACCCCGAGATCGGGGTCGGCGGGTCGATCACGACCTCCCGGGGACGCTTCGAGAACCCCGCCTACTCCACGGTCGACGCCGCCATCGGCGTCTCCAAGGGCGCCTGGCACGCGGACCTGCACGGCGACAACCTGACCAATTCCAACGCCAGCACGTTCACCAGCACGGACCAGTTCATCATCGAGCAGACGCCGCTTCGGCCGCGGGTCATCGGGGTCTCGTTCGGATACAATTTCTGACCTGGTGGTCGAGCGTGAAGTCCAGCGCATCCGGGAGCTCCTGAACGAGCGGCGGCTCGCGCCGGCCTTGCGCGCCGCCGAGGCGCTGCTCGCCACGGTCCCGGAGAATCGCGACGTCCTCTACCTGCGCGCCCTCGCCCAGCGCCTCTCGGGCGACATTCCCGCGGCGCTCGCGTCGCTCGCCGGGCTCGAAAGACTGCATCCACGCTTCAGCGGCCTGTACCAGGAGCGCGGACACTGCCACGTGGCGCTGCGGCAGGCGCCCGAGGCGATCGCCTCCTTCCTGCGCGCCGTCAACATCAATCCGGCACTGCCGGGGAGCTGGCGGCTGCTCGAGAGCCTCTACCGGATGGCTGGCCGGCAGGAGGAGGCCGAGCAGGCCGCGGGGCACGTCACGATGCTGCGGCAGCTGCCTTCGGAGGTCGTGGCGGCGACCGCGCTCTTCTGCGATGGGGA
>Ga0134128_10003293_pt1 | contig 19742 bp, 18 predicted proteins | sample KB31754_FD_96462 | JGI IMG/M metagenome (GOLD analysis project Ga0134128, IMG submission 96462) | Terrestrial soil microbial communities with excess Nitrogen fertilizer from Kellogg Biological Station, Michigan, USA - KB3-175-4 | ecosystem: Environmental > Terrestrial > Soil > Unclassified ...
ACGGCATTCCCGAGGCGATCATGGCGGCGGTCTGCCCCTTCCCATCGGTCGAGGCGGCGGTGGACACGGTGGTCGCCACCATCCAGGCCGGCGTGCCGGTGGCCCGCATCGAGCTGCTCGACGAAACCTCCATGGCGGCGATCGCGGCTTATGCGAAGCTCGAAGGCTTCGCGCCCGTGCCGCATCTCTTCTTCGAGTTCCATGGGACGTCGCGCGGGGTTGAAGAGCAAGTGGCGCAGGTGAAGGAGTTCGCGGTCGAGCAGGGCGGCAGCGAGTTCCGCTGGGCCTCGACCTCCGAGGAGCGCTCGAAGCTCTGGCAGGCGCGGCATGACGCGCATTACGCGTCGATGGCGAGCCGCCCCGGTGCGCGCGTCTGGGCTACCGATGTCTGCGTGCCGATCTCGCGGCTTGCGCCGTGCATCGCCGAGACGCGCGCCGATATCCAGGCATCGAGTCTCACCGGCGGCATGGTCGGTCACGTCGGCGATGGCAATTTCCATGTCGGCATCCTGGTCGATCCAGCCCGCCCGGAGGAGATCGCCGAGGCGACGCGGCTCAACGAGCGGCTGGTGCAGCGCGCCATCGCCATGGACGGCACCTGCACCGGCGAGCATGGCGTGGGCTATGGCAAGATGCCCTTCCTCATCGCCGAGCATGGCGAGGCGCTGAGCGTCATGCGCACGCTGAAAAAGGCGCTCGACCCCGACAACATCATGAACCCGGGAAAGATCGTCCGCGTTTGACGGGCGCGCCTTTCGCTCAGGATCGCCCTTGCGACCGGGATGAGGAATTTTTTGGCTAACGGCGCCGGACAAAAGCCGCGAAGGTCGGCCTTGCAGCGCGCCCCGGTCGCGGCGCTCCTCGCCCTGCTCGCGGCAGCGCCGGCGGTCGCGCAGGATCGCGGCTGGACCGGGACCATCCTCGAGGAGGACGATTTCTGGGCGCCGCAGAACCATGACGAGTACTACACGCATGGCATCCGCCTCTCGCTGACCAGCGGCGACGTGCAGGACCCGTTCTGGCTCGCGCCCTTCAATTGGCTGAGCGGCCTCACCCCGGCCTTTCCCGACGTCGCGACCGCCTCGCGCCGCTACAACATCATCCCGGTCGGGCAGAACATGTACACGCCGCGCAACTGGAGGCTGGTCAATCCGGATCCGCGCGACCGCCCCTATGCCGGCTGGCTCTATGGCGGAGTGGGGCTGATGCAGGACACGCCGGGGACAAACTCCGACCCGGTCGACCGCTTCGACGAGCTCGCGCTGAAGCTCGGCATCGTCGGGCCGGGCTCGCTCGCCAACGCGACCCAGACGCACTACCACCTCCTCATTCGTGTCGAGCCTTTCGCGGGCTGGCATGCGCAGATCCGCAACGAGCCGGCGTTCGACCTCTTCTACCAGCGCAAATGGCGCTATTACGCCGAGACCGCTTCAGGCTGGGGCTGGGATGCGATCCCGCAATGGGATCTGCGGGTCGGCACTGTCTATGACTATGCCGGGGCCGGCGGCATGCTGCGCCTCGGCCGCAATCTGCGTGTCGATTACGGCCCGCCGCACATCGACCTCAATCTCGGCGCCGATTACATAAACCCGACGCGCGCAGCGCCCAAAACGCTGGGCTTCTATACCTTCATCGGCGCGGAGGCGCGCGCTGTGGCGCATAACATCTTCCTCGACGGCAACGACTTCAAATCGAGCGCACAGGTCTCGAAGATTCCCGCGGTGGGCGATCTCGAAGCGGGCGTGGCCTTCACGTACCGCCATTACCGCCTCGCCTACACTTATGTCCTGCGCAGCCCGGAATTCGCCCATCAGGCCGGTCCCGACCATTACGGCTCGCTCAATCTCACCGTGCATCTCCCGTTCTGAACGGAAGCGTGCGCGTCAGCCCAACTCCGCCAGCATCGGGCGCAGCGCGGCCAGCGCCGCGGCGCAAGCACCCCAACCTTGCCGCGGCATATGCGTTTCGAGCGCGACGGGAATTGCATCGAGCGGCGCCGCGGCGGCGATGGCGGCAAACGCGCCGCGATGATCGACCGTCCCTTGGCCGAGCGGTACGAAGCCGCCGCCCGGCGCCAGATCCTTGATGTGGATGTAGCCGATGCCGGGCGCGAGAGCGGTGATCTGCGCCGGGCTCGGCGTTTCGCCCATGGAGGCGAGATTGCCGAGATCGAAAAGGAGCCGCAGCCGGTCATGCGCGAATTCCGCCCGGAAAGCCGCCATGTCGGCGATGCCGCGGATGTTGCACACCGGCTCGTTCTCGAGCAGCAGCTCGCAATCGTGCCGCTCGGCCAGCTCGATGAGCGCGGCAAGCGGCCGGCGCAGCCGCTCCAGGTGGAAGCCGTCATAGGCGAGGTAGCTGAAGATGCGCAGCCGGCTTATGCCGAGCCGGGCGCAGATCTCGAAAGCGCGGCGAAAGCGGCGCGGCTCGTCGACCGCGCCGGCGCTGAAGCCGAACGCGTCGTGCGGCTGCGGCGGCGCCGCAATTTCGGGCGGCAGCCATTTGAGCAGCGGCGAGGCGAAGCACGCCACCCTGATCCCCGCCGCGGCAAGCGTACGGCGAAGCGCGTCGAGCTCGGCGTTCTCGAAATCGATGAGGTTGCGCCCGCCGATCGAGCGCAGATCGAGATGCGCGAGGCCATGCGCGCAAGCAAAGCGGATCGCCGTGTCGATGTCGGGCGCGATCTCGTCGGAGACGACGGAAAGCAGCGGGGCCACGCCGGGCTTATATCAGACGGCCGCGCCCCCTGCGACTCTGCCCCGGGCGCCGCTCAGGCAGCCCGGATCTTGTCGAAGAACCCGTCGACTTCGCCGCGCAGCTTCTCGGCCTGCTTGCCGAGCTCGTTCGCCGAGGCGAGCACCTGCGAGGCCGCGGCGCCGGTCTCGCTCGCGGCGCGGTTGACGCCGGCGATGTTCTGCGAGACCTCGCCGGTACCGCGCGCCGCTTCCTGGGTGTGGCGCGTGATCTCGCGCGTGGTCGCCCCCTGCTGCTCCATCGCCGAGGCGATCGACGCTGAGATATTGTTGATCTCGGAAATGACGCCGCCGATCGACTTGATCGCCTCGACGGCGTCCTTGGTCGACGCCTGAATCGCGCCGATCTGTCCGGCGATCTCCTCGGTTGCCTTGCCGGTCTGGGTGGCGAGCGATTTCACCTCGCTCGCGACGACGGCGAAGCCTTTGCCGGCTTCGCCGGCGCGCGCCGCCTCGATCGTGGCGTTGAGCGCCAGCAGGTTGGTCTGACTGGCGATGTCCTGGATCAGGCTCACCACCTCGCCGATCTTCTGCGCCGCCTCCGACAGCCCCTGCATGGTGGCGTTGGTGCGGCTTGCCTCGCCCACGGCCTTGCCCGCCACCTCGGTCGAATGCACCACCTGGCGGCTGATCTCGGCGATCGAGGAGGCCATCTCTTCGGTCGCCGAAGCGACCGTCTGGACATTGCCTGAGGCCTGCTCGGACGCGCCCGAAACGGCGACCATCTGGCGCGTCGTCTCTTCCGCCGTGCTCGACATGCCCTCGGCGGTGCGACGCAGCTCGCCCGCGGCCCCGCCGAGGCTCTCAAGCGATTGACGCATCGAGCGGTCGAAATTGGCGATGTGCTCCTCCATTGCCTTCTGACGCTCGGCCTTCTGTCCCTGCTCCTCACGTTGCTGCGCCGCGAGACGCTCGGCCTCGATCATGCTCTCCTTGAAGACGCCGACGGCCTTGGCCATGGCGCCGATCTCGTCCTTGAAATCCTGTGCCGGAATGGGCGCGCTGGTATCGCCATTGGCGAGACGCTCCATCGCCGCCGTCATGCCGGAGACCGGCCGCACGATGCTGCGGCCGATGAGGAAGGCGCAGACGAGGCCGAAAATGAAGGCGAAGGCCGCCAACACGCCCTGACCGGCAAGCGTCGTCAGGATGGTGCGCAAGGTCGAGTCCTTGGTGGTGTCGAGCTCGCCCGAGAGCGATTGCTGCACCGTGTCGTCGATGTCGTCGACCTGCTTGAACTGTGGACGCATCACCCCGTCATAGAGCTTGTCCGCGGCGATCATCGCCTGCGACAGGCTGTCGAAGCTCGTCTGGAAATCCTTGAGCGCGGCGCCCACCGGCTTGGCGCTGTCGGCAAACTTGTCGGCGCCGGGGGCCTTCTGCAGCGCGCTGAGCATCATGCCGGCGGTGGCCGCGTCGAGCTTGACCGGCGGCACGGCGGTGGCGTCGCGCGTTGCGAGGAAGCGCCAGGCCGAAGCGCGCAGGCTCAGCACGCTGGTGGCGACGAGCTGGGCGCGACGGCCGATGTCCTGGTTGGCGTCCTGGTCGGCTTCATGCAGCAGGTGGTCGGAGGCGGCCGAGAGCGCGTCGATGGCGGCGAAAAGCTGCTTCTGGCTCGCCTGCCCCGCCTGGGTGAGCTTGACGAGCTGGTCGAAATTGCCGCTGGCCGCGCCGAGGATCTTCGATGCGTTATGGTAGAGATCGCTCAGATCCTCGTCGGAAGCGGCACTCTTATCCAGCAAGTTGGCAGCGAGCTGGCCCCGGCTGCTGAACTCGGCAGCCGCGTCGCTGCCGCTTGTCGTCTTGTAGTCGGCGCCAATGCGGCGCAGGGTCTCGATGAGGCGGCTGGTCTGCTGGTTGCGCGATGCATTCTCGGACACTTGAACGAGCTGGCGGACCTGATGGTCGAGCGTCAGCATCTGCCACACGCCGATGCCGGCGACCGCCGTGCCGAGCACGATCAGCGCGCCGAACCCGGCATAGATGCGCGATTTGATCCGGAAATCGCTCAGCCGCGATTTGATGCGGAAATGCCCCGGCCTCAAATTGATCCGATAGTTGGTAAGCCTCATGGCTACCCTCCGCCGATGCTGCGGCAGCCGTTCCCCCGGTACCCTGCCGGGGAGCATGTGCAGCATCGGTAAAGGATTTCTGAATTTCGGCGAACGCGGTTTGCGCCGGCGCCGGCGCCATGATCTACTGCGCCCCGCGACCAGAAGAAGGGGCACGGGCCGCGCATTTCTCGCCGTTCCGAGGCAGATTTCCGCCGCACCGAGGCTCGAATGGCCTCGAGCGGCGCTACGGCGAGGGGCGGGTGCCGGGCGGGAGTGCGCGTGAGCGAGCAGATGGCAAAGACTGGCGTACGGCCGCGCGACGCGGCGAGCCTGATCCTGCTGCGCGACGGCAAGGACGGCATCGAGGTCCTGATCGGCCGGCGCGGCCGCGGCGCGCGCTTCATGCCCGGACGCTATGTCTTCCCCGGCGGACGGGTCGTTCCCGAGGATGCCCGGCCCTGGGCAGAGGAGCTCGCCGATCGTGGCACGCCGGGCTTTCTCGCCCTGAAGCGCGCGGCGCTGCGCGAGACATTCGAGGAGACCGGTCTCGTGATCGGCGAGCCGCGCCACGCGGCCCATGGCCACGACACCGCGCTGTCGCCGGTCGAGGCGGCCTATCGCGCGCGCGGCATCGCGCCTGCTCCGTCGCGGCTTAGCCTCGTCGGCCGCGCCATCACGCCCACCGCCTCGCCGATCCGCTTCCATGCGCGCTTCTTCGTCGCCGACGGACGGCTTGCCGCGGGCGAACTCCGGCCCTGCGAGGAGCTCGAGGAGCTGCACTGGCACCCGGTCGAGCGCGAGCCGCCCGGGGCGATGCAGAACGTGACGCGCTTCATGCTGCGCTGTGCCGTCGAAGCCTGGCGCGGCGGCGCGCCGGAAACGCCGCCGCTCTATTGGCATCGCGGCCAACGCGCGCTCGTGCGGCAGGGTGCGCTGGCGCGCTGATCCGACGCTTTCATGCTGCGCGACCGCATCATCAAGCAATACGGCCCGCATTGCCGGATCCGCCAGATCCGACGTACGCCGCGCTTCCGCTCGACGCTGTTCGTGGTCGATTTCGGCGAGGGCGCGCGTATGACGCGCCTTCTCGGCGCCATCGCCGAGGATGGCCGGCTCACCGAGCAGTCGGCCATGGACCTGCTGCATCCCGAGCGGCTGGTTTTCCTCTATGAGCGGCTGATGCTCACCGCTTTCGCGCTCGCCGAAAAGCAGGAGGCGGCGCTGCTGCTCGGGCTGGGCGGCGGCGCCATGTTGCGCCACCTCTCGGCATACCTGCCGGAATGCGCGCTCACTGTGGTCGAGCGCGATCCGGCGGTGATCGACCTGGCCCGCCGCTTCTTCTACGTAACCCAGCCGATCACGGCCGCCGACGCCCAGGAGGTGGTGGCCGATGCGCGCGGCCGGTACGACGTGATTCTCGCCGATCTCTATGACGGGCGCGGCATCACCCGTGTCGAGCCCGGCTTCTGGCAGGATTGTGCGCGCGCCCTGGCGCCGGGCGGCTGTCTCGCCGTCAACTGGGCGGCCTTCGTCGACGACGCCATGGCGCGGGAAGAGGCGCAGGCGATCGATGCCGCGATCGGCCGGTCGCTCTTCATCGGACCCCGCGCGCTCAGCGAGAATGTCGTCCAGCTTGCGTCCTTGAAGAGTTCGGTGACGCCCGAAGAGCTCGGGCCGCGCTGGCGGCGCTTTGCACTCCGCCACCGCCTCCCGCGCGAGGACCGCGAGACGCTGGCGCGCTGCATGCTGACCGCCGAATTCCCGGGACCGTAGCGCCGCCGCGAGGTGATCGGCTCAGTGCGGCTGCGGTCCCGCCGGGAGCGTCGTCTCGGCCGTGGCGGCGAGGTGGCGCAGCGCCAGAATATGCGAGATGCCGGTCACATTGGCGGCTGCGGGACAGCGCGCCGGCCAGAGGTTGAGCCGGACGTTGGTGCGATGGACACCGCAAACTGTGCAGAAATCGGTGCGATCATCGAAGCGATGGTCCAGTCGCGGCGCGGCAGCGGATTTGAGCAAGCGGCGCAGCATGGCGAAGCCTCCGACGGATCAGAAGGAGGTCAGCGTCCTTCCGTTGCGATGCAGCCCGGCGCTCACGCCGCTTCGGCCAGCGCTTCCAGCTCGACGCGGTCGCGTAACACCACTTGGCTGCTCGCGGCGAGGCGGATCACGCCCTGGCTCTTCAGCTGACCGAAAGTGCGGCTCACTGTCTCGGTGGTGAGGCCCAGATGATCGGCGATGTCGTTGCGCGTCATCGGCAGGCAGAAATGGTCGCCATCCCCGGCGCGCTGGGCCATCAGCAGCAGGAAAGAGGCGACGCGTTCGACGGCGTTCTTGCGGCCGAGCAGCAGGAGCTGCGCCTGCGCCGCGGAGAGACCGTTCCAGACCTCGGCGAGAAGGCGCTTGCCGAGCTTGGGCTGTTGCTGGATGAGCCGCTCGACCGCCACCTGCGGGTAGCGCATCAGAGTTGCATCACTCACCGCCTCGGCGGTGAAGCGTCGGGTGGCATCGAGATCGAGGCCGATGAAATCGCCCGGCAGCAGGAATTCGCCGATATGCCGCCTTCCATCGGGCAACAGGCGGCAGCTGCGCAGCGCGCCGGTCAGCACCTTGTGGCAGTCCTTCGCCGAATCCCCCTCGCGGAAGAGCGCCCGGTCGCGGCGAAGGGTAATGACGCTTCCAATCCGATCGAGGGCGGAGAGACCTCCGTCATCCCTGGCGGCGGCAAGGACCTCGGCGGCAAGGCACCCGGCGGCAGCGGTTTCGGGATGGAGCACGGTAGCGAGCATGGTGTGATCCTCACGGTCCGGCGTTCCTACGGGCACATGATCGCCTGCCGCCTGCGGCCGCGAAATTCGGAGTAGTACCTAAGGAGTTCTACCTAGGTCCCGCGCGGCAGAGCGGCTTGGCTTGGGGCGGTTGCCCGGAAACTGGAAAATGTTGTAGGATGCAACCATTCGATCGCGGTGTCGGACGCGAGGGGTTTCATGCGCGTAAAGTCGTTCAGCCGGCGCGGCTTTCTGTTCAGCACGGCGAGCTTCGGCGGCCTGTTCGGCCTAGCCAGCGTGAGCAGCCCGGCCTCAGCCTTCGAGATCCAGCACCTCTCGCCGCAGAGCCGCCTCGGCTTGGAGATCAAGAACCATTGCAGCGCCGGCGCCGGCCACGCGCAAATCGTTGCCGGCCTCGAAACGGATTTGCTGAAGCGCACCGGCGCGCCCGGAACGCTGCTGACCGAAACCGCCTATTGCCCGCTCTGCGGCTGTCCTATCGTCGCGACGCGTCGGATCCCTTAGATCGCCGTCGCGCGCAGGCGCCCACGATCGCGTCTGCGCGATCCGTTGTCGAGGCATGAAGCCATGTCCTCCCGCTTCACCCGATGATCGGCACGCGGCAGCGGTTGGCCCATGCGATCGTCTTGGTCGCGCTGCTGGCGGGCGGCGCGCCGGATATTGCCGTCGCTTCCGACATGCAACGCATGCTGCTGGCACCCGCCGCCTGCCGGGCACTGACGCCCGGCGCCACGGCCGATGACAACGCCTATTGCCTCGACCAAACCCGCCGGCCGCCGGTCGAGGGCGCCATCCTGGCGAGCGTCCCCGCCGCCTTCGACAAGGCGCGGGTCGAGATCGCCGGCGCGGGGCCTATGAGCTTGTCGCAGGCGCTGGCGCGGCATCTCATCGAGATCGAGGGCGGCGGCAGCGACCGTCTGCTGCGGCTCAGGAACACCAGTGCGGAGACAGTCGAGATCTGCATCGACGGCCCGACGGTGGTGATGGGCAATGGCGAGGCGGCTACGCGCGATATCGCAGCGCTGCACGACACGATCTCGCGGCTCGTGGCCCATTCCGGCAAGGCAGGCGACGAGCGCGCGCATGCCGATACGCAGCGGAAGCTTTGGGAGGCGGTCAGCGCTGCCCAGGCGGCAGAGCGCCAGCAGGCAGCAGCGGAGCTGCTGACCCCCACTCCTTCGCGCGTCCCGGCCGGCACCAGCGGATCGAGCCGCGCGAAATGCGCGAGCGGCTCGGAGACAGCCGATGTCAAGCTCTGCGTCCAATAGGAGCGCCCACCTTATGAAGCACTCGTCGCGGCCAGAGCGCGCCACGCGATCGGTCCGGGCGGTCGGCGCTGCGGTCGCCTTCGCCTTTCTGACGCTGCTGCCGGGGAGCGCCGCACTGGCGCAGAGCGAAGCATCCGATGGCGGGATCACGCAGATCCGCGACGCCGAGATCGAGCAGGATCTGCGGCAATGGGAGCTGCCGGTGTGGAAGGCCGCAGGCCTCGACCCCGAAGCGCTCAACATCGTTCTGATCGCCGACAACCAGATCAACTCCTTCGTCGCCGGCGGCCAGAACATCTTCGTCTATACCGGCCTCCTTACCCGCTCGGACAATGCCAATCAGGTTATCGGGGTCATGGCGCACGAGACCGGCCACGTCTTCGGCGGCGATCTCGCGCGCATGAAGGAAGCGCTGCGCAAGGCGCAGATCGCGCAAGTCATCGGCATGGTGGCGGGGGTGGCGGCGGGAGCGGCGACGGGCAGCGCGGGCGGCGCCATGGCTGGCATCTCGGCCGGGCAGAACTTTGCCGAGCGCAATTTTCTCTCCTTCAGCAGAGGGCAGGAAGGTGCCGCGGACAAGGCCGCCACCGAATTCCTCGCCGATACCAAGCAATCGCCGCGCGGCCTGCTCGCCTTCATGCAGAAGATCCTGCAGCAGGAAAATTCGATGGGCATCCATGAGGTGCCCTATGTCATGACGCATCCGCTGACGCAGGATCGCATCGATTTTCTCCAGCATGCGGTCGAGACCTCGAAATATGCCGATGCGCCGGAACCGCCTGCCTATAAGGAGGAGCATGCGCGCATGGTCGCCAAGCTCGCCGGATTCCTCTGGCCGCCGTCGCGCGTCTTCGACACATATCCGGAGAGTGATACCAGCATCGCCGCACGCTATGCGCGCTCGATCGCCTATCACCGCATGAACAACGAGCAGAAGGCGCTGGGCCTCATCGACGGGCTGATCGCCGAGCGGCCCCAGGATCCGTTCTTCCGCGAGCTCAAGGGACAGTTCCTCTTCGAGGCGGGGCGCGTGCGCGACGCCGTTGCACCCTACCGGCTTGCCAACCGCTTGCTGCCGCACACTCCGCTGATCGAGACCGAGATGGCGCAGACCATGGTCGAATCGGGCGACCGGAGCGACGATCGCGAGGCGCTTGCGGCGCTGCGGGACTCGGTGCTGCACGAATCCGACGATCCGCTGAGTTGGCGTCTGCTGGCGACCGTCTATGGTCAGGAGGGCCGGGAGAACCAAGCGCTTCTCGCCACCGCCGAAGAAGCCTTCGCCGAAGGCCGATATCGCGACGCCAAGGGCCAGGCGCACAATCTCGAGAAGCGCTTTCCCTTCGGCTCGCCCGGCGCGCTGCGCGCCCAGGATCTCGAGCAGGCCGCCGCCGACGCGCTTCGCAACCAGGATGAGGACTAGCGTCGCGACGGCGCGGCGGATCAGCGCCCGGTGAAGCGCGCCGGCCGCTTCTCGAGGAAATGCGCGACGCCTTCCTTGAAATCCTCGCTCCCGAAGCTCGCGCGCATTTCCTCATTGGCGAGCTCGACCGCCTCGCCGAGCCCGTCGCCCAACGCCGCCCAGAGCTGCCGCTTCATCACCGCAAGCGAGCGCGGCGAGACGGCACTTGCCAGTTCGCGCGCGTAGTCGAGCACCCGCGGCATGAACTCGGCTTGCGGAAAGACGCGGTTGGCAAGTCCGATCATTGCCGCTTCATCGGCCGAGACGCGGCGCGCCGAGAACAGCAGGTCGGCGGCGCGGCCGGGGCCGACGAGCCGCGGCAGCAGCCAGGCAAGGCCGTATTCGGCGATCAGGCCGCGGCGCGCGAAGGAGGTGGTGAAGATCGCCTCGCTGCCGGCAAAGCGCATATCGCAATAGCAGGCGAAGACCAAGCCAAGCCCGGCGGCCGGCCCGTTGATCGCGCCGACGATCGGCTTGGGAATGGCCGGGAAATAGCTGTAGCGATGCTGGAAGTCAGGCGGCACCGCGGCGCCGAGCTCAAGCGGCTTCGGTGCCTCGCGCGGAATGGTGGCGCCGGCCGAGCCGGCAGCGCCGGAGAGGCGCTCCATATCGGCGCCCGCGCAGAAGCCGCGCCCGGCACCGGTCAGGATGATGACACGCACAGCCGCATCGTGAGCCGCGCGCTCCATCGCCTGCCGCAGTCCGACTTCGACTTCGCCGTTGAACGCGTTGAGCCGATCGGGGCGATTGAAGGTGACGGTGGCGACGTGCTCGCGCACATCGTAGAGCACGGCGGGCTCGGCCATGGCTTTCCTCCGGCGATTCTGCTTCTCTGCGCGCGAGCATAGCCGAGGCGCTCGACGGTGCGCCACTCGATGACGCCGGCATTACTCAAGCGCTCGCATGCGCGCCAGCGCGGAGAGGATCGGGTATGAGCGAGCGCGAGGCGGTCGTGGCGATGACCGCAGTTGAACGGCGCTGGAGCCTTGCGGCGGCAATCGCCTCGGTGGCGGTGTTCGGCATGAGCATCGGCTTCGCGACGCCGCTGTTCTCGCTGAGCCTCGAAGCGCATGGCACCGAGACAACGCTCACCGGGCTCAATGCGACTGCGGGATATCTGGGGGTCGTGCTGGGCCCCCTCTGGACGCCACTGCTGGTGCGTCGCTTCGGGCTCAGGCGGTTCTTGCTCGGCTGCTTCGCCCTCGACATCGCAGCCTTCCTGGCGATGAAGCCGTTGGACAGCATCGACGCATGGTTCGCGCTCCGCCTGCTGCTCGGCATGGCGGGATCGAGCGTCTTCACCGCCGCCGAAGCCTGGATCAACCTGCTCGCCGAGGACCGCAACCGCGGCCGCATCATCGGCGCCTATGCCGCGGCGCTCGCCGCCGGCTTCGCCGCGGGGCCGTTGATGTTCGGCCTCGTCGGTATTGCCGGCTGGGCACCCTACGCGATCGGCGCCAGCATCACCGCGCTGGCGGCGCTGCCGCTGGCCCGGACCGGCAAGACCAGCGCCCGCCTCGGTCGCGAAAAGCCGGCGAGCGCGCTGGCGATCTTCGGCGAGGCGCCGTTCATCGTGCTGAGCGTCGCGTTCTATGGCTGCTTCGAGGCTGCCGCGCTGTCGCTGCTGCCGATCTGGGGGGTGCGCATCGGCCTCCCGCGCGCCGAAGCGGCGGCGATCCTGACTGCGATAGGCGCGGGCGCCATTGCGCTGCAGATGCCGATCGGCTGGCTTTCCGACAAGCTCGAGCGCGTGCAGGTGTTGCGGCTCTGTGGCGCGGCCGGGCTGCTGGGCGCAGCACTGCTGCCGCTGATCGTCCGAGGCGGTGCGCCGGCGATCTTCGTGGCCACGCTGGCCTGGGGAGGTGCGGCGGGCGGGATATATCCGGTGGCGCTCGCCATGGCCGGGGCGCGCTTTCGCGGCGCCGAGGCAGTAAGCGCCAATGCCGCGCTGATCATCGCCTATGGCATCGGCTCTTTGATCGGGCCGGGGCTCGGTGGAGCCGCCATGGATCTCTGGAATCCGCACGGGCTGCTGCTCTTCCTGGCGCTGCTCTTCGCGCTTTTCCTGGTCGCCACGTTGCGGCAGGGCGAGCGCTCCGTCTGAGCGGATTGGCGCTGCCGCGCCGCGCGGTTGGCCGATCACCGTGTCGCCGGGCGGCGCGCGCGTACCGCGCGGTTTCGGTTGCTTGCAGGAACGCTGCGCGCTAGTAATTGCGAATAAGTCGCAATTGCGTAGAGGCGGCGATGAGACCGAGGTGGCGGAGCCTCGCGACCCTGGTCGCGGCGGCCGGGATGATCGCGGCCGCAGACCCGGCGCGGGCGGAATTCCGCGTTCGCCCGGCCGAAATCGAGGGGGGCGAAAAAGCGGTCGAGCTCAACGGCTCCTATGGCTTCGACCGACAGGCGGAGAAGCAGGGGGAGCAGAGCTATACGGCCGAAATCGAGGCGGCGGTGAATGACTGGTGGCTCACCGAGTTCGAAGGCGAGGCGGGACGCGATCCTGGTCCGGACAACCGCACGCGCTTCACCGCCGCCACCTGGGAAAACCTGTTCGAACTCACGGAGCCCGGACGGTATTGGGCGGATCTCGGCTTCTTCGCCGAGTTCAGCCGCGCTCTCTCGCATCAGAGCCCTGACAATCTCAACCTCGGGCCGGCAGTCACCAAGGTGTGGGGCCGCATCGTCAACACGCTGAACCTGTTCGTTGCCAAGGATGTCGGCAGTCACGCCTCGGGCCGGCCGCAGCTCAATCTTGCCTGGCAGACGCGGCTTACCCTCGATCCGCTGATCGAGCCGGGCATCGAGATCTACAGCGCGCCCGGCGCGCTTGCGCATTTCAGCGGGCTGCAACAGCAGGATCATCGCGCCGGTCCGGTGCTCTACGGCACTCTGCGCGGCTTCGGCGCGAGCGCGCTCAACTATGAGGTCGGCTACCTCTTCGGCCTGACGCGCGCCACGCCCGAAGGCACGCTGAAATGGCGACTCGAATACGAATTTCACTTCTGAGACCGCACCGAACCCGCACGCGGAAAATCCGTTCGTCTTCGTCAGGTCACTCAGTCACGGGGAGGCGAGGATGGAGTTCGGCGAAATCGTCAAGCGCGAGCACCAGCGCATGAGCGAGATGATGGAGCGCCTCGAGGAAAGCTCGGAGGGCTCGCTGAAGACGCGCGAGCGAGTGAGCCGGCAGCTCGCGCAGCTTCTTGCCGAGCATGCGCAGAAAGAGGAGATGCATCTCTATCCGGCGCTTGAGCGGCATGCGGAAGCGCATGAGGCGATCGGCGAGTTTCTCGGCAGCGCCGGCGGCGCGCATGCCGAGATGACGCGCCTCGCCGGCGAACTCGACGTGATGGCGAAGGACGACGCGAGCTTCACCGAGCGGGCGGGCGAGCTCAGAAAGGCGGCGCAGACGCATATGCGCGAAGAGGAGCGGCTGCTTTCGCCGCTGCGGCGGGCGCTCGACGAGGAAGAGACCGAGGCGCTCGACCGCGCGGTGGCGGGGCGCGGCGAGGAGATGGCGGAAGGTGCCGCCGCGGCCGTGCGCCGCGGCGCTGAGCAGACGACCGAGGCGAGCGGCGCAGCCCTGCGGCGTGGCGCCGAAAGTGCGGGCGAGCAAGTCGAATCGGCCAACCGCGCCGTGCTTGCGGCCGCCGGCATTTACGGCGAGACGGCGCAGCTCACCACCGAGGACATCCAGGCGATCGCCACCTGCTCCAGCATCGCCGCCGGCGGAATGGGCGAGATGCGCCAGGCGTGGATCGAATGGATGAGCCGCGGCTGGCGCGCCGGAGCCCGCGCGTCGCAGGAACTGATGCGCTGCACGACGATCGAGCAGCTGGCGGATATCCAGCGCAACTTCCTTAAGGAGTCGCTCGATAGCCTGCTCGAGAGCAGCGCACAGATGCTGCGCATTTCGAGCCGCATCAGCGAGGACGCCGCGCGGCCGATCGAGGATCGCGTGCTGCAATTGCGCCGTGGCGTTGAAAGCGGCGGCCGCGCGCGCCGGGCGGCCGGCGACTAGCGCTTCGGGCCGAGTTCGACATCCGCGTCGACCGAAACCGAGACCGGCGCCTCGCCGGGCTCAGCGACCGGCTTTGCTGAAACCGCGCCGCGGGCCATGAAGAAGCGCGGCGCGGGCGGGCTTGCGACGGCATTGCCGAGGCGCAGGTCGCGGATGCGCTCGACCGCGAGTCCGAGGCTCGCGGCGACGCGGGCAGCGCGCCGCCTCAGGCGTTGAAGCGCTTGCTCGGTAAGCGCGTCCTCGCTCGCCTGCGCCGCCTCGGGCGAGAGCTCGTAGTCGAGCGACGACGTCACCAGCCCGCTCTGCTGCAAGCGGCCGGTGAGCGCAAGCAACGATGCCGCATCATGCGCGCTCAACGTCAGGCTTTCCGCGCCGTGCCATTGCGCCGGTTGGCCCTTCGGGCGCTCCTGGTAGAGGGAGTAACCGCCGGTGGCCACGACGAGGCCGGGCACCGCCTTGGCTTGCGCCACCGCCGCGGCCATGCGCCGGTTGATCTCCGCTTGCAGCCGGGCCGGATCGGCATCGACGCCTTCGACGCGCAGCACTGCGCGCAGGAGGTCGCGAGGAACCAGGCGCTGCGCCTCGGCGCTCAGATGCAGCACGGTTGCGGTGCTCGGCGCCCCTTCCGGCGGCTGCGCGGCAAGCGCCGAGACGGGCATCAGCACCAAGGCAAGACCAGCGGCAAAACGATGCATTCGGTCCTCTCTCGCTCGGTTCGGTCGACGGCGCGCCGGGCGCCGCCACTCTTTTCTAGCGCGCGGGCCGCCCGCCGTCAGGAGACCACACGCCGCGCGGCGCCTTTGCTTGCCGCGGTGAAGATTACGTGCGCCCTCGGGAGGATACCGTTGCGCCCACCGCGGGCGACGAGTATCCGATCTGGTATGCACGATATCTCTCAATTCAGGCCAGCTATGCTTCGCCACATTAAATCTGCGTTATAAAACTTCACATCCTGCTGTCGCGGTTTCTTGCCGCACTACTCCGAGAATCTTTGATTGCTTCCTGCCAGCACATCGGCAGACCTTGCCGCGCCCAGCCGGCACCGATTCCAACTCTTCCTATTTGACGCCATTGTGATAGTCTTTATCAACGAGGCGGCGCCACCGCAGGCGTGTCGGCTTCGGTACAGACGACTGCAATACTCGAAGAGCGAGTCTCGTTTAGAACTCGCCGCATGCAACAACCACTGGGGACGGAAATGTCAATGACCGGATCATTGCGCACAACTGCGCCTAATCGTTGGCTGCAACTCATCGCCGGCATTATCTGCATGGTGATGATCGCCAACCTGCAATATGGCTGGACGCTGTTCGTCCATCCGATGAACAAGGCCCATGGCTGGCCGATCGCCGAAATCCAGGTGGCGTTCAGCATCTTCGTCGCGCTCGAGACCTGGCTCACGCCGATCGAGGGCTGGATCGCCGACAGTCTCGGGCCGCGGCTTGGTCCGAAGCTGGTCGTGGGCGTGGGCGGCGTCCTGGTCGCGGTGGCCTGGATCATCAATTCCCAGGCCACTACGCTGACGACGCTCTATATCGGCGCGGGACTCTCCGGCATCGGCGCGGGCGCGATCTATGCGACCGCTGTCGGCAATGCCGTGAAATGGTTCCCCGACCGCCGCGGCCTCGCCGTCGGCCTTACCGCCGCCGGGTTCGGCGCCGGCGCCGCGCTGACCGTGGTGCCGATCCGCGAGGTGATCGCGGGCGCCGGCTATCAATCGGCATTCTTCTGGTTCGGCCTGGTGCAGGGCTCGGTCTGCGTCGTCATGTCGTTCCTGCTGAAGGCACCCGAGGCCGGCGAAGTCCCAACTGTCACAACACCCAAGGTGATGCAGTCGAGCTACAGCTACCGCCCGGCCGAGATGTTGGCCAAGCCGGCGTTCTGGGTGCTCTACGTCATGTTCATCCTGGTCGCGGCGAGTGGCCTGATGGCAACGGCGCAGATCGCGCTCATCGCACACGACTATCACGTGGCGGACACCGTGATCTTCCTCGGCGGCACGGCGCTCACCGTGGCGTTGGTGGTCGACAATGTGATGAACGGCCTGGCCCGACCCTTCTTCGGCTGGATCTCCGACCATATCGGCCGCGAATACACGATGGCCATCGCCTTCGGCCTGGGCGGCATTGCCTATTGGCTGCTGGGTGCTGCCGGCGGCTCGCCCTGGAGCTTCGTGCTCTTCGCCGGATTGATCTTCCTCACCTGGGGCGAGATCTTCAGCCTGTTCCCGTCGACCTGCACCGACACATTCGGTCCGAAATACGCGACGGTGAACACCAGCCTGCTCTACACCGCCAAGGGCGCGGCCGCCTTCCTGGTGCCGTTCGCCAATATCATGAAAGCGGCGACCGGCAGCTGGCACATGGTCTTCGTGATAACGGCGATCATGAACTTCGCCGTGGTCGCGCTCGCGCTCTTGGTGCTGAGGCCGCTGCGCAGCTCGCAGCATGCTTCGACGCTCGCGCGGGTTTCGGCGCGCGCCGCCGAATAGCGGCAGCGCCGCTGCGCTCTCGGGCGGGTGGGCCGGCAGGCTTCGCCCGCCCGTGTTTTTTGCGGCCGCACCCGCGGTGGCGCGGGGTTCACTGCCGCAGACCCTTGAGCCGCGGATCGTGGAGCCCGGTGGGCTCGGGCAGCTGCGCCGTCCGCGCCGTCTCGAGCACCCGGGTGATGAAGGCCGCATAGGGATCCGCGTCCTCGGCCGCGGCGCCGCCGGCGGTCGCGGTAGGGTATTCTGCACCGCGCGACGTCGCCTGCGCGAAGGGGCAAAGGAACACGGCACCCTCGCCAGCCTCGCGCTCGCCCGCATGCTGCGCGGCGCGCACCAGGCTGAAATCGCCGGCGGTGTCGGGGCTGGAGAGAATGCTGAGCCCGCGCAGCACGCTGGCCTTGGCCCGGGAGTTGGCGTTCGCCTCGCGCAAGAAGACCGCCCGGGGATAGATACGCTCGATGCTGTTGCGATCTCCGATGTTGGCCTGCGACATGACAGGGCAACGATGCCACCGCGGGCAACGTTCCGCGCAGGCGCTTGACCGTCCGGGCAGCCCGGGGCAAGAGTGACGCCCGCCGCACTCTCTGCCGCGAGCGTCCATGACCCACCCCACCTCGCCGATCGACGGCCTCACGGCACAAGAGCGCGCCCTGCTGGAGCACGCGCAGCGCTTCCGCCACGAAATCGTGGCACCAAACGCCGCACTCTGGGAGCGCGCGCGGCAGCCGCCGATTGACGCGATCCGCGCGGCCGCGCGGCTCGGTCTCACCGCGATCGAGGTGCCGGAGGTGCACGGCGGCCAGGGCGCTGGCTTCATCGCCAAGACGCTGATCGCCGAGGAGCTCGCCCGCTCCTGCATGGGCTTCGCCTTCAGCCTCATCAACACCCAGAACGTCGCGGCGCGTATCGCGCATCAGGGCACGCCGGAGCAGATCGCCCGATATGTGGCACCGCTCGTGGCCGGCGAGCGGCTTGGCGGTACTTCGCTGACCGAACCGGGTGCCGGCAGCGACTTTCCCGCGATCACCACGCGAGCGCGCAAGATCGACGGAGGCTGGGTGCTCGACGGGGAGAAGGCCTGGCTCACCAATGCGGCCATGGCCGACACGATCATCGTCTATGCCAAGACCGATGCCGCGCCCGGCACCTCCGGCATGGCCGCCTTCATCGTCGATGCCGGCGCGCCGGGATTCGAGCGTCTGCCGCCTTACGCGATCATGGGCGGCCATGCCATCGGCGTCGGCGGCATCAGGCTCAGCGGCTACCGGCTCGGCGATGAGGCGCTCTTCTATCCGCCGGGCGAGGCGTTCAAGCGCGCGCTCGGCGGCATCAACGGCGCGCGCGTCTATGTCGCGGCAATGTGCTGCGGCATGGTGGCGGAAGCGCTGGGCGTGGCGCTCGATTACGGCAAGCGCCGCCACGCCTTCGGCAAGCGGCTCCTCGACCACCAGGGTCTGCGCTGGTCGCTCGTCGACGTCGCGACCGAGCTGGAAGCGGCGCGGCTTATGACCTGGCGCGCGGCGGCGCTCATCGAGCACAGCGAGGATGCGGTGCTTGCCGCCGCGCTTGCCAAGAAATTCGCCGTCGAGATGGCGGGACGCCGCCTGCCGCAATGCATGCAGGCGATGGGCGCCGAAGGGCTGCGCGAGGAGTACCCGATCGGCCGCCACATCGCGTCTTCGCGCATCGCCGCCTATGTCGACGGCTCGACCGAAATCCAGAACGAGCGCATCGGCGCGCTGCTGGAGAAGACCTATCTGTAGCTAGCCTCGGGGGAGCTGCAATTCCACCCCGCGTCCTTCGAGTGGCCCCTTATCAGGAGCCACGAAGAAAGCTCCTCATCCCGAGCTTGTCGAAGGACGCACAGCCCTGCAGCGCTCGCAGATCTAGCTCGCTGCTGCGGCCGCTTCGGTCGTCACCGGCTCGACCCTCGCCGCGCAGAACTTGAACTCCGGAATCTTGCCGACGGGATCGAGCTGCGGATTGGTGAGGATGTTGGCCGCTGCCTCGGCATAGCAGAACGGAATGAAGATCATGCCGGGCGGGATGGCGCCGTCGGCGCGCGCCTTGAGCTCGATCGCGCCGCGGCGTGTGGCGACGCGGATCTTGGCGCCGGGCTTCAGCCCCATGCGGCGGAGATCGCCTGGCGCGAGACTCGCCACCGCCTCGGGCTCGAGATCGTCGAGCACGCTGGCGCGGCGGGTCATCGCTCCGGTGTGCCAATGCTCAAGTTGCCGCCCGGTGGTGAGCACCATCGGATAGGCCTCGTCGGGCTCCTCGGCGGGCGGCACGAGCTGAACCGGCACCAGCTTGCCGCGGCCCGACGGCGTCGGGAAGCCGTCGCCGAAGACGATCTCGTTGCCAGGCTTGTCCTCGGCATCGCAGGGATAGGTCACGGAGCTTTCGCGCTCGAGCCGCTCCCAGGTGATGTTGTCGAGCGACGGCATGGCGCGCTTCATCTCGGCAAAGACATCGCGCGGATGAGTGTAGGTCCATGGCAGGCCCAAACGCTTGGCGAGATCGATGATGATGGAGAGATCCTCGCGCGCATCGCCGGGCAGCGGAAGCGCCTTCCGCCCCATCTGCACCTGGCGGTTGGTATTCGAGACGGTGCCGACCTTCTCAGGCCAGGCGGAAGCGGGAAGGACGACATCGGCGTAGCGCGCCGTCTCGGTGAGGAAAATGTCCTGCACGACGAGATGCTCGAGCTTGGCGAGGGCTTCGCGCGCGTGCTCGACATCGGGATCGGACATGGCGGGATTCTCGCCCATCACATACATGCCCCGAACGATGCCCTCGTGGGTCGCCGTCATGATCTCGACCACGGTGAGACCGGGCTTCGGATCGAGCTTGGTGCCCCAGAGCTTCTCGAAGAACTCCCGCACCTTGGGATCGCCCACCGCCTGATAA
>Ga0134128_10003294_pt1 | contig 19738 bp, 20 predicted proteins | sample KB31754_FD_96462 | JGI IMG/M metagenome (GOLD analysis project Ga0134128, IMG submission 96462) | Terrestrial soil microbial communities with excess Nitrogen fertilizer from Kellogg Biological Station, Michigan, USA - KB3-175-4 | ecosystem: Environmental > Terrestrial > Soil > Unclassified ...
CACAATGGGGTTCTCGCGATTTGCGAGGAGCTAGGTATTGGTTTTGTGCCTTGGGGACCACTCGGCGCTGGTTTCTTGACCGGTTCGGTCACGCCGGACACCAAGCTCGAAGCATCAGATTTTCGTAATGCAGTCCCGCGCTGGTCGACCGATGCCCGCGCGGCCAACATGGCTCTAGTCGACGTCCTGAAGCGCGTTGCCGCTGGTAAAGGCGCTACACCTGCGCAGCTAGCCCTAGCATGGCTACTCGCGCAGAAAGCATGGATTGCTCCTATCCCTGGCACGACGAAGTTGCACCGTCTTGAGGAAAATCTGGGATCAGCAGAGATTAAGCTCAGCACGGATGATCTGACAGAAATCGAAGCAGCGATTTCGGCGATTTCACTACAAGGTGCTCGGTTGCCAGAAGCTGCTTTAAAGATGACTGGACTGTAGCATAAGGAATCGGCAGGGCCTTTCCCCACAACAACCGCGCCCGAACGTCCGCTATTAGCGCAAAGCGGACATTCGATGAATGCGGCATCGTCAATTACGTTATTGGCGCTAGCGATACCATGGGTTCGAGATCGCCTCGCTCGCGGTTAGCCAAATGGGACGATAACTATCTGAATTTATTGAACGTCAACATTGGTTTGGCGGACAGAGAGGGATTGCTCGGGCCATGCTCAAGGCATGTCCCTCGTCCGCGCTAACGCTCGGATCGCTCGGAGCTTGGCCGCTCCTCGCGCCCAAAATTGCCTGTCGGCAATTTTGTCGAACACGGGTCCGTCCACCGATCTCCGATCCGCCATTAAAAAAGGGGCCGCAAGGGCCCCTGTTTTAATGGCGGACAGAGAGGGATTCGAACCCTCGAACGGCTTTCACCGTTACACACTTTCCAGGCGTGCGCCTTCAACCACTCGGCCACCTGTCCCTTAAGCCCACGCGAATATACCGCCTCGCCTGTTCCCGCAAGATGCCCGTTTTTGACGCGTTATGGCGGGAATTTGCTCTGCAGTTGGTCCGAGGGAAAGGCCTCGACAAGGACGCGCGCCAGCCCGTCTCTGACACCCAGCGCCCGGGCGGCGGCAACGGACAGATCGATCACGCGCCCCTTGATATGCGGCCCCCGGTCATTGATCCGGACTTTGACGCTCTTTCCATTGCGCAGATTGGTCACGCGCACCATGGTGCCGAACCGCAAGGTGCGATGCGCCGCGGTGAAATCGGCCATATTGAAACGTTCGCCCGCGGCGGTGCGCTTTCCCTGATGGGCTTTGCCATAGAAAGACGCGATGCCTTGCTCGACGAAGAAAGGTTGCTCGACCTCGGGCGGGGGTGGGACAGGCGCCGCCGGTGGCGGTGATGGCGTTGCGGCCGGGGGCGGCACGGCGGGTGCCGGCGGCGGCGCCATCGGCGCCACAGGTCCGGGCTTCAGCGCCGCGCAGGAGGCGAGGCCGAACAAAGTCAGCAACAGGGGCACAAGCACATATCTTCGCATCAGGCCTGATTCATACGGGGGCCTTGCTTAACGCTCGGCAAATGGAGCTTTTGACAAAGCCCCGGCGGTTCCCGCCGGGGCTTTTCGTCGGGCGGAATGGCCGCTCAGTCAGGCCGCCACCAGCGTGGCCAGGCGGTCGAGCTCTTCGGGCGTGTTGTAGGCATGCGGCGAAATACGAAGCGCGGGTTGGCCATTCACCCGCGTCGCCGCGCAGGCGACTTTGTGAGTCTGATAAAGCTCCTTGTGCTTGCCGGGCACGTCGTTGACGACCACGGCCAGGCAAGGTCCCCACAAGGCGGAATCGCCCGAACCCCAGACCTTGATGCCCTTGGCCTGAAGCTTCTGGCGCATGGCGGCGGCATTGGCGCGGGCGATGCGCTCGATGTTGTCCGCACCGATGGCATCGCGTTCGTCCAGCGCCACCATCAATCCGGGCAGCATGGGATCGGTGCGCTGGCCGATGAACTCGAAATTCTGGCCGTTCACTTCGTTAGGCTTGGCCGAGCGGTAGTAATTGACGCTCATGATCAGAGGATCGAGTTCGCCCTGGCGCTCAGGCCGCACATAAAGCACGCCGCCGCCCAGAGGACCCATCATCCATTTATGGGTGCTGCCCGAGAAGGAATCGCAGCCCAGCGCCGCGACATCGAGCTTCATCCAGCCGAAGGTCTGCGCGCAATCGAGATGGAACCAGATGTTCTTGGACCGGGCGAAACGGCCGATCTCGGACGCGGGCGCGATCAGGCCGGCGATATTGGTCATGTGCGACAGCGCGATCACCTTGGTCTTTGGCGTCGCCAGCGAGAGATAGGCGTCCAGCACGTCCTGGCCGTTCTTGGGTTCGTCCGCCGGATTGGCCACCTTGACGACGATGCCCTGTTCCTTTTCCCGGCGGTGCCAGTAGGTGGTGTTGGAAGGATGATTTTCCCGCCCGATGATCACTTCGTCGCCGGCCTGAAGCGGCACGCCGCGCACGATATTGCCGCTCGATTCGCTGGAATTGCGGGTGAGCGAGATCGCGTCCGGTGATGCGTTGACCTGGTGCGCGAAGCGCGTGCGCAGCTGGGTGGAGATGTCCACGAAACGCTGGCGGTATTCCTGGGACGGATCGGCCTGGAGCTCGAGCGAGGACGCTTTTTCAGCCGCGCTGGCCGATTTGAAAGTCGGGCAGAGATTGGCGGCATTGACATAGATGATGTCGGAGCCGAGGCCCATCTTCGCGCGGATTGCGTTGCTGTTTTTCGCCCCTTGCGCGACGGCCGGCTCGGCGCTGGCGATTGCCGCCAGGCTCGCCGCCGTTTGAATCAGGTGACGCCGTGAAATATCGGTCATAGCAGTCCTCCCTTGTTGTTCTGTCGTGATCGCCCGTCGGGCCTTTCCCCTGGCCGGTTCTGCGGATTGTGCGCCAGCGCCAGGGCTTTGACAACCAAGCCCCGAGGTGTGCCTTTTTGCAAAGGCGCTTATTTATCCGTTAGATAGCTGAAATTGGGGGTCCGCGCGTGACCGGAGGCTCACAAATGTTGCGCAATGTGCTGCTCGCTTTTTCCGCCGCCGTGATCGTGGTTCTCACGCTGGCAGCGGTCTTCGCCCCTTACGTCAATACCGAATTGTCTCCTTACATATCCTCGCATGTGATCGTCGATCCCGCGCCGGCCAAGCTGGCCAAGGGCCGCATGGTGGACGATTATTTCGCGGTCCAGGATTTGGGCGATGGCGCTTTTGCCATCGGCGAGCCGCGCTATTACCAGCAGAATTACGCCTACCTGATTTTGGGCGACAGCCACGCGCTGTTGTTCGATTCCGGCACCGGCACGCGCGACATCAGCCCGGTGGTGAATTCGCTCACCCATCTTCCCGTCACGGTGATCGTTTCGCATCTCCATTTCGATCATCTGGGCGGTATCGCGCCTTTCCATCACATCGCCATGATCGATCTTCCTGAGACACGCGCCGACGTTTCGGGCGGCATGTTCGTGCCGGGCCGCTATGAATTCGGCGGCCTCGCCGACAGGCGGGTGCGGCCGGTTTTCGAGGTTTCGGAATGGATCAAGCCCGGCGCGATCATCGATCTGGGTGGGCGCCGATTGCAGGTCCTCTCCACGCCAGGCCACACGCCCAGTTCCGTGTCGCTCTATGACGCCGCCGGCAAGCGGCTCTTCACCGGCGACTATATCTATCCCACCACCATCTATGCCTTCGGACCCGGAGCCAGCCGCAGCGCCTATCACGCGACCGCCCAGCGGCTGCTCGCCACTATTCCGTCCGACACGATCCTGTGGACCGCTCATTGTTGCCGGGCCGGCGAGGGCGTATCCGCGCCCTGGCTGACCACGAAGGATCTGCGCGATCTGGATGATGCGTTCGTCAAGGTTTCAAAGGGTGAGAAGACCAGCACAGGCTTCTATCCGCGCCGCTTTCCGGTCAACCATGAAATGACCTTGGCGACCGGTTTTTCCTGGACCAATCGCTGATGAAGCAGATCGCCATGCTGTTCGCGGGTGGGGTGGCGCTGGCGGCGACACCGGCCTTGGCCGCGTGTCCGGTGAAAGCACCTCCGGGACTGGTGAGTGCCGGCAGGCTCACCATTGGCACCATGCTGACCAATCCGCCTCAGACCTTCGTGGAAAACGGCCAGCCCGCGGGTTTCGACATCGATCTGTCGCGCGCCATTGCCGCTGAGATGTGTCTCAAGCCCCGGTTCGTGAATGTGACCTTCGCCGGACTGTTTCCGGGATTGATGTCGCGAAAATTCGACTATCTCAGCTCAGGGCTGGGGATCACACCCCAGCGTCGCGAGACCTTCGACTTCGTGCCCTATTTCCGGGGTGGCATCCAATTCGTGGGGCGCAAGGAGAATCGTTTCTTCTTCCAGAACGAGGAGGGGCTTTGCGGGCTTCGCGTGGCCACCATCGCCGGCACCACCCAGGCGCTGGCGATCGAGCGCGCCAATCAAGGCGTCTGCAAACAGAAGCCGATCGATCTCAGCTATTTTCCCAGCTTCAACGATGCGGTGATCCAGCTCACCAAGAATTCCGCCGACATCGCGTTCGTGGATTGGGCCTTCGCGTCCTATATTTCCCGGCTGATGCCCGAACTCGCCCCCGCCAGCCCCATCATTTCGGGACGGCCGGAAGTGCCGCGCAATCTGATGGGCCTCGCCTTCCGCAAGGACGAAGGGCCCCAGGAAAAAGCGGTGAGCGAAGCGATTCAGGCGCTGGAGAAAGATGGCACCTACGACAGGCTTTTGAACAAGTGGCAACTGCGGAATGGAGACGTCCGCGATCAGTCCGATGACAAATCGGGATCTGCGGCCCGGGTCGGCTCCTTTGCCATCGTCTTCGACCGCAAGGCCTTCTTCGACACGCTTTTTTCCACGCAATTCTTTGTTCCCGCGCTCACCACTCTGGGCATCACCCTGGTGGCCATGCTGATCGCCATTATTCTGGGTTTTGGCGGCGCGCTGGCGGCGCTTTCGCCCTACAAGGCGCTCAGGAGCCTGGTTCAGATCTATCTGGGGTTTTTTCGCGGTGTGCCGGTGCTGGTCCAGATCGTGTTCTGGTACAACGCGCTTCCCGTTCTCACCAACAATGCCATCAATCTTCCCGCGCTGGTGGCGGGCACCATCGCGCTGGGCCTTAATGAAGGCGCTTACATGACCGAGATCATTCGCGCCGGCCTGATCTCGGTCGATCCCGGTCAGCGCGAAGCGGCGCGCGCGCTGGGCATGACCAAGGCCAAGGCGATGCGCCGCATCGTGATGCCCCAGGCTTTGCGCGTGATCATCCCGCCTACCGGCAACCAGTTCATCGCCATGCTCAAGACCACTTCGTTGCTCTTTGCCATCGCCGTGCCGGAAATCTTCGCCACCGGTACCGGCATCTATGGCCGCAATTTCAAATATTTTGAAGTCCTGGCGGTGGTGAGTATCTGGTATCTGCTGCTCACCGGTTTTCTTATCCTCATCCAGAAAAGCGTCGAACGGCGCTTTCATGTGCGCCGGCGCCCCGCGGGCGTTCTGGCCGTGGAGCATGATTGATGGCGCTGGTCGAAATCCGCGACGTCCACAAGCGCTTCGGATCGCAGGAAGTTCTGAAAGGTGTTTCGCTGAGTGTCGAAGCCGGCGAGGTGGTGTGTCTTCTGGGCGCCAGCGGCAGCGGCAAGACCACTTTGCTCCGCTGCATCAATCATCTGGATAGGATGGATAGAGGCGAGATCGAGGTCGCGGGTGAGTTGGTGGGTTACGCGCGCGGGAAGGACGGTACGCTTCGCGAAGAAGCGGACCGCATTGTTTCGGCCAAGCGCGCCAAGATCGGCATGGTGTTCCAGCGGTTCAACCTCTTTGCCCATCTCACGGCGCTGGAGAATGTCACCGAAGCGCCGGTCCAGGTGCTGGGCATGGCCAAGGCCGAAGCGGAAAAGCGCGCGCTCGATCTCTTGGCGGGTGTGGGACTGAAGGAGAGGGCGGGCCATTATCCGCACCAACTGTCGGGCGGCCAGCAGCAGCGCGTGGCGATTGCTCGCGCCGTGGCGATGGAGCCCAGGCTGATGCTGTTCGACGAGCCCACCTCCGCGCTCGATCCCGAGCTGGTGGGCGAAGTGCTGGAGACCATGCGCCGGTTAGCCGCGGATGGCATGACCATGATCCTGGTCACCCATGAACTCGCCTTCGCCCGCGACGTGGCCCACCGGGTGATCATGATGGCCGATGGTCAGGTGGTGGAGGACGCGTCGCCCGCGGCGTTTTTCTCCGCACCAAGGCATCCGCGCAGCAAAGCCTTCCTTGCGCGCACCATGAGGGCGTCGTGATCACGCCCGCGCCGCACGATCCCTCCTGGTGGTTCGCCGACGCCATGGCGCGCGAGGTTGGCGCGCCCCTGCCGTCCCTGATCGGCGAGACCCGTGTGGACGTTGCCATCGTGGGCGGCGGCTATACCGGGCTTTGGACCGCGCTGGCCTTGAAGGCGCGCAAGCCCGGCCTTTCGGTGGCCCTGATCGAAGCCTCGCTGTGCGGGTCGGGCGCCAGCGGCAAGAATGGGGGCAAGGTCCATGGTTATTGGGCCAGCCTTCAAGGCATGGCGCGCAATCTTGGCGAGGATGGCGCGCTGGCGGTCGCCCGCGCCGGGACGAAAGCCCAGGACGCCATCCGCGCCTTCGCCACCGGCCCTGGCCGCGATGTCTGGTGGCACGAGGCGGGCAATCTACGCGTCTCCTGCGCCCCGGCCCAGGACGCAAAGATCGCGGGCTATGTGGATGCTGCGCGCCGGCTGGGCGTGCCGGACACCGCCCGGCCACTTACTCCGAACGAGGTCGCGCATTATTGCCGCTCGCCGGTGTTCCGGGGCGGCGTCTTTTTGCCCGAAGGCGCCAATCTTCATCCCGGCTTGATGGCGCGCGCCTTGCGCAAGGCGGTGATCGAAGCGGGGGTGGAGCTTTACGAGAACACGCCCATGACCGATCTGGACAAAGGAGCGCCCAACCGCCTCCATACGCCGAACGGCCAGATCATCGCCCGCGACGTGGTGCTGGCCACCAATTGCGATCTGGCGACGCTCCCCGAAACCAGGCCGCATGTGAGCGTCTTTTCCAGCTATGCGGTGATGAGCGAGCCCGCGCCGTCTGCGCTGGAAGCGATGGGCTGGAGGGGCGAGGAAGGAATCTCCGACATGCGGATGTTCCTGCATTATTTCCGCAAGACGCCGGATGGCCGCGTGCTGATGGGCTCGGGCTCGGGCCCGATCGCCTTCAACGGCCATACCGACAGCATACGCCTGCGCGAAGACCGCGCCAGCGCCAGGCGCGCCGAACGCGGGTTGCGGCGTCTGCTGCCGTCCTTCAAGGATATATCAATCGCCAAAGCCTGGGGCGGACAGATCGACGTCTCCGCCGACCGGCTGCCTTTCTTCAACACCATTGCCGGCACGCGGGTGCATTTCGGTTGCGGCTATTCGGGACATGGCGTCAACCCCACCTATATCGGCGGCCAATGTCTGGCCTCGCTGGTGCTGAACGAGAACGACATGTGGTCGAACCTGCCGTTGGTTCGCCGCGCGCTCCCCAGGCTTCCGCCCGAGCCGTTGCGTTATTGGGGCGGACGTCTCATCCGCCGCGCCATAATTGCCTGCGAGGAAGCCGAAGAGCGCAACCGCCCGCCCTCGCCCTTGGCCAGCGCGGTGGCGTCGCTGCCCAAGCTGTTCGGCTTGCGGATCGGCGCGCGATAGGAGATTTCCATAAGCATCGCCCTCAAGCGCGTCTATGATTCGCCAAAGGCGTCGGATGGTTTCCGCGTGCTGGTGGATCGGCTCTGGCCCCGCGGGCTGACCAAGGAGAAAGCCGCGCTCGATCTCTGGGCCAAAGAAGTCGCCCCGTCGCCCGGGTTGCGCCGTGAATTCAACCACAAGCCGGAGAAATTCGCCGAATTCAAAAAGCTCTATCGCTTCGAACTTTCAAAAAACCCAGCGCTGGCCGCGTTTCGGCAGGAACTGAAGCGGCCCAAGGTCACGCTCCTGTTCGCCGCTCACGACCCAAGGGTCAATCATGCCGTGGTGCTGGCCGATTACCTGACGCGAAGCGCCAAGCGGAAAAGGAAACCGGCCGGGAAAAAGCCTCAAGCCGCGGCGCGGCGGCGTTCGCGATAAACCAGTTGCAGATTGCGGGCATAAACGAACAGGCCCCCGATCTGGGCCACCAGGAATGGCAACCCGTCCTGACCGAGATGGACGGAATAGACCAGGGTGATCAGTCCGCCGCCGACGGAGAGATACCAGAAAGCCACCGGGATCACGCTTTTGCCTTCCATCTCGCTCTTGAACAGCTGCACGAAGAAACGCGAGCCGAACAGAAGCTGGCCGACGAAGCCCACCGCGATCCAGACATGATCCGGGGTCAGCAAATGTCCCATGCTCATAATTCCTCCGTCCCCGCCGCTCCGCCATGCCGGCGCATCAGCCAGCGCACGCCCAACAGATCGTTCACGCTCACCACCAGGCGGCCGAAATTCGTGTATTTCGAACGCCCCGCCATTCGGGGCCGGTGATGCACGGGAACATAGGCCACTTTCCATCCCTCGCGTTGGACCAGCGCGATCAGATAACGGTGGATATGGTCGAAATAGGGCAGGGCCAGAAAGGCGCTGCGGCGGATCGCTTTGAGGCCGCAGCCGGTGTCGGCGGCCCCGTCCTTGAGAAGGGCGTTGCGCAAATTGTTGCCGACGCGCGAGGCGAGCCGGCGGCTGGCAGTATCCCGGCGCTTCACCCTGACCCCCGAGGCCATGCCCAGCCTGGGGTCACCGGCGAGCAGTGTGAGCAGCTTGGGGATGTCGGCGGGATCGTTCTGGCCGTCGCCGTCGAGGGTGACGATGATCTCGCCCTTGGCGGCCAGGACGCCGGTCTGGATGGCGCGGCTTTGCCCCAGATTGCGGGCATGGCGTAGCGGCCGGAAATGCGCGATCTCGCCTTTCAGCCGCGTGAGTTCCGCGCGCGTCGAATCACGCGAGCCGTCATCCACGAAAATGATTTCATGATCGGGCTGGTCCTTGAGCGCCGCCGCGATCTCGCGGGCCAGCGCGGCGACATTTTCCGCTTCGTCCTTGACGGGGACCACCACCGAGACCGTCATTGGCTTCACGAATTTCCCAAAATCCTGACGCTTGGCTAGACTGACACTGATTGAGCGGCACGGCCCTAGTCCGGCGGCCGCGCCTTATACAGTCCGGGAGATTAGGCAACAACCTATGAGCGACGCCACAGCGGTTCCGGCTTCGCCCACACCGACGCCCGCGGCAAAGCCGCGTTTCATGAGCTCCCAGGCGCTCCATCGGCTGGCCTATCCGCTGCTGGCGGTCTTATGCGTGATGCTCTGGCTGCCGGGCATACTGAGTCTGCCGGCGCTCGACCGCGACGAGAGCCGTTTTGCCCAATCCTCCCGTCAGATGCTGGACAGCGGCAATTTCGTCGATATCCGCTTCGGCCAGGTGCCGCGCTATAAGAAACCGGTGGGCATCTATTGGATGCAGGCCGCCACCACCTCCATCGCCGGCCATGCCGAGAATCTGGCCGACGGCCAGGATACCAAGATCTGGACCTATCGCCTGCCATCTCTGATCGGCGGGATTGGCGCGGTCTGGCTCACCTATTGGCTGGGCTCGGTGTTCGGTGCCGATGTGGGGCTGGCGGCGGCGCTGCTGCTGGGGTTCTCGGTGGTCACCACCGCGGAGGCCACCATCGCCACCACCGATGCCGTTCTTTTGGCCACGGTCTTGGGCATGCAAGGCGTATTGCTGCGAATCTATAAGGCCGCTGCCGAGGGCGCGGCCGTCCCCGCCCGGCTGGCGATGTGGGGCTGGGCGGCCTTCGCCTTGGGCATCCTGGTCAAGGGCCCGGTGATCGCAGGCGTCGCGGCTGCGACGATCGCTGCTCTTCTTGTCTGGGACTGGCGGGCCAAGACCGGCATCTCCTGGACCTGGCTCAAAGCTACCCGCCCGGCCTGGGGCGTGGCGTTGACGCTCCTGATCGTGGCGCCATGGCTGATTGCCATCTGGCGCGAAAGTCAGGGCGCCTTCTTCCAGCAATCCCTGGGCAACGACTTTGCCGCCAAGCTGGCAGGCGGGCAGGAGAGCCATGGTGCGCCACCCGGTTACAATCTTGTCCTCTCCACCATCGCTTTCTGGCCTGCGATTCTGTTCGTGTTGCCGGGAATTGGCCTTGGCATCGCCAAGGCCAAGGAGCCCATGGTCCGGTTTCTTCTGGCCTGGGCGGGAAGCTGGTGGCTGGTCTGCGAAGCCGTCCCCACCAAGCTTCCCCATTATGTGTTGCCGGCCTACCCGGCGCTGGCGATTCTCACGGCACTCTGGGTGCTGGTGCCCAAAGGCGCGGGCGAAAGTCTCAACCCGGTTTGGCGCAAGACTCTGGCCACCATTGCCATCCTGCAATTTCTGGTGGGACTGGCCCTCTTGTCGGTGGCGCCGGTCTGGCTGCCCAAAGTTTATGGGGATGGTCTTGCCACCGGCCTGATCGCGTATGCGGTGGTGGGCGGGCTGATCGGTCTTGGCGCCCTGATCATGCTGCTCACCGGAGGCCGCGTGCTCGCGCTGTCACTGGCGCTTCTGTCTTTCCTGATCCTGGCGCCCACTCTGACGGCAGGCGCGGGACCACGACTCACCGATCTCTGGCTCACCCAGAAGCTCAAAGCGTTGGTGGTCAAGGACACACAGGCCGGCGATCCGCCGCCCGCCTTGGCCGGTTATGAAGAGCCCAGCCTGGTGTTCGCATTGGGCACGGATGTCAGTCTCACGGACGGACGGGGAGCCGCCCGGCTGGGCGCCGACTTCGGCGGACTGGCGCTGGTGGATGATTATGAACAGCCCAAATTCCTCGCGCGCCTGGCCGAGCTTCAGTCCGACGCCGTGCCTGTGGATCAGGCAACCGGCTTCGACTATTCGCGTGGGCGCAAGGTGCATGTCACCGTCTATCGCGTGCGCAAACTGATCTATGCGCCGCCTCCCGCGCACTGGGTCACGCACTGACGATCACGTCACGCTCTTGACAATATCGCTCACTGATTAAATATCGCCGAAGTCGTTCCGTCCGGATGATGGTCGAGCCACGGGGGCGCCGCAGGATGGGACCCGATAGGAATCGCGGATCTCGCGCGACATGAGACAGTAAAATGGCTCTGGAGATGGCGCGCGGCCGCGCGGTCAGGACGGCGGCGCGATCCTTCCGCAAAAATCAGGATGACGCCGCGCTCCGCGATACCCGCGCGCCCGTGGCCAAGCTGCATCTGCCCGGACCCAAGACCGAGCTGCGCTTTCCCATCAGTCAGCCATTGCGGGCCTTTTATCGCCGCTTTTGGCCGGGCACCGGCCCGGTCGAATGGAATGACTGGCGCTGGCAGATGCGCACCCGCATCCGCACCCTGGAGGAATTGGCCCGAATCTTCCGCCTTTCGGAAGATGAATATGCGGCGGTTGCGAAGCACCAGGGTCCGCTGCCGGTGGGCATCACGCCCTACTATGCCGGGCTGATGGGCCTCACCGACGCATCCGAGCCGCTGCGGCGCACCCACATCATGACCGGCGGCGAGTATCTTCGGGCGCCGGGCGAGGATGACGATCCCTTGTCCGAGGACCATGACACGGTGGTGCCGGGTCTGGTGCACCGCTATCCCGACCGCGTCCTCTTCCTTACCACCGGCACCTGCTCGACCTATTGCCGCTACTGCACCCGCTCGCGGCTGGTGGGCAATCCCGGCGGCGAATATCACTTCTCGACCCGCCAATGGGGCGAAGCCATCGCCTATCTGGAAGAGCATACCGAAGTGCGCGATGTGCTTTTGTCGGGCGGTGATCCGCTCACTTTGTCGGACGACAAGCTGGACTGGCTGCTTTCGCGATTGAGAGCCATTCGCCATATCGAATTCCTGCGAATCGGCACCAAGATGCCGGTGGTGACACCCCAGCGCGTCACCCGCGGCCTGGTCCGGGTGCTCAAGAAGCATCATCCCTTGTGGATGAGCCTGCATTTCACCCACCCGGCCGAACTCACCCGTGAAGTGGCCGAGTCCACGGCGCGGCTGGCCGATGCCGGCATTCCCTTGGGCAGCCAGACCGTTCTGCTCAAGGGCATCAATGACGATCCGGCCGTGATGAAGACCCTGATGCACGGTCTGCTCAAGAATCGGGTCAAGCCCTATTATCTTTACCAATGCGATCCCATCCGGGGTTCGGCGCATTTCCGCGCCGGCGTGGACAAGGGGCTTGAGATCATCAAGGCGCTGCGCGGTCACACCACCGGCTATGCCACCCCCTTGTTCGTGATCGACGCGCCCGGTGGCGGCGGAAAAATCCAACTCGCGCCCGATCCGGTGGCGGGCCGCGAGGGCGACGATTTATTGCTGCGCAATTTCGAAGGCAAGATCTTCAAATATCCCGATCCCAATGGCTCGCTCGGTCGCGGGTCTTTTGACCCCTGACGGTGTCGCTCGTCGCTCATGGGCCCCTTTGCCCACATCGCTTCTCGCTCCTGGTCAGGTCTCAAAATCCCCTGCGCCAAGCCTTGCCCTCATGGAGGCCTTTAAATGTCCGGCCTGCGGATCGGGGTCACCTATGACCTGCGCAGCGATTATCTTGCCCAAGGTCTGGGCGAGGAAGAAACCGCCGAATTCGACGCCGAGGAAACCATCGCCGCCGTCTGCCAGGCCCTGACGGAGTTGGGCCATCAGCCGGAGCGCATCGGCAGCATCAAGCCTTTGACGCAGGCCCTGGCAAAAGGTGCGCGCTGGGATGCGGTGTTCAATATCTGCGAAGGGCTGAAAGGCGTCGCCCGCGAAGCGCAGGTGCCGGCTCTGCTCGAGGCTTACGACATTCCTTATGTCTTTTCCGATCCGCTCACCTTGGCGCTCACCTTGGACAAGGCCATGACCAAGCGGGTGGTGCGCGATGCCGGAGTACCGACCGCCGACTTCGCCGTGATTGAACACGCGGCCGATATCGCCAAAGTCGTATTGCCATTCCCGTTGTTCCTGAAACCCGTGGCGGAAGGATCGGGCAAGGGCGTGGATGCACGCTCCCGGGTGGCAGACCGCGCGCAATTGGCAAGCGTGGCGAAATATCTTCTCGACCGCTTCTGCCAACCCGTGCTGGTGGAGGAATTCCTGCCCGGCCGCGAATTCACTGTAGGCATCACCGGCACGGGCACAACGGCATCTGTGCTGGGGGTGAGCGAGATCGTGCCCAAGGACAAATATGTGGGCCAGGCCTATGGCTACGAGAACAAATCCGACTGGGAAGACAAGCTCGACATCGTATCGGCCGATGACGGCGATGCGCGCGCGGCCGGCGAAGTGGCGCTGGCCGCCTGGAAGGTGCTGCGCTGCCGCGATGGTGGCCGCGCTGACGTCCGGCTCGACAAAAACGGCAAGCCGCGCTTCATCGAGGTCAATCCGCTGGCCGGCATCCGGCCCGGCTATTCCGACCTCTGCTTCATCGCTGATTTCCAGAAACTCACCTATCGCGACCTGATCGGGAAATTTCTGGATTCCTTCCTCGCACGGCATCCTGCCTTAAAATGAAAATCCTGGTTCTCCATTCCGACATCGCCCCCGGCGCGCCGCCCGAAGAGCTGGACACGTTGATCGCCGCAGAGGCGGTCGCCGGAGCGCTGTCGGGGCGGGGCCATCAGGTGGAACGGGCGCCATTCCGGCAATGGGCTTTGCCGTCATTGCTGGCGCGGAATGCGCCCGAGATCGTCTTCAATCTGGTGGAGGGCGTGGATGGGCAGGGCAGGCTGGCCCCCATAGCCCCTGCGCTGCTGGCGGCTGAAGGCGCGCGCTTCACCGGCGCAAGCGCGGCCGCCATGGCGCTCACCAATGACAAGCCGCTCACCAAAGAGAAATTGCGCGCTGCGGGGCTGGCCACGCCCGATTGGGCGGTTCCACCCGGCTGGGAAGGCCTTGGCCAGGGCAAATGGATCGTCAAGGCGGCGCTGGAAGACGCGTCGTTGGGATTGGACGATCGCTGCGTCGTGGAAGCGGCCCAGGTGAAGGCGCGCGCCAACCAATGCGCCGCCCGTTTCGGTGGTGATTGGTTCGCCGAACGCTATGTTGAGGGCCGCGAGTTCAATATCGCAGTGCTCGACGGCCGGGTTCTACCGATGGCGGAGATGCGCTTCGAGCACTGGCCGGAAGGTAAACCCCGCATCGTCGGCTATGACGCCAAATGGGAAGAGGATTCCAGCGGTTGGAACGGCACGGTGCGCGCCTTCGGCGTGGAGCAGAACGAGCCGCGTCTGGCCCAGGCATTGAGGACATCCTGCGAGAAGGTCTGGGCCCTGTTCCACCTTACCGGTTTCGCACGGGTGGATTTCCGGGTGGAGAGGGACGAGACGCCGTTGATCCTGGAGATCAACACCAATCCGTGCATTTCGCCCGACGCCGGTTTTGCCGCCGCGGCGGCACAAGCCGGCATGAGCTACGAAGACCTGATCGAAGCCATTGTGGAGGTGGCCTAATGATCGCGCTCTCCCGCCTTTATCCTTGCGCGATAGGTGGACCAGTGCTCAGCGCCGTCGATTCCGCGATCTTCACCTTGCGCTATTTCACCGATTGTCTGGAATGCGGCTTTTGCCGCGACGCCTGCTGCGATCACGGGGTGGATATCGATCTCGGCAATGTGGCGCGGCTGAATGCATTGCCCCAGGATTTCCACGACCGTATCGGCGTGCCGGCCAGCGAATGGTTCACGGGCGCGGCGGTGGCGGATCACGAATTTCCCGGCGGCATGCATCTGCGCACCGCGGTCAGGGAGGGGACTTGCGTGTTCCGCAATCCTGCCGGTCGCGGCTGTGCCATCCATACCTATTGCCTGGACCAGAAGCTCGACTACCATGACTACAAACCGATAGTGAGCGTGCTTTTCCCCGTGACATTCGAACAAGGCGTGTTGACCGCTTCCGGCGAAGTGGCGGATGGAAGCCTGATCTGTGCCGGAGAAGGTCCCAGCCTCTACGAGGGTGCGCGCAGCGAGCTGGGTTATTATTTCGGGGCCGGGTTGGTCGCCGAGTTGGATTCCTTGAAAGCCCGCCATGGTTGATGTTCCCGAATTCAGCGATGTGAAGGAAGCGGCGGCCCGCATTGCGCCCTATGCGGTGAGAACGCCCATGGTGGAAAGCCCGGTGCTGAGCGCCATGCGCAACGGCACCCGGGTATTCCTGAAGCTGGAATCGCTGCAGCGCACCGGCTCGTTCAAATTCCGCGGCGCCGCCAACCGCATCCTGATGATCCCCGAGGACCAGCGTGCCGCCGGCGTGGTGGCGTTTTCCTCCGGCAATCATGCCCAGGCGGTGGCGGCGATGGCGCAGGTTTTGGGCATTCCCGCCTTGATCGTGATGCCGGGCGACGCGCCCAAGGCCAAGATCGAAGGCACCCGGGCCTTCGGCGCCGAAATCGTTTCCTATGACCGGGTGCGCGACGACCGCGAAGCGATCGCGAGCCGCATGTGCAAGGAACGTGGCGCGACCCTGATCAAGCCCTATGACGATCCCAAGGTGATGGCGGGTCAGGGCACCGCAGGCCTGGAGATTGCCGAGGATGCCGCACGCATGGGTGTGGCGCTGGACGCGGTGGCCGTGCCCTGCTCGGGTGGCGGTCTGGTCACGGGCATCGCCCTGGCGCTCAAAGGCGCGGGTGTCGCCGCGTTCGTACACAGCGTCGAGCCCGAGAATTTCGACGGGATGCGGCGCTCGATCGAGGCGCATACCCGCTCCACCGCTCCTGGCGGCCAGCTCTCGATCGCCGATGCCCTGATGGCGCCAACCCCTGGCCATCATGTCTTTGCCGCAGCGGATGGGCTTCTCGCCCCGGGCTTGGTGGTCACCGACGCCGAATTGACCCGCGCCGTGGCCTTTGCTGCGACCAGGCTCAAATTGCTGGTCGAGCCGGGCGGCGCAGCGGGTTTGGCGGCTTTTTTGGCCGGCAAGATCGAATGCAAGACGGTGGTTCTGGTGATTTCCGGCGGCAATGCCGATTTCGCCACGGTGGCGGATGCGGTGAAGGCCTGCGCTTAGCCGGGTTGCGCAGGGCGCGCTTGCTCAAGTTCAGTTGGCCTCCCATTCTGGCCGGGCAGCTTTGGGATTCAACATCGTGAGCGACCATAGTTTCGCCGTCACCGAGCGCAACCGCGTCAAGCGCCTGCATGAGCGCGGCTCTTACGACCAGGCGGCGGTATTTGCGATCCTGGACGCGGCGCTGCTCTGTCACGTCGCCTATGCGATCAACGGCCAGCCCTATTGCACGCCCACCATGTTCTGGCGGGAAGACGACATGCTTTACTGGCACGGCTCCTCGGCCAGCCGCATGTTGCGCCACTTGAAGGGCGGCATCCCCACCTGTCTGACTGTTTCGCATCTGGACGGGTTGGTGCTGGCGCGTTCCGGCTTCCATCACTCGCTGAATTACCGCTCGGCCATGTGTTTCGGCACCGCGCATATCGTCGATGCCCCCGAGGCCAAGGCCAGGGCGCTGGCCGCCGTGGTGGACCGTCTCTTTCCGGGCCGTGCCGCCACCTTGCGGTCCAACGATCCCCAGGAAGTCAAAGCCGTTACCGTGATCGGCATGCGCATCGAGGAAGCGTCTGCCAAGGTCCGGGCCAAGAATGTCGCGGATGACGAAGAGGATTATGCTCTTCCCATCTGGGCCGGTGTGGTCGGTATCAAGACCGTGATCGGAGAAGATGATCCCTGTCCGCGCCTCAAGCCCGGCGTTGCCCGGCCCGACAATCTGTCCGCCTATGCCCAAGGCCGCGTGCTGGACGACGTCTTCCTGGAGATGCAGCGCCGTTACGAGCAGATGCAGGCTTAAATCGGCTGCGGCGTGAACTGCGCGTCTGGGCGATCGATCGCAACACTGTAATAGACTGCATCGTTGAACCCTGCAGGCAATGCTTCGTCTGACGGTGATGCTTGGCCGCCGGTGGCCAACAGCATCATGGAAGCCAAGGCGGCAGCGCCGATCAGAAGGTTCCGCATGGGACAATCACCTCAAATACATCAGGGTGATAGCGCCCATGCGGCGCTCCCGTTCCGGAAGACTCGACCCGCCAGGTCTTACTCGCCTTGCCGAATTTGCGCCATCACCGCCAGCATCTTGCCGTCATTGTCGTTGAAGAACGCCATCCATTCTTCCGTCCCGTTCGTATGGCGATGGATCAGATGCGGTGCATCCACGAATATCACGCCGCGGTCCGCGAGCGTGCGGCAGGCTTGGTGAATATCGTTCACGCGGAAATAGAGGATGGAATCGTCTTTGCCATTGCCTTCCTCCGACAGGAACAGCCGCACGCCGCCGCAATCGAAGAAGGCGAGTTTGCCGAAGGAATAAAGATGGGTGAGGCCCAGCACTTCCCCGTACCAGCGTCGTGCGGCGGCAATGTCGCCAACCTTGCGCGAGATCTGGCCGATCGCGCTCAATTTGAATCCCTGCCTCATGTTCCCCCCGCACCGGTTTGCCTATCCTAGCAGCGAGGGGGCACCCGCGCATGAAAAAGGGGCCGCCCGTGAGACGGCCCCTCGTTCAGACAGGATTCGACGCTTTAATGCTCGTCGTGATGGCGGCGGTCGTTGTGGCGCCATTGGTGGTACATGTCGGCATGGGCCTCGCGGAAGCGCATCATATCGGCATGATGACGCCAACGGTGCCAGTGCTGGTCGTTGTCGTAATAGCCGTCGGAATAGCCTCTGGCGACATTGCCTATATCGAATCGTACGGTAACAGCGGCATGGGCGCTGGAAACGGCCAGCGCACTGCCCAGGACGGCGAGGATGGCGGCGGTCTTGAAATTCATTGCTGATTCCTCTGGTTGCTCACGAAAAGCGCGCCCGTGCGGCCTTTCGGGTTGCGGTGAAACGCGGCTCCGTAGAGGATGTTCCTTCACATCTGCCTTATGAGAGATTTGGATACAATTTTATGGCGTGTGACAGCCATAAAAGCATCATCGGAGGGCGGGCGATTCGCTGACGGTTGCCCCCTCCTGACGCCGTCTGCGGCCAAATCCGCCAGACACTCGGTCCGCGGCTTGGCCGCCGCCGGCGTCTTGCTCCACGCGATTAGCGCGGAGCAAGAACCATCATCATCTGACGGCCCTCCATCTTGGGATATTGCTCGAGCTTGGCGAAGACCTCGGTGTCCTTCTGGACCCGGGTCAAGAGCTCCATGCCCAGATGCTGGTGCGCCATCTCGCGGCCGCGAAAGCGCAAGGTGACCTTGACCTTGTCGCCATCGTCGAAGAAGCGTTTCATCGCCCGCATCTTCACGTCATAGTCGTGATCGTCGATGGTCGGGCGCATCTTGATCTCCTTGATCTCGATGACTTTCTGCTTCTTGCGGGCTTCGGCGGCCTTCTTCTGTTGTTCGTATTTGTATTTGCCATAGTCCATCAACTTGACCACGGGCGGCTTGGTGTCGGGCGAAACCTCGACCAAATCGAAGCCTTTTTCTTCCGCCAGGGCGCGGGCGTCGTCTGTGCCGATCTCGCCGTATTTATGCCCGTCATCGCCGATCAGAAGGATGGTGCGGGACGTGATCTCTTCGTTGATGCGCGGCCCATCCTTGGCGGGAGCGGGCGCATTTTGCTGAAATCGTCTGGGAACTATGGCTCTCTCTCCTTCAATAACCGCGCGCCAGCATTTCGCCGGTTCCGTCGGAGCCAAGCGAAACGAGTTCGATCATGGACGCAAACGGGAGCCTTTCGTCTGACGCGCCGGTGTGGCGCTGTCCGGCAAAGGGGCCGGACTGCCGCCAAGATAGGCGGTCCCAAGCGTCCGGGAAAGGGTTATTCCGCCACATCCTTGCGGGATTCGGCTTCCTGTTTGATCCGGGCGGTGAATTGTTCCAAGGGCATGGCGCCCAAGTCCTTGCCCGACCTGAGCCGGACCGCGACCTTGCCTTCCTGAGCCTCGCGCTCGCCCACCACCAGCATGTAGGGGATTTTCTGCAGTTGGGCGTCGCGAATCTTCTTTTGCATCCGCTCGTTGGAGGTGTCGATATCCACCCTCAACCCTGCCGTGCCATTGACCACCGGAGCGGCGAACAGGGCATCCATCACCTTCTGGGCGTAATCGGCCACTTTCTCGCTGATGGGGATCACCCTGACCTGGATTGGCGCCAGCCAGACCGGGAAGGCGCCGGCATAATGCTCGATCAGGAAGGCGGTGAAGCGCTCATGGGTGCCGAGCGGCGCGCGATGGATCACATAGACAGCATGGTCCGCGCCATCTTCGCCGATATAGCTGAGATCGAAGGTCTGGGTCGCCAGGAAGTCCAACTGGTTGGTCGAGATGGTGTATTCGGTGCCGATCGCTGATTTAATCATAAAGTCGATCTTGGGGCCGTAGAAGGCGGCTTCGCCCGGGCCTTCGACATAGGCGTAACCCGACTCTTTCATTGCCTCTTTGATGATGTCGAGCGCCTTCAGCCACTTGTCCGGCTGGTCGACATACTTGTCCAGCTTGTTCAGGTCGGGCAGCGACAGGCGCATATAATATTCTTTGATGTTCATCAGATCGTAATAGCGGGCATGCAGCCGCATGACCTTGATGAACTCGTCCTTGGCCTGGTCGTAACGGCAATAGATATGGGCGTCGTTCATGCAGAAACCGCGCACCCGCATCAGCCCCGACAATCCGCCTGACGCTTCATAGCGGTAGTCCTGGCCATATTCGGCGATGCGCAGCGGCAATTCGCGGTAGGAATGGCGCGTCGCCCCGAAGA
>Ga0134128_10003295_pt1 | contig 19737 bp, 14 predicted proteins | sample KB31754_FD_96462 | JGI IMG/M metagenome (GOLD analysis project Ga0134128, IMG submission 96462) | Terrestrial soil microbial communities with excess Nitrogen fertilizer from Kellogg Biological Station, Michigan, USA - KB3-175-4 | ecosystem: Environmental > Terrestrial > Soil > Unclassified ...
AGAAGAAGACAACAGGAAAGACGGGTGGCAGGACGGAGAGCAAGGCGGAGAGAGCGTCCGTAAGCAACGCACCTGAGAAGTTCACCGGATTCAGACCTGCGGCACTGACCTTTCTGCGCGGTCTGGCGCGGAACAACAAGCGCGAGTGGTTCGAGGCGAACCGGTCGCGATACGAAACTGAAGTCAAGCGCCCGCTGCAGGTGCTGGTCGAGGAGATCGACGCGCGGCTCGGCGAGATTGCGCCAGAGATGGTGGGGAATCCCAAGCGGTCGATATTCCGGATCTACCGCGACGTGCGGTTCTCGAAGGACAAGTCACCGTACAAGACCAATGCTGCGGCGTGGTTCTATCACCGTGATGCCGGCCATGCTGTTGGTACTGCTGCCGTGCACGGGGGGGCCGGATTCTATTTTCAGATCGCGCCGGGCGAGTGCATCGTCGCGGGCGGGATCTGGATGCCACCTGCGGCTGCCTTGAAGACGCTGCGTGAAGCGATCGCGGATGATCATGAAGAATTGAGGTCGATACTGCGGCAGCCTGCATTCAAGCGCGCGTTCGGTGCGTTGAGCGATGAGGCAGTGTTGAAGCGGACACCGCGCGCGTTCGATCCGGAGCATCCTGCTGCCGACCTGTTGCGATACAAGTCGTTCACAGTGAGCCGCGAGCTTTCGGAGGCCGACATGTCGAATGCGAAGCTGCCGGACATGATCGCGAAGCAGTACGCGACGATGTTGCCGTTCGTGCGCTGGCTCAATCGCGTGCTCGGGCTTCCGGCGCACAGCCGTCGATAACGACTCCCGCGCAATACAGACAAATGAGCGCCGTGATGACGCCGAGTGCGCAGAGCGGCGCCGAGTATGATCGGGCGCGGGAGCTGGTGCTGGAGTACGGGTGGAATTCAACTGCGTACCAGATACTGAATCCTGGCTTCGAGCTGTGGTTCTCGCGGTTGCATCCGGCGGTAGTTGGGTATGTAAGAGCTGGCGGGCGACGAGTGGTGGGCGGGGCGCCGGTTGCTGCGGATGCTGACTTACGCGACGTCGCTGAAGAATTCGAACGCGATTCACGTGCGGCTGGTGCCGGTGTTGTCTACTTCGGTGCGGAGGAACGTCTCGACGCATTGTATCGCGGGACGAAAACGCACACCGCGATATTGCTCGGCGCGCAGCCGTCGTGGGATCCGTCAGACTGGGCTGAGATCATCACTACACACTCGTCGTTGCGCGCGCAGTTGAACCGCGCGCGGAACAAGGGTGTGAGCGTTTCGTTGTGGCCGTCGGACCGGGCGGAACGGAGTCCCGAGCTCAAGACGTTGCTTCAGGAATGGTTGGGGACGCGGGGGTTGCCGCCGTTGCATTTTCTGGTGGAGCCGGAGACGTTGGGGAATCTTCGGGATCGACGAGTGTTCGTTGCTACGCGTGACGGAGTGCCGGTGGGGTTTCTGGTGGCGTCACCGATACCGGCTCGGCGCGGGTGGCTCACGGAGCAGTTCGTGAGGGGGCGGGGGGCGCCGAATGGTACGGCGGAGCTGATGATCGACAGTGCGGTCCGGTGGGTGGCGGAGCAGAGGGCGGACTACGTGACGCTGGGGCTGGCACCGTTGTCGACGCGAGCGGGGGAATTAACGGATCAAGATTTGTTGATACGTTTGGGATTCAAGTGGGTGCGGGCGCATGGGAGGCGGTTCTATAACTTCGAAGGTTTGGATTCGTTTAAAGCGAAGTTTGCGCCTGAGAGATGGGAGGCGGTGTTTGCCCTTGCGAACGAGGAGCAGTTTTCGATTCGGTCGTTGTATGCGATCGCGTCGGCGTTTACGGAGGGGAGGCCGTTCAGTACGGTGGCGCGAGGGTTGGTGCAAGCGGGGAGGCAGGAGGTGCGGTGGATGGGGCGGACGGGTTGAGTCAGTTGCATGCTTCGATTTTCGCGGGCTGGCTGCTGGGCGTTCACGACAGACTCGACACGATGACGCAACGTTCACCGCCTTGGATTCGGAAGCTGTAGACTTCCGAGCCGCTGCCGATCGGACGGCTCGAAAAGACCGACCGCGACTAGGGCCTCCTGAACTGGCCGCCGGGTTATGCTGCGGACGCTGCAGTATAGAATGATCGCCGCGGCATCGGCGGCTGCGTGTAAATGCAGGATGGCCAGCGCGTTAGCTCTTGCCAGCGAAAAATGGCGTGCCATGTTATACAGCGTACACGCAGCGTTTTGAATCAGGGCTTCGCACCCTAATACGCGTCAGACATCACACACATGGACTCGAAGGACCTTTTCCATGCCTCACGCCACAGGTATGCGCCGGGAGAGCGCCTCGTCTCCGCGGTGCGCGATGAGCTTTCAGTGGATCGTCAAGAATCGGAGGATCGACTCGCCAAGGTCGCGCCGTCCGGGATGCAGTCACGGCTCTCGGCCCGCTACGCATCCGACTCGGCCAACTTCGCAGCGCTGTACTGGAGTTCCGAGGCAAGGCCTGGAGACGAGCGACATCTGTACCGGGTTCGCGCGGCTACCGCAAGCCGCCATCCGATGGCGCTTGTCGACGTGGCGGCACGAGAGCGCGATGAAGCGACGTTCGCAGCCATCGCGGGAGAGTATTGGCAACCGACGCGCACGTGGCGATGTTGGGAGTATCTGTGCTCGGAGATCGAGATTCTTGAGAAGCTGCCGTGGCCAGACGCGGGCTTACTCGCAGGCGCAAGCTTCGCGTTTGGTGAGGATAGGGCAGAGGCGAAGCGTCTCCGCCCATAATGTCTGACGAATCCTTACGGCTGACGGAGCAACAGAATGCCGCGCCGAACACCTCGTATTTTGGCGAACCAGACTCATGGACCCTAAGCTACTCCGCGAAACGGCCGGGAGCCGCCTATCCTTGGTGCTCGGATTCTTCCCCCGAGTCGAGTCGCGGCTAACGCTTGTCCTGGGCGTCGACCTAAGCATGCTCGCACTGCTGGTATCCGCGGCGCCGCCTGTCGCCAAATGGAATGCGGTAGCAGCGATTGTTCTAGTGCCCGGTATTTGCATCACAGTTAGCTTATACCACGTTTGGCAGGGTCTTTTTCCGGATGTGCGTGGTGGTGTGATACCTGGCGGGAAGACATCGTTGATTTTTTTTGGGACAATTGCGGCGCGCACTGAGACTGCATTCGTTGCTGATGCGAACTCGCAGACCGACGAGGAACACGTTTCCGACCTACTCGGCCAAATTTGGACGAACTCCAAGATTCTTTCGATAAAGTTCGAATGCCTGAAGTCCTCGTTTCTTTGGATGCTCGTGGCGATCGTACCTTGGATGGTGACGCTCGCACTCTTTGCCAGCATGAATCCAGACGCTAAGACCTTTCTCCGTTAATGGGCCTAAAAGACGACGTCACCAGCGACGTTGCGGGCATCATATCCCAAGCTTGGGACATACGGGACGGCACCGTTGTTCCGTCAACGAGCGACGTCGCCCTCGCTGGCGGCGGTGTCAATCTTGACACCGCGATCTTGTACGCAGACCTCGCAGATTCCACCGAGCTAGTCCTAGAACATGATCCTCGCGTCGCTGCAGAAGTCATCAAATGCTTTCTCGCCACCTGTTCTCGAATCATTAGGACATTCGGTGGTGACATTCGCAGCTTCGACGGCGACCGAGTCATGGGCATTTACATCGGTAATTCGAAGAACAGCAACGCTACGAAGACGGCTCTCAAGATAAGGTGGGCGTTTGACAACATCGTTAGACCCAAACTGGAGGCGGCGTACCCCTCGCTCGCTACCGGTTCTTACAAGTTGGGCTACGGTATCGGCGTCGATACGAGCACAGTGCTCGCTGTCCGTGGCGGAATTCGCGGCAACAATGACTTAGTATGGGTGGGCCGAGCTCCAAACGCGGCCGCAAAGCTCAGCACGATTCGGGAAGCTCCCTACCGGACGTACATTACCGCCGACGTGTACAACAAGCTCAGCAAGGAAACAAAGTACTCGACGAAGGACGGCCAGCAAGTTGACATGTGGGAACTTCGCTCCTGGGCCCAACTGCCAGGCATCGATCTTTATCGATCAAGCTATCACTGGGGGCTGTAGCTTATTTATTTGGGCTCCTCGCGCCGGCTACCTAACGATCCTTGCAGCTGCACCGGAGTGTTAGCTCGCAACAACATTCTTCGCACATGTCGCTACTGAACCGTTCCGCGGTCATCCTCATACCCATGCAACCCTACGCCGATTGGGCAAACTCGCTCGACGACGACGGTCCGCGCTTCGTGATTTCTGACGCCGATGATGAACTCACGGTCTTTCTCGGGCCCGATCTCGACACCGTTGACGAGATCGATGCGTTCGTCACCAGGCACTTCGATTTCTTCTTCGAGCATTGGCTGGCGGGCTGGTGCACGGATTCCGCTCAGTGGCCGCAACGACGCACTCGACGCATGTTCCGTGAATGGTTCCATGTTCGGATTCATACGATGGTTGAAGATGTCGTCGATGGACCGTACGAGATCGATTGAGGCCGCTCCAAGGGATGCGATTTCGGTTATGGCCTCACGGCGCGCTGATCGGATCGCGCACCATGTCCGAACCGACGTCATCTCAACGCGGCTCAGTCGCCGCCGTTACGTTCAGCTACCGGAAGCACGTCGATCGTACTAAGCGCTCAGGACACATCTCGGTGACGCCCGATCAATTACACACGGCAAGGTGTCGCGCAGAGGAAACCAAGCGCGTGGCCCGGGGCTGATTTCCCGACCACGTCAGAACAAGTCATCCAGCGAAAAGTGCAGCACATCGCCCTTGCTGATCCGGCCCTTCAACCGCCGATCGCCAACGGAATTCCCAGCGAACACGGCAACGTACACCTGCGTCACGCCCTTGAGTTCCTTCAGCACGATATCCCGTCGTTCGTTGAGCTTGTCGACATCATCAGCGGTAACACTTCCCCACTTGCACTCGCCTATCAGCACCTGCCTCTTCGGTCCCAAGGCAACGACGTCGATCTGCTCGCTGGAATCGTCGGACCACCATTCCCCCACGCGCACTGGATGGAACGGTAGGCGCGGATGCCTGCTGCGCCCGACGAAATCTCGGCACACCGACTCGAACATCGGCCCCATGTACTCGTCGAGTCCCGGTGCGATGAAGTGATCCCAGAGTTCGCGCGACGTCATTAGATCATCCGATCCGCTCGCTCGAATCATCGCCACGAATCGATGCCAGAAGGCGAGGTACGGATCTGCGAGTCTATAGATAGTCTTCTTCGGATTTCCCGGTGGCGTTTCGGTGATCGGGATCACACGGCTGATGACGTCCATATCCTGGAGCCAGTCCAATGGACGGCTCAGCGATGCAGAGTCCTTCCCGACTCGATTGGTGATTTTACTCCACTTCTGCTCGCCATTCGCAATCGCACGGACGATGGAGTAGTGAACGCCGGCATCTCCGAGAAACGAATCAAAGAGATGCTGCCCCTCGTCCGCCAATCGACCGCTTGGATTCAGCATCTGCTGGGCGATGTTGTCGGCGATGTCGCGCGACGGATCGATGAGCGAGAGCTGGCCTGGCAAGCCGCCGAACGTGGCAAACGCAATGAGACGGTCCCTCGCCGAGTATGCCGGGAAGAATTCCGCAGCATCCCGATACGAAAAAGGAGAGAAGGCGAGTGATCCCGTTTTCCGACCGTGTAAAGGCTGATCGGCAGTCGTGAGGCGCCGCATTGCCGACACGTAGGAACCGCTCAACACGAGCTTTACCTGTGTACCCTGAAGCTCGTGGTCCCAGACCTTCTGAAGCAGCGTACCGAACCCGCGAACTGCTTCAAGCAGGTACGGAAGCTCGTCCAGGATCAGTAGAAAGGGTTTCCCTTTTGCCTGACTGACGATGAAGCTGAAGAAGCTCTCCCAATCCGAAAATCCTGCGGCGAATTCAAGCCCGGTTTGCTGGAACTGGGTCGCGACGACATTACTCAGGGTTCGAAGCTGATCGCGACTCGTGGACTTGGTCGCCTGATAATAGAGACCTGCTCTCCCCTTGAGGTAGCGTGAGAGCAGGTAGCTCTTGCCGGCCCGGCGGCGGCCCGTGGCGATGAGCAGCTCCGGCTTGCCACTCTTCCATGCGCGGTCAAGCTCGGCTTGTTCCTTTGCTCGATCGTAGAGTGGAGGGGTCTTCGGTGCTACCACGGGGTTGATCCGGTTGAGGGATGGTTACAGTACTGTAACTTACAGTGCTGTAACCTATCCGGCAATACGGGAGGTATCGTCGGCGCCAGCGCCGTTCACGCTTCCGGTAGCTCCGGCCAGAAAGCGAATTCGGAGTCCGTCCCCACTCCGTCCCCCTGATGGTCCATTGTGGGGACGCCCATGGTGCCACATTATTGCAGCGGCATCCATGCCCCCGAACGTTTCCCGTACCATCTCGCTTCCGCAACACCCTGATCATGCCCAGCACCAGGAAGAAAAAGGATTCCACACAATCCACCGCCAACCTCGGCTTCGAGGCCAAGCTCTGGGCTGCGGCCGATGCGCTGCGCAATAACATGGATGCCGCCGAGTACAAGCACGTCGTACTCGGCCTGATCTTCCTTAAGTACATCTCCGATGCCTTCGAGGCCAAACACGCCGAGCTTTCGGCGCAGAAATCCCAGGGCGCCGATCCGGAAGATCGCGATGAGTACCGCGCCGACAGCATCTTCTGGGTGCCGAAGGAGGCGCGCTGGGAGCGCATAAAGGCCAGCGCACCACAGCCGACGATCGGCACGATCGTGGACGATGCGATGGCCGCGATCGAGCGCGATAATCCGTCGCTCAAGAATGTGCTGCCAAAGGACTACGCGCGCCCCGGTCTCGACAAGCAACGCCTCGGTCAGATCATCAATCTCGTAAGTGACATCGCACTCGGCAGCGCGGCCGACCGCGCGAAGGACACGCTCGGTCGCGTGTACGAATACTTTCTGTCGCGATTCGCGAGCGCTGAAGGCAGGAGCGGCGGTCAGTTCTACACGCCTTCGCGTGTGGTGCGCGTGCTGGTGGACATGCTCGCGCCGTACAAGGGACGCGTCTATGATCCGTGCTGCGGGTCGGGCGGGATGTTCGTGCAGAGCGAGAAGTTCATCGAAGCGCACCGCGGCAAGCTCGACGACATCGCCATTTACGGCCAGGAGTCGAACTACACCACCTGGCGGCTCGCCAAGATGAATCTCGCAATCCGCGGGATAGACGCGCAGATCGCGCATGGCGACACATTCCGCAACGACAGGAATCCCGACCTCAAGGCCGACTACGTGCTCGCCAACCCGCCGTTCAACGACAGCGACTGGGGCGGCGAGTTGTTGAAGGATGACAAGCGGTGGGTGTACGGCGTGCCGCCAGCGAGCAATGCAAACTATGCGTGGGTGCAGCACTTCATCTATCATCTCGCGCCAACCGGACTCGCAGGCTTCGTGCTCGCGAACGGTTCGATGTCGTCGAACCAGTCGGGCGAAGGTGAGATCCGCAAGGCGATCATCGAGGCCGACCTCGTCGATTGCATGGTGGCGCTGCCGGGCCAGTTATTCTATTCGACGCAAATCCCGGTCTGTCTCTGGTTTCTGACGCGTGACAAATACGGTCGTCATTCCCGCGAAAGCGGGAATCCATTGTCCCGTAGAGACCGCCGCGGAGAGACGTTATTCATCGACGCGCGCAAACTCGGCACGATGGCCGACCGTACTCACCGCGAGATGCTCGATGCGGACATCGCAAAGATCGCCGGCGCATACCACGCCTGGCGGGGTGACAAGGATGCGGGCGAATACGCGGATGTCGCTGGTTTCTGCAAGAGTGCGGCGTTGGAAGAGATTCGCAAGCATGGCCACGTACTTACGCCCGGCCGTTACGTCGGCGCCGAAGCCGTTGAGGACGATGGTGAGTCGTTCGAGGAGAAGATGAAGCGACTCACAGCGACGCTGCGTGAACAGCAGGCCGAGGCGAAGAAGCTCGACGTCGCCATTGCCGCCAATCTGAAAGAACTTGGCTATGGCCAGTAGGAAGAAGACGGTGAAGAAGCTCCCACGGTACGTGTCGGGATTGTCGTCCCGCAACCTCAAGTACATGCGTGCGTTCGCTGCTGCATGGCCAGACGAGGCAATTGTGCAAGGCCGCTTGCACAAATTGACATGGTACCACCACCTGGCGCTCCTCGAGAAACTCGACACGCCCGAGGTCCGCCTGTGGTACGCCGAGCGCGCCTTCGAGCAAGGCTGGTCTCGCAACATCCTCGTGCTGAACATCGAGCGCCGTCTGCACGAGCGGCAGGGCAAGGCGCAGAACAATTTCGCGCTGACGCTGCCGCCCGCCGATTCGGACATGGCAGCACAGGTCTTCAAGGATCCCTACCTGTTCGACTTCCTCGGCACCGCTGATCCGCGCCGCGAGCGGGAGGTCGAGCAGGCCGTCGTCGATCACGTGCAGCGCTTTCTGCTCGAACTAGGCAGCGGCTTCGCGTTCGTTGGTCGGCAAGTTCAGCTCGAAGTTGGCGATCAGGACTTTATCGTCGACCTGCTCTTCTATCATCTGAAGCTGCGCTGCTACGTCGTTGTTGAATTGAAGGCCGTGGCATTCGATCCGGGCTTTGTTGGTCAGTTGAATCTTTACCTCTCTGCCGCCGACGATCTACTGCGCCACCCGGATGACCAACCCACCATCGGCCTCCTCCTGTGCCGCAGTAAGAATGCGCTCGTGGTTGAATACGCATTGCGCCACCTGAAGCGTCCGGTCGGCGTCGCCGAGTGGGAGACGAAGCTCGTTGACGAGCTGCCCAAGGAACTGCGGGGCAGCCTGCCGACGGTTGAGGAGATCGAGGCGGAGTTCGGCGGGGGTGGAGTGGTGAAGGAAATAGTATCTCGTCTACGGAACAAGAAAGCAGGCGTCGCATGAGCGTAGAGCGGTCACCGAAGCCGGACGCTGCCATTACAGCGAATCCGAAGGAGCTTGGGTATGGCGGGTGAGTGGCGTGAAATTCGGTTGAAAGATGTGGCGACACTGATTACTAAGGGAACTACGCCTACCACACTCGGAATGCCGTTTACTCCAACAGGCATCAACTACATCAAAGCCGAATCGGTAACCGATGAAGGAACTATTGATCGGGACAAGTTCGCTTTCATTGATCCGTCGACCCATGCCGCCCTGCGAAGATCGCAGATAGAGGCAGGTGATCTGCTTATGTCTATGGCCGGCGTCTACCTCGGCAAGGTTGCCGTAGTGCCGCCTGATGTTGTCCCTGCAAACACAAATCAAGCGGTGGCGATCATCCGCTTGAGCAGCAAGGTAGATCAGCATTTCGTCGCCTACTACCTTCGCAATCCACAGTTCAACATCTACCTCAACAGCCTTGTCGCTCAATCTGCGCAACCGAATTTGAACCTTGCGGAGATTGGAAACCTGCCTGTCCGACTACCGACGCTGGACGAACAACGCGCCATTGCTCACATCCTCGGCACGCTGGATGACAAGATCGAGTTGAACCGGCGGATGAACGAGACGCTGGAGGCAATGGCGCGAGCTCTGTTCAAGTCGTGGTTCGTGGACTTCGATCCTGTACGTGCAAAGGCCGAGGGGCGCGATACCGGGTTGCCGAAGCATATTGCTGATCTGTTTCCGAATTCGTTTGAGGATTCGGAGTTGGGTGAGGTGCCGAGGGGGTGGAAGGTCGGGCGTCTTGGCGACATCGCTGAGAATCCGAAACGCAGCGTGCGCGCGGATCGGATTCGGCCCGGCACGCCGTATATAGCGCTCGAGCATATGCCAAAGCGTTGTATCTCCTTGTCCGAATGGCAGAGTAGCGACGGCCTGGCGAGTAGCAAGTTCGAGTTCAAGCGCGGCGAGATTTTGTTTGGCAAACTGCGGCCGTACTTTCACAAAGTTGGAGTGGCGCCGGTAGATGGAGTGTGTTCCACAGACATCGTGGTGGTCGCACCGCGAACACCGGCTTGGTTCGGGTTTGTGCTCGGTCACGTATCCGGCACTGAGTTCGTTGAACACACAAATGCGGGTTCCACCGGCACCAGGATGCCACGCACGAGTTGGAGCGAAATGGCACGATATCGACTCGCTATTCCTCCCGTATCGGTCGCTGGCTTATTCAACGAACATGTTCGAGAGTTGGTAGCGGGCATTATCGCTGGCATCCATGAGTCACGTACGCTTGCACGGTTGCGCGACGCCCTCCTGCCCATGCTCATATCCGGCGAACTGCTGTTAGACCCTCCTAATCGACTAGCGGGACATGATTGAATCCATCAGTATTGCGAAGGAAGCATCCTTCGCGGCTGAGCCGGAAACGCTGACCGGCCTTTCTCAGTTCAACTTCTTATTCGGTTCGAACGGAACGGGGAAAACCACGATCAGCCGTGCTATCGCGAACGAAAGTGAGCATCCCAACTGCAGTGTGACTTGGAAAGGAGGCCGCAAGCTGCAGCCAATGGTCTACAATCACGACTTCGTCGAACGCAATTTTCACCAGCCCACTGAATTGAAAGGTGTGTTCACTCTGGGGGAAGAACAGAAGGATGCGCTGGTAAAAATCGCGGCGACAAAGGCCGAAATCGACTCGCTTGATGCCAAGATCGCGCGGCTTTCTGTGGAACTGAATGGAGCGGATGGAAAGGATGGCAAGACGGGGGAATTAGTAGCACTGGAGATTCGTCTAACAGAAACGTGCTGGGCACAGAAGCAAAAACACGACGCCAAATTGCGTGGTGGCTTTGAAGGATATCGAAATAGCGCGGAGAAATTTAAAAACAAAATCCTCCAGGAGCAGGAGAAAAACACCGCGGATTTACTGAGCCTGGCTGAGTTGGAGCAAAAAGCCGAAACTGTCTTCGGGCGAACCCTCGAATTCGAGACGGCAATTCCTGAATTCGATGCGTCCAAGCTTCTCGCGCACGCGTCAAATCCAATTCTGCAGAAGCGGGTTATCGGCAAAAACGATGTCGATATCGCAGCGATGATTACGAAACTCGGGAACAGCGATTGGGTTAGCGCCGGACGCGCATTTTACGATGTGAATGAATGTTTTTGTCCATTTTGCCAACAAAGCACGGCGGACGCATTCGCCAAGAGCTTGGATGAATACTTTGACGAGACATTCGTAACGGACACCGAAGCGATCAACAGCCTTATCAGGAACTACGCCGCAGACGCGACTCGAGCGCGACAACAGCTCATCAATATTATTTCAGCCCCGTCTAGGTTTCTTGATATCGAGCGGTTTAAAGGAGCCAAGGAACTATTCGACGGGAAATTGGCGACGAACAACCTGCACCTCGCCAACAAGCAGAAGGCGGCAAGTCAGTTGGTCGAATTGGAGCCAATAGGTGACATCATTACGGAGGTCGAGCATCTCATAGACACGGCCAACACTGAGATCGCTGCGTATAACGACGTTGCAAAGAACATCGCGTCCGAGCACACCACGCTGACTGCGCAGGTATGGAAGTTCGTTCTTGAAGAATTGAAATCCGATCTCGCCGAATACAGGTCGACAAAAAACGGCCTCGAGAAGGCGATCGCTGCGATTACGCAAAACATCGCTCTGACGACGTCAAAGAAGCTGGAAAAAGAAGCGGAGGTACGCGCGCTTGAAGTGCAGACGACAAGCATTCAGCCGACGATTGACAACATAAATGGTCTGCTTTCTTCATTCGGCTTCCAGGGATTCAAGCTCGCGAAAACCGATCGTGCGATGTCGTACAAGCTTGTACGGTCGGACGGTAGTGATGCAAAATCAACTCTGAGTGAGGGCGAAAAAACGTTCGTTAGCTTCCTTTATTTCTACCACCTGCTTAAGGGCAGCGCGTCGGAAAGTGGAATGACTACCGATCGGATTGTGGTCTTCGACGACCCCGTTTCAAGCCTCGATAGCGACATCCTGTTCATCGTCAGTAGCCTGATCAAAGGGATCTTCGACGAAGTGCGAGCAGGCATCGGGCATATCAAACAGGTATTCGTGTTCACACACAACGTCTACTTCCACAAGGAAGTGGCATTTATCCCACGGCGAAAGAAAAGCAAAGCAGCGGAAGCAACATTCGGAATCATACGCAAGGCAGGACTATCCTCGAAAATCCAAATGTACGAATTCAATCCAATCAAAACGTCTTATGAATTGCTTTGGATGGAAGTGCGCAGGCGAGGACAGTCAAAGCCGGGAATCCGAAATGCGCTCCGACGTATTCTGGAAAATTACTTCAAAATTCTCGGCGGAATCGACCTTGATGGCCTCTGCACCATGTTCGACGGAAAAGAGAAGATCATTTGCAATTCGCTCTGCTCGTGGGTCCATGACGGATCGCACTACGCAATGGACGACCTATACGTGGCGATCGATGACTCCACCATCGATGTCTACCTGAACGTATTTCGTGCGATCTTCTACAAATCACACCACGAGGAGCACTACAAGATGATGATGGGCGAAGATTTCGTGGACGTACCGGATGGGGGCGATGGTCTAGCGGCGATCGCTGCCTCAGATCCATCGCCGACTGAATAGCTGTGCGATTCACTGAATCCGTCCGCGATTCCGTTCGCAAACACTTTGGGGTTGCTCGACGGAAGAGCGGTGTGGTGCCCGAGCTTCTCAGAAACACCGTCGACGCAGGTCATCCAACTTCAGAACACTGACGGCCGATCAAAGCGTTCGGCCAGATACGTGCCCTACCGAACCTGATGCATTTAGATGCTAATCCAGAAGGCGGCTGACTCGAGCTCCAAACCATTGTCAATCAATGGCTTACTCATTTTGGCCCATTTAGGCACTCTTGATCCGCCAACGGACCGGACGGCGCGCGTCTATGACATGTCGATCACGCGGTCTGTTCCATCTGGATCACGACCAGCTTCTCGTCTCAGGTCGCGCTCGAGTTCGCGAAGGATTCTTCTGCATCGGGCATGCGACTGCCCAGCAACCCACTCTGCGGCGTGAACGAGCGTCGCCTTGGCTCCGTCCGCCTCGTAGCCGGGGACCACAAACCGCTTGGCGAAAGGCTTCGGGACGGTGATCTTCAGGTCGAAGCTCAGATCCGACGTACCAACGGAGTTCTTTGCTAGTCGGGTCGTAACACCTCCTCCTGCAGGAACAGTTTCGTAGTGGAGTAGATCAGCTCTGTAGTCGTTGAGCCGAGATACGAGGACATTCTGGCTTTCACAAATCAACTCTCCCACGGCGCCTCTTGCGATCCGCACGTTGATGTTATCTCGACGGTCGAACTCCTCGTCCCGGGCATACTTCTGAATCCGGCCCCACTTTGCTTTCCGTCGCCGATCTCCGTAGTACGCGAATCCCACTATGTTCCCCACATAGTCGAACAACGCTATGCAATTGAAGACCACATCGTCAAAGACGAACTGCTGGTCTCTCGCGGTCGCTCGCGCGATGTCATATGGCGCATTGGGGTTCGGAAACGTGCTGTACAACTTTGCCAGAGCCTGCTCTTGGATCCTGGAGAGCAACGTGACGTGCCAGATGATCGCTTCGCTCCGGTAGATCAAGCTGTCACGGAGTTTCATAATCGTCGTCTGATTTCTCTTCCGCAGCTCGGCTGACTGACCGCGCCGCGACGAGATCGGTAGGTAACAGACGGCGGTGTCGATCGCCTGTTGTCGAAGCTCCTCGTACGGAGCCCAAGCTGACGGCGAAGTCATCCAGTGGTGACGTCTAAGATAGGGATTGTCGGCATAACGCGTGAGGTAAGGTGCGAGCGAATCCCATCATGCGGCACGACCCTCAACCCGAATCGCGCGCAGTCCGTCGGTCGCTTGTCAGCTTCGATGTTCGTCAGGGACTGCACGCGGATCACCATGACTTCCAGTACTGTTGATACGCGGCGACTAGCGATCGCTCCAAACCGCGCTTTTCTTTGAAAGTAATTCGTCTCGTCGGGCGGCGAGTCTGCTTGGTAATTGGATGGACGATATCCGCTTGTAGGCGAACTTCGTGAAACTCTTTCACCGCTCGTTGGATGACCGGGTACTTTTTTGCAAAGGCCGAGGCCGGCGAGTGAATCACGCTACCTATACTGCCAAGCGTGTAGCCACCAATCCCGCCGTCATGTAGGAATAGTTCATTCAGCAAGATGTCATTGATCGTATCGGTAAGACTGACCCAGGCCGTCGGATCGGTACTCGAATAGCCGCGCCAGACGGCGACGCGACTCTGCAGCAGCTTGTATGTACGCGCCCGAATAATACGCCTCCAATAAATGGGACTAACAGAAGATCCCAGCACGTCAATCATCATTCGCCTGATGGGGCATTCACGGTTGCTTACACGGCCGATGCGCGCTGCATTGCGCAATGCGTTTTGAGCTATCGGATGGATGTCATGGAGCGGAGTAGCCAGTACAATTTTTTCGGTGATAGCGAGTTCGGCAGCGACGAGAGCGACATCAGCTACGTCGTCGCGAAGGAGCTCGTTGACGAGACTCGCATACGACGGCGGACCGACGATATCTACTTGGACGTGTCTGACTATCTCGGTCCGCACCCACCAGCTCTTCGACCATTTTACGTTGAAGGAGGTTTGCGGCCACGTCGCGACTCCGGCACGGAGTAAGACCGAGGCCGCCGCGGCGCGCAGCTCTGGATCGTCGGTTTTGCGCGATCCGTGAAGGCGACTTCGACAATAGGTTTCGAGGCGCTTTCGCGCGGAGGGGTGGAGATTGTCGCGGACGGAACGAATCAACTTCGCTGTAAAGGCACAATAAAGATCGTCTTCTTCCAAAAGATCCAACAGTTCGCGAGTCACTTCGACCGAAAGCCGCCGTGCCTTCTCGATGTGCCGAAATACAGGTTCGTAGAGATGAGGATGTCGCCGCACAATCCGAATCAGACGACGCGATAGATTTGCCTCGGGCACGCAAACGGCCAAAACCCATTTGAATCGAGTGGGATTCAGTACTTCAAATCGGGGCGTGAGCTCAACAATGCGACGTCGAACCGCCGCCTGATCGGGAGGATCATTCTCCACAACTGCTTCTGGCGGATTGCTGACCGACTTGAGTTCGTCCTCGATATCGACGACGCGATGAATGTCGATTTTTGAGGCCTGTGGAAAGAGGCCGATTTGTTTGCTGCGCAGATCGAGCTTCACTAGTTCCACGCGCAGACAGTCTTCGTCCTTCGCAAAGAGCCTGATGTCATCCACGTAACGGAAATACCGAACTCCGGGCGGCCTTTTTGCCTCATCGAAATACCGCAGTACGGTCTCGGCCACCATTCCCGAAGGAAGCGGGCCTTGGGGAATACCGTGACCGTGGTAGATAGGCCGCGGACTACCGGACGCCTCGGTCCAATGCGACAAGAGTTGTGTGAACGAGTCTGCGAACTCCTCGTCGACCCGAAGTACGCGCAGGAAGTACCTGATTACCTGATGATCGATGGTGTCGTAGCACGCGGTTAGATCGAAAGAGGCCGTGTATTTGTACCCGGCCGCGAACGCCGATCTCATGGCGTTGGTATAGAAGCGATATGAACGTCGCCAATTGACGTAGAACCAATTGCCGCCGCCGCCCGCGTAGAGGTGCCCAAAGATCGTTTTGTGGTATCGCCCGCGTACGCGTGCGTACAGTCGTTCGGCGATCATATTGACGAATGCTTGATAGACAATTTGATCTTCGACAGTGAGCAGCGTGACCGGCCGCTGAACTCCGCTCTTTTTTGGGAAGTACAGCTTCGTCGCACGTGTTGGTAGGTACGTTCCGGCTAGCAGCCGGTCGCGGATGGACTCAAGCCCGTCCTGCTCTGCCAGAGAAAAGGCCCTGTAAACGTGAGAGAAGTATTCCTTGTACACCCTGTCGGAACTCGTTTTCGTCCAAAGCCAAGCCTTGTTGAGGTTTGCGCGTGTACAAACGGCGCGCTGATTGGGGCTCAGAGCCATGAAGGTAGCAGTGTCGGAGTCGGTGCGAAACGCACAGGTGGTGGACGCAGCAGCGGTGATACGATGCCGGAACTGTAAGAAGGAACCAAGTACGGTGGGCGCCTAAACCGTATTAGGCGGCAACGCTCTGCTTCGAAAACGCTGCAAGGATGCAGGGGAAGATGGCCACGGAGTCCCTTAGCGCAAGATGCATCTCCCATGGCCAGAGACACTTACGCGATCGTGCGCTTTTCTCCGTTAATCATCTTGTGCCGCAGTCTCAGCGGTACCATAAGCCATTAGGGCGCTCGCGGAGACGGTCACTGCCCCAATCCTTCCCGCCTCATCCGACTAACCTGCTGCCCGCCTCGCGTGCACCAGCCCTTTCGCTGACCCCGGTTGCTGAAGACACTATCTGACGCCATGATTCCCCCTTTCAACTCCACCCGCCGGACGTAGCTTTGATCCCATGAGCGAGCGAGTGAGATCGATCGTCCGTCGAAGGCTGAGTGACTCGCCTGGTTCGGGACTCAGCGCTCCCGGCACGCTGACGGCCGAAGCGTGGTCGCTGGCAGGTTTCCGCATTCCGGAATATGACGGTGCAGCTGCGCCCATCCACATCCGGCCCCTGCGCGCTGTTCCGCCCGTTGTTGCGGGATGAATCCGGACTTCCTGGATCTCCTCAAGGCGCTCACGTCATGACCGCCTTCACCGAATCCATCGTCGAAGACGCGGCCCTGGCATGGCTCGAATCAGTCGGCTACGCCGTCCTCCACGGCCCCGACATCGCGGTCGGCGAACCCGCCGCCGAACGCACGGATCCGAACTACCGCGACGTCATCCTGGAGTCGCGGCTTCGCCAAACACTCGCGCGTCTCAATCCAGATCTTCCGCCCGAAGCGCTGGACGATGCATACCGTATCATCACGCGCATGGCTGCACCATCGCTCGTGGAGCACAACCGCGCGATGCACCGGATGCTGCTCGATGGTGTCACCGTCGAGTACCGCCGAGAGGATGGTTCGATCGCCGGCGCGCAGGTACGTGTCATCGACTTCGACCTACCGACCAACAACGACTGGCTCGCGGTCAATCAGTTCACCGTCTCCGAGGCCCAGTACACGCGCCGGCCGGATGTGGTGCTGTTCGTGAATGGACTGGCGCTCGTGGTGATCGAGCTCAAGAATCCGGCTGACGAAAACGCAACAGTGTGGTCTGCGTTTCGACAATTGCAGACCTATCAGGCGCAGATTCCGGCGCTATTCGCAACCAACGCCGTTCTGCTTGCGTCCGATGGTGTGCAGGCGCGCATCGGTGTGCTCGGCGCTGGTCAGGAATGGTTCAAGCCGTGGCGAACGATTACAGGCCGCGAAGATGCACCCGCGCACCAGCCGGAACTTCAGGTGATGCTCGAAGGCGTGCTCGAGCACCGGCGCTTTCTCGACCTGATCCGCTTCTTCATTGTATTTGAAGACTCGGCGGCTACGGACGGCATCGATGGCAAACTGGTGAAGAAGATGGCAGGATATCACCAGTTCCATGCTGTGAATGTTGCGGTGGAAGAAACACTGCGAGCGGCGCAACCAGTTGCAAATGGCCGCGTTGCGGAATCGTCGGGCAGGTACGAATCCGGTACGCATCCCGGCGGCGAGCTGGGCGATCGTCGCGTCGGTGTGGTGTGGCATACACAGGGCGCGGGCAAGAGCCTGACGATGGCATTCTACGCAGGCCGTGTGATCCTTCATCCAGCGATGGCGAACCCAACGATCGTCGTGCTCACCGATCGCAATGATCTGGATGATCAGCTCTTCGGAACATTCGCGCGCTGCCGTGGTCTGCTGCGTCAGGAGCCGGTGCAAGCCGTCGACCGCGCCGACTTGCGTGACAAGCTTGCTGTCGCGGCTGGCGGTGTGGTGTTCACCACGATCCAGAAGTTCTTCCCCGAAGAAAAGGGAGATCGGCATCCGGTGCTCTCGGATCGCCGCAACATCGTCGTCATCGCCGACGAAGCACATCGCAGCCAGTACGACTTCATCGACGGCTTCGCGCGACACATGCGCGACGCGCTGCCACACGCGTCCTTCGTCGGGTTCACCGGCACGCCGATCGAACATACCGACGCGAACACACGCGCCGTATTTGGCGACTACATCAGCGTGTACGACATCCAGCGCGCCGTATTCGATGGCGCCACGGTGCCCATCTACTATGAGAGCCGGCTGGCGAAGCTGGAGTTGCAGGAATCCGAGCGGCCGAAGATCGATTTGCAGTTCGAGGAGGCGACCGAGGGCGAGGAGGTAGATCGCAAGGAGAAGCTCAAGAGCAGATGGGCGCAACTCGAAGCTGTGGTCGGATCAGACAATCGCGTCAGGCTCATCGCGCGCGACCTGGTGGAGCACTTCGAGAACCGGCTCACCGCGATGGATGGCAAGGCGATGATAGTGGTGATGAGCAGGCGCATCGCCGTCGAGCTGTATCGCGAGATCGCGCTACTCAAGCCCGAGTGGGCGATTGACGACGACGATGCGGGAGTCCTCAAGGTTGTCATGACCGGCTCCGCGTCGGATCCGCTCGAGTGGCAGCCGCACATTCGCAACAAGGCGCGTCGCGAAGCGCTCGCAAATCGCTTTCGCAATGCAGCAGATCCATTTCGCATCGTGATAGTACGCGACATGTGGCTCACCGGATTCGACGCGCCGAGCCTGCACACGATGTACGTGGACAAGCCGATGCGCGGGCATGGGATGATGCAGGCGATCGCGCGCGTCAACCGCGTGTTCAAGGACAAACCGGGCGGACTGGTCGTGGATTACCTCGGCCTTGCCGACGAGCTGAAGCAGGCGCTGGCGACGTACACCGAGGCTGGCGGACAGGGTGCGGCGGCGCTGGATCAGCACATGGCAGTGCTGGTGATGCAGGAGAAGTACGAGGTGTGTTGCGGGATGTTCCACGGTTTCGACTGGGGCAGATGGACGACAGGGACGGCGCAGGATCGCCTGTCGCTTCTACCCGCCGCGCAGGAACACATACTCGCGCAGGAAGACGGCAAGGCGCGGCTGCTGCACGCGGTGACCGAGCTGTCGCAGGCATTCGCGCTCGCGGTGCCGGACGACGAGGCGCTGCGTATCCGCGACGACGTGGGATTCTTCCAGGCCGTGCGCGCGGTGCTCGCGAAGAGCACGCCCGGCGAACGGAAGACGGACGAAGAGCTGGACCTTGCGATCCGTCAGATCATCTCGAGGGCGGTCGCATCGGATGAAGTCGTGGACATCTTCGCAGCCGCAGGTCTCAGCAAGCCCGACATCTCGATCCTGTCGGACGAATTCCTGGCCGAGATTCGCGACATGCCGCAGCGGAATCTCGCCGTCGAGATGTTGCAGAAGCTGCTCAAGGGCGAGATCAGGGCGCGCGGCAAGCGCAACGTGGTCCAGGCGCGATCATTCGCGGAACTGCTCGAACAATCCGTGCGCAGGTACCAGAATCGCGCGATCGAAACTGCTCAGGTGATCGAGGAGTTGATACAGCTTGCGAAGGATATTCGCGCATCCAGTGCGAGGGGCGCGGAGCTCGGACTATCGGAAGACGAGCTCGCCTTCTACGACGCGCTCGGAACCAGCGACAGCGCGGTCAAGGTACTTGGCAACGACACGCTGCGTGCAATCGCGCGTGAGCTGGTCGAGACTGTTCGCAGGAACGTGACAATCGACTGGACGATTCGCGAGAACGTTCGCGCGCAGCTCCGGGTTTACGTGAAGCGCATCCTGCGCAAGTACGGTTATCCTCCCGACATGCAGGAGAAGGCAACGAATACCGTGCTGGAGCAGGCGGAAGTGCTGTCCGGCATCTGGTGTCAGGTGAGTTAGTAGC
>Ga0134128_10003296_pt1 | contig 19737 bp, 18 predicted proteins | sample KB31754_FD_96462 | JGI IMG/M metagenome (GOLD analysis project Ga0134128, IMG submission 96462) | Terrestrial soil microbial communities with excess Nitrogen fertilizer from Kellogg Biological Station, Michigan, USA - KB3-175-4 | ecosystem: Environmental > Terrestrial > Soil > Unclassified ...
AGCACATCGAGCGTGCCCTTGGAGGTGACGACACCCCGGATCTCCTCAATCTCGGCGCGCGTCACCGGCTGGTGATAGGCGATGATCGAAAGCACCTCGATTGCGGCGCGCGACAGCCGGCGCGTCTCCGTGCTTTCGCGCGTCATCAGCCACGCGAGATCGCCGGCGGTGCGGAACGTCCATTTGTTGCCGATGCGAACCAGATTGACACCATGCGTTGCATATTCCGCCTGCAATTGCGCGAGCGCCGCCTTCACGTCGACACCATCGGGCAAGCGCTTGGCAAGGGTCGCCGTATCCAGCGGTTCGGTCGACGCAAACAACAGGGCCTCCAGAAGGCGCAGCGCTTCGGGCCGCGCCTCGGGGCCAACGGGAGCGTCCTCGGCTTCATCCATGCGTTTTTCCGCCAGGCTTGCCATGGCTTCTCCTTACGTTGACTACAGGTCCGGCGGCGCCGCCTCCGCGGCCTTCGGCGGGCGCTTGCGGAAATAGAGCGGCGCGAACGCCTCTTTCTGATTGAGCTCCATCTCGCCTTCGCGCACCAATTCCAGCGCCGCCGCGAAGCTCGACGCAAATACGGTGGCGCGCTGCGAGGGATCGGCGACATAACGCAACAGATAGTCGTCGAGGCAGCCCCAGTTCTCGGTGTCGGCCACACCGATCAGACGTTCGAGCGAGGCGCGCGCCTCCGCGAGCGACCACACGGTGCGCTTGGCAAGATGCACGCTTGCAAGCACGCGGCTCTGGCGCTGCGCGGCATAGGCGGTGAGCAGGTCGAACAGCGTAGCGGTATATTTCGGATGGCGGATCTCGGCGATGGCTTCCGGATTTCCGCGCGGGAAGATATCGCGCTGCAATTGCGGACGGTTCATCAGCCGGTTCGCCGCCTCGCGAATGGCTTCAAGCCGACGCAGCCGGTTGGCGAGCGCGGTTGCCATTTCTTCCGCGCTCGGCCCTTCCGCGGCCGGCGGCTCCGGCAACAGAAGGCGAGACTTCAGGAAGGCGAGCCACGCCGCCATGACCAGATAATCGGCGGCGAGCTCCAGGCGGATTTTTCGCGCGGCCTCGATGAACTTCAGGTACTGATCGGCGAGCGCGAGGATCGAAATCTTGGCGAGGTCAACCTTCTGGGTTCGCGCCAGCGCAAGCAGGAGATCGAGCGGGCCTTCAAACCCCGCGACATCGACGACCAGTGACGGCTCGCCTTCGGCCACCTCCGCCGGACGGCCGGTTTCAAATGACAAAATCTCCGCGCTCATGCGCTCGCCGCTCCCAGACGATCGATCAGCCGATCCAATTCCGCCCGCGCCGCTACCCGGTCAAAGGGTTTTGTGGGCATCTTCCGCGACGCCAGCGCCGCCCTCGCGCGTTCCAGCGCCCTGCCTGACAATTCGGGCGTCTCACGGGCGACCTCACGCATTTCCAGAAGCTCGCCGCTGCAATGCAAAACCATGTCGCATCCGGCGGCCAACAGGGCCTTCGTCCGCCCAGCGATCGATCCCGCCAGCGCGTTCATGCCGACATCATCACTCATCAACAGACCCTGGAACCCGATCAAACCGCGAATCACTCCTTCGATTATTGTCGCAGATGTCGTCGCTGGTTGGGCGGCATCGTAGGCGCTAAACACAACATGTGCGGTCATGGCCATCGGCAAGTCGGCCAGCGGCCTGAAGGCCGCGAAATCGACGCGTTCGAGCTCTTCTCTGGGCGTATTAACCACCGGAAGCCTCAGATGGCTGTCGGCCATGGCCCGCCCATGGCCGGGAATGTGCTTCAGGATTGGTAGGATACCACCTTTCTCCAGGCCTTCGGTGACTGCGCGGGCAATGCAGGCGACCTTCCGGGGCTCCTCGCCGTAGGCGCGATCTCCGATCACATCGTCAGCGCCCGGAACCGGCACATCCGCCAGCGGCAGGCAGTCGACCGTGACGCCGAGCTGGGCCAGGTCGTCTGCGATCAGCCGGGCCGAGAGCCGTGCGGCGGTCAAGCCCAGCGACGGCTCCATGTCGTAAAGTCGCCCAAAGGCGGCGCCCGCCGGATAGAGCGGCCAGTTGGGCGGCCGGAACCGCTGCACGCGCCCGCCCTCCTGATCGACCAGGATGGGCAAATCGGCCTCTCCGAGAACATCCCGAACTTCCGCCGTCAACGCGGCAACCTGCGCCGGGGTTTCGATGTTGCGCCTGAACAGGATGAAACCCCACGGCCGTTCGGCACGGACGAAGTCACGCTCAACCGCCGTCAGCGTGGTTCCCGACAGTCCGGTGATGAAGGCCTTGCTCATGCCGCGGAATAGCCCGCGGTTCGCAAAAGGGTCAAGGAAACCGCGATTTTTTCCTCTGGATGGTTCGTTGCTCGGCCGCCCGGTTCAGGGGACGAAGCACTGGCCGCCGGCAGCCTTGTAATTGACGCAGAAATGCGCGGCCTCTTCACGCGAGGCGAAGGGGCCAACCATCGCCCGGTAGCGGACGCCCTTTTCGCCAAGATCCGCCCGCTTGATCACGGGTGTGTGCGAGCCAAGCTGATCCGGATACTTCCTCTGCAGCGAACGGAACGACGCCTGCGCTTCGGCCTCCGACGTCTGTGAGGATATTGCCACCAGGAAGTGGCCCTCGGCAGCCGGAGCTGCCTCGTTCGCCGTCGGCGCGATCTGGGTCGGCGTGGTCGAGGCCATGCGGGTCCGCGGCTCGGTTGCCGGCAGTGAAGCCTGCGCCGAGTCGGGTGCCAGCGACAGCGGCGCGTTGGCCGCTCGCTGCGGCTGACCGCGGGGCTGGCGGACGGCAGCCACTGATCTCGCCGAAGCGGGCGGCTGTGCCGCTGGTGCCGCCGCCGTCAGCGGCGCCGCCGCAGCATCGGGCTGGTCGTCATGGATCGCGAAGGTCTTGATCTTGCGCGGCTCGCCGTTGGGCATCACGCCGCTTGAAGGCGACGCGCTTGGCGGCGGCATCGTGGTCGGCGAGACGCTCGCAGCCGTCGGCGGGTTCGCGTTCTGGTTAAGCGGCGGGAACACCACACGAGGACCGGCAGTCTGGTTGTTGACGTCGACGGGCGTCTCCTCGCGCGGCACGATCTTTTCGGTGCCATCGCCGGTCGGCATGCGATCCGGTGCCTTACCCGACGAGTCCGACGATGGCGGGATGACCTTGGTCGGCGAGTTGTCGGCCTTGATGATCGGCGGGGCGCCGCTTCGGGGCGAGCCGACATAGGTGCGATAGGCAAAGGCCGCGCCCGTGCCGACCACCGCCAGCGCGAGCACCGCCACGACCATCATGAGGCCGCCGCGGCGTTTCGCAGGCTCCTCCGACTCTTCCTCATAGCCCTCCTGATAGGCGTAGGGATCGTCGGGATAGGCCGGCTCACGCTGAAAATCGTGCGCGCCGTTTTCGAGTTGGCCATACAATGCAGCGTCATACCGAGAGGGATCCTGCTGCTGCTCATCATAAGCGCCCTGACGATAGTCTTGCTGATACGCGGGCGCTGCCGCAGCGTAACGATGGAGCGGGTGCACCGGGCTCGGCTGGTCTTCCTCAACATCGTCGAACGATGGCTCAGGCGGCGCCTGCCGCGCGGCCTGCCGTTGAAGGTTCGCGCGCTGCATCCAGGGCAGCGGGCCTGCCGGCAGCTCCGCTTCCTCGTCCTCATACGGCGCCTGATGATGCGGCTGCGCTGGCGGATAATGCTGTGCCGGCGGCGGCTGATACTGGGGTTGCGGCGGATAAGCCTCGCGCGGCACCGCGGCGCGCTGCGGCGGCGGATTGGCCGGCCGGCCGGTCGTCGCGCTGAACGGATCGGTCTGTCCGATCAGGCGGGCAAGTTCGGCGAGCGGGTCGCTCTCGCCCCCTCCAGACCCATGCTGGTCACCGCCGCGATCATAGCCGTCGGCAGGGAAAGGTCTGTTCGGATATCGATCAGCCATTGTGATGATGCGCCCCCTTCGGGAAAGCTGCCCCCACCAAATTTCCAGGACGGACCGGCCCCCGCCGGCTCGTCCAACAGGTCCCGTCTGGCGGCATTGAGCGCCCCAGCGGCACAGAGATTACCGCATTTCGTCCGGGGCGTGGACGCCCAAAATGCCTAACCCCGACCCCAACACCGAGACAACGGCCTGGACCATCGCCAGGCGCGCCTTGGTGATGTCTGCATCATTATTGATAATGAAGCGTAAATAGGGCAAGTCGCGCCCCTTGGTCCACAACGCATGAAACGCGCTGGCGAGATCATACAGGTAAAATGCGATTCGGTGCGGCTCATGGGCAGCCGCCGCCCCTTCGATCATCCGGGGATAGAGAGCGAGCCTCTTTAGCAAGTCGAGTTCCGTCGGGTCCGTCAACCGCTCGAGCGGAGCCGTGGCCAGATAGGCAAGACGCGCCGCCTCCTCCTTCGGCAGATCGTGGAGCACCTCTTCCCGCGCGTTGCGGAAAATCGAATGGCCCCTGGCGTGGCCGTATTGCACGTAAAACACCGGATTGTCGCGCGACTGCTCGATCACCTTGGCAAGGTCGAAATCCAGAACCGCATCGTTCTTGCGATAGAGCATCATGAAGCGGACCGCATCCTTGCCGACCTCGTCGACCACCTCACGCAGCGTGACGAAATCGCCGGCGCGCTTGGACATCTTCACGGGCTCGCCGTTGCGCAGGAGCTTGACGAGCTGGACGATCTTGACATCCAAGCCCGCCTGACCGCCGGTGACCGCCCTCACCGCGGCCTGCATGCGCTTGATGTAGCCGCCGTGATCGGCGCCCCAAACGTCGACGAGATCGCGGAAGCCGCGGTCGAACTTGTCCTTGTGATAGGCGATGTCGGAGGCGAAATAGGTGTAGCTGCCGTCAGACTTGAGCAGCGGACGGTCGCTGTCGTCGCCATAGGCGGTGGCGCGGAACAGCGTCTGCTGGCGATCCTCGTAATCCTCCACCGGCGCGCCCTTTGGCGGCGGCAGCCGCCCCTCATAGACGTCACCCTTCGCGCGCAGGAAGTCGATGGTCTCGGCCACCCGGTTGTTGCCGCTCTCGATCAGCGAACGCTCCGAGAAGAACACATCGTGCTTGATGTTGAGCGCGGTGAGATCGCCCTCGATCGCTTCCATCATCATGGCGATCGCCTTGGCGCGCGCGATCGGCAGCCACTCTGCCTCGCTCATGGTGCGGAGTTTGTCGCCATGCTCGGCGGCGAGCGCCTGCCCGACCGGCTTCAGATAGTCGCCGGGATAGAGCCCTTCGGGGATCGCGCCGATGTGCTCGCCGAGCGCTTCGCGGTAGCGCAGGAATGCGGAGCAGCCGAGCACGTCGACCTGGGCACCCGCGTCGTTGATATAATATTCACGCGTCACGTCGTGGCCGGCAAACTGCAGAAGACTTGCGAGCGCATCGCCAAAGACAGCGCCGCGACAATGGCCGACATGCATCGGCCCGGTCGGGTTGGCCGAGACATATTCGACATTGACCTTCGCGCGTGAGGTGACCTCCGTCCGGCCGAACGCAGCACCCTCGCGCAGGATCGTGCGCAGCGCATCGATCCAGGCCGAAACCTTTAGCGTGAGATTGATGAATCCGGGTCCCGCGACCTCGACCTTCTCGACGAGGGGGTCGGCGCGCAGCCGCTGGGCGATCCGATCCGCGAGATCGCGCGGCTTGGCCTTGGCTTCCCTCGCGAGCACCATCGCCGCGTTGGTCGCCATGTCGCCGTGGCTCGCATCGCGCGGCGGCTCGACCACCACGCGCGAGAAGTCGATGTCGGCGGACCAACTGCTCTCCCCGGCGAGCGCGGCGCAGACGGCGTGCACGCGCGCAAGCATGTCAGCAAAAAGATGTGGCGAAGGGGAGTTATCGGCCATGGGCGCCGCCTAACGCAATTCCGGGGTCGAGTCAAAAAGCCGCTGATGCTCGATCAATGCGAAGCGGTCGGTCATGCCTGCGATGAAATTGCCGATCCGCCGCGCGCGGGCAGTCTCGCCTTCGTGCGCCGCCCCTTCGAGCCATTCGGGCGGCAAGTCGTAAGGGCTTTGGTGGTATCGCGTAAACAGGTCGAACACGATCTGCTCGGCCTGGTCCATCACCTGCATGACCCATTTGTGCCGGTACATATGGTGCTTGAGGAACCCCTTGATGCCGGCCTCCGCTTCCGCAACGCTTGGCGAGAACGCAATTAGCGGCCCGCCATGGCGCCTGACGTCGTCGGCCGATTGCGGCCGAGCGAGATCGAGTCGCCGCCGCGCTTCGGATGCAACTGCGCCGATGAGACAGGAAATCAGTTCGCGCACGAGCTCGGCGCCGCGCCGATCCTGATCGAGGCGGGGATAATGCCGATCGATCGCCGCGATCATCTCTGCGGTGAGCGGCATCACCTTGAGATCGTCGACATTGAACAGACCGGCGCGCAGGCCGTCGTCGATATCATGTGCATCATAGGCGATGTCGTCGGCGATCGCCGCAACCTGCGCCTCCAGCGAGGCAAAACTCCAGAGTTCGAGATCGTAGGTCTTCACGAAATCAGCGATGACGAAGGGAATGCCGCCGTGCTCGCGATATTCTCCGATCGGCGCGCCGGCGCGGTCTGTCAGGGGACCGTTGTGCTTGACGATGCCCTCCAGCGATTCCCAACTCAGGTTCAGCCCGTCGAATTCGGGATAGCGATGTTCCAGCGAGGTGACGACCTGCAGCGACTGCGCATTGTGATCGAAGCCGCCATGCGTCTTCAGGCAAGCGTCGAGCGCGCGCTCGCCGGCATGGCCAAACGGGGGATGGCCGAGGTCATGCGCCAACGCGAGCGTTTCCGTCAGGTCCTCGTCCAGACCGAACTGCCGCGCCAACGCCCGGGCGATCTGGGCAACTTCCAGCGAATGCGTCAGCCGGGTGCGGTAATGGTCGCCTTCGTGGAACACAAAGACCTGGGTCTTGTGTTTCAGGCGACGGAACGCGGTGGAGTGGATCACGCGGTCGCAATCCCTGCGAAACGGGCTGCGAGTCTTGCTCGGTGGCTCGGAAAACGGCCGGCCCCGGCTGCGGTCGGGGTCGCAGGCATAGGGCGCGCGGGGGGCAGCCATTCCGACCGACACGGCAGTTTGGTCCCTTCAAGTTGATTCCGTTCGCCGGGACACTTAACTATGCAGCTAGCCGCTTACCAAATGAATTGGGTATGACGCGGATACGACCGGAGAGACCTCTGCAATGACCACAGCCGTCACCATCAGCGAGCGGGCTGCCCGCCGCATCGGCGAAATCCTCAAGGGTGAAGGCGACGGCGCCATGCTCCGCATCTCCGTGGAGGGCGGCGGCTGCTCCGGCTTCCAATATAAGTTCGACGTCGACCGCGCCAAAGCCGAGGACGATCTGGTGATCGAACGCGATTCCGCGGTCGTTCTGGTCGATCCGGCCTCGGCGCCGTTTTTGGCGGGGTCGGAGGTCGACTTCGTCGACGATCTGATCGGCGCCTCTTTCCGCGTGCACAATCCGAACGCCACGTCTTCCTGCGGTTGCGGCACCAGCTTTTCGATCTAGACTTCGCCGATGCGCATCGCCACCTGGAACGTCAATTCGATCCGGCAACGGCTCGAGCCTTTGCTCGCCTGGCTGAAGGAATGTTCGCCGGACGTCGTCTGCCTCCAGGAAACCAAATGCACGGACGAGGCCTTTCCGCGGCTCGAGATCGAGGACCTCGGCTACAACGTCGTCACACACGGCCAGAAGACCTTCAACGGCGTCGCGCTGCTTTCGAAGCTCCCCTTCGACGAAACCAAATCGGGCCTTGCCGGCGACGACGACGACGCCCATGCCCGCTTCCTCGAGGGAGTGGTGCCGATCAAGGGCGGCGTGCTCCGCATGGCCTGTCTCTATCTGCCCAACGGCAACCCCACGAACAGCGACAAATATCCCTATAAGCTCAAATGGATGTCGCGGCTTCTTGAGTATTCAAGGGAGCGACTTAAAGCGGAAGAGCCGCTGATCCTCGCAGGCGACTTTAACGTCATTCCGGCAGCTGAGGACGTCTACAATCCGCCTGCCTGGGGCGATGACGCGCTATTTCGCCCCACCACCCGCGAAAGCTTCCAATCGCTGCTTGGGCTTGGCCTCACCGACGCGCTCCGCGCGGTGACGGACGCGGCCGGCCAATACACCTTCTGGGACTACCAGGCTGGGGCCTGGCAGAAGAACTGGGGCCTGCGCATCGATCATCTCTTGATGTCGCCGCAGGCGACCGACCGGCTCATCGATGTCGGCGTCGATTCCTATGTCCGCGCCTGGGAGAAGCCGTCGGACCACGTGCCGGTCTGGGCGGACCTCGATCTCGAGGCGGCGTAGCCCGGAATTCCCCTGCTGTCGACCGAACCCGCGCATCGTTTCTATCTCGACCGCGGCTATGTCGGATGCGGCGCGCCGCAACACAAGTTCGGAACGAACTCCTCTTATCCGATGACGAAGAAACTCTGACGAGCCGCAGCAATCGCGTCAGTTGCGGCGGCCCTGCAGCCAGTATTTCAGCATCTGGGCCGCCATGGCGCGATCGTCCTCGTTCGCGCGCGCGAGCGCCTGAGTATAGCTGTCCTTGATCCAGGCCTCATCGGCGGTTGCGCCGTCGCTCGCGAGCGCCAACCACATCAGGCCGCGCGCCCGCTGCGGTGGCAGGCGGTCGCCGTTGAATAACATCTGGCCAAGCATCGCCTGCGCCTGGTGCTGGCCCTTTTGCGCCGCCAGTCCAAGCCAGCGCGCGCCGTAGGTGTAGTCGTTCGGCGTCGCATTGGTGGCCTTGATGTAGAGCCGGCCGAGATCATATTGCGCATCCGCGCTGCCGAAATAGGAGGCTGCGTAATACAGCATCTCGCGCGCCCGATCCGGATCGGGCTTGAGTGAATTGGGAATCCCGTTCAGGTAATAGCGGGCGAGCTCGACGAAGGCGTTGGCCACGGCCACCGATTGCGGCAAGGACGGATTGTCCTCCGCATGATCCTTGGCGAGGCGGCTGAAATACTCGAACGCGCGCATGTCGTCGCGCGTCACGCCGTCGCCGGCGGCATACATCCGCCCGAGCTTCCATTGCGCGATGGGATGGCCGTCTTCTGCGGCATATTCCAGCGCTTTCACCGAATCCGGCACCGGTGCAGGGGTCACTGCTTTCTTGCTGACGATAGCCGGCGGTCCCGGGATCGCCGGGATCGTGGTGTTCTTCTGGTTGACCGGCGCACCGTCGAACGCAAGCGCCGGCGCTGCGACCAGCGCAGTCCCCAGCATCAACGCGACAATGGTACGCCTAGATGTCCGCATAGCACTGTTTCTCGTGCGCGCCACCCGGATGGGTTACGGCCCCAGCCACCGCCGGCCCAACCTGCTGGGCATATTTCCACAGAGCCCCCGACGTGTGATTCGTCTCGCGGGGGCGCCATTTGGTTTTGCGATCCGCAAGCTCTTTGTCGGTCAATTTTACGTTAAGTGATCCGGCGACCGCGTCGATCTCGATGATGTCGCCATCCTCCAGTAGCCCGATCGGCCCGCCCACCGCCGCCTCCGGCCCGACATGGCCGATGCAGAAGCCGCGGGTTGCCCCCGAAAACCGGCCGTCGGTGATCAGCGCGATCTTGCCCGAGGTGCCCTGCCCGGTCAGCGCCGCCGTGGTGGAGAGCATCTCGCGCATGCCGGGCCCGCCGCGCGGCCCCTCGTAGCGGATGACAATGACCTCGCCTTCCCTGTAGGTGCGCTTCTGGACGGCCTCGAAGGCGTCCTCCTCACAGTCGAAGCAGCGGGCTGGGCCGGTAAACCTCAGATTGGACATGCCCGCGACTTTCACGATCGCCCCTTCTGGTGCGAGATTACCTTTCAACCCGACCACGCCCCCCGTGACGGTGATCGGCTTGTCGGCCGGCCGCACCACATCCTGGTGCGCGTTCCATTTCACGCTTTTGAGATTTTCTGCGATCGTGCGGCCGGTGACCGTCTGACAGTCACCATGCAAATAGCCGTGATCAAGCAGCGTCTTCATCAGCAACGGAATGCCGCCAGCTTCAAACATGTCTTTGGCGACATAACGGCCACCGGGCTTCAAATCCGCGACATAGGGCGTCTTTTTGAAGATTTCCGCGACGTCGAACAAGTCGAACTTGATGCCGGCCTCGTGCGCAATGGCAGGAAGATGCAAGCCGGCATTGGTTGAGCCGCCGGACGCTGCGACCACTGCGGCGGCATTCTCCAGCGACTTGAGGGTGACGATGTCGCGCGGACGGATATTGGCGCGCACGAGATCCATGACACGCTCGCCCGCAGTCATGCAGAAGGCGTCGCGGATCTCGTAAGGCGCCGGCGCGCCAGCCGAATACGGCAGCGCAAGCCCGATCGCTTCAGAGACCGTCGCCATGGTGTTGGCGGTGAATTGTGCGCCGCACGCGCCGGCCGAGGGGCACGCCACACGCTCGATCTCATCGAGATCGGCATCCGACATGTCGCCGACCGAGTGCCTGCCGACGGCCTCGAACATGTCCTGCACGGTGACCTGTTGCCCGCGGAAGTTGCCCGGCAGGATCGAGCCGCCATAGATGAAGATCGAGGGTACGTTCAGTCGCACCATCGCCATCATCATGCCCGGCAGCGACTTGTCGCAGCCGGCGAGCCCGACGAGGGCGTCATAGGCGTGACCGCGGACGGTCAACTCGACGGAGTCGGCGATGCATTCGCGCGATGGCAGCGAGGAGCGCATGCCGTCATGCCCCATGGCCATGCCGTCGGTGACGGTGATGGTGCAGAACTCGCGCGGCGTGCCGCCGCCGGCGGAGACGCCCTTCTTGACCGCCTGGGCCTGGCGCATCAGCGCGATATTGCAGGGCGCGGCTTCATTCCAGCAGGAGGCAACCCCAACCAAAGGTTGATGAATCTGCTGCGTGGTCAGCCCCATCGCATAGAGGTAGGAGCGATGCGGCGCGCGCGCAGGACCTTCCGTCACATGACGGCTCGGTAGCCTGCTCTTGATGTTCGTCTTCGCGTCCATCGGATTTGACACCCGTGGCGAGCGCGTTGCCGCACCGGGGGTTCCCTTCCCTTACGAAACATCATTTCATCGAGAGGTGTGGCCAAAAAGCGGCGCAAGCAAGTGCGAGCCGCGGCGGACGCCAAATGTTCACAGATTGTTGCGCGGTGGCAACATCCGTGGCTCTACGGTAACGCCTAGCGCCTCGCGGAACCAAAAGGAACCGTTCGGCGGCGTTGACGTTAACAGGTATGACTAGCCCTTACGCCACGACACATCCCCGCCCCCTCACATCAGAAGAGCGCAAAGCCAGGGAATCCGCGAGGCGAGCCGACGCCGAGCAGGCCATGCGCGAGCATGAAGCCGCACAACGGGCCTTTCACGCGAACCGCGAACGGCTGAAGGCCGAGCGGCTCGCGCGCGAAGCGCGCGCCGCTGGCAAATAACGCGATAGGACGGGACGGCCGATCAGATCGGCACGGTCAGCGCGTCATAGGTGAACAGCCAATCGTAACGCTCGCGCACCTTCTCGGGCTGCCATTCGCGCGATACGTAGTCGTTGGCGCCCTCGACGTGCGCGAGCGCGGGATTGTGGAAACGCTTGGCGTTCTCGGCCGATTTCACCACGATCGATGTGGTTCGCGCCAAGCGCGCATCCTGGAAGCGCTGCAGTGCCTCCGCCGGCGGATATCGTTCGAGGCAGCGGGCGAGCACCATGCCGTCCTCGATGGCCATGTTGGCTCCCTGCGCCAGAAACGGCAGCGTCGGATGCGCGGCATCGCCGATCACGCAGGCGCACCCGACGACAAAACGATCGAGCGGCTCGCGTCCAAGAAGTGCCCATTTATAGGGGATATCGACGTTCTCGATGATGGTGTGGACCGCGCCATTCCAGCCTGCAAAGGAGCGGCTGCAGGCTTCGCGGGTGCCCTGCTCGGTCCAGGATTCCACCGGCCAGCTTTCGCCTTCAAAGATGCCGACGAAGTTGAGGAGTTCGCCGCGGCGGACCGGATAGGTGATGACGTGGCCGCCGGGCCCGACCCAGTTGGTGCCGACGTCGCGCTGCATGTCCGCTGGCAGAAGCTGCATCGGCACCAGGCCGCGCCAGGCTGCCACGCCCGCGAAGAACGGCTTTGTATCGCCGCCGATCTGACGGCGGATTTCGGAGTGAACGCCGTCGGCGCCGACCACCACATCGCCGCGGCGCCGCTCACCGTTCGCAAGCTTGAGCCAGATGCCGCCATCGTCCTCCTCGAAGCCGATACAGCGGCTGCCGACATGCAACCGGCCCGGTGCGCGCGCGTTGAACGCATCGACCAGCACACGGTGAAAATCGCCCCGATGCACCATCCAGTACGGCGCGCCGAAGATCGCCCGCGAGGAGGCGCCGAGGTCGAACAGCTTCCAGGTCCGCCCGGTCGAGAACAGCCTGATCTCTTTGCCCGACGGCTCGCTGGCGATGGCCTGCATCGCCTCTTCGAGGCCGAGCGCGATGAGAACGCGCGTGCCGTTGGAGGAGAGCTGAACGCCGGCGCCGACTTCGCGCAGCTCGGAGGCCTGCTCGCAAATCTCGACCTCGATGCCGCGCTGGAACAGCGACAGGCCTGCGACCAGACCGGCAATGCCGGCGCCCGCGATCAGAACCTTTGGCGGATTTGGCTGTGTGCTCATCGACGCGTGATCAGGAAATCGTTGGTGAACTCGCCGTGCGAGGCTGCGGGATGTTCAGCACATCGCCGCAGGAGCCTGGCCAGCGCAGCGAGATCAGGACTCTCGCCGAGAAACAGAAAGACCGGATGAAAATCGCTCGGCATATATTCAAATCGCAGCATGTTCAATTTCCGTTGCGCGCACCGCTTCTCGCTCAACAAGATAGCGCATCTGCAGCCATTGGTCGTCTTCCGTGTTCTCCACGACTTCTGCGACGTCGGAAAAGTTCCACCTCATCACGATCAGCATGGATGTCGATGTTCCCCAAGTGAATCGCAAACTCGAAGCCATCTCGGAACACTTCCCTCACTGATCGGTTCACCCCGCTCGAAACCAGCCACGGGACGCGTGGCGCCGAGAGGGACGGCTGTCCAAATTGCAGCTCGCATACACAGGAGCAGCTCATGAAACTCAATGACACGCAGGTGAAGCAAACCTTGAACCAAATGGATGCCCACGTTCTGCCCGATAGTCATCCTGCCGTGACGCAACTGACCACCATGTTCGGAGATCACACCTTCTTTCTGGACAAGCGCGGTCTCAACGTGCTGGAGCCGGCCGAGGCGCCGGAGACGGGAATGCAGTCCGGCGAAGTCCTCAACCTCGCAGACTGGACCGATGCATCGCTCACCAGCCTGACACCGCATGAACCGGAGTCCACCGGCACGATCGTGGTGTTTCGCGAAACCACGCACTGAATTGCGCGCCGGTTGGCGACGCCGCAGCTACTGTGCGCCCGTGACGCGCCAGATGACGTCGCCCACATCGTCGGCGACGAGGAGTGAGCCGTCCGGACCGAGCGTGACGCCGACCGGCCGTCCGCAGCATTCTCTGTCGTCGGGCGCTAGAAATCCCGAGAGGATGTCCCGTGCCGGGCCGGACGGTCGTCCCTTCTCGAACGGCACGAACACGACCTTGTAGCCGGACAGCGTCGAGCGATTCCAGGAGCCGTGCTGGCCTATGGCCATGCCGTCGGGAAATCCGGGAAGTGTGCCCGCGGGTATCCAGCACAGCCCGAGCGAAGCGGTGTGCCCGCCGAGCGCGTAGTCCGGCGTGATCGCGATGGCCACCCTGGCCGGATCCTGCGGCACGCGATCGTCCACCGTCTGCCCCCAATAGCAATAGGGCCAGCCATAGAAACCGCCGTCACGGACCGATGTGAGATAGTCGGGCGGCGTCTCGTCGCCGAGGCCATCGCGCTCGTTGACGACGGTCCAGAGCACACGGGTCTGTGGCTCCCAAGCGAGCCCGACGGCGTTGCGCAGACCGCTCGCAAAGATGCGGTTTAAGCCGCGCCCGAGATCGAGCTCGTAGATTGCGGCGCGGCCTTCCTCGACCGCCATGCCGTCATCGGCAATGTTGGTGGATGAGCCGACGCCGGCATACAGCTTCGTTCCATCGGGGCTCGGCAGCAGGCTCCGTGTCCAATGTCCGCCGGGCTTGAAGGTCACGAGCTTCCTGCCGGCCGCGGTGATGCCGTCTGCGCCCGCCACATAGGGAAATGCCACGACGCCGTCGGTGTTGCCGACATAGAAAGTGTCACCCACGAGCGCCATGCCGAACGGCTGGTTCAATCCTTCCATGAACGTCTTGCGCACTTCGGCGATGCCGTCGCCGTCAGGGTCGCGCAGCAAGGTGATGCGGTTGGCGCTGACGCCGAGCGCCGCGGCGCGGCGCATCATCGCTTGCATCGCATAGTGGAAGACACTGCGAGGAGGGCTTGCGACCTGCGTCGCCTCGGCAGTAAGCACATCGCCATTGGGCAAAACGTTGATCCAGCGCGGATGATCGAGGCCGGTCGCGAACGCATTGACCTTGAGACCGGGCGCTGCAACCGGTAACTGCCCGTTGGCCCATCCCCTCGCCGTCGGCATCTTCAGGGTCGGGATCGCGCCTTGCGACTTCGCAGCCGGGATCACTGGTGCGTTGCCCCACGCCTCCTCCTGCGGAACGCCCTGGAACCGACGCCACTGCAGCGCGGCGCCGCCGACTAGCACGACGAGACGCGCAAACATGCTGGAAACGCTCATGAAATCCCCTGTTGATCGTGAAACACCTTGCGGCGCCTGATTGGAACCCCCAAAAGGTCCGCTTAGACCCGCTACCGATGACAGTAGTTATACGATCTTATCGTTCGCAGCCGAATCTGGGAGATTCCATTCGCGCTCTTCGTCAGGGCGCTTCCTCCCTGAACTTGCGCCCGCCTCAATGGCGGGCTTCCTTTTGGCGGTGCCTGCCACACGACACAGAGCAGATCGCAGATCAATCCACCTTCACATTGGCGGATTTGATCATCGGCCACCATTTGGCCATCTCGGCCTTCTGCCAGTCGCCGAGCGCCTCCGGTGTCGATTGACTGGGAGGCGGCATCCGCAGGCCCAGGTTCTCAAGCTGCTTCTTCACCTGCGGATCGGCCAAAGCCTCGTTGGCTGCCTTGTTGAGCTTGTCGATGATCTGCTTCGGCGTGCCCTTCGGCGCCCACAGGCCAGACCACAGCGTCATGTGAAAATCCTGCAGGCCGGCCTCGTCGGTTGTCGGAATGTCCTGCGCCTGATCGCTGCGCTTTGAATCGGTCACGGCATAGGCACGGATGTTTCCGGCCCTGACCTGATTGATCGAATTGGAGAGCTGGTCGACGATGATGTCGATCTGGCCCGCGACGAGGTCGTTGAGCGCCGGAGCCGTGCCGCGATAGGGCACGAATTGCACCGAGACGCCCGCTGCCTTCTCGAATGCAAGGCCCGCGATGTGGCTGCCCGAGCCGGCGCCGGCCGTGCCGGCGGTCGCGGGTTGCGGCCGCGACTTCAGCCACGCGATCAGATCCCTGAGCGTCTTGGCGGGCACCGCGTTCTTGCTGACGACAACCATGGGATTGCTCGGCAACAGCACGATCGGCTCGAGATCGGCAACCAGATCGTAGCTGAGCTTGTAGATCGCGCCGTTGGCGACATGGGTGCCGAGATGGCCAAAGCCGATGGTGTAGCCGTCGGGCGCCGAATGCACCACATGGCCGACGCCGATCGAGCCGCCGGCGCCCGTGATGTTCTCGATCACGATCGATTGGCCGAGCGAGCGCTTCATGCCTTCGCCGAGGATGCGCATCATTGCATCCGAAGGGCCGCCGGCGGCGAAGGGCACCACCACGGTGACCGGCCGTGAGGGATAGTCTTCCGCAAGCGCGGGAAGGGCGAGCGCGAAGGTTGCTATCAGCGCGGCCACGAGAGTTCTTTGCATCTTCATCCCCTTCGCCCCGCGGAGATCATAGCTTCGCGTAGTCGATCGGCTTGAAGCGATCGAGCGTGCGCGCAACCGGCGGCAGCGGGTACTTGAGGCCCGTGGCGCAGTTGAACAGCACCGCGCGATCAGTCCTGGAAACACGACCTTCGGCGAGGCTTTGCTGATAGGCGGCATAGGTTGCGGCACCCTCCGGGCAGAGCAGGAGGCCCTCCTCGCGCGCGACCTCGTTCAGTGCGCCGGAAATTGTCTCGTCGCTGACCGCGATGGCAAATCCCTTGCTCTCGCGCACCGCGCGCAGGATGAGAAAATCGCCGACCGCCTGCGGCACGCGGATGCCTGAGGCGATGGTGTGCGCGTCCTCCCAACGCGGCGCGTGCTCGCTGCCTGCTTCATAGGCGCGCACCATCGGCGCGCAGCCGGACGCCTGCACTGCGACCATCCGCGGGCGTTTGCTTCCGATGAAGCCGATCGCCTCGAGCTCCGCAAACGCCTTCCACATGCCGATCAGCCCGGTGCCGCCGCCGGTCGGATAGAAGATCACATCGGGCACCTCCCAGCCGAGTTGCTCGGCGAGTTCGAGCCCCATCGTTTTCTTGCCCTCGATCCGGTACGGCTCCTTCAAGGTCGAGGTGTCGAACCAGCCGACCTTGGCCTTGCCCTCGCCGACGATCTTGCCGCAATCGTCGATCAGCCCGTTGACGCGATAAACCGTGGCACCCTGCAGCTCGATCTCGCTGACGTTCACTTCCGGCGTATCCGCGGGGCAGAAGATCGTGGTCTTGATGCCGCAGCTTGTTGCATAGGCCGCGAGCGCCGCACCCGCGTTGCCGTTGGTCGGCATCGCCATGTGCTTGATGCCGAGCGCCTTGCCCATCGACACCGCCATCACAAGCCCGCGCGCTTTGAACGAGCCGGTCGGCAGCCTTCCCTCGTCCTTCACAATGATCTCGCCGCCGCCGAGCTTCTTCGACAGCGTCGGCAGGCGGATCAGCGGCGTCATGACCTCGCCAAGGCTCACGATGTCCTTGCATCGGCGCACCGGCAACAGCTCGCGGTAGCGCCACATGTCGGCCGGACGCTCCGCCAGCGCATCCTTGCTCAGCGCCTTCTTCACGCCCGCGAGATCATAGCGCACGAGCAGCGGCTTGCCGGCTTTGGAGAGGTTGTGAATCTGGTCGGCGGGATAATGATCGCCCTCCATGGCGCATTCGAGATGGGTCACGAACGTCGGGCGTTCGATGGTGAGATTGTCGTTGTCGTGCACGGTTTGGTTCTTTCTTTTTATGCCGACCGGATTGTCATTGCCGGGCTTGGCGCGGCAATCCATCTTTCGTCTCAAGACTGTTGTAAAAGGCGATGGATGCGCGGGCCTTCGCCCCGCCGTAGGGGCTTCGGCCCCGCAGGCGGGTCAAGCCAGCGCATGACGAGTCGATGATGGCAGCTACCATCATCAAATATTCAATACCCGCCCGTAGGCGTCGAGTACGGCTTCCTTCATCATTTCGGACAGGGTCGGATGCGGGAATACGGTGTGCATCAGCTCCTCTTCCGTCGTCTCCAGGTTCATGGCGACGACATAGCCCTGGATCAGCTCGGTGACCTCAGCGCCGATCATGTGCGCGCCGAGGAGCTGGCCGGTCTTCTTGTCGAAGACCACTTTGACAAGGCCCTGGTCCTCGCCAAGCGCGATCGCCTTGCCGTTGCCGATAAAAGGAAAGCGGCCGACGCGGATTTCACGGCTTTCCTCCTTTGCCTTCGCCTCGGTGAGACCGACGGAAGCGACCTGCGGGTTGCAATAGGTGCAGCCGGGAATGAGGTTCTTGTCCATCGGGTGCGGATGGAGGTCCTTGATCGCCTCGACGCAGATCACGCCCTCATGCTCGGCCTTGTGCGCCAGCATCGGCGGGCCCGCGACGTCGCCGATCGCGTAGATGCCGGGCACGTTGGTCCTGCACAGGCCGTCGATGACAATGCAGCCGCGATCAGTCTTCACCCCGAGCTTCTCGAGCCCAAGGTTTTCGATATTGCCGACCACGCCGACCGCGGAAATCACCCGCTCGAACTCGCTCGTGACCGGCTTGCCTTTGCCCTCGTCAATGGTCGCGACCACGCTGTCAGCCTTCTTTTCGAGCTTCGTCACCTTGGTCGAGGTGAGAATCTTGATGCCCTGCTTCTCGAAGCGTTTGCGCGCCAGCCCCGCGATCTCGGCGTCCTCGACGGGGAGGATCTGCGGCAGCACCTCGACCACGGTGACGTCGGATCCCATGGTGTGGAAGAACGAGGCGAACTCGATGCCGATCGCGCCCGAGCCGACCACAAGCAGGGATTTCGGCATCCGTTCCGGCACCATCGCTTCGAAATAAGTCCAGATGAGCTTCTTGTCCGGCTCGAGCCCCGGCAGCACGCGCGGTCGAGCGCCGGTCGCGACGATGATGTGCCTGGCCTGATAGGCGCCCTCGCCGAGCACGCCCTTCGGGCCTTCGACCTGCGATTTCTTCACGGTGATCTTGCCGGGCGCATCGATCGACGCTTCGCCCCAGATGATCGAAACCTTGTTCTTCTTCATCAGGAAGCCGACACCGTCATTGAGACGCTTCGAGACGCCCCGCGAGCGTTGCACCACGGCCTTGGCGTCATAGCCGACCTTCTCTGCCGAGAGGCCGTAGTCCTTGGCGTGCTGCATATAGTGGTAGATTTCGGCGGAGCGCAGCAGCGCTTTGGTCGGGATGCAACCCCAGTTCAGGCAGATGCCGCCGAGATAGGCCTTCTCGACAATGGCGGTCTTGAAACCAAGCTGAGCCGCGCGGATCGCCGTGACATAGCCGCCGGGACCGGAGCCGATGATGATGACGTCGAAGGATGTGTCGGCCATGGCTATGCGCTCTTTCTCAACCGGACTGACTGCTCGTTGCTGTCATTGCGAGGAGCGTTAGCGACGAAGCAATCCAGCCTGCCGGTGGTGAGATGGATTGCTTCGCTGCGCTCGCAATGACGACGCGGATGCTGCCCCGTCACACCATCATCATGACCGGATTTTCGATCAGCTTCCTGAACTCACCGATCAGCTCGGCGCCGAGCGCGCCGTCGATGGCGCGATGATCGCAGGACAGCGTCACGCTCATCATGCTCGCGATCTCGATCTTGCCAGAGCGCACTACCGCGCGCTCCTCACTGGTGCCGACCGCGAGAATCGTCGCATGCGGCGGATTGATCACGGCGGTGAAATCCTTGATGCCGTACATGCCGAGATTGGAGACCGCGGTCGTGCCGCCCTGGTATTCCTCGGGCTTGAGCTTTCGCGCGCGGGCGCGGGCGGCAAAATCCTTCATCTCGTTGGAGATTGCCGACAGCGTCTTGGTCTCGGCTTTGCGGATGATCGGCGTGATCAGGCCACCCGGCATCGCCACGGCGACGCCGACATCGGAATGCTTGTGCTTGATCATGCCGCCTTCGGACCAGCTCACATTGCAGTTCGGGATCTTCTGCAGCGCGATCGCCATCGCCTTGATGACGAAGTCGTTGACCGAGATCTTGTAGAGCGGCTTCTTCTCCTTGTCCTTGGGAGCAGCCGCATTGATCTCCTCGCGCGCGGCGAGCAGCTTGCCGATGTCGCAGTCGATGGTGAGGTAGAAAGTCGGAACGCTCTGTGTCGCCGCGGTGAGACGCTGCGCGATGGTGCGGCGCATGCCGTCATGCGGCACGATCTCGTAGGAGCCTTCCTCGAACAGCGACAGAATCTGCTTGTCCGACATTGCCGGCGCGATCGCAGGCGCGGCGCCGGGGGCCGCAGCCGGCGCCTTCAGGCCCTTGCCCGACTTGGCGTCCTCGACGTCGCGGGCGACG
>Ga0134128_10003298_pt1 | contig 19730 bp, 18 predicted proteins | sample KB31754_FD_96462 | JGI IMG/M metagenome (GOLD analysis project Ga0134128, IMG submission 96462) | Terrestrial soil microbial communities with excess Nitrogen fertilizer from Kellogg Biological Station, Michigan, USA - KB3-175-4 | ecosystem: Environmental > Terrestrial > Soil > Unclassified ...
GACTTGGATTTGTTCGGAAAGGCGCTCGGCGCTCTGATTCTTGAAATGGAGGGACGGCCCTTTGAGGATGTGCTTGGCGGATACTATATGGAATTCGCCCTGTCACACAAAGGGCAGCAATGGAATGGAGAATTCCACACTCCGAAGCCCATCTGCGATCTTATGGCGCGAATGACGCTCGGAAACATAGAATCTCTGCCGAAGGACCGACCGATCACGGTCTGTGAACCGGCCTGCGGCGCAGGAGCGATGATTCTCTCGCTCGGCGACGCATGTCCCCCGGAAGTTCGGCGGCGCCTTCGTGTGACGGCAATTGATGTCAGTCGCACAGCTTGCGACATGACGTTCGTGAATACGACTCTCTGGGGCATTCCCACGAGAGTCATTCACGGAAATTCCATATCGCTCGAATGCTGGGCGGCGTGGTCCAACATCCATTGGCTTCTGCCGTGGCTATCGCTTGTGCCGATGCATCCCATATCGGCGATGTGTCCACCAGGGCCGCGAAAGGACATCGGCCAGGGAGAGCCGCCCACCCCTGTCGAAGTGGAGCGGATCAGGAATTCGCTTCATCAGTCGGAATTCACATTCGGTTGAACAAAGAACGGACGGTGGAAAGGAGAAAATAAGTGAACCAGAGTCATTCAAAATCAATATCGTATTCAGAGGAGTTCAAAGTAATTGCATTGCGCGAATACCCGTTGCCGGAAGAAATGAAAATCTGCGACCAGCCGCAAGGTGCGGTGGATTACTGGCATCTCAACATCGCCACAAATCCGTATTTCAACCCGGAGTGCGAATGTTTCGTCGTGCTCTTATTGAATACTCGGAGGCGTGTGCGCGGGCATCACCTTGTGAGCTTCGGCACCATGAACACTGTGCTTGTCCATCCACGAGAGGTGTTCCGGGTTGCGGTGATCTGTGGAGCAGCCGGAGTCGTCCTCATGCACAATTTATGTGCTGCAACACATAAATTGTGTTATGTGGAGCGCCGGTTTATGTGCAGTTGCCGCTTGGCGGGGCTGGCATTACACCGGCTTTCGGTGAGGAAGGAATGCTGTGGATGCGCATGAACCGCCCAAGGCGAGCACGTCCGCACCGCCGGTTCGCACGTTGAAGATCGAGGCGGAGGGTGACTACTTCAGAGGCCGGATCAAACCCAAGCTCCGCCTCATGGGGCACTGGCTTGAGCGTGCCGGCTTTAAGCCAGGCACTCGCGTCTCTGTCAGATGTCTTGGTTCCGGCGTCATTGAGCTGCGTTCCGAGACCTCGCGGGTGCATGAGGGAAAGAAAGCCTCATCAGACGAACTCGATTGTCCGTTTTGATGGTGGGCTTTTGTTCTCGGTTGCTTCACATAACCGTTGTGCTCTTTTGGAGTGCAGCGGTTTTTTATTTCAGGCCGTCATAGTTTTGCCAGCCACGCGAGGAGTTGGTCATCGTCCTGCCAGGAGCGTTTACCCTTGGCGGCGGGTGGGATGAGCTTTGCCGACGATTGAAGCGTTTTACGTTTCATCTCCAGATCGATTTCCACGTAACCGTTGGTCGTTTCGATGGAGGCATGGCCCAGCCAGGACCGGATCATGTTCAGGTCCACGTTGGACTGAAGCAAGTGCATCGCCGTGGTATGGCGGAACGTGTGGGGAGTCACCCTCCTGGTGAGCAGAGCGGGACAAGTCTTCGCTGCTTCAGCGGCACGCTCGGCGATGATGTGGCGCACGCCAAAACGGGTGAGCCGGTTGCCTTTGCGGTTCACGAAAAGCGGCGTCGTGTCATCCAGCCGGACACCGCGTTTTCCCAAATACGCCTTGAGTGCGGTGACGGTTTCCATCCAGAGCGGACACGTCCGCTCTTTCCGCCCCTTGCCTAGGATGCGAACGGTGTGAGGACGGCTGAACCGCAGATGGTTCACGTCCAGATCAACCAGTTCCGACACGCGCATCCCCGTGTTGTAGAGCAAGCGCAGCAAGGCGTCGTCACGTTGTCCCTGCATCGTCCGGCCATCAATGCCGGCAAAGATTTTGAGCACTTCATCTCGTTCCAGGTATTCCGCGACAGGGTGGGTTTGACGTTTAAACGGCACTGCCAGGATGGTCTGAGCCTGGGCAATGTGACGCGGGTCAATGCTGGCCAGATAATTGAAAAAAGCATGGAGGGCGGCCAGCCGGGCATTACGAGTCGGGACGCTGTTTTTGCGGACTTGCTCCAGATGTTCCATGAAGGCGCGAACCGCATCGGCGGTCAGGTCTTCCAGAGTCAGGGCGGTGCAAGTTTTCCGATGCCGGCGGCAAACGAACTCCAGAAAGAGCTTCACGGCGTCCCGGTAAGCCAGCACGGTATGGCCGCTGAGGCCGCGTTGGGAAAGCAGATGTTGCTCGAAGAACCCGCGAATGGGTATAGCGATGTCAGTCTTTGCCATGAGCTTTCTTTCTGCGCAGCGTTGGCACCGCGAAGTGGGAATGAAACCGCCTGCCCGCACTTTCCAACAACTCTGCCGTGGCGTGGAGATAAACTTCGGTGCAGGTCACCGTGGAGTGTCCTAGGTAAGTTGATAACACCGGCAGCTTGGCGGAGAGATTGGCCCCTTCGCGATACCAGGCCAGCAGACGGTTAACTGCGAAGGAGTGACGAAAATCATGGATGCGTGGGCCACGTTGCCCTGGCGGCTTACGGATGCCGAGCTTGCGGATAATTTCCAGGAAGATGGTGGTGAACCCCGCCAGTCCATATCGCTTTCCCCGCAGATTAACAAAGAGGGGTGAGTCGGCGGCAGTGGACATGCCGGCCAGGCGGCGCTGTTGCAAATAAATCCGAAGTTGCGTGGCAGCGGAGGAGGACAAAGGAACATTGCGAGTTTTTTTGAACTTGGTCTCGCGGATTAACAGGACGCATCGTTTTAGGTCAACGTCCGCCAGTGTCAGCTTCAATGCTTCGCCGATCCGCAAGCCGGTCGTGTAGAGCAATCCAACGAGATTGGACAGGACGGCCGGGCGCAAACTCCCGCGTGGACCAATCCGCCGGGCTGCGGCCATGATTTGCAGCACTTCCTTCCGGGAGTATATATATGGTGCCGGACGGGTGCGGCGCGGCAAAAAGCTCCCGTGAACCACACAGGTTCGCGGATCGAAGTGGGCCAGATACCAACAGAACTGCCGCAGCACGGAGATATGGTTGAGCCGGGTGCCGATGCTCAAGGATTCCAGGCTCTTGATCCGGCGCTCGGCGATTTCGCGCGTGATGGTTTCTCCCGGCTGGAGTTCACTCAACAGGAAGCGGTCCAGGCCGATGAGGAGTTTCTGGCCGGAGACACCTCGCCGGCCCGCCGCTTTGCGTGTTTCCGAAAAACATTGGAGCCGGAAAGCCAATGGACTGCGAAAGAGGCAGGTCGCCATACGTCAACCTTTCTTCGGCCAGGGCATGGCCGCATCGCGCAGGGTCTTCAAATCTGCCTTCGCATAGATGAACGTAGTGTCGATGTAACGATGCCCCAGCACGTCGGCGATGGATTTGATCGGTGAGTCGTTCGCCAACGCGCGAATCGCCCAGGAATGACGGAGCGTTCTGGAGCCGCCGCCAGCCATGGTGACGCCGGCCTGGCGCATGTATTCTCGCACGAGGTGGGAGATAACCAGACTGTTGAGCGGGCGAATCGGCGCTTTGACCGTGAGGAAAACTTCCCGGAACGGTGTCTTGTCAACTCGATGGCGAAGATAACCTATGAGCGCGTCACCCACGGTGTCCATCAGCGGCAGCACCGCCTCCTTGCCACCTTTTTGGGCGCGGATGCGGATTTGAGAACGTTGCCAATCCAGGTCGTCCAGCAATAGTTCGGCGACCGAAACACCCCGCAGGCCATAGGCCATCATCAGGACCATGATAGAGTAATCTCTCGCGCCAGTCGGCGTGTTCTTGTCAATCGCGCCCAGCACCCGTTCCAAAGCCGAGTCTTCCATCCCCTTGGGCAGCGAAGCATGACGATAACGTCGGACGGAAGGAATCAGGCCCGAAAAATCCATGCGCGTGTGCTGGTGTGTGGCGCAGTATCGAAAAAACCTGCGGAGAGCCGCCGCCAAAGCGGAGAGATTTTCCGGGCTGTCTTTAAGATGCTGCTTCACGTAGCCCTCGACCGCCTCAGCCGACAAGGTTTTGAAGTGGTTGGGCCTGGCTTTCAGTCGCAGGGCTTCCAGGAATGAGCCTACCTGTGCGCGGGCTCTCTGCATCGTGACCTTGGAAAACTCGCACTCCTTCTGGAGATGTTGGAGATAGGGATCAAGCAGCCAACCGTACACTGTTTTTACCGGCTTTGGCTTTGGCGGTTGAAGGACTTTGATTTGAATCAGATAATCCCGTAAGCGATTGAGTGCATTGCGAGCGACATAGCGCGGCGAATAAAGACAGGCGGTTCGGGTTTGAACCAAATAGAGTTCAAGAAAGCAATCCACCTCCGTCTCGGTGATTTTGCCGGCCTGCATGATTTTGTTTTCAATCAAGAAAGCGTTGAACTGGCAGCATTTCCCCAAAATCTCTGTCGCCGAATGGAAGGAATATCGGTGATCCTTGAGGTGGGCGGCGAAGCGGTCAAAATAGGGGCCAATGGGGCCGCGTCGGAAATCGACCAGGGTTCGTTTTTCTCTGTACCAGAATTCGAGCATAAATTTTGCGGCATTTTTTGGTTGAAACCGGCGGAGCCAAGGTGAACGATGGATGTTTTGGGGGTGAAGTTCCCGACGCTGTCCCACGGAGTTGCCTCAGCATCCAAAAGCGGTAGGTTTCTGCAATGACAATCACATCGCATCTCTTCTCAGCCTTCTTGAAATGCCCCACCAAATGCTGGCTCTTGGCGAGAAGCGAGCCTCCGTCAGCCAATGTCTTTGCAGACTGGGTAAAGTCCAATAACGAGACGTATCGGACTGCGGCGGTGGAGAAGCTCCAGGCAAACACTTCTGAAAGCCAGATCAGCCACCTGCCGGCAATTGAAAATCTCAAAGACGCCAAATGGCGATTGGCCGTGGATACGGTCGCCCGAGCCCAACTGGATTCCTGCCTCCTCGAATCACGTCTTGCTGCCGTAGAGCACATTCCTGCCAAGGGCCGAGGAAAACCTGACCAGTTCGTGCCCGTACGTTTCGTGTTCAGAAACAAACTTGAAAAAGACGACAAACTGAAGATGGCGTTCGACGTGCTCCTATTGTCCAAAATTCTTGGACGCGAACTCAGCCTCGGCAAAATTATTCACGGCGACGACCACACCGCACTTATTGTGAAGGCGTCGGCCCAAGCCGACGAAGTGGGGAAACGCATCGAGAGACTCGTCGCGTTGCTCACCAACCCCGCGCCGCCGGAGCTGGTCCTGAACCGGCATTGCGCCGAATGCGAATTTCAGGCCCGTTGCCGGAAGATTGCAGTTGAGAAGGACGATCTGAGTCTCCTGGGCGGCATGAGCGAGAAGGAGCGCAAGACACTCCGAGCCAAAGGCATCTTTACCATCACCCAACTCTCCTACACTTTCCGTCCGCGTCGCCGGCCCAAACGGATGCGCGACAAACGGGAGAAGTATCACCATTCACTCAAGGCGCTGGCGATTCAAACGAAGAAAATTCACGTCGTGGGTAGCCCGGAACTGAAGATCGATGGCACGCCTGTTTATCTGGATGTCGAGGGCCTGCCGGATCGAGACTTCTACTATCTTATTGGCGCGCGCATCGGCACCGGAAAATCAGCCGTCCAACACAGCCTGTGGGCGGACTCCATCGAGGATGAAGAGCGGATTTGGCGGCAATTCCTTGGAGTCCTCGGAACTGTCGAGCAACCAGTGCTGATTCATTATGGAAGCTACGAAACAGCCTTCCTGAAACGCATGTGCGAACAGCACGGAGGACCGTTCGAAGGGTCGGCGGCAGCAAAAGCTGTGCAGTCGTCAGTGAACTTGATCACGCACATCTTCGCCCAAATCTATTTTCCTGGCATCTCAAACGGCCTTAAGGATACAGCCGCAATTTTGGGCTTTAAGTGGACTGAGACTGGTGCTTCCGGGTTGAATACAATTGCGTGGCGTTGCCAATGGGAGCGTTTGCGCGAAGCGGTATTCAAAGAGCGACTGATTAGATACAACGCCCAAGATTGTGAAGGCTTGAACTTGGTCTCCGATACGATTCGGCGGCTTGTGGTCCGAGCGGAGGATGGCAAGAAATCTGGAACGCCAACGGTGGTCCGCGCAGACGCTGACGCTTTCGAGAAAGGGTCAAAATGGCGGAAATTTGTCAGCCCGGTTTCTGGATTTGAATACATCAACACTGCGGCGCATTGGAGCTATCAACGGGACCGGGTTTATGCGCGGTCTGGCGGGGTAAAGCTCAAGTCGAAGAAGCGATTACCACGGAAGAAATTTTTCAGTCACGTGGAACAAATTATCCAATGGGAAGGCACGTGTGTTTGTCCAAAGTGCAATCGCCGTTTCTGCTTCAAGGACGCGGCACGCTCAAGAACGCTCCAAGATGTAATCTTTGGCCGTCACAGTTTGAAGCGGAGGTTGGTGAAATATATTTTTCAAACCTACCGGTGTCGAGGGTGCGGAACCATCTTTGGCGTGCCTGAGAGATTCCAACTGTGTCGAAGGTATGGCTGGAATCTTGTTGCCTACTTTTTTTATCAGATTGTTGAGTTGTATGTTCCTCAACTCGTAGTGATCCAAAGTTTCAATAGGCTGTTCGGCTTTCAGCTAAATCGCAGCACTATGAATAATCTGAAGATCAAGGCTGCACAGTACTACGATGTAACCAGGAATCAAATTCTTGAACATCTCATTCGCGGTGATCTGATACACGCAGACGAAACACGCGCAAACATCAAAGGAAAATCGGCTTTTGTTTGGGTGCTGGCCAGCTTCCGTGAAGTGGCTTACATATATTCAGCCAGTCGAGAAGGAGAAATTGTCCAGAAGTTGCTTGCCAATTTCAAGGGCGTCTTAGTTACTGATTTCTACACCGCTTACGACTCGATCCATTGTCCGCAGCAAAAATGTCTGATCCACTTGATGCGGGATTTGAACGACCAAGTGTTGAACCATCCGTTCGATGAACAACTGAAGAAGCTCGTCTCCGCATTCGGTGATGTGTTGAAGTCGGTGGTTGAAACCGTTGACCGCTACGGCTTAAAGAAGCGTTTTCTTCAAAAACATTTGAGGAATGTTGAACGCTTCTACCGTGACATTGACCAAACCGACTGGCAGAGCGAAGCAGCTTTGAAGTGCAAGGAACGCTTCGAACGCAATCGTGACACACTGTTTACGTTTTTGAATTACAACGGAGTTCCCTGGAACAACAATAATGCCGAGCACGCTGTGAAAGCGTTCGCACGACTCCGGGATGTGATCGCTGGCTCGTCAACGGAAACAGGCGTGGATGAGTATCTGACTCTGCTGAGCATCTGCCAAACCTGCAAATATATGGGCGTGGATTTTCTGGATTTCCTGCGGTCGGGCGAAAAGGACGCCCATGCTTTCGCGGAGAGTCGGCGCGGGCGAGGTGGCGGGGCTCGCGCCTGTTCGTTCGTAGCCAGTCAGCAGCCCATGAGAATCGACGGCACAGGCGTGGCTTAAGTGGTTTGCACAGGAGGCAAGGGCGAACTGGATTCCCATCAACCCCGATGTCCAGTCTCGTTGAGATGCGCAAAACAGCTACGAAATCATAGAATACACTGACAAAAAAACCACAGCGCTGCAAAAAGAGCCCTGTGGTTATGTGGAGTCGTGTCGGACTCGGGACCACATCAAAACGGGCATTCGGGCTGTTCTGATGAGGCGTGTTTGCCCTCATTCATCATAAAGGCATCGGAGCGTAGTTCGATAATACCAGGGGCCAAGCAGTTAACTGACACGCGAGTGCCGGGCTTGAACCCTGCCCGCTCAAGCCAGCGTCCCGTGAGGCGAATCTTCGGTTTGATGCGGCGTCTAAAGAAGTCACCGTCCTCCTCGATCTTCAAGGTGCGGACGGGAGCATCAGGCTTCTTCTGCTTGGGCGGTTCAGGCGCATCCACAAAACTCCTTTCGTTGTGGACGCCGCGTTCGTATCAGCGCCGCCAAGAGGCCACTGCACATAACTCGGGACGTCACATAACACAATCATCCAAGTGGCGAACCGCAGCCGTCCGAGGCCGACATCAAAGTGACCCACGATCTCATACGGGCAGGACAACTCATGCAGATCGACGTGGTTGACCATGTGATTGTCGGGAATAGTAAGCATTGCTCTTTGCGCGAGTTGGGACACATCCACTACAGTTAAACATTCAAGCCCCTGCCGAATGGCCGGGGCTTTTTCTTTTGCTCGCTTATCTGAAAATCATGATTGACGAAAGCGCGGATTCGACTATACCGAGGACATCTCACCCGGTCTGTCGTTTGGCCTTTTAGGGTTTTGGGAAAGTCGTTCGCCGTAAACAATCAACGCGCAGAATTACTATATATGGAACAGACGCCACTTCAGGAACAGGTTCAAATCAGCAGTCCATCATCTACACAGCAGCCACCACAAACTAAGCCATCATCCATTGCTCGAAACGTCATCAGTGTATCCGCCGCCGTTCTAGGCGCTTCGTTCTTCATGCCGTGGGTGGCGTTCTTCGGCGGAGCCGCATCCGGCCTCGAACTCCAAAAGCACTCTGACTCATACAAATTCGTTTGGCTCTTGCCCGCGTGCGCGGTCATCACGCTTCTCTTGAACATGGCCGGAGCACCAACGGCTCTCGTGCGTCGTATCGCCGGGGCGGTGCCATTTGCGATCCTCGCATACAGCCTGAGCAAAATTGGGAGCGATCTGTTTCAAATCCTATCGTGGGGCGGCTGGGTCTCGCTTGCGGCGGGATTTGCTCTTGTCGTCGCTCCGTCACCCGCAAAATCCCAATCCAAGGCTTGATATGCTCGGATTCTTCCGACCGAAGAAGGCCGAGGTCATCAACCATTGGTATGCTCTCGTGCCCGGATTCAAAACTCCCACGGCTGAATTCTACGCTTCCATCGAAGCGGACCTGAAAGCCCGCGAAGTGCCCGGCCTCGAAATGTCCCGAGTTGAATTCGCCGAAGGCGGGTTGCTCTCGGCCAAGCGAACGTATCTGCGCATGACACGCGAACGCCTCGTGTTCGACGTGTGCAGCAGTCCATTTGGCACTTCGCACTTTTTCTCGTGCCGCTATGCCGAAATCCAATCGGTCATCAAATTGTGGCAACTTGCGATAACGCTCATTGGCATCTTCGTGTTCATTGGATTATTGTGGCGTGTCTTTGGGCTCATCATGGGAACACTGGGGATCATCTTGGCATTCGTGCTTGGAATATATTTCCTTCGCAACGCCGTTGCGCTCGGTTTGCATGACGTTGACACGATGCTCATCAAATCCCCTATCGTCGGCCCGATATACGAGCGCTTCTTCCGCAAAGAAACATATTACCGAGAAGACACCCGCCTCATGTATCACGACACGGTAAACGACATCGTGAAGGCGAAAGTGGAGGAAGTAACCGGCGCGAAAGGAATCAAGCTCGTGCGGTTTAATGAATACGACCCGATCTGGAATGAGCTATATAAGCCGCGCATCGTGAACCTGGGCGAAACCGAAGCTGCCGAAGCCGCATAACAGATGTCGAGGGTTGAGGAACAGATAAGCGAGCAGTTCCACCGCTGGGAACTGCGGGGCCGCGGCTGGCAGTTGTATGACGAGCCGGTTCATCCCGAGCCGCCGTTCGTGCCCTTCGATGGTCACTATCTTCCATCCGAACCCATTCCCGACGACGGACGGCGGCCTACGTTTCTCAGTTCTCTTGTCCAACGACTGAGCAGCGGTCTAAGCACACAAAAAGCAATCCCGCCTGTCATTCCCGAACCGGAGGAAGAACCAGAGCCGATTCCGCTTGTCCGTGATACGCTTGCTGAATTTGTCGCCTCGCTGCCTGACAAGCTCGATGTGTCGAGAGATTCATTTGAGCAATTCCTGTTGAACCTTTCGATGTGCCACGAACCAATCGCCTTTGAGCTTTTGGGGACGCACAAGAAAGTCATCACGCAATTTGCGGCCAGTCCCCAAGACGGCCCGCTTCTTTCCCGCCAGTTGCAATCATTCTTTCCCGAGGCGGTTTTCGTTCCGGGAAATCGGGTCTTGGAAAAAGCATGGGAACAAACAACCGGCGAAGAACCTTTAGCCGTTGAATTCGGCCTGGCTCGTGAATTGATGCTCCCGCTTGCCAGTGGCAAGATTGACCCCTTCGTCGGAATTGTCGGGGCGCTATCCGCACTGCAACCCGGCGAGATCGGGTTGTTTCAAATCTTGTTTCAGCCCGTGTCAGAATCATGGCCTGATAGCATCGTGCGTTCCGTCACACACGCGGACGGAAAGTCTTATTTTCTAAACAGGCCGGAACTTGCAGGCGCGGCGGAAAAGAAGGTCGCGCGTCCGCTCTTTGCCGCCGTGGTGCGCATTCTCGTTTCGACGGGGACGTTTGACCAGTCGATTCAACTTGCCCAAGACCTTGCCGGATCGCTAAGCGTATTTGACCATCCGAACGGAAACGAACTCATCCCGCTAAAAAATGACGGATACCATTTAGCTGAACACGTCGAGGATGTCTTGGCACGGCAGTCGCGACGCACAGGGATGATATTGAACAGCGACGAACTCATGGGCTTCGTTCACATCCCTACAAGTGCCGTCCGTTCGCCCGCCTTTGTCCGACAGGCAGGCAAAACCAAACCAGCACCGGGAATAGTCCGACAGTCCACAGGTGTATTGCTTGGCGAAAATGAACACGCCGGGGAAACCGGAGCCGTGCGCCTCACGGCAGAGCAGCGCACCAGACACGCCCACATCATAGGAGCAAGCGGCACAGGCAAATCGACCCTTCTTTTCAATCTCATCCGAGAAGACATTCAAAATGGCGAAGGTGTGGCGGTGCTCGACCCGCACGGCGACTTAATTGATCGCATTTGCGGCATCATGCCCCAAGAGCGCGTTGATGATGTTGTGTTGGTTGACCCTTCCGACCCGGAGTATTCAGTCGGGTTCAATATCCTCTCCGCGCACAGCGAACTCGAAAAGAATCTCCTCGCCTCGGATTTGGTTGCCGTATTTGAACGTCTCTCCAGTTCATGGGGCGACCAGATGAACAGCGTGTTGCAGAACGCGATTTTAGCATTTCTGGAAAATGACCGCCCCGGCACCATCGCAGACCTGCGTCGGTTTTTAATCGAGAAGCCGTTTCGCAATGACTTTCTCAAATCCGTCAGCGATTCCGAGGTCGTATATTATTGGGAAAAGAGCTTCCCGCATCTTGCAGGCAACAAATCCATCGGCTCCATTTTGACCCGACTGGATACCTTCCTCGCCAAAAAGCCAATACGCCTCATGGTCTCGCAGCCAGAGAACAAACTGGACTTCGCTAACATCATGGACAGCGGTAAAATCTTTTTGGCGAAGTTGCCGGAAGGATTGCTGGGCAAAGAAAATTCGCACCTGCTGGGAACCGTCCTCATATCCAAGTTTCAGCAGATCGCCATGAGCCGACAGGCGCAGCAGGTGTCCGCACGACGCGACTTCTGGCTATATATCGATGAGTTCGCCAACTTCATTACACCTTCGATGGCGGAAATTCTTTCGGGAGCGCGAAAGTATCGCCTCGGCCTCACGCTGGCCCATCACGAATTGCATCAATTGGACCGAAACAAGGAAGTGGCGAGCGCGGTCATGTCACATCCATACACGCGGGTTGTATTCCGCATTGGCGACGATGACGCGAAGAAACTGGCGGATGGGTTTTCATATTTCGAGGCGAAAGACTTGCGGAATCTCCCGACAGGACAAGCGGTGTGCCGCGTGGAGCGAAGTGATTTTGATTTCAATTTGAGCGTGCCAATGCCGCAGCCGGTAGATGTTGCTGTGGCGGAAGCGAGACGTTCAGAAGTCGTCACGGCTTCGAGAAGAAGGTATGCGATGGCGCGTGCGGACGTGGAAGCGCTTCTGGCGAAGTCGCGGACTTCAACGCCGACACCCGAAGAAGAACCGGCAAAACCTGTCCCGGTTGCGCCGCCTGCCGCGAGCCCTACACCTCCTGCGGAACCGCCGGGACTGATAGCAGCCGAACCGCCTAAAATCGCTGAGAATCCAGTTCCTACGGTTTCGGAAAAGAAAATATCACAACAGCCGCCAACAACAGAGCAGCCAGTTGTTGCGCCATCACCGACTATCCCGAGCGAACCTGAGCCGCCGAAAGATTTAGGCAAGGGCGGAGGGCAGCACAAGGCCATTCAGCACCGGGTCAAGAAGTGGCGGAAGATTTGGGATTTCGGAGCATCATTGAACACCCAATTGCTGGAAGCAAAGAAAGCATTGATTTGTTTTTGAAGCGCGGCAGCCAGGAGATTGCGTGCGAGATTTCCATCAGCACGACCGTTGACCATGAATTCTTAAATGCGTCGAAATGCCTTAATGCCGGAATTGCAACTGTCGCAATGATTGGTGTGGACGAGAAGCATTTGCAGAGGATCGCTGCCGCCGTGTCCGGCGCTCTTGGCCTGGAAGTCTCGGCGCGGGTTCGATATTTCAAGCCTGACCAGTTCATCGAATATTTGAAGTCATTGCCGCAGCCCCCACCGCAGACCTCGGAGAAGACATATGCCGGATACAAGGTGAAACACTCGATGCCAAAGCTTTCGGCAGAAGAACAGAAAGCGAAAGAAGACCTCGCCCACAAGCTCTTGTCCGAAGCGCTCAAAAAGAAGAAAAAGAAATGATTTGTTTCGGTCTCAACCATATTTTATGGCTATGATTTTCGATCTGGAGTTCGCAACTGTATATTGCTTCTCCTCCCCGTTCCAATCGTCCGCATCCCTTGACAAAAAAATTGCCCGTACGGTAGACTTGTACAGTCTTCAAAAGTGTGTTGTAGTTTAATCCCGCACCCGAAGACGCTTCCCGCCGAGTTGTCGAACCGGCAATCTTACAAGAAAGTAATTACCTTCCACGTTCCATGACTACAAAAATCAAACGTGACGAAAACGAACAAAAGATATTAAACGGGTATCTCACAGACCTAAATACAATATTTTCGGAGAAACTAAAAGAGTTCATCAATGATAAAAAGCAATACAATGAAAATACTCGAATGGCCGAAATCAAGCTCATCGCGATGCTGCAAGAAATGATAAAAGTCAAAAAATTAATCCTTCTCTAACAACTATTAAAAGGCTCGCGTTCTTTAATGCTTGTCAGATTTCATCCTCTTGCGCGACTTCCGTTGCAAGAAATAGATAGGCCCCACCAACTCATACCGCGAATATGCTTCGATCATCCGCACTCTCAATTTGGTCAGCCCTTGTTCGGGCGTTTCTTCCGCGTTGAAGATGGACGTTTGCGATACATCCATGTCACGCGCGGCTTGCGCCCGTTTTATCCCCGCTTCCTTGCGGAATTTTTTGGCGAGAGCGGCAAGTTGCGCCTCATTCAGGAATTCTTTCGGCATGAAGCGAATGTTAATAAGTATATGCGGTTCGGCTACACTTTTTTCTTGAAGAAATGCGGTGCTTTTTGATATGAAGTAGTGCTATGAAGGAAAATCTTGCCTTGAAAAAATCGGTTGGCATCTGGATTCGCGTTTCAACTGACGACCAGGCCAAAGGAGACAGCCCCGAACACCACGAAGAACGCGCTCGTGCATACGCCAAGAGCCGTGGCTGGAATGTGAAGGAGGTATACAATCTTGCCGGACAGAGCGGCAAGGCCGTCATGCAGCATCCCGAATGCAAGCGCATGATGAAGGACATTGAGCGCGGCCACATCTCCGGCCTCATCTTCTCGAAGCTGGCCCGCCTTTCCCGCAACCGTCGCGAGTTGGAAGATTTCTCCGACTATTTCAACAAGCATGAAGCCGACCTCATTTCGCTCTCCGAAGCCATTGACACATCGACAGCAGGAGGGCGGATGTTTTTCCATCTGCTTGGCGTGTTCGCCCAATGGGAGCGGGAGGAGATCACGGAGCGCGTGAATGCTTCGGTCCTGACCCGCGCCAAGCTCGGCAAGTCAATCAATGGAAGCTCTCCATTCGGGTATGAGTGGAAGGACCGCAAGCTCGTGGTGAAGGAGCCGGAAGCCGCCATCCGCCGCGAGGCATATCGGCTATTCGTTGAGTGCCGCCGCAAGGGCCAAGTGGCGCGAGAATTGAACGCCAAAGGATACCGCACCCGCGAAGGGGCGATCTGGCGAGATACGTCCATCGCCCGTATCCTGGAATGCCCGAGCGCCAAAGGAGTGTATTTCTTCAACAAGATGCGGTGGGTTGATAAGTGGAAAGCGGAACCCAAGCCGGAGAGCGAATGGGGCAAGGTGGAATGCCTGTCCATCGTGTCAGAGGAACTCTGGAATCAGGCCAATCAGATTATGGAGGAGCAGCTAAAGGCATGGAAGAAGCCAGGCAAGGCTCCCACGCACCTTTTTAGCGGCCTCGCCCATTGCTCCTGCGGGAACAAGATGTATGTGAACTCCCGCACCCCCAAATACTTTTGCCGGAAGTGCAACAACAAGATTCCCATCGTGGACCTTGAAAACATCATGCGCGAGGAATTAAAAGGGTTTTTCAGCCAGCCGGAGCGCATCGATAAACATTTAGCGGAGGCAGACCGGAATCTCTCGGAAAAATCTGCCCTATTGGAAGCCCACAGGGGCGAAATCCAAAAGCTCAAAGATGAGATCGCCAAGACCCATCGGCTATACCTCGCAGACCAAATCTCGGTCGAGGGATTCGGAGCCATAGCCAAACCAGCCGAAGCACGCCTGAGTCAGCTTCAGGAGGAACTCCCCAAGCTCGAAGCCGAGGTTGACTTCCTGCGGGTAAACAAGCTATCTGCTGATGACGTGCTGCACGAGTCCAATACCATGTATGAGCAATGGCCCACGATGGACTCGGAAGACAAGCGCAAGGTCATGGAAGCCTTGGTTGAAAAGGTCACCATCGGGAACGGTGAAATCGACATAACCTTCTCGTGCGTGCCTTCTTCTGAAGATGTATGCAAAAGCCAACAGAGGCTAGGGCAGGGGTGAGGGGGAAAGAAACATCACAAATTCATACCAGCCGAATCTGCCCCGGACCCGTGCTATCTGGACATACTTTCGGCAATCAATCAAATAAGCACGCCAGCAGCGCTCCGGCCACTCAACTTTTTTCGTGTCTATTCGCGGTAAAAATTCCTCACACCTGCCCCGCCAGCGCCGGCAGCGTCCGCACCAATTCCACCAGCGCCTCAAACCCCACCGGCTTCACCAGGTAAGATTTCGCGCCCAAATCATACGCGCGCTTCACATCGGCATCGTGATTCGAGGAAGTCAGCACCACCACCGGCAGGCCCTTCAGTGAGTTTTCCGATTGCAACCAGTTCAGCACATCGAACCCGCTCACCCGCGGCATTTTTAAATCAAGCAGGATCAACTGCGGCAACGGATGCTTGGCGCGATCCGAAAAATCATTCACGCCGCGCAAGTACGCGATCGCCTGATCCCCGTCGCACACCGCCTGCAGATCAAAGACGACACCCGCCTTGCGGCAGGCATGTTCCAGCAAAAGCGTGTCATTCGGATCATCTTCAACGTGCAAAACCGTGGTCATCTTTGCCGTCATTTCTACGTCAAATCTAACTCCGTATTGCCGTCGCGCAATGCCTTTTCACGCCGCCGGCAGGTCCAGCCAGAAGCGGCTCCCGCCCCCGCTCACCGATTCCACCCCCACCCGGCCGCCCATCCGCTCCACCCCTTTGCGCACGATCGCCAGGCCGATTCCCGTCCCGGGATACGCATCCGCGCCGTGCAATCGCTCGAACATCCGGAAAATTCTCTCGTGATACTCCGGCGCAATGCCAATCCCATTGTCCTCAATCCAAAGCCGCACAAACTCTTCGCCATCCCGCTCAGGCGGGATCGCCGTCCCATCAATGATCGGACTTTGGGCATCTGGTTTTTTGCGCTCGGCAAAAATCCGCAAATGCGGCTGCGTTCCCGGCGCCACAAACTTCAGCCCATTGCTGATTAAATTCGACAACGCCTGGACCAGCACGCCGGCATTGGCTTTCACCGGCGGCAACGGCGCGCGCACTTCCACCTTCGCGCCGCTCGCTTCGATCTCCTCCGAAAACCGGTTCAATACGACATTCACCTCGGCGTCCAAATTGATCCGTCCCACCGGCACCGCCACGTGCGCCAGCCGCCCGAACGCCAGGAGATCCTGCACCAATCCGTCCATCCGTTGCGCCGCCTTGGAAACGCGCCGCGCGTAATCCAGCCCGCGCTCATCGAGTCGTGGTCCGTACTCCTCCATCAGGATACTGGTGAAGCTCGCCATGCTCCGCAGCGGCGCGCGCAGATCATGAGCCACGTGATAGAGCACACCCTCGAGCGATTGAATGCTCTGCGCGAGGTTGGCGGTCCGTTCCGCCACGCGATGTTCCAACTCCGTCGCGTAACGGCGCAATCGCTCCTCACCCTCCCGCAGTGCCAGCTCCGACATCTGCAATTGCGCTGCCGCCCGCTCCGCCGCCCGCCGCGCCCGGCCCTCGGCACGCATCAGGTAAAACATCGCCGCGCTCAACAACCCGCCGCCCCCCAGCAGCAACAGCACAATCCACACTCGCTCCACTTCCGGCTGCGAAAAAATCCGCGTCGTCCAGGTGCGGTTGCCAATGCTCAATTGCGTGACATCCTCAAACGTCTTCCGAAACGGCAATGAACTCCTCTGCTCCATGGCTGAACGAAACAGCAGATTGGCGTCGTCCGTGTTCGTGCCGTCAAAAATTTCGATCTGCGCCCCCAGCGCTTCCTCGTTGAATATCCGGGTGAACAAATCTCCGGCGCGAAAAGCGCAATAAACAAACCCCTGCAGCCGCGCCCGCCGCTCCGCAATCGTTTCCGGAACCTCGCCTCCGGTGTACACCGGAAAATAAATCAGGAATCCCGCCTGCTTTTCCGGCGTGGTTTCCTGGATCAGCGTCACTTTGCTCGAGGCGGCGGATTTCCCGGTGTCACGCGCGCGCTCCATCGCTTCGCGTCGCGCCGGCTCGTCGAACATGTCGTAACCCAGCGCCGCTTCATTCCGCGCATCCCGCGGCTCAAGATAAGCCACCGGGAAATAATCCGGCCGCGTTGATTCAGGCCAGATCCGAAAATTCTGCTCGCCTTCCTCCCGCACCGTCCCGACCATCGCATCCTTCTCCGAAGCCGGCACCCGCGGCGCAAACCCGATTCCCTGCACGCCCGGGTAATTCACCTCCAGCGACAGCCGCTCCACATATTTCCGAAAACGTTCCCGCGTGACTTGTTTTTCCACCGCGATAAACCCCGCCGCCCCGTGCAGCATCGCATCGTAAATTTCAAATCTCTCGCGAATGCTGTTGCGCGCGCGCAACGCCGCCGTCTCAAACTGCGTCTTCGTCCGCAACTGGATCGTCCGCGAGGCGTAATACGCCGCCAGCAACGTCAAAACGATCCCGGTAAAGAAGACCGCCGCGGGAAACCATTTCCGCGACATTGGCTGCAAACCGCCGGGGTAAGGAGTGGCCTCGGTGGCAGAGGCATCGGCGGCCCGTTTGTCCGAAAGTTGTGTTGCTTCGCCCATTCGCCTGAAAGCAGGGGATTCTGAATACCGCCCAAGCTACCACGCGAATCAAATGTTTCAACTACTCGGCAAGGAAAAGTTAAGCGCCCAAATCAAATGCCGATTTGGCTATGGCTGATAGGGCGCGTCAGTCCTCCGGGCGCCGCTACAGTTGCAACCGAAGCGGCGCGCAGAGGACTGACGCGCACTACCTCGCGATTTGTTTGTTACGCGCTATAAAACGAGAATGTCGTACTCCGAAAAAAGTCCGACGCTCAAAAATAAAAAGCCAACCCATCGCTGGATAAAGTGCGAAGCGACCGAACCTTCGCAAACGGGATACAGTTCACCTCTCCTTGGGGGAGAGGGCGGGGTGAGGGCGTGCGCAAACACACATCAAACTGTCGGAAAAATTTCTGGAAACTTATCCGGAATGGGGAGCGTGCAATTGTCCCTCTCACCGATTGCTCGCCCCGCCACTCCGAAATTTTGAAGCTAACGCTGGCGATTAATCACGGCACCTTCGGCTGCTGCCGATCCGGCGTCGTGTTCTCCATCTTCCGCGCGCCTTCACCCTTGATCTCACCCGTCGGCGATTCCGCCGATCCCATGGGCGCTTGCCCCATCGACGACGAACCCGGCGTCACGCCGTAAAACGAATAGACCCGTTGTTGCCACTCCGACTGGCTCAAATCCGTCGCGCTCACCGTCGGCGCCGAATTCAATTTGCCCTGGTCAATGTTGTTCAACGTAAACGTCGGCTTCTCGGTGCTCGACATGTATTGCGACGAGGACTTACTTGTTTTCAACAGCGTCCATGGCACTGGCACCAATTTATTGGGTGACGTGCTGCTGACCGTCGTGCTGCTTTGCGTGTTCGCATTGGCATTGCCGCTGTAAGTCGAGCTCGTCGCCTCCGCCGCGCCGTTCAGCGACAGCAACGCAAAATCCACCCGCCCGGTCGCCGGATTGATGATCGTATCTTCAACCGTGGCGATTCGTTTGCCGGAAGAATCATTCACCGCCGCGCCGCTCAACTGCGACGCGCGCACGCTGTGCTCGCCATCCCTTCCCGTTGCGGTCAAATGTTTGGTGCTCCAACTCCGGTTGGCCGACGAATCGCTCGACGATTGGCTTTGCGATTCCGTTTGCGCCCACGCCGATGCCGCCAGCATCGAACACGCCGCGCACACTCCAGTAAGTTTCAAAAATGCCTTTGTCATACAAATTCCAGGTTGCAGGTTTGTTTCGAAAGAAATCGGCGCCACTCAGCGCCCTCTTGAAACAAACCACCTTAGGACTGCGCGCCAACGCATGAAATGGGGACTAGACCCGCCCCTTGAAATTTTAGTGGCACGGGCGTCGCGCCCGTGCGAATCAAAACACGGAAGCAAGCCGCAATAAATTCGAGCTCAATTCGTAGCGCAACTCCGCCTGACTCGTAGCGCAGGCTGCCAGCCTGCTGTATCGCCGACTGCCAGTCGGCAGCGCATCTCTTTTTTCACGGTAACGAATATCCCACTCCACACTCTCCGCTGCCGTCTACCTCAACGCCTTCAACAAATCTTCGAAGTCACTCGGCACCGGCGCCTCAAAATGCACCCGCTTGCCCGTCCGCGGATGAATAAACGCCAATTGAAACGCGTGCAGCATCACCCGCGGCGCGGCAAATCCCACCAACTCCTCCAACCGCCGATTCTGCCGCTGCCCGTACGTCAAATCGCCCACCAGCGGAAAACCCAGAAATTGAAAATGCACCCGGATCTGATGCGTCCGCCCCGTGTGCAGCGCCGCCTCCACCAGCGTCGTCGCCCGCAACCGCTCCAGCACGCGGTAACTCGTCCGCGCCTCCCGCCCGGTGTCGTCGCTCACCGCCATCCGTTTGCGATGCGATGGATGCCGCGCAATCGCGGCGCGAATCTCGCCCTTGTCCCGCGTCATCTCGCCGCAAACAATCGCGTGATAAATCTTTTCCACCTTGCGGCTCGCAAACTGCGACGACAACGCCAGGTGCGTGTCGTCATTTTTCGCCACCACCAGGCAGCCGCTTGTTTCCTTGTCCAATCGATGCACAATCCCCGGCCGCGCCACGCCGCCGATGCCGCTCAACTCGCC
>Ga0134128_10003299_pt1 | contig 19729 bp, 14 predicted proteins | sample KB31754_FD_96462 | JGI IMG/M metagenome (GOLD analysis project Ga0134128, IMG submission 96462) | Terrestrial soil microbial communities with excess Nitrogen fertilizer from Kellogg Biological Station, Michigan, USA - KB3-175-4 | ecosystem: Environmental > Terrestrial > Soil > Unclassified ...
GCTGAACTATTTCGGCAAATCGCTGGACGAGCTCGACATCTCCGAAGTGGCTTTCCTGGCGGCGTTGCCCAAGGGCCCGGCCAATTACGATCCCCGCTTCAACCATGCCGCCGCGGTGGACCGCCGCAACTGGGTGATCGGCCAGATGGCCGACAACAATTACATCACCGATGAGCAAGCGCGCACTGCCAAAGCCGAGCCGCTGGTGACCCAGATGCGCGCCCTGGGCAGTCAGGCCGCGGACGTGGATTATTATGTCGAGGAAGTGCGCCGCCAGCTTTACGGCAAATATGGCGAGAAGGCGCTTTACGATGGCGGCCTGCAGGTGCGGGCCTCGCTCGATACCCGGCTGCAGAATTTCGCGGTGGGTGCGCTGCGCTCCGGTCTTGTGCGCTATGACCGGCGCCATGGCTGGCGCGGCGCGAAAAACCATGTTGACGCCAGCGGCGATTGGCATGCCCAGCTGATCAAATTGCCCAATCAGTCCGGCATCGAGACTTGGAAACTGGCGACAGTTCTGGGCTTCGATCAGAAAACAATGCGTATCGGCCTCACCGATGGCTCAACCGCGACTATTCCTTATGACGGCTACAAATGGGCCCGGCGGGAGTTGAAGGACGCCAATGTCGGTGGCGCGCCGCAAAAGCCGGAAGAGGTCGCCAAGCCCGGCGACGTGATCTATGTCGAACCGGAAGGCAAACCGCGCGAATTCGGCCTGCGCCAGGTGCCGGAGATCAATGGCGCCATCGTGGCGATGGACCCGCATACGGGAAGGGTGCTGGCTTTGTCAGGCGGCTTCTCTTATGCGTCGTCGCAGTTCGATCGCGCCATGCAGGCGATGCGCCAGCCTGGTTCGTCATTCAAGCCCTTCGTGTATGCGGCGGCGCTGGACAATGGTTATACGCCGGTCTCCAAGGTGCTCGATGCGCCCTTCGTAATGGATATGGGGCCTGGGCAGGGCCTGTGGCGACCGGAGAATTTCGAGCATGAATTCCTGGGCGACACCACGCTCAGGCGCGGCTTGGAATTGTCGCGCAATGTGATGACGGTGCGCCTTGCCTACACGCTGGGCATGGACAAGGTGGTGCCTTATCCCATCAAGTTTGGCGTCTATGACAAGCTGCCGCCGTTACTTGCCAATTCGCTGGGCGCTTATGAGACAACATTGCTTAGGCTGGTGACCGGTTATTCCGAATTCGCCAATGGCGGCAAGAAAATTCAGGCATCGCTGGTCGACCGCATCCAGGACCGCAATGGCAAGACCATCTGGCGGCACGATGGGCGCGATTGCGAAGGTTGCGACGACGGCAATTGGACCGGCCAGCAGGAACCGCTTCTGGCTGACACGCGCGAGCAGATCATCGACCCGCGCACGGCCTATCAGATCGTCTCCATGATGGAAGGCGTGGTCCAGCGCGGCACCGGCGTTTCGGTGCGCGCCGTGGGCAAGCCGCTGGCAGGCAAGACCGGCACCTCGTCGGAAGCCAAGGACACATGGTTCATCGGCTTTTCGCCTGATCTGGCGGCCGGTGTGTTCGTGGGCTTCGACAATCCGCGCACCTTGGGTGGCCGCGAGCAGGGCGCCACGGTGGCTGCGCCCATCTTCCGCGATTTTATGAAAGGCGCGCTGGCGGATGCGCCGCCTACGCCATTCCGCGTGGCGCCGGGCATCGAGGAAGTACCGATCGACTGGAAGAGTGGAGCGCCGGTGGATCCGGGGACGCCTGGTGCGATCATGGAAGCCTTCAAGGCCGGCACCGCGCCGGGCGAAGCCAATGCCGCTTCACTCGCCACCGTGACGGCGGGCGATCCCAACGCCATTCCGGTCGTGGCCGGTCAGCCCGATCAACCGCCCGCCACGCGCGGCACGGCGGGCACCATCGGCGAGGGCACCGGAGGCTTATATTGATCCTGGGGGTTGATAGAGCCGACGGTAGGGTGGACTCTCCCGAGGCGGGTGATGGTTCTCACGGCTGAGTCTGTGCGGCTGGAAAATTGGCTCCGGCGCGTCCGTGTCCTCTTTCTAGAGTTTCAGCGCGACCTGCGCGATGCCGAGATTGGGCAGATTCTGCTTTGCGCCCTGATGGGTTGTTTCACCGGCGCAGTGGTCGATCTGCTGCGCGAAGGCGTGGCCTGGCTGCATGTCTTCGATTTCGGCATTCCTGCCGACCATTACCTCAGCGAAGGGATCGGCGTCTCGCCGGTGCGGCTTCTGTTCGTGCCGGTCCTGGGTGGCTTGTTTTTGGGGCTTGCGGCACGGGCGGTGCGGGCGAAGCGCTTCAACGAGATCGTCGATCCCATCGAAGCCAATGCGCTGCATGGCGGGCGCATGTCGTTGCGCGATTCCCTGTGGCTGACGTTCACGACGGTGCTTTCCAACGGCGCCGGCGCGTCCATCGGTATGGAAGCAGGCTATAGCCAATTGGGTGCAGGCCTTTATTCGTGGCTAGGGCGCTGGTTCCGGTTGCGGCGCGCCGATCTTCGCGTCTTTGTGACGGCGGGCGCGGGCGCGGCCATCGCCGCCGCTTTCAACGCACCCCTGGCCGGCGCGTTTTACGGCTATGAGCTGATCTTGGGCAGCTACACCACCAAAGCACTGGCGCCGGTGGTCGTGGCTTCGGTTTCCGCCGCGCTGACCCAGCGCGCCATGTCGCACATGAAAGCGCTGTTCGATGTCAGCGGCGGCTTCAGCGTCACCACCGAAAGCTATTTCCTTTTCGCGCTGCTGGGGCTGGGCGCAGCTGCGGTCGCGGTGGCGGCGATGCAGGCAGTGACCTGGACGGAGCGCGGCCTGCGCGCTTCCGGATTACCCGACTGGCTCAGGCCCGCCTTCGGCGGCCTGTTGCTGTCGGCGCTGGCGCTTTATGCGCCCCAAGTGCTGGGCAGCGGGCATGGCGCGGTGCAATTCCATTTCGATACGCGCTGGACGGTCGTGGCGCTGGCGGTCCTCCTACTGGCGAAACTTCTGGCATCCGCCATTTCGGTCGGCTCGGGCTTTCGCGGCGGCTTGTTCAGTTCCGCGCTTTTCCTGGGTACGCTGTTTGGCGCGGTCTTTGCCCAAAGCGCGGCTTATTTCCAGCCCGGCCTGGAAGCGCAGCACACTGTCTTCATGCTGGCAGGAATGGGCGCGGTCGCCGCCGCCATCATCGGCGCCCCGCTCACCATGGTGTTTCTGGTCTTGGAAGCGACGGGCGATTTCCAGGTAACGGTGGCGGTCGTCATCGCGGTCACGGTTGCATCCACGCTTGTCCGCATCCTGTTCGGTTATTCCTTCGCCACCTGGCGTTTTCATCTGCGCGGGCTTTCCATCCGCGGCGCCCATGACGTGGGCTGGATCGGCGACATGACGGTGGGCCGGCTCATGCGCAGCGACGCCAAGACTGTTCCGGAGAATCTGGGGTTGCGCGCGCTTCGCGTCGCCTATCCTCTGGGCGGCGCAAAACGGCTCTATGTCGTCGACGCCTCCGGCCATTATGCCGGGGTTATCGATATCGCCGATCTGCACGATGCGCAGATCGACGACGCGCTGGATGGCGCGGTGGCGGGCGATCTGGCGGAAGCGCCAGAGGAGTTTCTGCTGCCGTCGGAAAATATCCGAAGCGCCCTGGCGCGGTTCGATTCGTTGCAAGTCGAAACACTGCCCGTGCTTTTGTCCCGCAGCCAGAAGACGGTGGTGGGTTATGTCACGGAAGCCTATGCCTTGAAGCGTTATTCCGCCGAACTGGAGCGCATGCGTTCCGCCGAACTTGGCCAGCGCGATCTTTTTTCCATCGGTCCGCTGCCCAACAGCAAGGCACCCTGATTTAACCCTTTACCTACGAGATAGTGCCCACTATATCCGCCTCATGCGCCCGGAAACCCAACGCAGCGTCGAAGATATCCAGCAGGCCATCGCCCTGCTGAGGAGGCATCTTTGACTGGGATAAATCGCTGCGCCGCCTGGACGAGCTGAACGCCCGGGCCGAAGACCCCGCACTCTGGAACGACCCTTCGACCGCGCAGAAATTGATGCGCGAGCGACAGAAGCTCGATACCTCGCTGGCGGCGGTGAAGTCGCTCGAAAATGAGTTGGCCGATGCCACGGGCCTGATCGAGATGGCGGAAGCGGAAGGCGATGCCGGCATGGTGGCCGATGCGGAAGCTTCGGTCGTAACGTTGCAGAAGCGCGCCGAACAATTGCGCCTGCAATCCATGCTGTCAGGCGAGGCGGACGGCAACGACACCTATCTGGAGATTCACGCCGGCGCCGGCGGCACGGAAAGCCAGGATTGGGCCTCCATGTTGTTCCGCATGTACACGCGTTGGGCCGAGCAGCATGGCTACAGGCTGCAATTGATCGAAGAAAGCGAAGGCGAGGGGGCGGGGCTGAAATCGGCCACGTTGCTGGTCAAGGGCGACAACGCCTATGGCTGGCTCAAGACCGAAGCGGGCGTGCATCGGTTGGTGCGCATCTCGCCCTTCGATTCCAATGCGCGGCGACATACGTCCTTCTCAAGCGTCACGGTCTATCCGGTGATCGACCAGTCGATTGAGATCGATATTCCCGAAAAAGACGTCCGCATCGATGTCTATCGCGCGTCCGGCGCCGGCGGCCAGCACGTCAACAAGACCGAAAGCGCGGTGCGCATCACCCATATTCCCACCGGCATCGCGGTCGCCAGCCAGTCCGAACGCAGCCAGCATCAGAACCGAGCCATCTGTTGGGACATGCTGAAGTCGCGACTTTACGAAATCGAGTTGGAGAAGAAGAAGGCTGAGACCGGCGCGTTTGTCGGCGAGAAATCCGACATCGGCTGGGGCCACCAGATCCGCTCTTATGTGCTTCAGCCCTATCAGTTGGTAAAGGACCTACGCACCGGCGTAGAAAGCCGCACGCCTGCGGATGTGCTGGACGGGGATCTCGATCCCTTCATGGCCGCAGCCTTGGCGCAGGAGGTCGGTGGCAAACCGCGTGAAAAAGTCGAGGATCTCGAATAGCGCTTACGTCGCGCCCAAGGGCGCCAGCGTGGCGACACTCGCTTGGGGCGTCGAGGAGGCAATCGTAGTCACCGTCTGCTGAGGCCTGTGCACTCCGTCGCCCAGCGGATTGTCGGAGTGGCGGCAGCTGCCTTCGAAGAAGGCTCCATTTTCGACCGCAAAGCTCTCGTGCAGAATGTCGCCTTCGACATGGCAGGTGGACGCCAGCAGAACCTTGCGGGCATTGATGCGGCCGATCACCTTGCCGCGGATGGTGATGTCCTCGGCCCAGATCTCGCCATGAACTTCCGCCTTCTCGCCGACCACCAGGCCCGCGCTGCGCACATCGCCTTCGACGACGCCGTCGATCTGGATGTCGCCGCTGGTGCTGAAGGAGCCTGTGACGGTGAGATCGGCGCTGACGATGGAGGGCACGGAGCCGGTGCGAGCCGCGCGCTTGGGCTGGGCCGCGGCCTGACTATTGTTCGCCGGCACGAGCGTGCTTTCCTTGCCTTTGCTAGAGAACATGACGACCTGCCTCTATGAAGTTGGTTGGATTGCGCACCTGGTCTTCGTACCAAATCTCATAATGGACATGCGGTCCGGTGCTGCGCCCGGTCGATCCCATGCGTCCGATCGCGGCTCCCCGCTCGACCTGCATGCCGGCGCGTACAGTGATGCTGGAAAGGTGACCATAACGTGTATGAATCCCCAGCCCGTTGTCGATTTCGACCATATTTCCGTAACCGCCCCGGTTTCCGGCGAACGTGACAAGGCCGGATGCGGTGGCATGCACCGGCGCGCCCATGGGCCCCGCGAAATCCACGCCGGGATGGAACGCATAATGGCCGGTAAAGGGATCGAGCCTGGCGCCAAAGCCGCTGGTGCGCCCGATGCCAGCGCCTTCGACAGGTACAGCCAACGGAATGTGCTGGACCTCGAAAGAGAGATCGCTCAATTGACCCAGAATGGCACTGGCCTTGAGATAGGTGGCATTGAAAGCCGGATCATGGATGCCGTTGACCTGCACATAGTCCAGTGGAATTTCGGGTCCGCCCATGCCGCCCGCCGCCATCTTGTTCTGGACCTGATCGGGATTGAGGCCCGCGCGCCTGACCACGTCGCGCAGCGCCAGCACGTCGCCGGAAAGCACCTCGCCTGTCTTGGCCATCATCACGCTCTCGGACGTGCCCAGCGTTGCCACGCGGCTGGTCTGTTCGGTGAGAGCGCGCAATCCGGGATGCTGCGCGTAAGCGGCCGCGAACGAGCCTGCTGCCTTGGGTGTGCGCACGAATAGCGCCGACGCTATTTTGCGCAACCTTTCGAAACCGTTCTGGAGCAGGCTGGCATGGGCGGGCTTGGCGGTGCGCGGTTGCGGCGCGGCCGGTCCCGGCATGACCGCAAGCGTGCTGCCGCTATCGGTGTCGGCGCCGAAATTGCTGCCCGCAGGTGCGGGGACTTCAAGACTGTCGCTGGCAGGGCCGGTGTCCATGCTGGCGGTGGCGGGACTATTCGACATCACAGGCGCGCCGGGCGCGGGAAGCGCTGACGCTTCCACCTGCGCCTTGCGGTTGAGGAAGCTGGCGATGGTGTTCTGCTTGGTCTGGAGATCGTCCGCGGTGGATTTGAACTTGTCTTCCGCGCTTACGAGCGCGCCATTCAATTCGTCATAGGAGATCTGAAGATCGGCGAGGCGGTTCTCATAGGCCGCCTGCATTTCCTGGAAGCGATGGTCCTTGGCGATGATGATGCGGTCCTTGAACACGACATTGACGGTGGCGAACGCCACCCAGCCCAGGAAGATCAGCGCCAATCCGGCAAGCGTCGCCTGCAGCGACGGACCGAAGGTGAAGAACTGCACCCGGCCGTTGCTGCGGATATAGATCTGGCGTTCGGGAAAGGTCTCATGCAGCCAAACCCAGATACGCTCGATCAGACTTGCCGCCATCTGGGCGTTGCTCACCGATTTTTCTCTCACTGACTTTTCTCTGGCGCTCGCGGGCGAAGCTTCACCCGAAGCATCCTTGCCGGTCACGCCGCGTTGCCAGAAAAAAGATCTTGCGGTTAACCGCGGCCCAAACCGCTGGTTAAACTTCATAGCGTTTTGGCCGCGGCGAGCACGGCCTCCACATGTCCGGGGACTTTGACCTTGTGCCAGGCCTGCGCGATCACGCCTTTCGCGTCGACCAGGAACGTGGCGCGCTCCATGCCCATATATTTGCGGCCATAGAGACTTTTCTCCACCCACACGCCCCACGCATTCGCGGCGTTCAATTCGGGATCGGACGCCAGCATGAGTTTGAGCTTGTGCTTCTTGCGGAACTTTCCGTGAGACTCCAGGCTGTCCTTCGAAACGCCGATCACGGAAATGCCCAATTTATTAAATTTGGCGGCGGCAGCAGTGAAATCGATCGCTTCCCTGGTGCAGCCCGACGTGTCGTCCTTGGGATAGAAGTAAAGGACATAGGGCTCGCCCTTGAGCCCAGCGCGGGAGACGTCCTCTCCAGCGTCAGTCGCGAGTTTGAAATTCGGGGCCTTATCGCCCTTTTCCAGCGCCATATCGCCAACAGCCCAATTCGTCCGTGGGCGCACCATAGGGGGGCGGCGGACGAAGGCGCAACCCGTAAATAATGTTTACAAGATGCTGGGTTCTCTGCCCTTTTTAGGCCCCACACCTGCCATAGTGTGACCTTGAGAAGTTCCGGACAACCCCTTTGAGCTTGCCATTCGCCCGCTACATCAAGGCGCACCACATTAGCGGTGCCGCGGTCTGCATGGGCGGATTGGTGGCCGCGCTGGTCTTCTTCATCGTGGGCGCCGGCATCCGCCTGCTCTTGGGCCCGGTATCGCTGGGGCCTCTTGCGGGCACGCTGGCGGGCGCAATTCAGCAGGCTTTGCCTGGCATTTCCTTGAAATATGATCAGGCGGCGATCGAGTGGAGCCGCGACGAAGGCCGCGTCAATCTGGTCGTCCTAGGCGCTAAGATTTTCGACGCCACCGGACGCGTGGTGGCCCAGGCGCCCAAGGCGGATATCGATCTTGCGGCGCGCCCGTTCCTGTCGGGCCAGATACACGTGCAACGTATCACGCTGGTCGGCGTGCAACTTTCGCTGGTGCACATGAAGGAAGGCGGCATCCGGTTGGGTGCCGAAGGCGACAAGGGCGGCAATGATGTTCTCGCCCGCCTCAATGACGTGATCGAAGCCAAAGGCTCGTCCACCTCATCGCTCAAGAGTTTTGCGATCCGCAACGCGCATCTGAGCTTGTTCGACGAGACCACCGGCCTTGGCATGATCGCACCCAAGGCCAGTCTGATGCTTTCCGCCAAGGATCAAGCGATCGCGGTGCACTTCGATGCCGGCGTGCTGATCTCGGGCCGGCCGGCCACCATCAAGGCCGATGTGACCTTGCCGCCCAGCACTGGTCCAATCCATGGCAATGTTCTTGTCACCGGGCTTGATCTGCGCGCGCTGGCCGCGAACGCGCCCATGTTCGCCGGGCTGAAGAATATCGCGCTCTCCACCAATCTTGCGACGCGGTTCACCGTGGCGCCGGGCGCGCATGTCACCCAGGCGGGTTTCGACTTGACGGCTGCCGGCAGCACGCCGCTGTCGGGCTTGAAAGGCGGCACTTTGCACGTGCGGCAGCTGCATCTCAGCGGCGCCTATGACGGCATCAAAAATCATCTCGCGCTCAACCAGGCTTCCATCGATGCCCGGGAAGGCATTGTCAAACTCAAAGGTGGCGCGGATTTCCATTACGACCGGGACAAGCTCGCCAGCATCAGCGGCGGATTAACCTCATCGCGCATCGCCCTCAACATGCCGGGCATCTTCGCCCAGCCCGTCGGCTTTCAGGCATTCCAGGTGGAGGGCGCGTATGAACTGGCCACACGCACGGCAACCATCACGCGCGCCAGCCTCACCGCTCCGGCCTTTGCCTTCTTAGCGAACGGCACCATCACGCTGGGCGAGAGCGGCGAAGCGCCGGCTCTTGCCGTGACGGGAAGGCTCGCGCCCGTGCCGGTCAGGACCTTGTTGCGCTATTGGCCGTTCACTCTGGCTGAAGGATCGCGCGAATGGATCGATGCCAATATCTTTGCCGGTTCCCTGGGGCCGATGACTTTCGAGACCCATTTTCCCTTGGGGCTGCTCGATCAAGATGCTTTGCCGGACGATTCGATGAAGCTGACCTTCGCCATGACCGGCGTGGAGGGGAATTATGTGAAAGGCCTTACGCATCTGACCGGAATGTCCGGCACGGCCACGCTTTTGGGTGACACCTTCACGGCGGATTTCGACGGCGGGCGCGTCGGCACGCTTATGGTGCGGGGTGGTCACGCCGTGATCCCCAATCTGCATCTGCATGGTACGACCGGCCGCTTTACCGCTCATGTCGATGGCCAGATGCCCGATATCATGACCCTGATCGATATGAAGCCCCTGGGCTATCCCACGCGTTTCGGCATCGATCCGAAACTCACCAAGGGGGCAGCCAGCACCGATCTCAGTTTCGACGTGCCCATGCTGCAGGACTTGGCGGTCGACGATGTCGGCATTTCGGTCAAAGCCCAAGTCAGTGATTTCGCCGTGTCTCTGGGGCGGCTCAAGCTCACCAACGGCGCGGTGACGTTCGACATCGACAATTCCCACCTGCATCAGAGCGGCATGGTGCAATTGGCGGATGCGCGCTTGGCCATGGACTGGGTGGAGGATTTCAAGACCACGCAGCCGGTGACGACAAAAATCACCGCCAAGGGCGTGATGACGGATGCCGCCCGCCAGGCCTTGAATGTGGGGTTGCAGACAATCCTCACCGGGCCGGTTTCGATGAACGCCGACATACAGGGTCATCGCGGCCAACTCACCACCGCCGATGTCAATTTGGATCTGACCAACACGGCGCTCGCTATTCCGATTCTGCATTTGGGCAAACAGGCGGGACAAGCTGCGGCCGGGCATGTGACGGTCAATTTTGGGCCGGGCGATCTCATTCATGACGAAGTCATCCGCGTCACCGGGCCTAATGTTTCGGCTACCGGCACCGCCAATTTCGACCGCGGCGGTTCACTTGCGGTGCTGAATTTTACCTCGGCGAAGATGGGTGCATTGAACGATCTCGCCTTCACCTTGACGCGTAGCGCAGCGGGCGATGATTATGTGCTGAGGGGCCGTTCGCTGGACGGGTCCTTGATCGGGCGTAATGTCGGGGACGCCAACGGCAACCCAACCAACGCCCAGCCTGTCCGGGACGAGACGCCGGCCGGCCCCTTCCATATCGACGCAAAGCTAGAACGGCTGGCGATGCGCGACGGCGTCGCCATCGCGCCTTTCAACCTCGATCTTTCCGGCATCGGCAACCGGCCGTCGGCGCTTTCGGTGTCAGGCGGCATCGGCAAAGCCACCATGAGCGGGTCGATTGAAGCGACCACCACCGGACGCAAACTCACATTGGATGCCGGCGATGCCGGGCAGCTGATAGAGGGCCTGTTCAACTTCCAAAGCATCAAGGGCGGTAAGTTGCACTTGGTCGCCAATCTACCGGGCCGCGCCAGCGATCCAGAGGTCGGCGCCGGCGTGCCCGATTATCAGGGTACGCTGGATATCGACGATTTTCAGGTGGTCAATCAGCCTTTTTTGGCGCGCTTGTTCTCGGCCGGATCGCTGACCGGAATCGGCGATCTGATGGGAGGCGACGGCATCTCGATCGAGAATATGAATGTGCCATTCTCGTCCAAGAACAATGTCATCGGTGTCCATGACGCGCGCGCCCGGGGCCGGGCGATCGGCGCCACCGCCGACGGCTATATCGACCGGCCCAAGAATCAAGTGGCGTTGAAGGGCTCGCTGGTACCGGCCTATGGGCTGAATTCCGTGCTGGGCAATATTCCGCTTCTGGGCGATGTGCTGGTGTCGAAGAAGGGCGAGGGCGTGTTCGGCGTGACCTATTCGGCGACCGGCAATGCCGATCAGCCCAAGATCGATGTCAATCCGCTGTCGGTGCTGACGCCGGGCATCCTGAGGCGCATCTTCGAGGGCCATATGCCGACGCCGGCCAATGCGCCCTCCAACGCGCCCCAAGCTCAGGCCACGCCGCCCGCGACCGCGCCTAAACCCAACTAGGCCGGTTTTATTAGGACGTGGCGCTTCTTGCCGCTCGAGAGTTTCAAGGCGCCGTCCTTGAGGGCGGATTGATCGACCACTAGCTTGGGATCGCTGACAGCATTGTCGTTCAACTTGAGACCATTGTTGGCGATCAATTTGCGTGCTTCGGAATTTGAACTGGCCAGACCAGCGGCGACCGCCAGATTGAGAATGCCGGCGGGAAGCCGCGCCTGAAAGGTGGGTAGACCCTCTGCCGACGCACCTTCTTCGAACGTCCGGCGCGCGGTCTCGGCGGCGCGCTCCGCTGCTTCGCGGCCGTGCAGGATGGCTGTGGCTTCGGTCGCCAGCATTTTCTTGGCTTCATTTAGTTCAGCGCCTTCGAGCTTTTCCAATCGCGTGATCTCGGCTTGCTGCATATCGGTGAAGAGGCGCAGGAAGCGGCCGACATCGCCGTCCTCGGTGTTGCGCCAGAATTGCCAATAATCGTAGACGCTAAACATGTCCGGGTTCAGCCAGACCGCGCCGGCGGCAGTCTTTCCCATCTTGGCGCCCGAGGCGGTGGTGATCAAAGGCGTGGTAAGGCCGAATAGTTGCGGGCTTGCGATGCGCCGCCCCAGCTCGATGCCCGAGATGATGTTACCCCATTGATCTGAGCCTGCCGATTGCAGCCGGCAGCCATAGCGCTTGTTGAGCTCGACAAAGTCGTAGGCCTGCATGATGGAATAATTGAATTCCAAGAACGACAAAGGTTGCTCGCGTTCCAAACGGAGTCTCACGCTGTCCATGGTCAGCATGCGGTTGACGGAGAAATGGCGGCCGACTTCGCGCAGGAAGGGAATATATTCCAACCGGTCCAGCCAGTCGGCGTTATCCACCATGATGGCGTCGGACGGGCCGTCGCCGAATTTCAGCAGATGCCGCACGCCACTCAGCATGCTTTGCTTGTTTCCCTCGATCTGCTCGGGCGTCAAAATCAGCCGTGTCTCATCCTTGCCGGAAGGGTCGCCGGCTTTGGTGGTGCCGCCCCCCATCAAGAGGATGGGCTTGTGACCGGCCTGCTGCAGCCGGCGCAAGGTCATCAGTTGCACCAGATTGCCGATATGCATGGACTTGGCGGTGCAGTCGAAACCGATATAGGCGGTGACGCGCTCTTTTTGAAACAACCCATCCAGCTCGGCAGCAGGCTCGGAGCAGGCATAAAACGCCCCGCGTGCCACGAAGGTGCGGAGGAAGTCGGACTGGAATTGCGGCGCGGTCGGCATGGTGTAGGCTCTAGCTTTCTTCTCCCGCAGCGGCGGGACGTCAACATACTGAGCGGCATTAGCATACATGGCGGAAATTTCGAAAGTCATCGGCCTGATGAGCGGCACCTCGCTGGACGGAGTGGACGCCGCCCTGATCGAAACCGATGGCGAGGACGTCGCCCGCTCCATCGCCAGCCTGACCATTCCCTATAGCCCGGAAACGAGGGCCCTTCTGCGGGCGGCGCTGGAGGAAGCCCGCAATGTGGAGCAGGGGGCGCCGGTGCCTTATGCCATCCGCGACGCCGAGCGGCTTTTGACCGAAGCCCATGCCGAAGCGGTCAAGGCGCTGCTCAAGCAGGCCGGGCTGCAGCCGGACCAAGTTGCGCTGGTCGGTTTCCACGGCCAAACCATCCTGCACCGGCCCGAGAAGCATTGGACCTGGCAGATCGGCGACGGCGCGGCGCTGGCGCGGCTGACCGGGATCGATGTCGTCAATGATTTCCGTTCGGCCGATGTGAAAGCGGGCGGCGAGGGCGCGCCCCTGATGCCGCTTTATCATGCGGGACTGGCGCGCAAATCCGGTCTCGCCCAACCCATCGCCCTGGTCAATATCGGGGGCGTGGCGCAGGTCACTTATATAAATGGCGATACCGTGATCGCCTACGACACCGGCCCCGGCAATGCGCCCATCGACGACTGGATGCAGCGCCACAGCGGCAAGCCGGTGGATCAGGACGGCGCCTTTGCCAAAAGCGGCAAGGTGAATGACGCGGCGCTGACCAAGATGCTGGCCAATCCGTTTTTTGATCGCCCGCCGCCCAAATCGCTGGACCGATTGGATTTCGACAGCAAGGCCGTGGAAGGCCTCAAACCAGAAGACGGCGCCGCCACGCTTACCGCCTTCACCGCTGCGTCGCTGGCGCGCGCCCGTGAGCATTTTCCCGACCCCGCCGCCACCTGGATCGTGTCGGGCGGCGGGCGGCACAACAAATTCCTGATGGACCAATTGCGGGCGCGCGTGAATGCGCCCGTGCTGTCGGCGGAAGACGCGGGCTGGAATGGCGATGCCATGGAGGCGGACGGCTTCGCCTATCTGGCAATTCGGTCCAAACGCGGCTTGCCGCTATCTTTGCCGACTACGACAGGCGTGCGCCAGCCCATGACCGGCGGAAAATACCATCGCAAAAGCTGATATCGCGCAGACCGAGCGCGAGGGATTTTGTGGACTGCGCAGGAGCGGCGCACGGAGCGTGCGTATGCACGTGAGTACGCGCGACGAACGCGGGACGAACGCGGGACGCAAAAGACCCGTGCGTTACCTTCCTTCTCGGGGTTTGCTCATCATGTTGGAGACATACTCTTTCACGGTCTCCACCACATCGGCTTCGTGCTTGTCGAAGAAGTGATTGGCGCCTTCGACCTTGTTGTAGGTGATCTTGATGCCCTTCTGGGCGGTCAGGCGATCCACCAGCTTCTGCACGTCCGCTTCCGGCACCACATTGTCCTTGGTGCCATGGACGATCAGGCCCGAGGCCGGGCAGGGCGCCAGGAACGCGAAATCATACATGCTGGCGGGCGGGGCAATGGAGACGAAACCGGTGATCTCCGGCCGGCGCATCAAAAGCTGCATGCCGATCCAAGCGCCGAAGGAGATGCCGCACACCCACACATTCGACGGATTGGGATAGAGCGTATTCATCCAATCGAGCACGGCGGCGGCGTCGGACAATTCACCCGAGCCATTGTCGAAGGTGCCCTGGCTGCGCCCCACGCCCCGGAAATTGAAGCGCACCGTGGTGCAGCCCAGGCCGTGGAACATGTGGAACAGGTCATAGACCAGGGGATTGTTCATGGTCCCGCCGAATTGCGGGTGGGGGTGCAGCACTAGGGCCATGGGGGCGCCAGGGGCCTTTTGCCGCTGATACCGGGCTTCGATTCGGCCTGCGGAGCCGGGGAGAATGATGTCAGGCATGGTCTTTTCCGGCCGGGTGGGTCTGCGGCTTTAACATAGCGAATAACTCGGATTTAATGGCCTCAAACTCACTGAAAAACCGTTTAATTCCATATGGTTGATAAAAGGCATGCAGGGAAGCGGTGAATACTTGACCGTGGCGGTCGGGAAATCTATACCCCTTGCGCTGGAATCCAGGCTTTTTTCCAGGGCGGGCCGCGCTTCTTACACCAAGCCGTCCTCGAGACCCAAGAAAAAACGCCGCTATTTGAAGGAGATCGGTCCATGCGGCTGAGCACCAAGGGACGTTATGCGGTGATGGCGATGGCCGACCTGGCCGGGCATGCCCCCGAGTCCAATGAAAAATTGTCCAACGAAAAGTCCAGGCCGGTGGCACTGGCCGACATCGCCGAACGCCAGGATATTTCCCTTTCTTATTTGGAGCAGCTCTTCGCCAAGCTAAGGCGTGGCGGGCTGGTGACCAGCGTGCGCGGACCGGGCGGCGGCTATCGCCTGGCTAGGCCATCTTCCGAGTTACGGATTGCCGACATCATCGTGGCGGTGGACGAGCCTATCGCTGCCACCCGTTGCCGGCCCAACGGATCGAAGGGCTGCACCAAAACCGGCGCGCGCTGCGTCACCCACGATCTGTGGGAAGAATTGGGGCAGCAGATCCATATCTTCCTGTCGTCGGTGTCGCTGGCCGATGTGGTGGAAAAGCGCGTGCTGGGCCGCTCGCGGCCTTGCAATGACTTCGAACCGGCCGAGGGCGCGCGCGACGGCGCGGCGGCGGACTTCGAGGCTGCCTGAGATTTTCATCATGGCTTATTGCGATCACAACGCCACCGCGCCCCTGCGTCCCGCCTGCCGGGATGCGATGGCGCACGCGCTGACCGTGACGGGCAATCCGTCATCGGTGCATGCGCATGGCCGGGCGGCGCGTGCCCTTGTCGAAGAGGCGCGCGACCAGGTGGCCAAGCTGGTCAAGGCGAAGGCCGATCAGGTGATCTTCACCAGTGGCGCCACCGAGGCCAACAATCTGGCGCTGTGGGGTGCGGTGGAAGGCGCGATCGATCAAAGCGAGGCGGGCAAAGCCGCCCGCATCACGCGCCTGTTCGTCAGCGCCATTGAGCACAGCGCTGTGTTGAAGACGGCCGAGGCGGTGGCGGAACGTGTGGCCGGTGTGCGGCTGGACCATCTGCCGGTGACCGCGGACGGCGTGCTCAATCTTGAAGCCCTGCGCGCGGCGTTGCGTGAAGGCAAGGGGCGTGCGTTGGTGGCGGTGATGGCCGCGAACAATGAAACCGGCGTGATCCAGCCGGTGGTGGAGGTTTCGCGCCTTTGCCGTGAGGCCGGCGCATTGTTGCTGGTGGATGCGGTGACGGCGGCCGGCAAGATCGAACTCGACGCTGGGCTGAGCGATTATCTGACGTTGTCGGCCCACAAGTTGGGCGGACCCCAGGGCGTGGGGGCGCTGGTGGTGTGTGCCGATGCGCCGTTGGCGCCGCAGATCACCGGCGGCGGCCAGCAAAAGGGTGCCCGCGCCGGCACCGAAAATCTTTCGGGTATTGCAGGTTTTGGCGCGGCCGCGAAAGCTGTACTGGCCGATGAAAGCGAGCCCGCGCGCGTTGCGGTCATCCGCGATCATTTTGAAGCGGCACTGAAGCAGGTCTTGCCGGATGCGGTTTTTTTTGGCGCCGGCGCGCCCAGGCTGGGCAACACTTCGAATGTGGCGCTGCCGGGCCTCCAGGCCGAAAATATCCTGATCGCGCTCGATCTTGATGGTGTGATGGTGAGTTCCGGTTCTTCCTGCTCATCGGGCAAGATCACGCCGTCGCATGTCTTGTCGGCCATGGGCACGCCAGACGAATTGGCACGTGCGTCCGTCCGCGTCAGCTTCGGCTGGAATTCTACCATCGAAGATGCGGACGCTATGGTCGCATCACTCACGAAATTGGCTGCGCGGGTGCGCGCCCGAAAGGCTGCGTGATGTCATCCGCCGCGCAACAGACCAAGCAGCAGGTCGCCGAACTGGGCGACAAGTACAAATACGGCTTCGTCACCGACATCGAGATGGAGCGGGCGCCCAAGGGCCTGAACGAAGATACCGTCCGCTACATCTCTGCCAAGAAAGGCGAGCCGGAGTGGATGCTGGAATGGCGCCTGGGCGCCTTCCGCCGCTGGCAGACCATGAAGGAGCCGAAATGGGCGCGGGTCCATTATCCGCCCATCGATTACCAGGACGCTTATTATTACGCCGCCCCTAAGAACACGCCCCTGAAACAGTCGCTGGACGAAGTCGATCCCAAGCTGCTGGAAACCTACAACAAGCTGGGCATCCCGCTGTCGGAGCAGATGGCGCTGGCTGGTGTTGCGGTGGACGCGGTGTTCGACTCGGTTTCCGTCGCCACCACCTTTAAGGAAAAGCTCAACGAAGCGGGTGTGATCTTCTGCCCCATCTCGGAAGCGATTCGTGATTATCCCGATTTGGTGAAGAAATATCTGGGCACCGTGGTGCCGGTGACGGACAATTTCTTCGCCACGCTCAACTCCGCGGTCTTTTCCGACGGCACTTTCGTCTATGTGCCCAAGGGCGTGCGCTGCCCGATGGAGCTCTCCACCTATTTCCGCATCAATGCCAGCGAGACGGGCCAGTTCGAGCGCACCCTGATCGTGGCCGACGAAGGTTCCTACGTCTCCTATCTCGAAGGTTGCACCGCGCCCAAGCGCGACGAGAACCAGCTGCACGCCGCCGTGGTCGAACTGATCGCGCTGGACAATGCCGAGATCAAATATTCCACGGTGCAGAACTGGTATCCGGGCGACGAAGAGGGCAAGGGCGGCATCTACAATTTCGTCACCAAGCGCGGCGATTGCCGGGGCGACCGCTCAAAAATCTCCTGGACACAGGTCGAAACGGGCTCCGCTATCACCTGGAAATATCCCAGCTGCATCCTGCGCGGCGACGACAGCGTGGGCGAATTTTATTCCATCGCCATCGCCAATCATTTCCAGCAGGCCGACACCGGCACCAAGATGATCCATCTGGGGAAGAACACGCGCTCGCGCATCATCTCCAAGGGCATCAGTGCGGGCAGGGCGCAGAACACCTATCGCGGCCTTGTTTCGGTCCATGGCAAGGCGGCCAACGCGCGGAATTTCACGCAATGCGACTCGCTTTTGATCGGCGGCGAGTGCGGCGCCCATACCGTGCCTTATATCGAAAGCCGCAATTCTTCCACCCGCATCGAACATGAAGCGACCATCTCTAAGATCGCCGAAGACCAGCTCTTCTATTGCCTGCAGCGGGGCCTGGGACAGGAAGAGGCGGTGGCGCTGATCGTCAACGGCTTCTGCAAGGAAGTGCTGCAGCAGCTGCCGATGGAATTCGCGGTCGAGGCGCAGAAGCTGGTGGGTATTTCTCTGGAAGGGTCTGTGGGTTGAGTATGCTGGACATCAAGAATCTTCACGTCGCGGTGAACGGCAAGGAAATCCTGAAGGGCCTGAGTCTCAGGGTCGATGCCGGGCAGGTGCATGCCATCATGGGTCCCAATGGCTCTGGCAAGTCAACGCTTTCTTATGTGCTGGCGGGCCGGTCCGGCTATGACATCACAGAAGGCAGCATCACCTATAACGGCGAAGATCTTGCCGCGTTGCCGCCGGAGGAGCGTGCCGCCAAAGGCGTGTTCCTGGCCATGCAATATCCGGTGGAGATCCCCGGTGTCACCACCATGATGTTTCTCAAGAGCGCGCTCAATGCGCAACGCCGCAGCCGCGGCGAATCGGAGATGGATGCCATCGGCGTGCTGAAGTCGGTGCGCGCCAAGGCCGCCACCTTGAACGTTTCGGAAGAGATGTTGAAGCGGGCGCTCAATGTCGGTTTCTCGGGCGGCGAGAAGAAGCGGTTGGAAATTCTTCAGATGGCGCTGTTCGAACCCAAACTGGCGATCCTGGACGAAACCGATTCCGGTCTCGACATCGACGCGCTGCGGCTGGTGGCGGAAGGCGTCAACGGCCTGCGTTCGCCATCGCGCGCCATGTTGGTGATCACTCATTACCAGCGCCTGCTGGATTACATCGTGCCCGACCGCATCCATGTGTTGGCCAAGGGCCGCATCGTGGCGGAAGGCGGCAAGGAGCTGGCTCTGGAACTGGAAGCCAAGGGTTACGAGCAGATCGTGAAGGACGCGGCATGAACCCGGCGCTGGCGCTTCCCAATCGGCGGGTTGAGGAGTGGAAATATTCCGACCTGGCGCGCGCCTTGGGCGATGCCGGTTTCGGTGACGCCTCGGCGGGCGTGCAGATGCGTGTGCTTCCGGCCTGCGTTGAAGCTATCGAGCTCGATCAACCCGTGCGGCCGCTCTGGGTCAGCGCGCATTACGGCAAGCTCAAAACCAATGCCGTCAGCGCTCTGTCGCTGGCCAAGGCAGCAAGTGGTCTTGCGCTGCGCGTGCCCAAGGGGCAGGTAGTTGCCGCGCCACTGCGCCTGACTGTGACTGGCGAAGGTCATACGCGCTTGCTGCTGGTGCTGGAAGAAGGTGCTTCGCTCACGCTCCTGGAAGAGGGTGATGCGGCAGGCACGCGCAATGCCGGCTTTGAAATCGTGCTGGGCGCCAACGCCGAGCTTCATCATGTGCGTCTTGCGCCGGTTTCGGTTGCGGTGCAGGTCGAGGAAATCTCAGTGCGCCTTGCGGGAGACGCACGCTATTACGGGCACTTCGCCAATTTCGGCGCCAAACTATCGCGCACCGAACTCGCCATCGCGCTGGAAGGCGAAGGCAGCGAAGCGCACCTGTCGGGCGTCAGCGTGCTTTCAGGCAATGCGCATGCCGACGTCACCACCTATGTGACGCATGCCGTGGGGCACACGCAGAGCACCCAATTGTTCAAGAAGGTCGTGGGCGGGCATGGCCAGGCGGTCTACCAGGGCAAGGTCACGGTGGCCAAGGGCGCCGATGGCGCCGATAGCCGCCAAACTGCCAAGGCGTTGCTTCTTGGAGAACGGGCCGAAGCCGATCTCAAGCCCGAACTGGAAATCCTGGCCGATGACGTCAAATGCGCCCATGGCGCGGCGGTGGGCGATTTGGACGCGGATTCCCTGTTCTATCTGCGCACCCGCGGCATCTCCGAGCAGGAAGCGCGACATCTTCTGATCCATGCCTTTCTGGAAGACGCCTTGTCGGACATCGCCCATAACGAACTGCGTGAGACCGTGCGTGGTGCGGTCAGCCGGGCGCTGAACGAGGTGGCTGCATGACCGCGCCCGCCAAGATCATTTCTGCCTTTGATGTGGAAAAGGCCCGCGCGGATTTTCCGATCCTGGCGCGCCAGGTCTATGGCAAACCGCTGGTTTATCTGGACAGCGGGGCTTCGGCGCAGAAGCCGCGCGTCGTGCTGGAAGCGATGACCCGCTTTGCAGAAAGCGATTACGCCAATGTGCATCGTGGCGTGCATTACCTTTCCGCAGCCGCCAC